>Ga0307477_10003016_pt1 | contig 12704 bp, 4 predicted proteins | sample atmos_gasesECM2C_FD_203316 | JGI IMG/M metagenome (GOLD analysis project Ga0307477, IMG submission 203316) | Hardwood forest soil microbial communities from Morgan-Monroe State Forest, Indiana, United States - atmos_gasesECM2C_515 | ecosystem: Environmental > Terrestrial > Soil > Temperate...
TGAGCTGGCCGGTATTGGCATCGTACCCGAAATCCGCGGGGATCAGCCCCGCCCCGAACTGGCTTTGCGGCTGGCCGAGGCTGTTCTCCGGCGTCATGGTCACCGCCATGTCCGGCCGCGTGGTTTCCAACGGATCGGACGTTTGCAAATTCTGCGTGTTGATCGTCAGCGGATTGCTGGTGCCGGGTTGTTGCACCGTCGCCTGGGTGCCATCCTGGAAATAGGTGTAATTCGTCGTGCCGGTGTAATCGGTCTCGCTGGTCAGTTCGCGTAAACCGTTGTAGGCGTAGCTCGTGTCGGTGACGACAGTCGAGCCGTCCGTACCCACGGTTTTCGAGTCGGTCAGCAGTCCATCCGTGTAGGTGCTGACCGTCTTCGTCAGGTCGGGATTGGTGACGGTGTCGGTGTAATCTCCCGGTCCGATGGGCACGGAGATCGCATCCGTGGTCGTCTGGCCGTTGGTCGTTTGGGTCGAGTTCATCCCGCCGGCGTTGTCGATCTCTTTGGTGAGCCGTCCCTGGGCGTCGTAAGTAAATGTGTTCGTGACGCTGGGTAGGCTGCCGTTGCTTGCCGAGGATTGGGTCGTCTGCACGACGTTTCCCGCCGCGTCATAAACGTAACTGGTTTTGACGCTGTACGGCGTGCCCGCGTAAGTCGTCTTGCTCGCGACCTGGCCCAGCGGCGTGTAGGTATAATTGGTGGTCGAGCCATCGGATTCGGTCACGGTGACCGGTCCGAACCACGAGTAATTGCCGGATGAATCGGTATAGGTCGCGGCGTTGTTCACCCCGCCGGTCAGCGATTCCTGGGTGACCTGCCCGAAGCTGTCCTGCGATTCCGTGCCGGAACCTCCGACCTGCTGAGTGGTCTCAACGCCGCTCCCGTTATACGGCAACCCCGCCGCCATGCTGTAACTGCTCACCGCATTGCCGAATGCGTTTAGATTTACGCCTCTAACGACGCTGCCGACATTAAATGGGGTTTGGGCGTATGAACTGCCGGACCCGTTGTCGGTAACGCTCACGCTCCCGGTCACCGACTGCGTGGCGTAGGAATCAAATCCTTCGATCAGCGTTTCCGACCACATGGTCGCCTGGTTCCAGGAGAGCGCGCTTTCGCTTGGCGCTTGCAGCGTTTCAATTGGAATGGCGGAGCTCCCGAGGGCGTACGGCAGAGCGACCAGTGCGGCCACCGAATAGTCATTGAAGACCTTGCTCGTGACGACCGCCGTGGCTTGGCCGCTGATGATGGCCGGCTCGTCCGTGGTGATGACGCGCGGGCGTTCTACGAGATTAGCCGGGTCTGCCGCCTGGCCGTTGCCGGAATCCGCGGCGTTATAGTCGAAGTACCTGACGACCTGATTCACCTCGCTTCCCGGAGTCCATTGGCTGCTCTGGAACGGCGTCACGTCCTCGGTCATCCAGCCCGTCGTGGAGTCGTAAGTAAAGGCTTCCCAGGAGCCGTCGGGATAACTGATCTGACTGACCTCGCCCCAAGGTGCCGCGCCGTTGACAAGGAGTCGAGGTGCCGTCGGGCTGTACGTGGCGGCGTAAGAATAGCTCGTGGTGGCGGTCGTTGTGGTCGTCCCGCCTTCTGCAAGCGTGTAAATGTATTGATCGACCAGACTGTCGCCGCTCGGGTCGAACCGATACTCCTGCGACGTGTAACTTCCCGGAGCGAAGTTCGCGTTGGACGGCAGCGTCGTGGTAATCGTCACGTCGCTCCCCTCCAGCGTGCCGGCGCGGGAAACGACCACGCCATTGTGCGTGATCGTAGCCGCCGATCCGCCGCTGCCGGGAGTGTAATTGTACGAGAAAGCCGGAATCGCGGTGACCACCGGCGGTCCCTGCGTCGATGACACCACGTCCGTTTTGCTCAGCGAGATGATGGTGTTGTCGGTTGAGGATGCGTAACCGAGAGTCGTCTCGATGTACTGCGTCTGATCCTTGGTCTGATACTCAATGCTGTCGATCCGACCCGCCTGGGCGTTTACGGTAATATTGTATTTCAACGAACTGATCGGAGCCCCTTCCGGGCCCCCGCCTAACCAGCCAGACGAGCCGTTCGGTTCGTTCGATGGCAATGTGCTTACGGACAATCCGTTTTTGTCAGAAATTCCCACGAGCGGACCCGACCCGACAACCCCGCCGGGATATTGCTCCAGGATCGCGCCCGAAAAGACCTGGGTTATTCCGGACGGAAATTCCAGAGAATATGAATCAAATCCTGTACCCTGAGCCCCCAACTCGTCGGCCGGCTGCTGGCCTCCCGTCTCTGGACTGGTGTACGTGTCTTTCAGTACGAATAGCTGTGCGTCGTCGCGACCGTTCCAGCCCATGGGCGTGCCGATCGTGCTGAACTCGCCCGCGGCGGCGATCCATGGGAAATTGAAGACGACGACGTTGCCGCCCGGCCGGACCACCTGCATCCGCTTGATGTGGTTGGCGTAATCGTCCACGTACATGTTAATTTCAACGCGCGTGTTCAGGCTGAACGCGTATGGCTCCCCGTTCGGATTTGCGCCTGGGAACACCTGGTCGCCCGATTCAAGGCCGGTGACGGAGTCGGTAGACATCCACGAGTCGTCACCGAGCGAGCCGATTGACGATGTTGAAGTTCCAAACGCCCCCTGTTCCAGGTATGCGTGAATCGGAAGCGTATTAGTCGTATCCGTATAAATCGGAAGATATGTCTGGGCGAGATCGTCGCCGGGCTGGAATTGGATCGACCCGGTATCGTTGCCAAAGGAATTAAGGTCGGCCGGCACCTGAACGATTCCATCGAGTCCGTTGTCCGGAATGACGTTGAGATAATCCATCTTGGTCGTAAGCGGCAACGTCGTTGACGGGAGTTGACCGATGTTGGTGCCCGGAAACATTTGAGCTATCACGCTTCCCAATTCGGCAAACTGCTCGGGAAACATCAGGCTGCCGATCTCAGGCTGACCGGCAGTATAGTTGAACGCCGGATCGCCGTATGCGTCGGCCTGACGGTTCGGGGTCAGCGTCCACCCGAGGATCGAATAGGTCCCGTCATCGGGTTGCGATGAATCTCCTACGAGGAACGGGGTTGACGCGGCGATCGCGCTGGTGTCGCTCAGAACGGTCTGTACAGCAAACCAGTATCCGTAATAAGCGATGAACGATCCCGGACGAAGATCAGACAAAAAGTGCGTACCGACGCCAGCAATGTCGTTTAGTGCGTCTACCGTGATAGTGCCTGGTCCTTGCACGGGCGAGTGGCCCAGTTGCTCCAGGGCCGTAATGACCGACGGCTGTTGGCCGGCCTGAAGGTTGCTCGGCGAATACTCATCGAGGCCCACGTATAGATTTACGAAATCCTGGCGGAAGGTGGTGTTGTCAGACCAAACCGGATCCCCGGTTTGCCAAACTCCGGTGCCGGCCATGTCATAAAAACAAAGGCCGTTCTTCAGACCAGCTTCTCCGGGAGTCAAGGTGACGTCATACGGATTGTAAATGACCGTGTCGCCCGCATCAAACTGACTGTCGTTGTTCACGTCGACCCAGACAGGGTCTCCCGTCTGCCAGGAGCCTGAGCCGAGGTACGCGAGCTTACCCTGGACGCCTTGTATTGTCCCCGACACGGTACCAGGCTGGCCATTGTCTTCAGGCAGGTTGCTTCCATTGGCGATAAGGCTGTCCGAGCCGGCGTCGTACCATCCCTGGAAGGGTTGGCCCCCGTCGACGGCATATCGATAAGCCGGAACCAGATATTTGTAAAAATAAGTTTGCCAGTCTGGCGGAATGTATTGATACGGTGCGGCGTCGGTAATGGTGGGTGACAAACCTGCCGTATTGACCGTCAGGTAAGTTACGCCGTACAGACCGCCGACATTATAAGCAATGACCTGATAGTCGTAGCTCGTTGCGGCGCTGGCCGTTGAATCGGTGAACGACGTACCGTGTACGGTGCCGAGTGTAACGAATTGGGCAGGGCCCGTGGTCAGGTTTTCGCGGGCAACCGCGTAATACGAAATGCCCACGGCATCAGACGGCTGGACCCAGCTAAGGGATACGGAAGTCGAAGAGACGCTGGTGACCTGTAAATCAAGCGGGGCGCCCGGCGGCGTCGTTTCGGCTCCGGTGGTTCCTTGCACGGTCGCGGGCGCCGATGCATCATACGAACTGTCGTAGGCGACAAGGCTGTAGCTGTAGGTCTGACCTGCACTCAATCCCTCTGTATCTGTGTAGGTATAAGTCGCTGCGGTCGTTGCCGGGATGCCGCCGATGGCGACGCCGTTACGGCTAATTCCGTAATTGCTGACGCCGCTTGTTGCGGACGCATTCCATGTCAGGGTTATGCTGCCGTCGGGGTGTTGAGGCGGGCCTGAAGAATTTGGGGTCCCGGCAGTCGCTTGAAGGTTGGTCGGCGGCGCCGGGATGTTCGCGGCAGTGGTGTAGCCGGCCGGCAATGTCGAGGCGGCGGAGGTGGTGACGCCGAAGGGAAGGCTCAAAAGCGATTTGTACGATCCGGTAGCTTGGATTCGGTAGGTGTAGCTGGTGCCGGGCGTGAGGCCGGAATCGAGGTAGGCGGTGCCGGCGACGTTGGTGGCTATGGCGGTGTTGTTGCGGGTGATGGTGTAGCCGGTGACGCCCGCCGGGTTGGGCTCGGTCCAGCTCAGGAGGACGGAGTTGGCGGTAACCTGCGGGGCGGCAAGGGTCATCGGCTCCGTCGGCGCCGCCGTGTTGTATCCCTGGGAGACGATCACAAGATCGCTGAAATTGACCGTTCCATCGTAATTGGCATCGCCCTGGACGTAGGTGCCGGCGCTGCCGTAGTGCTGCGAGAGGGTCGTGAGGTCGGTAAAGTTGACGGTGCCATCCCCGTTGAAATCGCCGTCGAGGAAATAGAAATTCCAGGCGTAAGCGGTGCCGGCGACGCCGTTGCTGCCGATCAGGTGATTGCCGGAGGAATCGGTGATCGAGCCGGGCAGGATGGCCTGCCAGTTGGCGGTGGCCAGCGGGGAAGTCGTGTAAAAGCCCCAGGTGGCGGTGTTGGTCGAGGAGTTGTAGCTGTAGGTCGTCGGCGAGACGGTGCCGCCGTCGGTCAGGTTCGAGAGCGTGAGCGTGGTGGTCGAGAGCGAGGCGGAGACATCCTCATTAAAAGTGAACTGTACCTCGTGGGGGAGCGAGGTGTAGACGAAGTTGGCGGAGAGGACCTGAGGGTTGGACTGATCGCGGAGGGACGCGGAGCCGTGCCTTGGATGGCGTACGGGTTTGTGGGGGCGCAGGGGTTTTCCGATCATGTGATGGATGCGGGCGGGATGGCGTCGGCGAGCCAGCGCGGACTTCATCGCAGACAAATCGGAAGACGCGGAATCGGGAAGCGTCCCGGCGATTGCGGCGATGGTCGGCAAGCCGTAGCTCTGCAATTCGCCAGTGAGCCACGAGGCGAAGGTCGGGTCGTTATATTCCAGCACGGCGACATCGTGAAGGAAGCCGGGCTTGGGATGCGCCCAGTCATAGTCGATCTGGCTGACCGTCAGCGCCAGCAATCGGCGGATTTCCAGGAACTCGACGGCACACCATGCCGCCTGTCGAACTCGTTGTTCCGTTCCGTCGCCGCGAGACTTACGACAAACCCGGGCGAACGCCGCCGACAGCAACTTCCGCAGAGCCATAGGCTCCTCCGTGACTGAAATGTGTGGAATCCGTGAACCCGCGGTGAAGCGAGAGATGCCAATGGCGTCCCGCTCACCCGTGAACAGCCAGTACCTGCCAACTTTTTAGAAAGCGACCTCACCTGTACGGCATCAAATAAAACCTGGTTCGCTCACGCCGATGTTTTCCATCGCGAGCGGACGACAGGCTTCCATCTTCTGTGGCTGAACAGCCTTCTTGAGGCGCCCCGATGCACAACACACCCGCCAAGCCTTCGGCCGGGCTTTATATCGCCGTTGCAAGAAGCGATGCGCATCAAAGCGCCCCGGCGTTCAACGACGGTGAACGAAAGCGGTAGTTTTCCGCGGCGGGCAATCTCCGGGCACATCCGGGAACTGGCCGCTTTGCAATCCTTCTCGATTCTCGGGAGCACTCCATGGCGCATCAACGGTTGGTGGTGGCGGCGATGTTGTCGGCGGGCATGACCCTGGCCCTGGCGCAGGTTTCCCTGGCCGCCCAGGGGCCGGCATTGAAGCTGGGAAAGGGAAATCACATCTGCCTCATCGGCAATACGCTCGGCGAGCGCATGGAGCACGATGGCTGGCTCGAAACCCTCATTCAAGCTCGCTTTCCCGAAGACCAGCTCACCTTTCGCAATCTCTGCGAAGCCGCCGACCAACTGCGGCTTCGTATTCGCGTCGAAGGCTTCGGCAGCCCCAACGAGTGGCTGGCCAAGGAGAAGGCGGACGTCATCTTCGCCTTCTTCGGTTTCAACGAATCATTTGCGGGTCCCGCCGGCCTGGACAAATTCAAGAAGGATCTCGACACATTCCTGAAAAACACGCAGGGTGAGAAGTACGATGGCAGCAGCCCCCCAAAAATCGTGCTCTTTTCGTCAATCGCGCAGGAAAAGATCGCCTCCGATCCGAACCTGCCGGACAACGTGCAGAACAACCAGAACATCAAGCTGTATACCGATGCCGCCGCCCAGGTCGCCCGTGACAACGCGGTGACTTATGTTGACCTGTTCGAGCCGTCGCAACGGCTCTACGCCGCGGCCGCCAAGCCGCTCACCATCGACGGCATTCACCTGACCAGCGACGGCGACAGGCAGCTCGCCGAGGCCATTGTCGAAGATCTGTTCCCGGACGGCGCCGCCCGCCCGGCTGATGCGCAACTGGAAAAGCTTCGCGATGCCGTCCTTGACAAGGATTTCTGCTTCTTCCACCGCTACCAGACCAACGACGGTTACAACGTCTACGGCGGCCGCTCTTACGAAAAATATGTCGGTATCACCAACCGCGAAGTCCTACAGCGCGAGATGACCGTCCTGGATGTCATGGCCGCCAACCGCGACCAGCGCATCTGGGCTGTCGCCCAGGGCAGAGACCTTCAGGTGAACGACGACAACACGCCGCCCTTCATCGAGGTGCCCACCAACAGCCCCGGACCTTTGCCGGGCGGGGCGTATCCCTATCGCAGCGGCGAAGAAGCGATCAAGGACATGAAGCTGGCGCCTCATCTGAAGATCACACTCGTCGCTTCGGAACAGGAGTTTCCCGATCTGGAGAACCCGGTTCAGATGACCTTCGACACCAAGGGCCGGCTATGGGTGGCGGTCATCCCGTCCTACCCGCACTGGCGGCCCAAGGATGACATGAACGACAAGGTCCTGATCTTCGACATTCAAGATGGGAAGGCGGTTAAACAGACCGTCTTTGCCGATCACCTGAACTGTCCGACGGGTCTGGAGCTTTACGGCGGCGGCGTCTTCGTGGCCACCTGCCCCGACCTGTTTTTCCTCAAGGACACCACCGGCGGCGACCATGCCAATTACCGCGAGCGCGTCGTCGAGGGTCTGGGAATTGCCGATACCCATCACCAGGCCAACAGCTTCGTCCTCGATCCCGGCGGCGCGCTGTACTTCCAGGAAGGGACCTTCCAGGCGACGCACGTCGAAACACTCTGGGGCCCGCAATACTGCTTCAACGGCGGCGTCTATCGCTACGAGCCGCTCACCCACCGGTTTGAAACTTACGTCTCTTACGGCTTTGCTAACCCGCACGGCCACGTCTTCGACCATTGGGGACAGGATTTTGTGACGGATGGCACCGGAAATGTGAACTATTACGCCGCCGGGTTTTCCACTCACGTCAACTACCCTGACAAACATCGCGGCTACCAACCCTACTTCCATCAGCATTACCGACCGTGCCCCGGCACGGCAATCATTTCCAGCCGGGCCTTCCCGCCCGAGATGCAAGGCAACCTGATGGACCTGGATGTCATCCAGCTCCAGGGGATCGGCCAATACAAGTTCCGCGAACAGGGTTCAGGGTTTGTCGGCATCGAGCAGGAGCCGCTCGTCCACTCGAAGGATCCCAACTTCCGGCCGGTTGCCGCGGCGATCGGGCCGGATGGCGCCATTTATTTCCTGGATTGGCAAAACCCCATCATTGGCCACCTCCAGCATCACCTGCGCGATCCCAACCGCGACCACACGCACGGCCGCATTTACCGCATTACGTATGAAGGCCGTCAACTGCTCACGCCCGTCCAGATTTACGGCCAGTCGATTGAAAAGCTTCTCGATCTGCTCAAGGCGCCCGAGGACAGCACGCGCTATCGCGCCAAGATCGAATTGAGCAGCCGGGATCCAGCGCAAGTCGTCGCCGCCCTGGGCAAGTGGATCGCCGCCCTCGACAAGGAATCCCCCGGCTACCAGCACAACCTGATGGAAGGCCTGTGGATGTATCAGTGGGAGAACAGCGTCAATGAGCCGCTGCTCAAGCAGATGCTGCGATCCTCGGACTATCACGCCCGCGCCGCGGCTACTCGAGTGTTGTGCTATTGGCGCGACCGAGTCAGCGGAGCACTTGATCTGCTGCGCGTGCAGGTCAACGACGACAACCCGCGGGTACGGCTCGAGGCTGTCCGCGCGTGCAGCTTTTTCCCGTCCGCCAAGGCGGCTGAGGTCGCGCTGGAATCGCTCAACAAGCCCCAGGATTATTATTTGAAATACACCCTCGACGAAACCATGCGCACGCTGGATAAATACAACCGAAATTAGACCGGGTCTTGTCCCGCGCGTGCACAAGGATCTTGAGATGAACCGACGTTGGTTGATGACGGGGGTTGTCGCAATCGCATTGGTCGCGTGGAGTTCCATAAGTGTCGCGGCCGACCCGCCCGAGGCTGCGCCTCAGATTTTTCTGGACAAGAGCCCGCAGATCGTCGCCTATCAGCTTCGGCGGCTTTCCAACGCGCAGCTTGTCGGCCTTGAACGTAAGCCGACCGAGACCAAATACCGGCCGATTTACCAGGCCCTTTTGACCCGCCGCGGGCTGGATAAGAAGTACCGCGATGAAGCTTTGGGCGTGTTGGCGCAGCTCGATCATTCTGACGCGGTCGTCGAGCTGCTTGACGCGATTGGCAACGTCGATCCCGAGGACAAATCGACGCCTCCTCACGAGCTGGTCGGAATGCTGATGGCGCAAAAGCCCGCCGCACTGGCGGCGCAGCGCGACAAGATCAAGTCGCTGGCCTCGGACTCCTCCAGCGATCTGGTCAAAGAGTCTGCTTACGCGGCGTTGGCGGTCGCCGATGGGAAGGCCGATGACGTCTGGAAGCTGGCATCTTCCAGCGAGGGTGGTTTGCCCTTGCTGCTGGCGGGCATCGGATTGATCAATGACGGGCATCTTCGCGCGGCGTTTTTCGATCGCGCCAATCCGCTGGTTCCCAAGGCGCCGGATGAAGCGACGCAGATCGCGGCCGTTGGCGCCGTCGCGGCGATGCCCGGGCATGAAGGCGACGCTTTCAGCGAGCTGGCGGCGTTGATCCGAAGCGCCGCCCCTGCCGTTCGTGACGCGGCGGTGCGAGCGATCCGTCACATTCCCTCTGACAAATGGCCCGAAAGCCAGATCGAGCCCTTGGCCCATGACGTGATCAAGCTGGTGCAGGATACTCCCGCGGCCCAGCGCACCACTCCTCAGATCGCCCAGGCGGTGCAGCTTGGCAACGATCTGGCCGGCGAACTGGCTGATGAGCAGGGCCTTGCCATCAAGAAATCGCTGCGCGAGCTAGGCGTGCGGGTGGTCGTGATCCGCACGCTTCGCGAGCAGATGCAATACGACTTGCGCTATTTCGTCGTCCAGGCGGCAAAGCCGGTGCAGGTCGTGCTCGAGAACGGCGACGCGATGCCGCACAACCTGGTGATCACCGTGCCCGGCGCGCTCCAGGAAGTAGCCGTCGCCGCGGGCACGATGCCCGCGCCCGATCTGAACGCCACGAGGGCCTACATTCCCGACAGTCCCAAGGTGCTCCAGGCCCTGTCGCTGGTGCAGCCTGATGAATCGCAGTCGCTCAGCTTCATCGCGCCCAGCCAGAGCGGCGAATACGATTACGTCTGCACTTTCCCCGGCCATTGGGTGCGCATGTACGGCGTGATGCTCGTGGTCCCGGACCTGGACGCCTGGGAAAAAGACCCCAAGCCTCCGACCGATCCGCTGCTGCACAAGCCCTACGACTCCCAGAAGAACGAAGCGACCGGCGCGATGCCGATGGGGGAGCACTGAGCAGCTATCCAAATGGCCGAGAAGAAAATCAAGAGCAGGATGAGTAACTACAATTCGCCAACGTCGGCACTTCTGCTCTCCTGTTCGACGCCACGGCGACCCCCCTTATCCCGCCGCACCTTGTCCGCCACATTTGTCGGTAAGCCGATTCAAGCCGTGCGGCATAGCCGCGTTGATCCATCAGCGGCGAGGCCATCAGTCGATCACGCATCTCACGGCGCAGCGTTCGCAGCCGGGCGACATCGCTCGCCAATGCCGCTGCGCTGCGAACATACGTATCCGGGTCATCCGTGGCAAGCTCGCTCAGGCCCGCCGCGTGGAGGATACTTCTGCCGGCGCGGGAGACGGATGTATCTCCCGACATACTTACCGTCGGGACGCCCATCCATAGCCCGTCGCAGGTCGTCGTGATCCCATTGAAGGGCCACGTGTCCAAAGCGATGTCGATCGAATTGAACCGCGCCAGGTACTCGCGCCGGGTGGGGGTTTTGTCGAGAATGTCAACCCGTTTTGAGGCGATTCCGCATGCGGCCAGCCGCTCCCGCACCGCGCCGGTCGCGTCCGCCTCCGCAACCGAAAGGACGAGCATCGACTTCGGCACCGCCTCGAGCACCCGCGCCCACAGCCGCACGCAATGGTCGCTGGCCTTCACGATTTTGTTCAGCGAGCCAAAGGTGACGTGGCCATTGAGCTCGGCCGGCGGCGTTGCGATGTCTGGCGTGTCTTCCCCGGGCGTGTAGCACCAGCAGGAGGGATCGAGCCGCACGAGCGTCTCGCTGTGATATCGCTCGGTTTCGCCTTCCGGGTCCTGAAACCAGTCGGTGATCCGATAGTCCATGGCCGCCAATCCGGTGGTATCGAAATAGCCGATCATGTTGGCCTGCACCGGGGCGGGCTTGCGGGCAAAGAGCATCAGACGATTGCCCGCGGCGTGGCCGCGCAGGTCGATCAGGATGTCGATCCGGTCTTCGCGGATGCGGGCGCCGAGCTGTTCGTCGTTGAGGCTGTGCGAGTCCCGCCAATGCCCTACATGGTCGCGGAGCCTGGCGGTGGTCGCATCCGGCACGGCGGCGTCGCTGTAGCAGAAGACTTCGACTGTCTCGCTATCCTGGTTCACCAGCAGGGGCACCGCGAAGTGCGCCACGGCCTGCTCGCGGAAGTCGGGCGACACATAACCTACGCGCAAACGCCGGTCCGGATTGAGGTCGTTCTCGTGCGGCCGAATCTTGTCCTTCAGCGGCTGGCCGAACCGCCGATCCCATTCCATATGTTCGGCGGACAATTCGTCCGGACTGTACTCCGGGCAATAATGGAGGTTATAGAGCAGCGAGCTGCGCGGGTTGGGCCAATCCGGACGAATTTCGGCCAGCTTGCGGTAGCAGGCGATCGCTTTGCGGGCATCCCCCATCTCGATCGCCACATCGGCCAGTCCGCCATAGATTTTCTCGTAGTCCGGCCGCTGCCGCAGCGCTTCGTGGTATTCGGCGCCGGCGCTTGAGATCTGCCCCATCTTGCGCAGCGTGTTGGCGAAGTTGCAGTGCGCTTCGGGATAGTCGTGGCGGAGGCGGACCGCCTGGTGGTAAGCCGCGGCGGCCTCCTTCAAACGTCCAAGCTTCTCTAAGGCCGCGCCGAGATTGTTGTGCAGCTCGGGAATGGCGGGGCCCAGCCGCAGGGCTTCCTTTAACTGCTCAATCGCTTCTTGCGGATGGCCGGTCTCACCCAACAATGCGGCGAGATTCACCCGCGCGGCCGAAACCGCCGGCGCCATGGCGACGGCTCGGCGCATCAATGCCAATGCCTCAGCCCTGTCTCCCCGGTCGCGCCGGATCGCGCCCAGCAGGCTGCACGCGTGCGCGCTGAACGGGTTGCCCGCGAAGAACTCGCGGCAGGCCATCTCGGCCTCGTCCAGCTTGCGCGCCTTGTGCAGCGCGATGATGTTGCTCAGTTGCACGGCTGGCCCTCCTGATCAGACTGGGATGCAACCGATCGGACGCCGTTGCCCATGGCAATCGCCACCAGTTGCGCGCGGTTCCGCGCGCCGAGCTTACGGCGCAGGTCCCGCTCGTGCTGGTGGACGGTGTGCCGGCTGATTTTCATCTCCAGCGCTATCTCCTTTTCCGTCTTGCCGCGAACCGTGTGTCCCAATACTTCCGACTGGCGCGGGGTAATGTCGCCCGGAAGCAATAGTTCAGACATCCCAGCCTCCCGGTCCGAAAGACCAATGAAATGCGAGGCATGCGGCGCGCCGAAGGCTCTGCCGCGGCATTTCCGCGGGTCCCCCGCCCGAACGGCCTGAGCGTGACGGTGGTACGTGCCCTTTGCCCATTCCACCCGCGCCGCCCCGAGCCCTATATCACCCTCACAGTACCGACAGGGGCGGCCCATCTTCCGTCAGAAAATTGTGCTAGTGTAGTGTCTCATAATTAACCTATCTTATTTCTGATTGGCGTGTCTTGTCTTCTGACAGGAGGATAAGACCTTGCGTATCGCACCGACAATCACCTTGAAC
>Ga0307477_10003017_pt1 | contig 12703 bp, 11 predicted proteins | sample atmos_gasesECM2C_FD_203316 | JGI IMG/M metagenome (GOLD analysis project Ga0307477, IMG submission 203316) | Hardwood forest soil microbial communities from Morgan-Monroe State Forest, Indiana, United States - atmos_gasesECM2C_515 | ecosystem: Environmental > Terrestrial > Soil > Temperate...
CCGCGGTCAGCGATTGCGACATCGTTGGCAATGAATCCGAAGGCGAACTTGCTCCAATCGCGGAGCTCGTCGCTTTCGCCAGCCCAAAGTCCATGAGCTTGGCGCCGTTCTTGGTGAGCATGATGTTGCTGGGCTTCAAGTCGCGATGCACCACGCCGTTGCGGTGAGCTTTCTCCAAGCCCTCGCAGATTTCCGCGCCTGCTTTCAGTACCTGTTCGAGCGTCAATGGCCCTTTGCGCAAACGGTCCGCCAGCGTTTCACCCTCCAGACACTCCATCACCAGATAGTTGATCCCGTTTTGTTCGCCAACGTCGTAGAGATGGCAGATGTTCGGATGACTCAAAGAAGAAATGGCTCGCGCCTCGCGATCGAAGCGCTCCTTGGCCGCCGGTTTTTCAGATAGATGCTGTGGCAGGATCTTTATCGCGACAACGCGGTCCAGACGTGTGTCGCGGGCCCGGTACACCTCGCCCATGCCGCCTGCACCGAGAGGCGCCGTGATTTCATAGGGGCCAAGCTTTGTACCTGCTGCGAGAGGCATATAACTGCGGGTGATTATAACCTGAGGTAACCTTCGCTCAAGACTACCAGTCCTAACCTGGGCCGGCGCTACGCGAAAATCGCCCAATCCACCGTGTCAAATGTTCGGTCTCCACCCTTTTCGCAAAATGGCAATTAGTCGGACGGTGCGCGGCTGGCGGGCGGCACAATTCCGTTCATTCGCAAATATTCCACCATCTGTCCGTAATGATCGTAGGCGTGGGCGACGCCAAACATGGCCAGATGCAGGCGCGCCGATTTGCTGTGCTCCGCGGTCTGTAACATGTTCTCGGTAGTCAATGTAGCCGCAGCCTTATGACCCAGAGCAAAAGAATCCTTCAGGAACTTGACGATGTCGGCTTTGGTTTTCAAGTTTTCAGGGCCGTTTCCGTCCTTCAGTCCTTCCGGCAGCTTTTCACCAGTGAGCGGCGACCAAATAAAATAATTTGAAGCGGCCACATGCTTCAACTGCGCGGCAAATGTGCGCACACCCTTGTAATCGCTGCCTGGAATGTTCAAGGTTTCGGGAGAGAAGTTGAATTTATCTTCCGGCATGGCTTCGGCCACTTCCATAATTTGCTTTTCGATGGCGCTGATATCGCGGTCCAGGGCTGAAGCTATGGTTGGCGGAGACTGCTGCGCTTGCCGTGTTTGGGGCGCACGCGCGGATGCGGCGCCCTTCGTAGCTCGCCCGAAGGTCACGGTGACCATGAGCACTAGCAACCACGAGAAGGTTCCTGTTTGTTTCATTAGCGTGACTCTCCTCCATGTTTTTGAACCTCAATAATTTGTTCAGGTCCGCGCGATTCGGATATTCCAGGAGCCGATGCGCACGCCGCCCTGCGCCTATTCGTATCGGAGCGCGACGAGCGGATCGACGCGTATCGCGCGCCGCGCCGGAATATAACAAGCAAGCAGAGCGACACCGATGAGAACCAGGGCGACGCCTACAAACGTGAGAGGATCTGTCGGCCGCACGCCGTAAAGCAGTCCGGCCATCAAGTGCGACACGATCAGCGCACAAACAAGGCCGACCGCAGCGCCGGCAAGGGCCAGCCCGAGTCCTTGGCGTAGGACCATGCGCAGAATATTCTTGCGTTGAGCTCCAAGCGCGAGGCGAACGCCGATCTCGTGCGTGCGCTCGCTGACGATGTAGGAAATCACTCCGTAGATTCCAAGCCCGGCGAGAAGCAACGCGGTGAGAGCGAATAGACCGACCATTTCCATCGAGAATCTCCGCTCGGAGAGCGACGCATTTAGCATGTCATCGAGCGTATGCGCACCGAAAACGGGAAGCTCCGGATTGATCAACTGCACCTGCTCACGCAACGCTACGGGAGTGGCGGCAGGGTCCAGCTGTCCGCGCAAAAATATCGCCAGATCTTTGGGCCGCCTCTGATACAAGCTCAGAAAGATTTGCGGAATAGTCGAATCCGCGAGCGATTCTGTTCGAGCATCCGCGATCACGCCGACGACGGTAGTCCAGGGCGGGTTGGTCGAGGAGCCACGCACGATGTTTAGCTGAAAGCGCTTGCCAACGGGATCCTCGCTTGGCCAATAGGTGCGCGCGAACGTCTCGTTGACCACGGCGACTGGAGGTGCTTTGTCGTCATCGGTTTCGACGAGTAAACGCCCGCGCAGTAGCGCCATGCTTACCAGGTGAAAATATTCCGGCGTGACGGTGGCACCGTTCACCAGAGGAGCTTGGTGGCCGTCAACCTCACGGCCTTCGATGGTCAATGCGTACGGGTTTAGATCGTTTCGACCATGGCCCAACGGAACAGCCGCCATATCGCCCACGGCTGCTTCTTCCACCCCGGACAGCGTCCTGCCCCGACGAATTATTTCGCGTATGAATGGCGCTTCCAGAGCGGCGGTTCGGTAGATGTCGGTGTCCGGATCGTTTGGCACAGGCAGCCAGGTGCGCACCGCCATTACATTCTGCGGACTGAATCCGGGCCGCACGTTGAGCAAATCCCAAAAGCTGCGCAGCAGAAGGCCGGCCGCAGCCATCAACACCAATGAGAGAGCAAATTCGGTTACGATCAACACGCGCCGCGTGCGCGTTTGTTCACCCGAGCCTGTCGAGCCGCGCCCTTCCTGCTTGAGCATAGGAATCAAATCCAGCCGGCCGGCCTGCAGCGCGGGAGCCAGACCGAAAATCGCGCCCGCGACAAGAGAGGCAGCCAGAGCGAAAAGCAAAACCGGCCAGTCGATTGATACTTCGTTCAGCCGCGGCAGGCTGCCGGGCAGGATTCGCAGTAGAAACCCCTTCGCACAAAAGAGAATTCCTAAACCGGCTATTCCGCCGAGCACCGAGAGAAGCATGCTCTCGGTGAGCAGCTGTCGAATCAGGCGCGTTCGTGCGGCCCCCAGCGCTTGGCGAACGGCCATTTCGCGTCCTCTCGCGCTGGCGCGAGCGAGCAGCAGATTTGCCACGTTCACGCAGCCGATCAACAAAACCAATCCCACAGCGCCCAGCAGCAAAATTAACGACTGCCGAACATTGCCGACGACCGTCTGGGTGAGCGGAACCAACCGTACTCTCCATGCGCTTTGCAGCGGATAATCGTCCGGGAATTCTTGCTGCAAAGATGCCACCAACGCGTCTAAGCGGCTCTGCGCCGCCGCAATCGTCAATCCCGGTTTGATTCGCGCGATAGTTTCCGGAAGAAACCGTGAATTGCGTACCGGGGGCGGGGCCGGCGGTGCGGCAAAACCCGAGGCCAGCCAAATATCGATGTTCCTTTCTTCCGGAGTGCGTCCGGGATCGTGATAGCCCGCCGGCATCACGCCGATTACGCGATACAAGTCGTTGTCGAGCCGCAAACTTTTGCCCAGTATGTGCGGATCGGCTGCGAAGGCCCGCTTCCACAAGCCATCGCTGATGATTCCTTCCAGAGTAAATCCGGGAGTGTGATCCTCAGGGTCGAACGAGCGGCCCAACTGCGGTTTCACGCCGATCAGCGCAAAATAATTCGGCGCTATATTCAGAAAGCGCACGCGCGTGGGCTCAGACGAGCCCGTCAGATTCACGTCCCCGCCGCCTATCGGCGTTACATACTCAAAAATTCCGGAGCGCTGAAAATCGTGCCATTCAGGGATGGAAATTCCTACGTCCTGCGCTCCAACGCCGGGAAGATCATCTTCGATGCTTACCAGCTGCTCCGATTGCGGGTAAGGCAAGGGATGCAATAGCGTTGCATTTACGACGCTGAAAATCGCTGTGGTGGCTCCGATGCCTAAGGCGATGGTCAACAGGGCGATGGCCGTAAAGCCGGGAGATTTGCGCAGCATGCGCGCGGCGTAGCGCAGGTCTTGCCAGAAGTTGTCCCACCCGAGCCAGTGGCTTGATTCGTGGAAGCGTTCCTGGGCGCGTGTTACATTGCCGAACGTGCGGCGTGCTGCGGTTCGGGCATCTTCGTAGCTGAGTCCCTGTTCCCGCAAGCGTTCGATCTCCAGCTGGAGATGCGCCTCGATTTCAGCGCCGAAGTCGCTCGCCTTGCGCTTGCGTTGGAACATCGACCTAGCCCTCCTCAGACTCCAGAATGCGCCCGATCGCTGCCGTCAATCTGTTCCACCTGGTGGTTTCTTTAACCAGTTGCTTGCGACCGGCAGACGTCAGTGAATAAAACCTCGCCTTGCGGTTATTGGCCGAAGTTCCCCACTTCGCGGAAATCCGGCCGCGCTCTTCAAGCCGTTGGAGCGCGGGATAAAGGGCTCCGTGCTCCACCAACAGCTCTTCATCCGATGTCTGCTGAATGGCGCGCGCAATCCCTTGCCCGTGCTGTGACCCAAAGATGAGCGTGCGCAAGATCAACAGGTCCAGCGTGCCCTGCAACAATTCCAATCGTTCTCTGGTTCCTTGGGTAGCCATGTAACCCGAATATGCTCGCCTCCGGGTAAGATGTCAACCTGAAACCAGAGCGAACCCCTGATCGAGATCTCTTGCATTGAATCGTGAGCGGCTTGGCGGCGGGAAGTGGCACTGATTTTGCGAATCGCTTCTTCATAGCCTTTAAAACGCACAACTTTCCCCTTCTTCACGGGTTACAAGCCGCGAAACCAGGACTAAGGTTGCGCTACGAAGAGTATTTCTTCCTTCGCGATGCGCGCCAACCGTTCCGCTGCTTTTCGTTCGGAAACATAGGTAATAGTACTGGGTTATGCGGGATCGAGCTGGATGCGGTTGACGCGTATCAGGAAGTCGAAGATAGTAGATGCTCGCGCCGGCGCTACCTAGTTCACCCCGTCACTGCCACTCCGCCAGAAGGAGAATCGTTATGAAGTCCGACCTCAGGGCTTTGATACTCGTGGTCGCCGGGCTCGTGGCAACGCCAGCCCACGCCCAGTACGGCAGCACTCCCATCAAGCACGTCATCGTGATCTTTCAAGAAAACCGCACGCCCGACAATCTATTCCAAGGATTGTGTACGGCAAACGGCGGCGTGCCGGGATGTAGCAGTTCTCTGGAGACAAAATACGATATCGCATCGGCCTATGTGAATGCTGAAGGCCAGACCGCGCCCTTAACGCCTGTGGGACTGGCCACCAATTTCGATTTGGACCATAGCCATGCCGGTCCAAAGCTCAATGGGACCATCAGCGGCTGGGATTTCCAGTTCAAGAACCAGGGAATCACGGGCAGACCGGGAGCGAACGTTCCCGCTCTATGTGGCGCCAATATCTTTGGCTGCACGGTTCCGGCTAATGACTTTTCTCAGTTCATGTATGTGTACAACACTCCGGTAACTAACACCGACGGGAGTAGAGGCGGCCTTCTTGACCCGTACGTCACCATGGCGACGACATATGGATGGGCCAACAAGATGTATCAGACTAATCAGGGCCCCAGCTATCCGGCGCATCAGTTTATTTTTGGCGCTACTTCGGCGCCCAGCGCAGTGGACGACATGCTCGGTATTTTTGTGGCGGAAAACGGACCGGGTACTAGCTATGGCTGCGGCGCCGGAGAATCGATTCAACTGATCAGGCCGAACGGGAGCGGGGAGCCTCCTTACGGCACAGAAACGGCGGGCGACAGAACGGTGGAATGCTTCGACCGCAATGCCATGGATTATTTGTTCGGTCTGACTACTCCCAAAATCACTTGGACCTACTATGCAGAAGGTCAGAGCAGCCTGTGGGTAGCGCCGAACTCGCTCGCGAATATCTGCATGCCCTTGAACGGCGTGTGCACCGGACCGGACTGGACGAAAGGGGCGTCCAACGGTTTTATTGACACGAAACCGCCCGATGTATTGAACGACATCGCCAACTGCGCGCTCTCGCAAGTAAGTTGGATAACGCCGGCCGGACAATACTCAGACCATCCCATCAACAGCGGCCAGGGGCCTTCGTGGGTGGCGGCCATTGTGAATGCCATCGGAAACAACACAACCTGCGATGACGATACCGGCTACTGGAAAGATACCGTGATATTCATTACCTGGGACGATTGGGGAGGTTGGTACGACCACGTGCCGCCAGTGTTCCAAGCCGGTGCGAACCAGCGCGACTATCAACTCGGCTTTCGAGTACCGCTGCTAGTGGTCTCCGCTTATTCGACCAAACCTGGGTACATCAGTAACTCGAAATGCGACTTCGGCAGCATTGTGAAAGGCATCGAGGGAATTTTTGGCCTCGGCAGCCTTGGTTTCGCCGACGCGCGGGCGACCAATGATCTCCACGAGTTCTTCGACTTTCATCGTCCCGCAACCGTGTACAAAACAATCCCAGCTCCTCTGGGGGCGAACTTCTTCACCAGCACTGCTGCCGTCGAGGTAGAGCCCCCGGATACCGACTAGGCAACGTATGCGATGAGTGCGGCGGGGTTCACCAGGCAAGGTGGAACACACGCGAACCAACGGCTTCAGATTGGCCGCGCTGAGAGCCACGCCGCTTCCCGCCATTCTTGCGCATCGATTCCCCACGCATCTCGATGCGATCAGATTGGCTGCACTGAAATCCATGCTGCCAGAATCAAACACACTGTAATCACCATTGAGAAAACGGATACAGAGGTACCTCCCGCTCACAACCGTGATGGCGACGGCAGAAGAACAGCGGCGATTCGATAGAATCGCGCGGCCCTCATGGCTTGCCTCACGAGATAGCGGCCGAACTGTACCACTGTGCTCGCGGCGGAATGTCGCAAGCGCCGTAAGCGCGACACATGAGGTTTACTTGCAGACAAAGTTGGCTGCGTCGTTGGTATCGCCGGTTCCCTGGTACACCGCTTCTTGCGGGTAGGGGCACAAGGGCCGCGTGAACGCGACACCTTGAGCTGGCGTGTTGTTCACATAATGCGTTGCGACCACGCTTGCTGGCGCGATATCGTGTTCAACCCACTGCACCAGCGGCGTGAGCATGTCGAATACATTAGCGCCGGGCCCGCCACTGCAGTGATTCATTCCAGGCACCATGAAGAGCCGGTAATACTCCGCAGTCTGCTCCTGCGACTCCCGCCCTGAGCTCACTCCCGATGACGGGTCCGGAAAATTCACGACGCTCTGGAAGTACTCGATGCTTGTCCTGGGCGGCACCTCCGCATCGCTAAAACCGTGATACTGGATCAGCTTCCCGCCGTGCGCCCGGAACCGCTTCAAGTCGGGATCGATTGAGTTTAGGACCGACGCCAAAGTCTGCCCCGGAAGTACGACTTTGTTGTCCACGTAAGCTGGATCAGAGATCCAGTTGAACGTTCGAAAGTCCCAATTCGGATTGTCGAAGACAAAATTCTCGAAAAAAGAAAGGCCAATCGCCGCATGATTATCCGTTTGCGGCGCAGGCGGCGGGTGCGGAGAGATACTTGACGGCCACCCATCGGCTTCGCCGCCTCGTTCGAAGGGCGGATAATAGCCGCGCCGGTGCACTAACGGATCAGGGCCGGTCCAGATATTTCTCACCGCTGCAACCTGCTCCGCCGTCAGGCAGCTCGGAGGTGTTTGTGACCCTTCGCACAGCAGCGCTTGGGGATTAAAGTGGCAGCGTCGCGGATCATTCAAGACGCTATCGGTTACCCCGTCCAGCGCATCGCACGAGGTGTTTACGGCATTGCCGAGAAGAGTATCTTCGGCAGTGAAAACCGTACTCGCAGGATTGTCGAACATCTGGCGCACCACCCACAGATTGCCTCCCACATGATGGTGCGTGTAGTACGCAACAGGATCTCCGGCAACTATACCGTCGTAATCGTTTGCAAAACGCTGCGCTTCCATTAACGCCTGTCGCCCACCCGTTGAGCAGCCGCTGAAATACGAGTATTGCGGATCTTCACCATAGAAGGCCGACGTCATCCGCTTACCGATAACCGTCATCAGATGGATCGCGCGATATCCGAAATCGATGATCTTTTGCGGATGTCCGAGAGCAAAAGAACCGTCAGTGGATGTTCCAAGGTGACCACTGTCGGTGCTGGCGGTCGCGTACCCCAGTCGAACTCCGGGCGCCAGCAAGCTGTAAGCGATCATTCCAGCAAAGCCGCCATTCCCCACACCTTCGAATTTCCCGTTCCAGCCCAAAGCCGGCATCCACACCTCGATTCCGATTTCCGAATCGCCAGTCGGCGCTAGCGTAGCTGCCAGGCGACAAAATGCAGGCATATTTTTGAAGACTTCGCCATTCGGCGCGGTGTAGGTACCGGCAGGTATCGACTGCGCCGCCGTAATCGTGGTGTCTGGCAGCTTCCGGGAGGCCAGACTCTCGCACGGCACCGCAGCAGCGTGACCGGCTCCGACTGTGGTAACTCCGAGAACGAGTAACGCCGCTGGTTTCCACCAGGATATTTTGGTTCGTCCTTCGTTCATTTCAACATTATAGAGTCCTGCGAATTTGCCAAGGACAAATTGTTGGCTAAGAATTGCGATATAGGACGTTGGATACCTATGACCATGAGCTGCTGCCGAGCTGAAGGCCGGGGCGATACGTTAAAACCTGTAGAGCCTGCCAAAAAGCTGCTGCGCGACTTTCGTTTGGCATGCGTGTTTAACACTGTAGCGCCAAGAAACTGGGGATCGCGTAAGGCGCTGGTGATTCACGGTTTCTGCGTCAGGGATTTATAGGAAGGAGAACGGCGATGAAGAAAATAACGTTAGTTGGCTTGCTCTTTCTTGTACTTGGGATGTTTTTCATGCCAACCACCGCGTCAGCCGCTAGCGGATTCGATTACGGCGTGGGTGTAGCAATTACTATTGCGCCGCCACCGCTACCGGTTTACGTGCAACCCATTTGCCCCGGCGAAGGTTACATATGGACCCCCGGCTATTGGGCATATGACGACGTGGACGGCTACTACTGGGTGCCCGGCACATGGGTGCTCGCTCCGCAGGTTGGCTTTCTGTGGACTCCAGGCTATTGGGGCTGGGGTGGCGGCGGCTATTTCTGGCATGCAGGTTTCTGGGGACCGCATGTTGGCTTCTACGGCGGCATTAACTACGGCTTCGGGTACGGCGGGTTTGGTTACGAAGGCGGATACTGGCACGGCGGTCATTTCTTCTATAACCGCTCGGTGAACAACGTAAACATCACGAACATTCATAACGTGTACAACAAAACGGTGATCAACAATCGCGAGGTCAATCGCGTGAGCTTTAACGGCGGCCGCGGCGGAATCGATGCGCGTCCGAGTGCTGCTGAGATGGCCGCGAATCGCGACCGGCACGTGAATGCAACGTCCGCGCAAATACAACACGAGCGCGCGGCGGGGCAGGATCGCAATCAGTTCGCTTCAGTGAACCATGGGCGTCCGGCGGTAACTGCAACTGCAAGGCCGGGCGAGTTCAATGGCTCGCGGAATGTTGCGTCGCGAACTGAAATCCGGGGCAATACGACTCGCGGTACCGCCGGAACTGCAGCCAGGAGTACATCACGAAGTACTTCAAGAAATGCAACGAATGGATCCAGCTCGAACAGCTTCGAGCGCCGGAATACCGCTGGAGGTTCAACAACGCCTCGATCAGCGATGAACGGCACGCGCTCGAATCAGTCGGCGCGGTCCAATACCGTAACGCGTTCACAAAATAACCCGGGCGTATCGCGCACTACTCCGCACACCAACTACCAGACGCACGTGCAACGCAACGCGGGCGTATCACGCAACAACAATGCCGCGCGCGTGCAAAATAATGCGCGTGCGTCACAGGCGGCGCCACGCACCAACACAGCAGCGCGTTCGCAGAGCCCAGCAATGCGGCCGCAGCCGGCGCCGCGTACACAACCCAGCGCGCCTGCAGCCGCGCCACGAGCCAGCCACCAGTCCGCGCCGCAACAACATGCGGCCCGGCAGTCTAGCGCCCCTCGGACCAGCTCCGGCGGTTCAAGGCAAGCTGGCGGATCAAGGCCAAGTGGCGAATCACGCAGCAAGCGGTAACCCAACCCACGTCGCTGGGACAGTTGGCAACCTAGCAGAGGCGCTCTGGTGCAAAACATCAGGGCGCCTTTTCTTTTTACAACCTGTTTTTAAGGGCAGGTTCTTAGACAAATATCGATGAGCAGCGGCACCGTCGCCAAACGCGTGAAAAATCCAACCAACAGTCACGTGCCGTACACAATTTCGACCCACCGACAAACGGGCGCCATGATCTGCGGAGAAGGAATACCGATCTTCGCGAAGCGTCCCACACGCAAGGAATCCCGGAACAGAAATTTCTGTATGCCTTCAGAAAGAAACACCCAGCCGACCAGCACGCGAATCAGCAAAATCGCTTTGGAAGCAGTGCTGGCCCATGAAGCGCCATTGTTTAAGGCCATCGGGCGTTCTCCGCAGGAGATTCGAGGGACGCCGCGCGATCGCGGTTACGGTATCGCGTTCAGACATAGTCGAACAGAGTCATGAATCCGAAATCCATGTGTAGCTGCTGATGGCAGTGAAACAACGTGAGGCCGGGATTGTCCGCGATAAAATCCACTTCAACTTCCTGATACCCGCCGACCATGACCACATCTTTCATCACGCCCGCAGCGCTAATTCCGGCAAGCTTGGTCAGTTCGAAGCTGTGGCGATGAAGGTGAACAGGATGAATATCGTCGCTGGCATTGCGCATGCGCAGGCGGTAGCGCTTGCCTTCTTTTAAATGAAACGAAGCAGGTACGATGCTTTGGGTCATCGGGTACGCCGTTCCGTTGATACTCCAACGATTGAAGCCCCCCTCCGCCGCGTTGTCCTTTGCAAAGGTCATTTCGAGGGTTTCGTCGGGCGCAGTCGCGGTCGCGCCTGGCTTTGCGAAACGCGCATAGTTCCAGTGAAACGGCTTCGGCGCCGACCACAGCGGTTTCCCTGCGCGGCCCGCATATTCCACGATGATGCCCATGCCGTGACCGCGATCGTCATCCGCCAGATCGCCCATGATCCATACGCCGGTATGGTTCATTTCAACAATCGTGGAAACGCGTTCAGCAGCTCCCAGCCAGAGCACAGGAACTTCGGCTGGGTTGGGGACAGGATTGCCGTCCAAGGCGACAACTTTGAAAGAGTGCCCCGGCAACGCCAAACTGCGAATCTCAGTCGCGCTAGCGTTCAAAACGTGAAACAGGACGCGTTGTCCCTGTTTCACACGCACCGGGTCACCGTGACCCAACATGCGGCCATTGACCGTGAAATATCGATAGCCCACTTCGTACCCGTGTGGCATGCTTTTCGCAAGCGACGCTTTCATCGCAGATTCGCCGGCCGCTTCCAGTTCTTTAACCTTGGTCGAAGGAGCCAGAAAATCCTGTGCCATGTCACCGCCTTGGCTAAAAGTCGGTTCAAACTCTTTGAGTACCAGAAAAATTTCCTGGTCGTAGTTCCCCGGCTGGGACTTCGGCTCAATATAAACTGCCCCAACCTGGCCGCTGTACTGCCCTGCATGCAAATCAGCGCTCGCTCGATTGTGCGTATGATAAAAACGCAAGCCGCTGGGCCGCGGGGTAAACTCGATGCGACGCATTCCGTGCGCAGGAATGAATGGCGTCCCTTCTTCCGCGGCGCCGTCCACATCGGTTGAAACCATTTGCCCGTGCCAATGTAATTGCTCTGGCGTGTCCGTATCGTTATGTATTTCCACCGTCACGGACTGGCCTTCTTTGAATCGCAGCAGCGGCCCTGGGAACCTGCCGTTGTAAGTGATTGTTGAGACGATGCGCTTAGGCGCGATCTCAACCGCACTCGCCCCGATTCGCAAAGTGTAGTCCGCGGCTGCTTGATCCCGCACTCCGGGAGCATCGCTCCGCTGCGCGCCAAAATTCAAATCGTTCAAACGCAGGCCGGAACCAGGAAGTCCTGCGGCTGCGAGCGCACTGGCGGAACTCAGGAACTGACGACGCGAAATCCGTAAACGGCTCACGCGAGTACCCCAGTCAGAGATTAAGTCCGTTGAGACACCGTTACATCCTAGTTCGATGTCGGAGTTCGACACAAGAATGCAGGGCTACCAGAGTCCCTTCCGCATACGCTGCTAACCCAACAAAAATCGCTGCGTCTATCCCAGACAAGATCTGGATTCCTGGGGTGGAATCCGCTCGGGAGGCATTCGTGCGCGCCCTTTTTCTCGCAGGCATTTCTCTCCTGTTCAATTTTACTGCATTTGCGCAAGACAAACCCAAACCCGCCTACGATTTTTCCTGGACTCGCGAGGAGCGGATTAAACTCGCCGAAAGCGCCGCTCCGCCCGAAGTTTCCGGCAAGGCTACCGTCTATGTTCTCGAACGCAGGGGCTACGTTAAAGTTCGTGACGGCGAAAACGGGTTCTCTTGTTTTGTGGACCGCCAGACACCTCTGAACCTGGAACCTACTTGCTTTGACGCCGAAGGCAGCGCCACGACTTTGCCCACGCGGATTTTCGCTGAGGAGCATCGCGCCCAAGGCGAAACCGAGGAGCAGATCCAGACGCAAATTGATGCGAATTACAAGTCAGGAAAATTTCTGCCGCCGCGAAAGCCTGGAATCGTTTACATGATGTCGGACTCAGGGGTCCTATACATTGCTGAAAAAAATATGCTTGTGCACATTCCCCCGCACCTGATGTTTTACGCACCGTACGCCACCGACCGAGATCTCGGTTCGCCGCCGCCCGCTGCGAACATGCCGCACCTGATCCGCGCCGGCCAGCCCGACGCATACATCATCGTCATCCCCGGGCCGGCCACCCACGCCGGTCATTAGCGCCATCGCTTCCGCTGATTC
>Ga0307477_10003018_pt1 | contig 12699 bp, 12 predicted proteins | sample atmos_gasesECM2C_FD_203316 | JGI IMG/M metagenome (GOLD analysis project Ga0307477, IMG submission 203316) | Hardwood forest soil microbial communities from Morgan-Monroe State Forest, Indiana, United States - atmos_gasesECM2C_515 | ecosystem: Environmental > Terrestrial > Soil > Temperate...
AAAACCGTTGCTGTGCCTGGCTATTGGGCGCGCAAACCTGTGTATAAGGTAGCCAGATTGTGATTTCGGCATAGGAAGCCAAAAAGCGGAGTAGGCGAAGCTGCGTTGAGGGCTTGTGATGTGTGCAACGGAAGGAATTTTGTAACCGTTACCAAAGGACTGAGTGGGCGATCCTGGTCCAGTACGGCAGGTTGTGGATGACGGTGGACATCACGATTGTTTGGCCGACGATGAAGGCGGGCAGGACGTAAAAATAAATCTGGTGCACTCTGCGGTTGACGATCACGTCGCGGACGACGCCGAAGAGAATCAGGAAGTCGACACCGGCATAAAAAAAATCGTGGGGAAGTAGGCGCTCCGGAAATCGGCCGAAAGACGCAGCGGTCAACGCACAAGTGGCAGCGAACATCAGGCGGCGATGGAACTCCGGTTTTTTACGCCAGTAAATCGCCAGCGCGAAGGTGCTGGAGAAGCAGACCATATCAAAGAGCGGAATCATCAAGAAAGACTCCGCGTCGGTGGCATGCATTTGTAAGGTATTGAAGCGTGCCATGGCGACGGCGGTAGAGACGCCAACCACGAAAATCAGTACACCCAGCGCGGCTCCGAACCAGCCGATCCGGCGATGCAATCGCACGTTGTGGGTGCGCACCAGCGCAGACTGTAGCAGGAAAAAGAGCAGCCAGCCGGAAAAGACCACCGCGTGTAGATACAGGATCGGGGGCGGCGGAATGGCTGGGTGAATCAACCTGTTGCCCACGGTGAAGCTGAAGCCGTAGACCACCGTTGCGGGAATCAGGAGCGACATGAAGAAGTAGAAATATTGATCGAGCAGACCACCACGTTTCGTTGTTACGGCGGTGGCCTGAAGAAGCCTCGAATTGGAAGCGGTTACCGTTGATTTCTCGTACGGCGCGGCGGGACTCGCGCGGCGCGATACTACTACACCTGAGGCTTCCTACCTTTCATTATTCCCAGCCCAGAATGCAGATGTAACGGCAGCTCTCGGCACTTAGTGACGGCGAACTCTCCAGCGTCACCATATTTGAGGTAAAGCAGCCCGCTGAACAACTTACAGGGTGCGCTGTATTCCTGAAAAAGGCTGCGGGCAGCACGATTGTGGAGAAGCAAATCGTGGTGCGTTTCCCGCCGCATCACTTCGGCAATCAGCACGACGGCATTTAATTCAATTGAATGCCGCAATTCGGAACTTGGAGCATGAATTGCGGCTTGGAGGAAACACCGATGCATGTAGCACGGCGATGCCTTAGCGCTTTCGTCTTGACGGCGGCACTTGCGACCACGGGTTCTGTGGTGGCTGCGACGCCGAAACCGCAGGATGTGCAGGTGCGAGTGTACGACCCGGGACACAAGGACTATCACAACTGGGATGAGCGCGAAGATCGTGCCTATCGGCATTATCTGGAAGAGCGGCACGAGCAATACCGGAAGTACGAGAAGATGAAGGAAAAAGAGCAGCGGGATTACTGGAACTGGCGGCACAGCCATCCGGACTAGTGACTTCTGGAGTCACCAGCATTTACGGATAGATATTCACAGGGCGATAACGTCGCGCCGCTCGTCTGAGGCTTACAACACCGGGGTCGGATGGGCGGTGCGGCATGTTTTTCCGGATTTCGACTATTGAAGAGCCGCGTGGCGACCTACAGGTTGCGCTGTATTCCCGAAAGACGCTAAGTACGCCATCATCATTGCGAAAAGCAAGCCTGGCGGAATCTGCTTCGCGACAAAAATGACAGAACATGTAAATCGGACGATTACGTTGGCGATAAACGCGAAGACAGCGTTTAGCGCATTTGTTATCCGGGCGTCACGGGGAATATCGCGGGTAGTGGAAACTCAAAGAAAAAGGGCAGAAAGATTCATCGCGATGGCGCCACGGCCTGTCAAACCATTCAAACTAGAAAGCCTGCAATCATATGTTCAGAGAAGTATTGCGTCTCGCCGTCGGCCCGAAGCGCACAATTTGTGGGCCGATGGGCGGCACGGCTCTACCGCTCGACGATTAGAAGAGGTCTCGGCCGAGCCGAACATGAAACGGCCTGCTGGAGTGACAATTATCGCGATCTCCACGTTCGCTGGGGCGGCAATTCTAGCGCTGGGGGCCGTTGCGTTCTTCTTCGTGGCGGTGATGGCGATCGGCGGCGGAGACGGAGGCGATCCGGTTTCCGCGTCGATTGCGGGGATGGGAGTGGCTGGAGGATTTTCGCTTCTGGTGCTGGCGGGAGTTGCGGGCTGCCTTGCGCTCGGAGTTCTGCAATTGTGTGAATGGGCGCGGATTCTGGCGATCAGCTGTATCGGAATTGGAATTTTGTGCACGATCATCAGCATTCTTACTTTTGTCGGATACCCCGTAGTTCCGCTCGGCCCGATGATTTTCGTTCACTCGCTTGTAATTGGAGCGGCGGGCTGGTCGATTGCGTATCTCGCGAAGCCTGATGTGAAGCAGGCGTTTTCGAGCGGGCTGACCCTCCATCGTTCAAATTAAGAGATCCCGTTAAAAAATCAGAAGCAGTTGGAGAGTTGTGTCCAGCAACTCCCCTCATGTGGCGAGCAAATCTGCTTAAAGGATGCCCACGGCGCGAGCTGCGAGCAGGGTGACGATCATCAGAGAGATGATCGATTGCGCCATCATGACCACTTTGGCCCAGCGAGAGAGGACGGCGGTATCAGTAGGCGAGAAGGCCGTGCTGGTGTTGAAGGCAAGAAAAAGATAGTCGATAAACTGCGGAGACCAGATTTCCTCAGGCTCATCGCGTATCAGCATCTGAGGAAATAGAAACGAACTGTCGAGATCGCCGTGGGCCTTGTCGCGGCCGAGCGGGCCGCCCGCATCGATTTTCCAGTACCACAAAGCGAAGACAACCACGTTGGTGAGCCAAAGCGACACCGCCGAGCGAAGGAGCGTCTGTGGAGAATCAAGATGCTTCGGTATGCCCGTAACCAGAAGAGCGAGAGACGCAATCATGGCGGCGGTGATGAAGCCGGTGGCGGCGAAGGTGAGGATTCGGGAGACGTTGTAGTGGCCGCGGTGATTGGAATAGATGAGCGGAATCAGCAGAATCACGGTGATGACGAGCAGGCCCCAACTCGGGCCGACGGAGAGCCGCTCGGGCATCGAGCGGTGAACGAGCGCAGCGGCGAACATGGCGACGAAAGCGGGCCAGCGGGGCTCGTGGAAAATTTTTACAGGTTTGGCCATTAGATCCGTTTCGGCAGGGCGGGGCGAGCGAAAACGGCGCGACGAATGCCAAGCCGACCGCTCGTATCCTATCAGTTTTGGCGTTGTGCTGGCACAGCGTACGCGCGGTGGTTGCTCAAATTTCTAGTGCAGCGGCCGCATCGAGGAGTCGGATCAGGATTGCGATTTCGTCCGGTTTGAGAACCTTGCGAAGCTTTTCGTCCACGGCGCGGCGCTCCTTGATCAAATACTCGCGATACTTATTTCCTTTGGCGGTGAGATGGACCAGCAGCGCTCTGCCGGAATCGGCTTTTCGCTCTGTGAGCAAACCCTCCTTGATCATTCCTTTGATAGCGCGGTGAACTACGGTGCGATCGAAACCGAGGAGCTTGGCGATTTGATTCTGGTTGAGTGCCGCGCCTCCGAGCAGGGTGGATAAGATGAAGCCGCGTGTCGCCGAGCATCCGGTTTTTTGCTCGAGCCTCTTGCTGATTGAAAAATAGGCTTGGGCGATATGAGCAATCGCTGAATCTCTCAGAATCTCAGGCGGAATCGGCTGCTTGTCTGCGGGGATCATAGAACCTGCACGGTCGCGCGGAGCGGGCGGCGCCATTGCGGCTGGTCCACATGGCGCGAAGATTTTTTTCCGATCGCGATGACCAAGACGATCTCATGGTAGCGCGACGAGAGGCCCAGGAATTTCGAGAGCCTGCGGCCGTCAAACCCTTCCATCGGGCAGGTATTCAGCCCCAGTGCTTCGGCAGCAATCATCAGGTTTTCGCAAGCGAGCGAGGCATTCTTTGTGGCCCATTTGAACATGCCCTGACGGGCGACGGGAGGAGCGCCGAGGATCGTCCACATATTCACGAGCCTCCAGATCACCCATTTCAGCGCTCCGAGGATGCCGAACCACCCCTGGATGAAAAACCATTTGGCCCATTTGGATTTCTGCTCGGATTCGTCGATTTTCTCGGGGGAAAATCCGGCCGCGCGCATCCATTGGAGGCAAGACTGAGTGGTCGTTTGCCATGACCCGAGATCGGCGACGGCTACGACGAGAGCCGACGCGGTAGCCGCGGGCGATTGATTCATGCACAGTCTGGCGGCTTCGCGGCGGGTCTGCGGTGATTCAATCCAATAGAAGCGGTAGGGTTGGATGTTGAAGCTAGAGGGGGCCAGGCGGGCGGCGTCAAGGATCTGTTCGCGGGTTTCTGGTGGAATTTCGACGGGGTCGAAAACTTTCACGGCTCTTCTTTGAAAAATCGCGTCAAGGATCTGGTTCATCTCAGCCTCCATGTTGTCAGTACAACATAGCGATGTTGCAATTGCAACATAAATCTTATAGAGGGGGTGGAGCCGATGCTGCGGAAGCAGAGCTTCCAGCTGAACTCCTACTCGTACCGTAGCGCGATGATTGGGTCGACGCGGGTGGCGCGGCGAGCAGGGATGTAGCAGGCGAGTAGCGCGACGCCCATAAGCAAAGCGGGCACGGCGATAAACGTGATCGGATCGGTGGGTTGGACGCCGAAGAGAAGACTCGTCATCAGCCGCGTGACTGCGAATGCGGCGACGAATCCCAGAATCACACCGAGGAGCGCGAGGCGCGCACCTTGGCCGAGAACCATCGAGAACACATTGCGCGGCTGAGCGCCGAGAGCGAGACGGATGCCAAATTCTTGAGTGCGCTGGGCGACCGCGTACGAAATCACGCCGTAAATGCCGATTGAGGCGAGCAGCAGCGCAAGGGCCGCGAATGCGGCGAGGAGCAGCATCGAGAAACGGGGTTGAGTCATGGAGTCGTCGACGAGGCTTGCCAGGGTGGAAACTTTCGCGATGGGCAGCGTGGGATCGACGGAGCGAATCGCCTCGCGCGCGCTGCCGATGATGGCGCGGGGGTCAGCTTGCGTGCGCAGGGCAACTTGCATCGTGAGCATGTCGGGATAGGGCTTTTGCGTGTAGACAACATAGAACTCTGGGCCGGTGGATTCGCGCACCGTGAAATGTTTTACGTCTGCGGCGATGCCGACGATGGTTAGAGTGGGAAATTTGGCGGGAGGAAGCTTGATCGATTTTCCGATGGGGTCTTCGCCCGGGTAGAACTGATCTGCGAGCGTCTTGCTGATGATTGCGACGGGTTGCGAATCGGCGGTATCTGAGCCGAGAAAAGGACGGCCCCGGAGAATCGGCGTGCCAATGGCGGAGAAGTACCCGGGCGAGGCAATCGTGTAAGACGCAATCGGATTGCGTCCGGAGCTTTTATCGAAAGTGCGGCCGGGGATTGCAAATGCGGAGGATTCCTGGCCGCCGCTCATCGGCATGGGGCTTCCGAGGCCGGCGGCCTGGACTCCGGGAATGTCGTTCAAGCGGCTAAGGACTTTGCGATAGACGCCTGCGAGGCCGTCTTTGTCCGCATAGCGCGCGCCGGGGAGGGTGAGTTCAAACATCAGGACGCGGGTGGTATTGAAGCCGGGATCGACTTTGAGCAGGTGGAAAAATGTGCGGACGAGCAGGCCGGCGGCGATGACGAGGACGAGGGCCAACGCAATTTCAGAGACGAGCAACGCGCTGCGGATTTTCTGTCGAGCTGGTCCGGATCCGGAGCGTTGGCCGCCTTCTTTTAGAGTCTCGACGAGATTTTCGCGCGTGGCGCCGAGCGCGGGAGCGAGGCCAAAGAGCAGGCCGGTGCCAAGCGTGACGAGAAGGGTGAACGCAAATACGACGGGATCGAACCGGATTTCATGGAGACGCGGAATATTCAGCGGCCCGAAAGTTTTTACGAATTGAATCGCGAGCTGGCCGAGAAAAAGCCCCGCGACTCCACCAAGGAACGCGAGCAGCACACTTTCGGTGAGAAGCTGGCGAACGAGGCGACCTTGCGCAGCGCCGAGGGCGGCGCGAAGCGTGAATTCCCGGCGACGGCCGAGCGAACGCGCGAGGAGAAGATTGGCAACGTTTGCGCATGCGATGAGAACAACCACACCGACGGCACCGAGGAGAAGCAAAAGCGGGCGGCGCGTGTCACCGGCAACTTGTGAGGCAAGCGGCGTGATTTTAGAGCTGAACCAGCCAGCGTCGCGCGGATTCTTTTCCCATTCCTTCGCAAGAACGTTCATTTCGGACTGGGATTGCCCGATGGAGACGCCGGGCTTCAAGCGCGCGATGACTGCGAATTCGTCTGGGGCGGTGGGGTCCGCCGGAATATCGGTGATCGCAGGGACCCACATTTCCGGGAGGCGCGGAAATTGAAAGCTGCCGGGCATTTCTTCGCCGCGAGGAAACGCAAAACCATTTGGCATCACGCCGACGACGGAGTAGGACTCGCCGTTCAATTCGAGAGTACGGCCGACAACGCCGGGATCGCCGGCGAATTTTCTTTGCCACAGGCCGTAGCCGAGGATCACTTCGCGGTCATGTCCTGGGTGGTCTTCTTCATCGAGAAATGTGCGGCCGAGGAGCGGAGCTACGCCCATTGTGCGAAAGAATCCGGCGGAGGCGCGAACGCCGTCAATGCGAACCGGATCGCCGGTGCCGGTGAGATTGAATCCGGCGGCTTCGAATATGCCGACATCCTGGAAACCCTTCGCGTCGCGCTGAAAATCCTGAAATGTGCGGGCGCCCCAGGGAATTTCGTTGTAGCCGAGAGCAATGCCGGGCGGTGTCTGGCGCCAGGGGAAGACGATGCGCTCGGCGTGCGGATACGGGAGCGGCTTGAGGAGCACAGCGTTGACGATGCTGAAGACGGCGGTGCTTGCGCCAATGCCAAGGGCGAGGGTGAGTACGGCGACGATGGTGAAGCCCGGCGATTTCGCGAGCATTCGTAGGCCATACTTCAAATCCTGGAGAAGTGTTTGCATACTCTGTTCTCCGAACTGCTAGCGCTCATTTCTTAGACTATGAATTCGCAGTTTCGATAGACAGAACTTGACCGGCGACGAGGCGAAGCACAAACCAACCCTGCCGCAAAATTCATTCGGCTCCGCAGTTCGATTGCCACTGACTCTGGTTAGTAAGTGTCGCTAGGACAGAATGTTGCAGAAAGCAAAGAGCCGGGGTCGTACGGTTCGATGCTCGAAGGTGGGAGCAGAGATTTCGAAAGCGGACACCCGTGCCGTGGTTACTTCGTTTTTTCGAGTTCCTCGATGATGGCGGGGACGATTTCGAAGAGGTCGCCTACGATTCCGTAGTCGGCAACCTCGAAGATGGGGGCGTTCTGGTCTTTGTTGATCGCGGCGATGGTGCGCGAGCCTTTCATGCCTACGACATGCTGGATGGCGCCGCTGATTCCCAGCGCGAAGTAGAGCTTGGGTGCGACTGTCTGGCCGGAGCTGCCGATCTGGCGCTCCATTGGGAGCCAGCCTTCGTCGCAGATGGGGCGTGACGCGCAGATTTCGCCGCCGAGAAGCTTGGCGAGTTTTTCGGCCATGGGAATATTTTCGGGTGCTTTGATGCCGCGGCCGATGGAGACGAGGATTGGCGCTTGCGTCAGGTCGACAGCTTGTTTGGCCTCGCGGAATAATTCGAGTGGCTTGGTGCGGATTTGCTCGGGTTTCAGATCGACGGTGACGGGTTTCACCGGGGCTTTTCCACTGGCGTGCTTGGTGACGAGATCGGCGCGAAAGGCGCTGGCTTGAAATGATGCGATCCAGGGTGGGTCGCCTGCGAATACGACATCCGCTGCGGTGCGGCCTTGAAACATTTGGCGCAGGAAGATGAGTTTGCCGTTCTCGTAGCGGTAGCCGATGCAATCGCCGATCATTCCCTTGCCCATCGAAGCGGCGAGCTTGGGAGCGAAATCGCGTACCTGGTATGTGTGTGGGAGCAGAACGAGGTCGGGCTTCGTGCCATCGATTACCTGCCGCAGGGCGAGCGAGAATCCGTCCGGCGTGTATTTTTCGAGGAGGTCGTGTTCGACGAGCAGAACTTCGTCGAGCTGCGAGCCGGCGAGCTCGTCGGCGAGTGGCGCGACACCTTTGCCGATGACCAGACCCGTGAGAGAGCCTTTCGTGTGCTGGACAATTTGCTGCGCGGCTGCCAGCGTCTCGAAGCTGACCTTATTGAATTTGCCTTCACGCTGTTCGGTGATGAGGAGAATCTTCATTTAGAGCACCCGCGCTTCGTGCTTCAGTTTTTCGATGAGCTTCGCTGCGATTTCTTTGGGCTGCCCGGTGATGAATTCGGTTTGCTTGGCTTTGTGCGGGACGTAGATGCGTTCCACGTGCTGCGTGGGCGCATCGGGCACGCCGAGCGATGCACACTGGACTGTGGTGATTTCTTTTTTCTTCGCCGCCATGATGCCTTTCAGCGTGGCATAGCGAGGTTTGTTGATGCCTGATTGAATTGAGAGGACGGCGGGAAGCGGCAGCTCGACCCATTGGAACCAGCCCGCTTCGAGCTCGCGCTTGAGTTTCATTCGCGAGTCGGTTACTTCGATCGCCATAATGATCGTGGCGTGCGGGCGCCCCAGCAATTCGGCGAGAAGGACGCCGGTCTGGCCGAATCCCTGGTCATCACTTTGGAGGCCGGTGAGGATCAAATCGAAATTTTCCGCTTTCAGTGCGGCAGCCATGGAACGGGCGGAGCCGAGCGGGTCCAGTTTGTAGAATTGGTCGTCGGATACGTGAATGCCGCGATCGGCGCCTTTGGCGAGGGCTTCTTTGATTGTTTGCTTGGCGCGCTCGGGGCCCATTGAAATCGCCACTACTTCGCCGCCGTGTTTCTCTTTCAGGCGCAGCGCTTCTTCAAGGGCGTAACTGTCGGGCTCGTTTGTTTCGAATCCGATGTCGGATTCGCGAATCCACGCGCCGCCTTCGACGATGGCGAGGGGGGCATCTTTCGCGGGAACTTGTTTGACGCAAACGCCGATTTTCAAGAATTCCTCCGAATTGAAACGCTACGACCGTGGCATGGCACAATCACGCCAAGTGCATTTGCCGGGCACGGCATGCCGTGCCCCTACTGTCCTTCACGTTCTCGAGCAGTGGCTATTTGCCGTCCCATCGCTTGAAGATTAGCGATGCGTTTGTGCCGCCGAAGCCGAAAGAATTCGAGAGCGCGTACTCGACAGCCGCTTTGCGCGCTTGGTTGGGAACGTAGTCCAAATCGCACTCCGGATCGGGATTCTCGTAGTTCACGGTGGGCGGCAGAATCTGATCGCGCAAAGCTAGAACGCTGATGCCTGCTTCCAGGCCGCCCGCGCCGCCGAGCAGATGGCCCGTCATCGATTTCGTCGAGCTGATAGGAACTTGTTTTGCGCGTTCGCCGAAGACGCGCTTCAACGCGGTGGTTTCAATCGCGTCGCCGATGGGAGTCGAAGTGCCGTGCGCGTTCACGTAGCTCACATCGTCCGCCGAAATTTTCGCATCCTTCAGCGCGGCCATCGTGACGCGATAGCCGCCATCGCCGCCTTCAGCCGGCTGCGTGATGTGATATGCGTCGCCGGACATTCCGTAGCCGACGATTTCCGCAAAGATTGGCGCGCCGCGCTTTTGCGCGAATTCGAGCGATTCGAGAATCAGCACGCCCGCGCCTTCGCCCACGATGAAGCCGTCGCGTTGCGCGTCGAACGGGCGGCTGGCGCGCTCGGGTTCGTCGTTACGGGTGGAAAGCGCGCGCATGGCGGCAAAGCCTCCCACGCCCATCGGCGTAATTGCGGCTTCCGAGCCACCTGCAATCATTACTTCCGCGGCACAGCGCTGAATGATCTTGTAGGCGTCGCCGATCGAATGCGCGGAGGCCGAGCATGCAGTGGCCGTCGCGCTGTTCGGGCCTTTAGCGCCATAGCGAATCGAGACATGTCCGGATGCGAGATTGACAATCGAAGCAGGAATGAAAAAGGGAGAAATCTTGCCGGGTCCGCCCTGGAGATATTTCGAATGCTCGCGTTCGATCACGTCGAATCCGCCGATGCCGGAGGCGATATAGACGCCGGCAGCATCCGCGGTTTCCGGCTTCAATTCGAGGCGAGCCATCTGCATCGCGAATTCGGAAGCCGCGAGAGCCAGTTGGATGAACCGGCCCATTTTTTTCAGTTCTTTTTTCTCTACCCAGACGAGCGGATCGAAATTGCGGACTTCACCGGCGATGCGGCAATCAAACGCAGTGGCATCAAAATGGGTGATTGGGCCGATACCACTTTTGCCGGCCAGCAGGGTGCGCCAGACCTCATCGGTGCCAATGCCGCACCCGCAGACCAACCCTACGCCCGTCACGAGAACTCGGCGGTTCAAACCTGCATTCTCCTGTTCGGAATGGGACGGCCGGGCGGACTACTTACTACCCTTGGCGTGTTTCTCAATGTAGTCGACAGCGTCTTTCACCGTGGCGATTTTCTCGGCGTCTTCGTCCGGGATCTCGATACCGAAAGATTCCTCGAAAGCCATGACCAGCTCGACTGTGTCGAGCGAATCGGCGCCCAGGTCGTCCACAAACGAAGCCGTCGGAGTGACTTCGCCTTCGTCCACACCGAGTTGCTCGACAATAATCTGCTTCACGCGTTCTTCAACGCTGGCCATTCTGATTTTTCCTCCGGTATCGGTAGTCGTCTAACCCTTGAGCCGCCACGACGGGCCGGGGCAGCGCCCAAAATTGTACCGCCCATTCTATGCGCGGCCCAATGCTGGGGTCAACCTTTGTGCCGCATGGGATCTAAACTCTATTTTCCACCCGCTAACGCGTAACTTCAAAGTACACGCTGACGCGTGCCTTAGCCCATGTGCAGGCCACCGTTCACTTCCAGCACTTGCCCCGTGATGTAGCTTGCGTCGTCGCTTGCGAGGAAGACGATCGCGGCGGCGATGTCCTTATCCGAGCCAAAGCGGCCGAGCGGGATCATCGCTTTCATTTTGTCCTTGATCTCTTGCGAGAGCACGTCGGTCATCGAGGTGGCGATAAATCCGGGCGCCACGGCGTTTACGGTGATGTTGCGCGAAGCTACTTCCACGGCAATCGCGCGCGTGAGGCCAATCAGGCCCGCTTTCGACGCGACGTAATTCGCCTGGCCGGCGTTGCCGGTCTGCGCGACGACCGAAGAAAGATTGATGATGCGGCCTGAGCGCTGTTTGAGCATCGCCCCCAACGCTTGCTGAATACACAGGTGGGCGCCGGTTAGATTCGTTCGCAATACGGCGTCCCAGTCTTCGAGTTTCATGCGCAGGGCGAGTGTGTCGCGCGTGATGGCTGCATTGTTGACGAGAATATCGAGCCGACCGAATTTTGCGTGAACCTGCTGGAAACCGGCCTTCACTTGTGCTGCGTCAGCGACGTCCATGGGCACGGCCACGGCCGATCCGCCCGCGCCTTCGATGTCGGAGACCAGTGACGCCAATTTGTCGGCGCTTCTGGCCGCGACACCAACATTCGCGCCTGCGTCGGCCAGCGCCAGCGCGGTGGCTCGCCCGATTCCTTGCGACGCACCGGTGACGAGAGCTGCTTTATCTTTGAGCGAAAACATCAGGTCTGCTTACCCTTCCGCGGCTTGCGCGCGGGCTTGCGCGATTTTTTCGATCGCGGCTTCGAGACTCGCTGAATCCTCCACATTGAAAGCACGAATCGAGCGATCGATCTGCCGCAAGAGCCCACTGAGGACTTTCCCAGGACCGACCTCGACGAAAACCGTGACTCCGGCTTCGATCATTTCGTGAATCGAATCGAGCCAGCGAACGGGCTGCGTCACCTGGCGAATCAGCGCATCGCGCGCTTCATCACCGGTTGTGACCGCCTCGGCGTCCACATTGGCGATCACCGGAAACTTCAGGGTGTGAAAATTCGCGGCACGGAGGTCCGCTTCGAGCCGCTCCTGCGCGGGAGCCATCATGGCGCAATGAAACGGAGCGGAAACCGGAAGCATTACCGCGCGTTTTGCTCCGCTCTGCGACGCAATTTCAACGGCGCGCTTCACGGCTGCCGCGGCGCCCGAAATTACGGTCTGTTCAGGCGAATTCAAATTCGCGGGTGAGACGACCTCGTGATCAGCCGCCTTTTTGCAGACCTCCGCCACTTCCGACGGCGGAAGGCCGAGGATCGCAGCCATCGCGCCTTCACCGGCCGGAACGGCTTCCTGCATGTAGCGCCCGCGTCCGCGCACGATTTTCACTGCCTCTGCAAAATCAAGGCCGCCCGCAGCGACCACCGCAGAATATTCGCCAAGGCTATGCCCCGCTGCGAAATCAGGCGTGATGCCTCGCTTCTCGAGCGCGCGATATGCGGCAATCGAGACGGTCAGAATGGCGGGCTGCGTGTTTTCCGTCTGCTTCAGCGCTTCTTCGGTGCCCTCGCAGCAGAGCTTGAAGAGCGAAAAGCCCAGCGCAGCATCTGCCTCGTCGAAGACGGCGCGCGATTCCGGGTATTTTTCGGCGAGGTCGCGTCCCATGCCGGGATATTGCGACGCCTGTCCGGGGAATAAAAATGCAAGTTTACCCATGTCGTGCGTGTCCGCAGTGCTCAGCCGCGCGCGGCGCCAGCGGCAGTAACTACAGCGGAAAGCTCCTGATCGATCTTTT
>Ga0307477_10003019_pt1 | contig 12698 bp, 10 predicted proteins | sample atmos_gasesECM2C_FD_203316 | JGI IMG/M metagenome (GOLD analysis project Ga0307477, IMG submission 203316) | Hardwood forest soil microbial communities from Morgan-Monroe State Forest, Indiana, United States - atmos_gasesECM2C_515 | ecosystem: Environmental > Terrestrial > Soil > Temperate...
GCGCCACCGACACGCTCAAGGCGTTCGGCTCCTGCCGGCTGTGCCTGGTCGAGATCGAGGGCCGCAAGGGCTATCCGGCCTCCTGCACGACCACGGTCGCGCCCGGCATGAAGATCCGCACGCAGTCAGAGAAGCTCCTGCAGCTGCGACGCGGTGTGATCGACCTGTACGTGTCCGATCACCCGCTCGACTGCGACACCTGCCCGGCGGACGGGCACTGCGAGCTGCAGAATATGGCGGCGGCAGTCGGCGTGACGGGCAGCTCCTATGCGCCGGGTCACATGCACCGCCCCGCCGCCAAGGACGAGAGCAACCCCTACTTCGCGTTCGATCCGACGCTGTGCATCGTGTGCTCGCGCTGCGTGCGCGCCTGCGATGAAGTGCAGGGCACCTTCGCGCTCACCATCCAGGGGCGGGGCTTCGAGTCGAAAGTAGCCGCCAGCCAGGACGAGCCCTTCCTCGAATCGGAGTGCGTCTCGTGCGGCGCCTGCATCGAGGCCTGCCCGACCGCCGCGCTCACCGAGAAATCGATCGTCGGCCTCGGCCGACCCGAGCGTGCGGTCACGACCACCTGCGCCTACTGCGGTGTCGGCTGTGGCTTCAAGGCGGAGGTGCGCGGCGAGGGCGCCGATGTCGAGGTGGTGCGCATGGCACCCGATCGCGCCGGCAAGGCCAATCACGGGCACGCGTGCGTCAAGGGGCGCTTCGCCTGGGGCTATGCGACGCACGCCGACCGCGTGCTCAAGCCGATGGTACGCAAGACGATCCGCGACGACTGGCGTGAGGTCTCGTGGGAGGAGGCGATTTCCTACGCCGCCAGTGAGATCAAGCGCATCCAGGCCAAGTACGGCCGCGACTCGGTCGGTGGCATCACCTCCTCGCGCTGCACCAACGAGGAGACCTTCCTGGTGCAGAAGCTGGTGCGTGCGGCCTTCGGCAACAACAACGTCGATACCTGCGCGCGCGTCTGTCACTCGCCGACCGGCTATGGGCTGAAGAACACGCTCGGCGAGTCCGCCGGGACCCAGGCGTTCGACTCGGTGATGCAGGCAGACGTGATCCTGATCATCGGCGCCAATCCGACCGATGGCCACCCGGTGTTCGCCTCGCAGCTCAAGCGCCGTCTGCGGCAGGGTGCCAAGCTGATCATCGCCGATCCGCGCGAGATCGCGCTGGTGCGTACGCCGCACATCGAGGCGACGGAGCACTTGCAGCTCAAGCCCGGCACCAACGTCGCGCTGCTCAATGCGCTGGCGCACGTGGTGGTGACCGAGGGACTCACCAAGGAGGCGTACGTCGCCGAGCGCTGCGAGGCTGATTCGTACGCCAAGTGGAAGTCGTTCGTCGCCGAGGCGCGCAACTCGCCCGAGGCCTCCGAGAGCATCACCGGCGTGCCCGCCGAGCGCGTGCGCCGCGCGGCGCGGCTGTACGCCAAGGCCGGTAACGCCGCCATCTATTACGGCCTGGGAGTCACCGAGCACAGCCAGGGGAGCACGGCGGTCATCGGCATCGCCAATCTCGCCATGTCGACCGGTAATCTCGGCCGCGAAGGCGTCGGCGTGTCGCCGCTGCGCGGGCAGAACAACGTGCAGGGGTCGTGCGACATGGGCTCGTTCCCGCACGAGCTCAGCGCCTACCGGCACGTATCCGATCCCAAAGTGCGCAAGTCGTTCGAGGACGCCTGGGGCGTGACGCTGCAGTCGGAGCCGGGACTGCGCATCCCGAACATGTTCGAGGCGTCGCTCGACGGCACCTTCAAGGCGATGTACGTCCAGGGCGAGGACTTCGTGCAGTCCGACCCCAACACCCACCATGTGAGCGCCGCCATGGCCGCGCTCGAGTGCGTCATCGTCCAGGACCTGTTCCTCAACGAGATCGCGAAGTTCGCGCACGTGTTTCTGCCCGGTTCCTCGTTCCTTGAGAAGGACGGGACCTTCACCAATGCCGAGCGGCGCACCTCGCTGGTCCGCAAGATCATAGAGCCACTCGGCGGTTATCAGGACTGGGAGATCACCTGTCTGCTCTCCAATGCCCTCGGCTATCCGATGCACTACAGCCACGCCAGCGAGATCATGGAGGAGATCGCGCGGCTCACGCCGACCTTCGCCGGCATGAGCTTCGAGAAGATCACGCGCCTCGGCAGCATCCAGTGGCCGTGCAACGATCAGGCGCCCGAAGGAACGCCCACCATGCACGTCGAGCAGTTCGTGCGCGGCAAGGGCAAGTTCTGGCCGACCGAGTACGTGCCGACCAGCGAACGCTCGACCAGCCGCTTTCCGCTGATCCTCACCACCGGCCGGATCCTGACCCAGTACAACGTCGGGGCGCAGACCCGCCGCACCGGCAACGTCGTCTGGCACAAGGAGGACGTGCTCGAGATCCATCCGCACGACGCCGAGGAGCGCGGCATCAGCGACGGGGACTGGGTCGGGCTCACCAGCCGCGCCGGCGACACGGTGCTGCGCGCCAAGGTGTCCGAGAAGATCGCGCCCGGTGTGGTGTACACCACGTTCCATTTCCCGGAGACCAACGCCAACGTGGTCACCACCGAGAACTCCGACTGGGCGACCAACTGCCCGGAATACAAGGTGACGGCGGTCGAGGTCGTGCTGGTCAACCAGAAGGACGCGTGGCAGAAGCGCGCCGAGGCGGCGCGCGCCGCCCCGCGGCCGGCCCGCAAGCCGCGCAAGCCGCAGCGGGCACCCGCTTGAGGCGATGAGCTCGGAGGCGATCGCGCCAGCACGGCCGGATGCGGTCAGCGCGCGAGTTGACGTCGAGCGCTGGACGCGCGGCGCGCTCAGCCGCACCACCGACCTCGTCGCCGAAGAGATGCCGGTGGCGCTCGTCTACCACGATGTGCCGCACGTCGTCATGCTGGCGAGCCCTGCCGACCTCGAGGACTACGCCATCGGCTTCACCTTGAGCGAGGGACTCGTGGCGCGCGCCGACGAGATCCGTGAGGTGCGGGTGATCCAGGGCGAGGCGTCGGCGGACGTGCATATCGCGGTCGCGTGGGAGCGCTTCACGCAGTTGTTGCAACGGCGCCGCAACCTCGCCGGCCGCACCGGCTGCGGCTTGTGTGGAGCGGAGACTGCGGCGGACGCCATCCGCGAATGCGCCCCGCTGCCGGCCGGGGTGAGCGTGACGGCCGCCGAGCTGCACGCGGCGATCGCCGAGCTGTCGCAGCGGCAGCCGATCAATGCCCGTACCGGCAGCGTGCACGCGGCGGCCTGGGTGACCGCGGCCGGCGGCATCCAGGTGGTGCGCGAGGACGTCGGCCGTCACAATGCGCTCGACAAGACGATCGGCGCGCTCACGCGCGCCGGTGCGGATCTCGCCGGCGGCTACATGCTGATCACCAGCCGCGCGAGCTACGAGATGGTGCAGAAGTGCGCCACGGTCGGGATCTCACTGCTGGTCGCGCTGTCGGCACCGACCGCGTTCGCCGTGCGGCTGGCGCAGCGCACCGGGCTCACGCTGGTCGCGTTCGCGCGTGCCGATCAGCACGTCGTGTACGCGCACCCGCAACGGCTGAAATAGCACTGACGACGCCATGAACATCGATCTGCTCATCAAGATGACCAACGAGATCGGCGACTTCTTTGTCGGCACGACCGATGCGCAGCAGGCCGCGCGCGACGTGGCCAATCATCTCAGGCGCTTCTGGGATCCGCGCATGCGCAGGCAGATGCTGAGCTACTACGAGCAGCGCCAGGGCGCGGGCTTGAGCGATGTCGCCCGCAACGCGGTGGCGCTGCTGTACGCCGCCAGCAAGGCGGAGTCCGGCTCTGCCGGCCCACCGCCGGGCGGGACTTCATCGCCGCGCAAGCCGACCAAGGGCGCCGGCGCGTGAGCGCGAGCGCGCCGCCCGCGGCACGCGCTCTGATCTGCGGCTCGGTGGCCTTCGATACCATCATGGTGTTCGGCGACCGCTTCGCCAATCACATCCTGCCCGACAAGATCCACATGCTGAACGTCTCGTTCCTGGTGCCGCAGCTGCGCCGCGAATACGGCGGCTGCGCCGGCAACATCGCCTACAACCTGAGGCTCCTCGGGGACACCGGCCTCCCCATGGCGACCGTCGGCCGCGACTTCGGCTCCTACCGCCAGTGGCTGACGGAGGCGGGTGTGCTCACCGATCACATCCGGGTGATCGACACCGAGCTGACCGCCCAGGCGTTCATCACCACCGATCTCGACGACAACCAGATCACCGCTTTCCATCCCGGCGCCATGCAATTCAGTCACGCCAACCGCGTGAGCGAAGCGCACGACATCGCCGTCGGCGTGGTGGCGCCCGACGGGCGTCAGGGCATGATCGAGCACGCCGCGCAGTTCGCTGCTGCCGGCATTCCATTCATCTTCGATCCCGGACAGGGGCTGCCGCTGTTCGGGCCCGGGGAGCTGCGCCACTTCATTCAACAGGCGCGCTGGCTCACGGTGAATGAATACGAGTGGCAGCTCGTGCAGCAGAAGACCGGCTGGGACGCAGCGCGCGTGATGCAGCAGGTCGAAGCGCTGATCGTGACGCGCGGCGCGGCCGGCTCGACGATTCACACGCGCGCCGGGCAAATCCCGATTCCCGCGGCGCGCGCTGACGCGCTGGTCGATCCCACCGGCTGCGGTGACGCCTACCGTGCGGGCCTCATTCACGGGCTGCTGCACGGCCTCGACTGGCGCACCACGGGACATATTGCCTCCGTCATGGGGGCCATCAAGATCGCCGCGCGCGGCACGCAGAATCACTCCTTCAGCCAGGCCGAATTCGCACAGCGCCTGGCGGCCCTTGCCTGAGGCGCTGCGGCGGACAGCTGCGCAGGTGCGCTGACTTCTGGGTTAAACTTGGCGTTCCGCCCGAGAGCTCCACGTTCATGACGAATTCCTATTTGTTCACCTCCGAGTCAGTCTCCGAGGGTCACCCGGACAAGGTCGCCGACCAGATCTCGGACGTCGTGCTGGATGCCATTCTCAAGGAGGACACCCGCTGTCGGGTCGCGTGCGAGACGCTGGTCAAGACGGGGGTGGTGATCGTGGCCGGCGAGATCACCACCAGCGCGTGGGTCGACGTCGAGGCGCTGGTGCGCAAGACCGTGCTCGAGATCGGCTACGACTCCTCGGAGATGGGCTTCGACGGGGCGACCTGCGGTGTGCTCAATCTGATCGGCAAACAGTCGCCCGACATCGCCCAGGGAGTCGATCGCAAGGACGAGCGGCGCCAGGGCGCCGGCGATCAGGGGCTGATGTTCGGCTATGCCAGCAACGAGACCGACGTACTGATGCCGGCGCCGATCACGCTCGCCCACCGTCTGGTGAAGCGCCAGGCGCAGGTGCGCAAGTCGGGCAAGCTGGCGTGGTTGCGGCCCGACGCGAAAAGCCAGGTCACGCTGCGCTACGAGGATCATGCGCCAGTCGGGATCGAAGCGGTCGTGCTGTCCACGCAGCACAGCCCCGAGGTCGCCACCCGCACGCTGCGCGAGGCGGTGATGGAGGAGATTCTCAAGCCCGTCCTGCCGGCAAAGTGGCTCGACAAGCGTACCCGCTATCACATCAACCCCACCGGGCGCTTCGTGATCGGCGGCCCGGTGGGTGACTGCGGCCTCACCGGGCGCAAGATCATCGTCGACACCTACGGCGGCTATGCCCGCCACGGCGGCGGCGCGTTCTCGGGCAAGGATCCCTCCAAGGTGGATCGCTCAGCCGCATACGCCGCACGCTATGTCGCCAAGAACATCGTCGCCGCGGGACTCGCCGAGCGCTGCGAGGTGCAGGTGAGCTATGCCATCGGCGTCGCCGAGCCGACCTCCATCATGGTCGAGACCTTCGGCACCAGCCGCCTGTCGCGCGAGCACCTGACGCGGATCGTGCGCAAGCACTTCGACCTGACTCCCTACGGGCTGCGCGAGATGCTCGACCTGCTGCGCCCGATCTATCAGAAGACCGCGACCTACGGGCACTTCGGGCGCACCGAGCCGGAGTTCACCTGGGAGCGCACCACGCTCGCCGCGACGCTGGCGGACGAGGCCAAGGGGATGCGCGCGGCTTAGGACACGGACAGCCGCACTGCGGCGCCGCGCTCGCTGAGGAGCGTTGCGACGGGCTCACCGGGCGGAGCTGATTCCACCGCGCGGCCCGCCAGGCTCAGCGGAACCGGATCATCCATACGGCGCTCACTTCCGTCACGACGGAGTATCGCAGCATGAACGCCACACTCAAACCCGCCGCCAGTTCCAGCGCCGATTACCGGGTCGCCGATCTCGCGCTGGCCGACTTCGGACGCAAGGAGATCGCAATCGCCGAGACCGAGATGCCCGGCCTGATGGCGATTCGCGCCGAGCTCGCCCCCGGCAAGCCGCTGCGCGGGGCGCGTATCTCGGGCTCACTGCACATGACCATCCAGACCGCGGTGCTGATCGAGACGCTGCAGGCGCTCGGCGCCGAGGTGCGCTGGGCCTCGTGCAACGTCTTCTCCACGCAGGACCACGCCGCTGCCGCGATCGCCGCCGGCGGCACCGCCGTGTTCGCATGGAAGGGCGAGACGCTCGAGGACTACTGGGAGTGTACCCACCGCATCTTCGAGTGGCCCGACGGCGGCTTTACCAACATGATTCTCGACGACGGCGGGGATGCGACGCTGCTGCTGCATCTCGGCGCGCGTGCCGAGGGCGATGCCAGCGTGATCGCCCGACCCGCGAACGACGAGGAGCGCGCGCTGTTCGCCGCCATCCGTGCGCACCTCAGCCGCGACCCCAAGTGGTACTCGACACGCCTCGGCCAGGTACGCGGTGTGACCGAGGAGACCACCACGGGCGTCAAGCGGCTCTATCAGATGGCGCGCGAGGGACGGCTCGCTTTTGCGGCGATCAACGTCAACGATTCGGTCACCAAGAGCAAGTTCGACAACCTGTACGGCTGCCGCGAGTCGCTGGTCGATGCCATCAAGCGTGCCACCGACGTCATGATCGCCGGCAAGATCGCCGTGGTGTGCGGCTACGGCGACGTCGGCAAGGGTTGCGCGCAGGCGCTGCGCGCACTGTCGGCGCAGGTGTGGGTCACCGAGATCGACCCGATCTGCGCCCTGCAGGCGGCGATGGAGGGTTACCGCGTCGTCACCATGGATTCGGCCGCCGCCGCGGCCGACATCTTCGTCACCGCGACCGGCAACTTCCACGTGATCACCCACGATCACATGGTGCGCATGAAGCACAACGCGATCGTCTGCAACATCGGCCATTTCGACAGCGAGATCGACGTTGCGAGTCTCAGGAAGTACCCGTGGGAGAACATCAAGCCGCAGGTCGATCACGTCATACTGCCCGACGGACGGCGGCTGATCCTGCTCGCCGAGGGGCGGCTGGTGAACCTCGGCTGCGGCACCGGGCACCCGAGCTACGTGATGAGCTCGAGCTTTGCCAATCAGGTGATCGTGCAAGTCGAGCTGTTCACCCACACCGCCAAGTACCCCCTCGGGGTGCACGTGCTCGCCAAACATCTCGACGAGAAGGTCGCGCGGCTGCAGCTCAAGAAACTCGACGCGCAGCTGACGACCCTCACCGATGCGCAGGCGCGCTACATCGGTGTCGACAAGGCCGGGCCCTACAAGCCCGATCACTACCGCTACTGATGAGCACCGCCACCCCGGAGACGGGCGCCAGCGGCGCCGGACGCGAGGCGCCCGCGCGCACGCGCGCGGGCGGCGCGCTGCTGCTCGACGGCAAGGCGGTCGCCGCGAAGGTGCGTGCCGAGGTCGCGCGGCGCGCCGCTGAGTTCGCCACGCGCCACGGGCGCGCGCCCGGACTCGCAGTGCTGCAGGTGGGGCAGGACCCGGCTTCGAGCGTCTACGTGCGCAACAAGCGCAAGTCCTCGCTCGAGGCCGGCATCGTCTCATTCGCGCACGATCTGCCGCCGACCACCGGCGAGCAGGAGATCCTCGCGCTCATCGGCGCCCTCAATCGCGACGAGCGCGTCGACGGCATCCTGGTGCAGCTGCCGTTGCCGAAGGGTGTCGACGCCGACCGGGTCATGGATAGCGTCGATCCCGACAAGGACGTCGACGGCTTTCACCCGCTGAATACCGGGCTGCTGGCGCAGAAGCGCCCGCGGCTGCGGCCGTGCACGCCGTTCGGTGTGATTCGCCTCGCGCAGGAGTACGGCATTGCGCTCACCGGGCGCAACGCCACCGTCGTCGGCGCTTCCAACATCGTCGGGCGTCCCATGGCGCTCGAGCTGTTGCTGGCGCGCGCCACCGTGACCGTCTGCCATACGGGCACGCGCGATCTGCGCGCCGAGGTCGAGCGCGCGGAAGTGCTGGTGGCAGCGGTCGGCAAGGCCGGCTTCATACCGGGCGAGTGGATCCGTCCGGGAGCGGCGGTGTTTGACGTTGGCATCAACCGCACGGCCGCCGGCACGCTGGTGGGCGACGTCGAGTTCGAGGCCGCGGCGGCGCGTGCCGGCTGGATCACCCCCGTTCCTGGGGGCCTCGGCCCGATGACCATCGCCATGCTGCTAAGCAACGCGGTCGACGCCGCCAACCTTCGGGCTGAGCGCGGCAAGAGCGTGACGCGCTGACAGCGGCGCGTCCCTGTCGTCAAGTCGCGACGCTCAGCTTCCAACAGGCTGTCAGGGCGGATGCGGCCTAACAGTTGGTACTGCCCCGCTTCATGCAGCGCCGCAGCAACTCGCCGTGCGACGGCGGCTCACCCCTGCCGGTGGCCTTTTCCAACATGTTGCCGACTGTTTCGGCGTCGGCGATCTCACGAGGATGCGCACACGGCCGTTGATCGGTGTATGATCCGCCGCTCGGCCCTGCGTTGGGTATTTGCGGAGTAGGAACGATGGCACGACGTCCCCCGAACGACGGCGCTTCCTGGAGCGCTCGTGAATTGAAGACTCTCAAAGCGCTCGCCAAGTCAGGAACCCCGACCAGTCAGGTCGCCAAGAAACTCGGGCGTACTGCGGCCGCGGTTCAGCAAAAGGCCATGCGAGTTGGCATTTCGTTCCGCGCGGCGAAGCGCTCCGGAGCCCGGCGCAAGAAATAGCTTTGGGTCTGCAGCCCCGGGAACGACCGGCCAAGAAAGGGGGCAGCATGCACAAACTCGTCAGACTGACATGGGCGCCCGCGGTGCTCGTGCTGAGTGCCTGCGATGTACAGCTGCGCGATACCACGCCAGCCGAGTACCCCGCTAACCACGACATCGGCATGTACGAGGTGTCGGCGGCAGTGACGCGTGAGACGCTGGTGACACCCGGCTCGGTGTTCGTATTTGCGGTCGGTGACAAACAGCGCGTCGCGCTCAATTCCAACGCGGATGGCTCGCAATTCAGCGGCCTGTATTCGGCGCGCTGTCAGGCGAGCTTCCCGCTGCAGTTCCAGGCCGAATGGAAGCTGCCGTTCAGCGTCAAGCGCAAGGTCGTGCCGGCGCAGCCGCGCGAGGTAAAGCTCATCGAGCCGCCGCTCACCAAAGAGGCGAGCTTCGACTCCGCCGGTAAGGCGCCCAAGGGCGGCTGGCAGGGCGGCGTGCAGTATCGATTCGTCACCATGCCGAGTGTGCGCATCACGGCGGCGCACTTCGAGCCGGCCGGCTCGCAGGCCGCGGATGTGGCTGCAGCCAAGCCGCTCAGTGTGATTTCGCCATTCCCGGTGGTCGCTGCCTGCGGGGAATCGGTCGAGGTGCGGGTCGCATCGAGCGCGCCGCGCGCGCATGGCACGCTGGTGATCGATACCGATCACCCGGCGGATCCGCACTGGCAGACCAAGGTGGAGTTCTCGCCCAAGTGATGGGCTCTCCGCCCCGGTGAGCGGCGCCCGCAGATCGCGCTGCCGCGCCGCACTCCTCGCGCTGGCGCTCATAACATGGACTTTGAGCGTTCCGGCCGCCGATTCTGCGCCCGGGACGCCCGTCAGGATCGGCATCATCGGCGCGGGCCACATCGGCGGCACGCTTGCCACGCTCTGGGTACACGCTGGGCACGAAGTGCTGCTCGCCTCGCGCCATCCCGAGGAGCTGCGCGGTCTCGCGCAGTCGCTCGGACCCAAGGCGCATGTCGGCACGGCGCGCGAGGCCGCGCTGTTCGGGCCGGTGGTCCTGATCTCGGTCCCGTACGGGGCACTGCCGCAGATCGGACGCGACCTCAGAGTCGAGCTCGCCGGCAAGATCGTGCTCGATACCGGCAACCCCTACCCGCAGCGTGACGGGGAGATGGCGGTGGAGGCGCGCCGCAAGGGGACGGGCGTGGCGTCCGCCGAATACCTGCCCGGCGTGCGCCTGGTGCGTGCCTTCAATGCGATCAACTCCGGCGACCTGAGGAACGAGGCACACCGCAAGGGCGAGCCGTTCGCCATTCCGCTGGCGGGCGACGACAGCCAAGCGCTCGAGGTGGCGCAGCAGCTCGTGCGGGATGCGGGTTTTGCCCCGGTGGTGGTCGGGCCATTGTCACGCGCGCGCGAGTTCGACGTGGGGACCGCGGTATACACGCGGCTGCTGACGGCGCCCGAGCTGCGCCAGGCGCTCGGCCTCAAATAGCTGCAGGCTGTGCCGGGCGAAGGCTCAGACGAGCGATCAGGCCGCCGGCGGCGGCGCTTGGGGAGGATAGCGTAAAGAGAAGCGCACCGGAGTGAGGGGAGCTCGAAACCGAGCGTACTTGCAAAGGTGCCCGCGCTGAAATCGTGGGCCGCTCGGGAGCGCGCTCAAACCGGTGCGATGCTGAGTATCTTCCCTCGGCGCTGAACGTGCGGTGAATGGCCGTGACGATGGAGCGTCATGTCGCACGGCGGAGTGAGCGGGAACTCTCTCCAAAGGACGGCTCAGGCTCGCAGTCGTGCACGCAGCCGCGCAATCTCCTCGGCGGTCAGACCGATCTCAATCAGGTAGGCACTCACCCCGCCCGCCTGCTCGAGGAAGTTGAGCATGTTGTGTGCGCCGATCTCCGGGCAGCGCAACGCCTCCAGAATGCGCGCCGGCTCGGTTTCCGGATAGCGCTGCAGATAACCGTCGCGCAGATTCGCGGTGCTCACGCCGTAGTCGTCGGCGATCGCCGCCGGTGTCACTTCGGCGAGCGCCAGCAGCAGCGCCGCTACCAGGCCGGTACGGTCCTTGCCGGCGACGCAGTGAAACAGCAGCGGCTCGGGCGGGGCCGCCGCAATGAAGCGCAACACACGGCGCAGGTCATCACGCGCGTGCTCGAGCACGGCGCATTTCCACAGCTCCTTGGCTGCCTCGCCGCTTCGCAGCCGCCACGCCTGCTCGGCGTCGGTCAGCAGCGGGATGCGGGCGTACTGCACGTGCGGCAGGGCCGCCGGCACCGGGCTCGGATGTCGTGCCGCCTCCTCGGGCCAGCGCAAATCGAGAATCGTGCGCACACCGTAGTCGGCGAGCGCCAACAGTCCCGTGTCGTTCAGCTGCGCCAGATCGTCGGCGCGCACAAGCGAGCGCCAGCGGGTCACTGCCCCGTCGCGGGTCGGATGGCCGCCTAAATCGCGGGCGTTGAGAAGATTCGGAAAATCGAGCGGTCGCTTCGGCTCCACCGCGCTCCTTCAGGATTTGCGGCGCTGCTGACTCAGTCCGACACCGGCGAGGATCAGCGCCCCGGCCAGCGCCATGGTCGCCGTCAGCGGCTCGCCGAGCAGCATCCAGGCCCAGATGACGCCGAACAAGGGTATCAGGTATGTGACCGTCGAGGTGCGTGGCGCACCGATGCGCACGATCAGGCGGTAATAGAACACGAACGCAATGCCGGTGCACAGTACGCCGAGCAGCACGGCGCTCACCCAGGAGCCGACGGCGAGCGAATGCCGCGGCCAGGTGTAGGCGGCGAATGGCGCGAGCAGCAGCGCGCCGCTTGCCAGATTGGCGGCGGCGACCGCCGCGGAGGGGAAGCCGCTCAGGTAGCGCCGTACAAAGTTGATGCCGAAGCCGTACAGGAGTGAGGCCGCGGTGCCGGCGAGCGCCGCCGGGCCAACGCTCGCGCCGGCGATTCTGCCGCTCGCGAGAATTGCGACACCCACGAAGCCGGCGACGAGACCAATGAGGCGTCGCGCGCCGATGCGCTCGCCGTACAGCACGAAGGCCACCAATGTTGCGAACATCACCGTCATCGCGTTGGTGATGGCGCCGATGCCGGCCGGGGCGCGCTCGGCAGCCCACGCGAACAACACGAACGGGAGCACCGAGTTGATGGCGGCGATGCCGGCGACACGCAGCCACACCACGGGCGTGAACTGCGCGCGGGCGCGCCACAGGAACGGCAGCAGGACGAGCGCGCCGAGCGCCAGGCGCGCCTCGACCAGCGGAATCGGACCAAAATCCGCCGCGGCGACCCGCATGAACAGAAACGATCCGCCCCAGATCGCCCCGAGCGCGGTCAGCTCGAGCGGTGTGCGCCACTGCGGCACGGCGCCGCTGCTGTCGGCGGGGGACGGCGCCTGGCGCGGGTCGGGGAGGGCGGCCGCGGCGGGCTGCAGCGACTTCGCCGCCGCCACCGCCGCGCTGCCTTCTCCCCGGGGTACCTGCTTCATGGCGTTCATGGCGGGCACGCTCGCATGGCACGGCCACGGCCAGCCACCCGAAGCTTGCGATGGTCGAGGCAGCGGTAGCGCATCAATCGAGCGCCTGCGATAGATCCTCGAGCAGGTCCTCGGTCGACTCGATACCGACGGACAGCCGCAGCAACCCGTCGCGCACGCCGAGACGCTCCCGCTCGGC
>Ga0307477_10003020_pt1 | contig 12694 bp, 17 predicted proteins | sample atmos_gasesECM2C_FD_203316 | JGI IMG/M metagenome (GOLD analysis project Ga0307477, IMG submission 203316) | Hardwood forest soil microbial communities from Morgan-Monroe State Forest, Indiana, United States - atmos_gasesECM2C_515 | ecosystem: Environmental > Terrestrial > Soil > Temperate...
AACTGCAGGCGCGAAGGAGACCCTTCCATGCAGGAATTGTAGCTGCCGATCCAGCCTGACTCCGGTTACGAGTGTAATGATTCCATAACAATGTCGGCTCCCATCAGCCGAATAGACCTTTGCAAGCGCAAACAACCAAAGGACACCGCCGACATTGTTAGAGATGGCGATGTTAGAGATGGCGATTTTTCACCAATTGACCACCTAGTCGGCATCTTGCCGACAATTCCATCCCGAGGGCGGAGCTGGTTATGGGACAAATGTGCGCGATCCGCTCGGCAATAATCTGGAAACCGTGCATTGTGTGAGAGTCGAGCTCGCTCATGACGTACTGAGGCGAGATCAGGAGATGACATTCTTTTTACCTCCCGTTGACAGCTCACCTTCCTCAATCGCATCTGATGTGTTCGCTAAGAGGAGGCACGTTTTATGCATCACATGTGGACCGACATGAAGACCGCAATCAACCGACGTTCGTTCGTAAAGAACGGACTAGCGACAGCAGGTCTCGTGACCGCTGGCGCGGGATTCTTGGCCACTAACTCATCTGCTTTAGCCGAAGCGGGACCTGAAGAACATAGCGGTCGTCTTACGAAAGGAGACGCGGCTCTGCTCAGGTTTGCGGCGGCAGCGGAGATTCTTGAGACTGATTTTTGGGTGCAATACAACGAGCTTGCAGGAGTTCAAGACAATGAGTTTCCCGGCGGGGGTGGCGGTGGTAATCCAGCTTACGCCGCAGCTCTGACAGTGCTCGATTCCGACATGGCTCAGTACGTGCACGACAACACCGACGATGAGTTTACACATCAGAATTTTCTCAACGCCTACCTCGCTTCGAAGGGAGCGACGACAGTAAGTCTGGAACAATTTCGCACTCTGCCAGGCAGTTCAGCGACCGGCTCTACCGGAACGCTGCGGCTTACCAATCTCACCCAGCTCACCTTAGATACCAGTTGGTGGACTCGCTACCGTGACAGCGGACATAACCCTGACCTCGATCCGAACTTTACGTTTCCGCAAGCAGTACCAACCCTATTCGCAGGGCAGCACACAGCAATCCCGAGGACCGACGATGACACCAAGGATCCAAATTTCCTCCAGGCCATCGCGAACACTGCGGGATTTCATTTCCCCACCATCGAACAGGGTGGAACCACCCTCTATCCGTCCATGGCACAGAGAGCGACCAGTGTGGAAGTGCTACGAATCTTGATTAGCATCGGACCAACGGAAACCATGCACTTTCAAACCTGGTCGGACAAGGCGGGTAATGCGCCTGCTTTGACTGCTGTTGATACGGTCACAGGTATATCGGTAACGTTCCCAAATCTGAATTCCCCACCGTTTGGAGGAGAGGAATTTCAAACCAATCTGATCATGCCGGAGCCGTGTCCGTTTCTAAGCCGCAAGCTCCCACCGTGTTCGATCATCCGTCCGACGGAGACCAAGGGTATCGCAAAGGGAGTGGTGAAGTTCCTGACGGACATGGGGCTCTTCATAGGCCAGTCACAGGCCTTCTTCGAGTTCCTGAACGACCTAGCTGAGGATGCCGATGAAGCTAGGCGCGGACGCTGATACATTGACACGGTTCCGAGCATCACGAAACCGTAAAGGAAGTTTCACCGGTCTTCTCGCCCGCTGCACGATTAGTGCAGCGGGTTTTCTGTACGGTGCACAAGATTTCGCTTTTATTGGTGGGCACCGCCATCTGAGAGACTCTACGTCCCGCCTTCCGTGGCAGCTCGGCTGCAAACCAGGTTCTGGAACGTGCGCTTCAGTTTTATAAGCAAGAACTGGAGGAGCCTACGGTTTATATCCACTCCACATGAGTGCACCCTGGCAGTGGTTGCCCGAGATGTTGTAGCAACTTAGTTCCACGGTGAGTTGCCCGGTGCTCTGGATGCCGCTGCCAAGATCCACGCCGGCGTGGAAAGTAGTGTTGTTCACGATCTCGTAGACGTAGGTCTTCCCGTTGGCGAAGTCGTGAATGAAAAGGGATGCCGAATTCGCAAAGTTTTCCCCAACGCTGAAGGTGACGTGTGCGTCGGTCAGCACGACTCCATTGGGCACAGTCAGGCTGGGATCCGTTCCCGACGGCTTCGTCACGCTGAAGAACATCCCGTCGTTGACAAGCGTCTTCTGCACGCTGACCGAGCCCCGAATCGGCAACGGCGTGTTGGTGACCACAACGGGCGTGCTGGTGACTGCAGGGTTGACCTCCCCGTTTTGAGCGGCTTGGCCTGCAGGTCTCGCCAGGAGCCCCAGTGCGGTGCCAAGAATAGTGATTGCGACGCCGATCAGAATCAGGTGTTTGCGGTAACGCTTCATAGAAGTTCTCCTCTCGCATCCAGGGCTCCTCGGCTAGGAACCGGGGCCCGTTTGTCGGATTCTCTCTAATGGTGATGCGGCGAGGTGAGACGTTACATAGCCTGCAACGTGGCTTACGCTGTTCTTGTTGGAAAGAAGAGACCGCAAAGAAGCTGATTTCTGTCAGCTTTTCAATTCCGCTACAAGCCCTTAGCTGATGTCATAACGACGTCGGCCTCACACCAGACCCCAGTAGACTTTTCGGTATCCAACCCAAAGGCTCGGGACGAAGGAGGCTGGGCACCGTGGCGATTGAGCTGAGAATCTCTTGACAACCTTTTTGCAAGCCCTTGACAAGCTGTCCGATGACTTTGGGTAGGCTTGCGCTGCCAAGAGGCATAAGGAGAACAAAATGCCCACAACAAGAAAGGTTAGATGCGCGATCATGTTGATGGTGCTCTCGCTGTTCGCGTCGCAAGCACTTAGCGTAGCCCAGACATACAAGGTCACCGACCTCGGGACGCTTTCTGGGAACCTAGTTTCCAAAGCCTACGCTCTCAATAATGCGGGAGAGGCAGCAGGCACATCCTCCAACCCAACTGCCGCTATTGCCGTGATGTTCAATGGCGGAAAAGCAACGAGTATCAGTACGCTCGGGAGCAATGTCTCAGTTGCAACCGCCATAAACGGCTCCGGCGAGATTGTGGGTTGGAACTTCTTCTATTCCAATCCAAATTTCGATCCCCAGGCATTTCTGTACAGCAACGGCACCATGAAGAACATCAACTCGCCGTCCCTGTTCCCTTCCGGCACCGAGGCCTGGGGAATTAACAGCTCCGGCGAAGTGGTCGGAACCGGTTATCTCACCTCTTCCAATTTTCACGCGTTTCTGTACAGCGGTGGTCAAATGAAGGACATAGGTCCGCCCGGCGCTTACCAGGCAAGCGCAGTCGCTATCAACACTTCAGGCCAAATAGTGGGCGGCTATTCCCTGACATCGGGAGGAGCAGGAGAGTTTCTTTACTCCGACGGAAAGATGACCACACTTCCAGTACCCGCTGGCTCGAATGGGGTCAGCGCATTCGCCATCAATGACAATGGTGAAATCGCAGGCGCTATCTTCTTTAGCTCGGGCGCTCCCGCCCACGCGGCCCAGTTCAGCAACGGGGTCTGGACCGATTTAGGCGCTATCAGTGGCGCTGCATCGAGCACGGCGAAAGCCATTAATATCGCTGGCCAGATCGTCGGTACCGCGATCTTTCCCCAAACCCAATACCACCCGCCCAAACCGGGGAAACATGTTCCCTTCATCTCCACCACCAGTGGTTTGGTCGATCTCAATACGCTGATTCCCTCGGGAACCGGCTTCACCCTTACGGACGCCGTCGGAATCAACGATTCCGGTCAAATCCTCTGCGATGCCAACAATGCAAGCGGTAGTGAACACGCTGTGCTTCTAACTCCAAAATGAGTCCGCAAGCGCGTTACACCGATTGCAGACGGGTGGCAAACCAGAGTCATCTAGCAAAATTGGAAAAGGCGTAGGTTGTAGCGTCGCAGGGTTAGTTGGCGGAATCGGGCGTGGGTGTTGAAAAAGTCACTGAGATTAGCAGGTGAGAATTAGCGAAAGCATGGTAAGAGCTCAACATGCTTTGCTGGATTTCCATTTTTGGAGGCCTGCTGATCATGATGGGGCAACACGACCGCTCTGAAGCACTGTTCTACTACTTCCGTCTGGAAGATCAGATTCCGGAAAACCACCTGCTGCGGCTGATCGATAAGCACATCAGCTTTGAGTTCGTACGGCTGCAACTGAAAGACAGCTACAGTGAGACGGGCCGCCCGTCCATCGATCCCGAACTTCTGCTGCGCATTCTCTTGATCGGCTATTTGTATGGCATCACCAGCGAACCCAAACTGGTGGAAGAGTTGCGCATGCATCTACGGTGATGCGGGGACGGCGGACATGGCAGAAGCCCACGGCAAAATTGTGGGACTCGCCCTCAACGGCACGGGAACGGCACGGAAGGCAAGCTAAAGTCTTTAAATATGGTCGGGGCGATAGGATTTGAACCTACGACCCCCTGCGCCCAAGGCAGGTGCGCTACCAGGCTGCGCTACGCCCCGACATTATCGCTCTACTGATTCTAAACCAGTTCCACGAACTCGCGGAACCGCTACCCATTGCGATAGCTTTCGTTTTGCTCTGTTTTGGTAGCAAACTGTGTCAGAACTGTGTCAAAACCCATTAATTCACCCTTGCTGTGTCGTAACTCAGGTCTTGATTCATGTTCTCCTCAATTTGCCATCCGGTTCAACTTTACCAGAGCCTCGCGTTTCATCTGCAGCTTCATCTGGGAATACTTCTTGAAGACCTTCGCATCGCCCTGCCGCAGCAAACATACCCAGTTTGGAAGCTTTCTTTTTGGTTCCAGCGAATGTTGAGCACACCATGGGGGCGGAAGTCGACACCATCATTATCGGTACCGCTATGGGCCCGTGGAAGACTCATCACGATGAGGAAATGCATCACGACGGGGACATGCAGCACCATTAAATTAAGGGTCTGCTTTTTGCAATCGACCGCGCGTGTGACGCATCGGTGGTTCCTTAGCTAAGTTTCTCATGATCCCAGGCTCACAACGGATCATGAAATAGGGATCTGTCTGGTAGGCTCCATCTGAGCCTGGCTGTGGACTGAAGGTCGTAACTAGACTGGCGCGGAGTAGAGCCCGCAGCTAAGTTTGACCTGGACGCTGCACGGCACAACGGATTGTCGCTGGTATTACCAAAGCACGAGAGGGAGACTCACTTAAACCCCCCAGGCGTCCGCCGCAGCCAGGCTCAGAATAAGGAGCCTGTCATGCAGATAGTTTACCAACGTTGTTGCGGCATGGACGTACACAAGGACAGTGTCACGGCCTGTGTGCTGTTAATCGATGAGTATGGGGAATGGCGATCGGAAAAACGAGAGTTCCGGACAATGACCCGCGACCTGAGGGAGATGGCCACTTGGTTAGCGAGTCTGCAGGTGGAGGCGATTGCGTTCGGTGACTTCAGATGGAGAATCTGCAGTCCGGGCCGCTTGCCCCAGTCACTCGTTTCATTCGTTTCTTGAGGCAAAAGAGGGCATCGAAGGCTAGAGAGATTCGTCCAAGCTGATCGCATCCGTCCGGGATCATTTCGCGTCCTGAAAGATGATGCCCAGGGTGTGGCGATGCCCGGATCTTAGCCGACTCACGCCGTGCCGCAAGTTGACGCAGTAAGTTCCGCGCCCCCCTTGTACTGGGCGGCTGTGCACCGTGAACACCACGCCGTCGCCCTGGCGTAGCGGAACGACCTCGGCTCGCGATTGCATGCGTGGCCGTTGCTCGGTCAGCACGAACTCGCCGCCGGTGAAGTCCTTTTCCGGTTCCGACAGAAGAATTGCCACCTGCAGCGGAAAAACGTGCTCGCCGTACAAATCTTGATGCAGCGCGTTGTAATCACCCTCCCCGTACTGCAGGAGAAGGGGCGTCGGCCGGATCTGCCCCGCTTTGTGACAACGCTCTATAAATTCCTCATGCGCTGGTGGGTAGCGGACGTCGATCTTCATCGCTTCGTTCCAACGATTCGCGATTGACACCAGTCTCGGGTACAGGGCGGTACGCAGACGAGCGATGGTCTCCGGAAGCGGACAAGAGAAGTATTTGTACTCACCCCGTCCAAAGCCGTGGCGCGACATTATGACATGGCTCCGGAAAAGGTGATCATTCGCATAGAGACTGGCGATAGCTTCACACTCGTCGGCGCTGAGGAAATTCCTGCACATTGCCCAGCCATAACTGTCGAGTTGGGTAGAGACGCTCAACCAATCGAGTGCCTCTACCCGGGTCTCGATCGCTTTCGTTGCGTTGTCGGATTTTGTTGCCGGTAGGGCGATGGGCATCATGGTCTCCTTCGCGAATTGAGATCTCGGGTCCAATGTAGCCATCCGGGCTTTCCGGCGCAGTCCGAATCTTGTGGTCAAATTGAAGATTCTAAGCGCGGGGCCCAACGACCTGATCCACATCGTCGCAGCGTGGGGCCGCAGAAACCGCCGGGGTTAACGAGCAACTCTTCGTAGCGATCGCTCTCTGACCTACTCGCGCTCGATGTTTGGCTTTGCCTTCGACTCCAAATGGCCGTCCTTGTAGACAGCCACATAGCGGACGTTGACGGACCCGTTGAAGATGGTTTCTATCAGGGTGCCCTCCCGTCATTGATCGTGTCATTCTGAACGAGGGTCTCTACCCTCTCCAGATTTCAGCGGAATGGCCAACGGACATGAAATTCCACTTCACTTCTGTCGCGTCGGACTCACTATTTCCTTGGCAACCGCATTGGCGCTCAGCTCGATCATGAACTCAAGATTCTGGGTGGGCAAGAATCTCTTCATGCGTTCGACCAGTTCTTTCTTCTGAGGTTCGTCCAGAGATGACTTTTCATTAGCAATCGCTTGGATCGCCTGGCGATATTCCCGCAGGTAGCTTTCCTGGGACTCGAACAATGCCATGTTGCCGGGCGCCCCGTGGCCCGGGTAGACAAGGGCGTTTTTCGGAAGCAACGAGCGGATCCGACCCAAATTGTTCAGCCAATCCAAAACGTGGCCGTCTGCCACATAAGAGTGCGTGCCGCTGAAGATTAGGTCGCCTACGAAAGCCTTCACTGGCTCCCCTTCCATGATCCACACGCTGTTGGCATCACAATCTCCGCCGGCGCCGATATCCACTACACGAAATCGCAGGTCGTCCACGTCGACGTGCGTTCCGTCTTCAACGATGCGGTTGGGATAGGTCCAGTGTGCGATCCACTGGTCCTTGAAAACGGGTTCCCACTGAGCGCGCTTTGATTGTTCCGTCGCTCTCATGAGCTGCTCGACCTTTCGAAGCGCGTAGATGGGCGTGGACTTCGAAAGGAGCCACTCCGTAATTCCAGCTACGTGATCGGGATGCGCATGTGTGATCAGTACGGCCTTGAGTGGCTTACCCAGGCGTAGCAAGCGCTCCCGAAAACTGCGGGCTTCGCTGACGGTCAAAGTGGCGTCAACCGCGATCAGCGATCGCTCGGTTTCCACGATGTACGCGTTCGCCAGGATCCCAGCTTCCCCTGAACTGTGAACATGGACTTCAGGCATAGAGCCTCCTTTGAAAAAACCGCTCCAATTGGAGCCTGCTACATGGATTCTTCAACCCTCGTTTCCTTTCCGAGCTGGACGATGAGTCATGTTCCTGTACACGCCGCCTGGTTTCAATTCCTCTAACATCTGCGTCAGCCGCCGTTTTGCGGTTTGTTCTTCCTTTTGCGCGGACAATCCGGCCGAGGTAGTCGTTTTGTTGACATGCGGGACGTGTGCGGAAAGGGCTCATTAAGCGATTGCGCGTGAGCGCAAGCCTGATCGATGCGGGCATGACGAGTCGCCGCCTTGTGAATATTGAAAACGAGGGCGAGGGCACTGTGATTTCTTCGCCTCAATGGGTCAGGACTTTGAAGGCATGGGTCCAGTGGTTGTGCAGAAAGCCGGGGATGCACCAGAGCATGCAGAGCGGTTCGATGGCTCTTGCAGCGATGATTCCTCCACAATCGAACGGCTCCCAACCGAACTGGCGCAGAATCTCCGCAACCTGCGACTTTGCCGATGGATCATCACTGCAGAAGAACATAGTCGGAGTGCCCAGCTCATAGTGTGGATTCACCATCTTCGCATTTCCCACGCTGTTGAATGCCTTGACGACATGCGCTTCCGGAAGGATTCGTCGGAATTCTTTCTGCCAGCGACTCGTTTGAACCCGTGAAGTACGACAGAACACCTTGGACGGTGGGAGAGTTCGAAAGAGGGTTGGTCGTATCGATCACTGTCTTTCCGCGGAAAAACTCCGGCCTCGCAAGTTCGATTACACGTTCGGCTGCGCTTCCCAAAACAGCAAGAATCAGGAGATCGCCGAAGCCTGCGGCTTCTGAGAAAGTGCCGACAGCGGCGTCAGCGTTTTTCGTCGCCCAGTCTCGAACTTCTTTTTGATTGGGCTCTCTTGTTCCGAGCGTAACCTGGTGGCCATGCTTGATAAATCCAGAACCCAGTGTTCGGGCCACGATTCCCGATCCTAAAATTCCAATTCTCATCTAGCTCTCCTAGTACGCAATGTGAGCGTGCACCGTCATTTGGCGCGAAGCAACTTAAGACCCACCACACCCATGCCAAGCTGGTAAGCAAGTTGGATGAGCAACATCATTGCAGGCTCTACGAATCTGGCGTTGCGGAGAGGGCCGGCGTCAATGGGTTCGACGCCGGTTTCCCGCAGCAATCCGGCAACAATTTTCTTCGCATCGGCGTCGTCTCCACAGTAAAAGGCTGATGCAGTTTCTTTCCCAAATGTCGTCGCGCCTGTGTCCAATGTTTCCGCAAAGGAGGGGAGCGCCGCCACGTATCTAGCACCGCGAGCTAGCTTAGCCATCTCTTCAGCGCCAGAAGTAGTAGTTCCAACGATCATCCCGCTGAAATCTGGCCTCAGCGGGTTTACGCAGCCAAACACGATCTTTCGATCGAGGGAACCGGCGGCACGAATTGCATCTGGAGTTGCGGAATACGGTGTCGCAAGCAAAACAACATCGCCGAAGGTCGCCGCTTCGGCTGGGCTTCCGATGCGCACGGCTTTGCCGATAGAGGCGGCGGCATTGCGCAGCTTATTTTCGTCTCGAGAAAAACTGAGCAGCAGTTCGTGGTTGTTCCGTGCCCAACACTTGCCCAGACCTGTCCCCATATTTCCTGCGCCAATGATTCCGATCTTCATACGAGTCCTTTCCGCGTTGTACTTTCGGTGTCCATATGAAGGATAAGTTGAATGAATCGAAATCCTGTTCTTCAAGACAGAGCAACGGCTGCTTCGCTATCGAAATCCATAAGTGTCCCAGTTCTCCAATACTTTCGTCTGGAGCCACTGCGGGTAGCTTCCGCCAAACGAGCTACGCCTCGGCAACTTACCCTCCCATTCATCGGGAGGGAGGCAGTTGTAGATCACCTTTGTCGTATGCATCGACATTTTTTCGTCCCCCGAGAGAAAGGCAACCAGGGGGTTTGTGGCTTCGTGGTTGAAGACCACTTCGCCTCGCGGACCCGGATGGTTGCGCGTGGCGAACGCCCAGACAACTTCCTTGATGTTCGTGATGTCAACGTCGTCGCTGACAAGGATGTATTTGGGAGTGCCCATGCCCGCCTTCACTTTGAAGAGGCACTCCCCTACGTTGCGACAGAATTGCTGCGCGCCGTAGCCGAGTTTTTGGTGCCAGTCCATTTCAGCAGCGATGAGATACCAATGGTTTGCGCTCTCAAACGGGCTCCAAGCGGAGGCGATGGGGAGCCCCGCCTCGCGGAGCGCATGCACAATCTCCGCCGCGTTTGGAATGCCCCAAGCGGTGTGATTCTCCTCGACTGGCTCGCCGGCGACCGAAATCGGGAGAATCGGATCGTTCCGGAAAGTCATTGCCGACGCGCGATAGACAGGTTTGGCGGACGCACCTCCACTCCACAGGTATCCGGCATATTCACCCATCGGCCCTTCGGGCGCCGTCTCCGTACGCGAAACATAACCCTCGATGACGATTTCCGCCGTGGAAGGGACTTCCAAATCAACGGTTTCGCACTTCGTTACCTCGACTGGCTCGCCAAAATACGCGCCCACAAAATCGCGCTCGTTGAAATATTCTGGCAAAGGCATCCCTCCGACGAAAGGAACGAAGGGTTCCGCGCCGAGCACGAGCGCAAACGGCAAGTCTTTGCCCAAGTCCGTCCACTGCTGCCGCACCATTCCGATGTGTTGGTTTGGTGCAATGATTCCCGCCATGCGCATCTTGTCGAGCACCATGATCCGCGCAATCGACCAGTTGCACCACTTTTTGTCCGGCGTTTGTACTACTACGATTCCGAATGTATTCAGATAGCGTCCGCCATCCCCGTCATGAAGGAGAGGCGCGGGAAGACGAAGCAGATTGACTTGATCGGCGGTTTGTACGTTCTGCTTGACCGGCCCGCTGGACACGATCGTGGGAGGAATCGGCTTCCGGCGGCGCGCTTGCACTAGGGACTCAACGATTGCTCGGCCATGAGTGTCTGGCGGCAATCCCATCGCGAGGGCAATCCGCGCAAGGGACAGGTTAGCCCGCGCGCTTACACCACCGGGAGCTCCCAGCACCCGAAAACCTTTCTCAATGCCCTTGATGTTCTCGAACAATGGCGCTGCCGCTCCGGTTTCATAGCACCTTCGACAGATGGCTCCTATTTCAAGATCCAAGTCGACTTCCGCCGAGATCCTCTGGAGATCCCCGATTGATTCGAGTTCGACGATGAAGTCGCGCAGGCTTTTGAGATGTTTCATGAGGTATGGCTCTTCGGATATAAATGTTTCCCCTGACAAACGCCTGTACCGCTATGCGTTCCTGCTCGACCAGAATTCAGTGGGGTCAGTTTAATGAGCGCTTCTAGATCGCCGTACCCCCATGAGCATCAGAATGATGGAAGCTCCGATAAAAGCTCCTTCCCCGAAGTCATGTAGGCCGCCATGTCCCCACCAACGGAGCGTTATCCCCAAAAGAAACGCGAGTAAACCCGCCGCGTAGTTGCCATCTAATTTGTGTTTCGAATTCATGATTCCTTTCATTCAAAGAAGAAGCGTCCCGCTCAATCCGATCAACATGGAGTGGTGACGCTCAACCTATGTCTGCCCAAACCGTCTTGTACTGCGTGTAGCTTTCCAACGCTTCGGCACCTTGTTCGCGACCGTAACCGGACATCTTGAAACCGCCAAACGGAGCATTGGGATGGTACTTGTGCCACGTGTTGAGCCAGACAGTGCCCGCTTTGATGCGATCCGCGAGGCGAAGGGCCTTACCAAGATCCGAAGTCTGAATGCCCGAAGCAAGGCCGTACGGTGTGTCGTTCGCGAGACGAAGCGCTTCGTCCTCGCCGCTGAAACGGATCACGGGAACGACTGGTCCGAAAATTTCTTCCCGTGAGATTTTGAGATCGTTGGAAGCGTCGGCAAAGACGGTCGGCTCGATGAACAGTCCCTTTCCATTGATCTTTCGAGTGTTACCGCCAGCGACTAAGCGGGCCGGTGAATTCCTCCCCACGTCGACATATTTCATGACCTTGTCGTACTCAGCCCTGCTGGCGATCGGTCCGATCTGAGTGTTCATGTCCAGGGGGTCGCCGAGAATGGAATCTTTCGCTTTTCTGGCAAGTTTCTCGACGAATTCGTCATAGATTCTGTCCTCCACCAGGATTCGCGACCCGGCTACGCAAACTTCACCTTTGTTCCAAAAGATGCCCCAAAAAGCGGTCTCGATCGCGCGATTGATATCGGCGTCGGCGAAGATGATGTTCGGGCTTTTTCCTCCTAGCTCCATTGTGGCGTGCTTGAGCGTGTCCGCTCCATTTCGCAATATGTTCTGACCGACCACGGTCGAACCTGTGAAGGCGATCTTGTCAACCTTTGGATTCTTCACGAGCGCGTCACCCAAGGATCCTCCCGGCCCGGTCACCAGGTTGTAGACGCCATCGGGTAACCCAGCGTCCAACGTCACCTGGGCCATGGCGAGGGCAGTCAGCGGCGTGTCCGATGCAGGTTTGTGTACGAACGTGTTGCCGGCTGCAAGTGCAGGGGCGACCTTCGAACAAGTCAGCGCCAGCGGAAAGTTGAACGGCGTGATGGCTGTGACCACCCCGAGGGGTTCGCGGCGTGTGAGGATTCGCACGTTAGGTTCATACGACGTTCGATACCCGCCGTTCATTGCGGTCATGCACAGACCGCCGAAAAAGCGAAATAAGCCGGCACAATGAGGCATGATGATGGCGCGAAAATCGTGATAGGGCATGCCCATGTCCATTGCCTCTCTTACGGCGAAGTCATCGGCGCGTTCATCCATCAGGTCAGCGATCTTGAACAATATCTTGGCGCGGCCCTCAAGGTGAATCTTGCTCCACGGTCCTTCTTCGAACGCGCGATAGGCGGCTTCGACTGCGTCGTCGGCGTCGTGCGAAGAGCCCTTGACCACCTCGGTGATCACTTCCTCAGTGGTCGGATCGACGGTCGTCATCGTTTCTCCGCTTTTTCCATCACGCCAATTACCGTTAATCAGCAGTTGGCCACGCGGAATTGTTGTGCGTTTGGGTTGTTGCAACTCCGTCTCACGAACATCCGCGGTGGTGCTCGGAACCATACTTATTTCCTCCGATGATCTATCAGGCTGCTAAAAAATTGATTGGCAGCGACGTTTTTCTTTCTGTTGTTCATCATTGACTAGGTCGAAATGGTTGAATTCGGGTTGTTTGCTTCGGCACCCAGCGAAGCCTCTTATCCTGGTGTTGTCACCACAA
>Ga0307477_10003021_pt1 | contig 12693 bp, 9 predicted proteins | sample atmos_gasesECM2C_FD_203316 | JGI IMG/M metagenome (GOLD analysis project Ga0307477, IMG submission 203316) | Hardwood forest soil microbial communities from Morgan-Monroe State Forest, Indiana, United States - atmos_gasesECM2C_515 | ecosystem: Environmental > Terrestrial > Soil > Temperate...
CGCCAATTGACCTGGTGTTCGTCGGCGGCCCCAGCCCGTTCGTTCTGCCCGACTGCGCCAAGGTGCCCTGCCGCTCGATTGACCTGCAGTTGACCTCGATCACGGGGAAGCCTTTTAGCCTGACTCTCCTGGATGGCAGCACGTTCACCACTTACGCGGTGAACACTATCACCATTAAGGCGATGCCGGGTCAGCATGTGGTTAAGCCGGGGCAGTCCGTCCCGATCATGCTGGTGCGGAACCCCTCCTCGGGGAAATAACCAACTGGACGCTTACAGAGAGAATTCAGCTAGAGGACGGAGTGCATTCACTCCGTTTGTTCTAACCTGCTAGCAGAGTCGGGCTCCCCTGAACGGGCCTTCCGAAGACGCAGATTGTGCTGCACTTCGGGAAAAAGTCCTCGTGCGCCGATTTAGCAAACACATGTTCGGTGCTGAATTCAGACAGGCGACGCCCGGGTGTCTTCGATTGCGATTGGGGACTCGACCCAGTCCAGCATCGCGCTCTTAATGCTATGTCCTATGCCGCCCCGAATCGGTCGAGCGCTACCGGATCAACGTAATCACGCGCCTGAACATCGAGGCTCCCAACCGACGGAGTAGTCTGGGTGCGCTGAGACGACCAAGCCTCGGAGAAAAGGGCCGAGCACATGAGGGGGTATCCGGCATCGGAGATTCGCTCCGGCACGCCTTATGGAATTTGATTGCGACGACGCAGCCCTCAAGCCCTGTCACGGCCTGTTATGCGGGAAGATTTCTTTTTCGTGGTCATTTGCTCAAGTACCCGCAAGATCCGAAATGCGTCATCGAGGGTGCGGCGTTCCTCGTCTGATGAAATGGTGAGTGGATCCTCGGCTCTAGCGCGCATGGCAACTCGTGCTTTGGCGATCCGGTTTGGCAATTTGGTATCGTCGAGTTCTAAAATTGCGGCTGCGTACAGTTGTTTCCATCTGGTGTCGAGATTAGTACCGCTGGAAAGGAGATTGGACGGCCCCATACAACTCACTCCCTTGGAGACCAGGAGAGGGCACCGGGGAGCTTAATCAAAGTCGAGCGTCTTGTCGGTACGCCAGCGCACACATACCCGTCGCTGCCAAATTCTTCTAGACCTAGGAAAGTCAGTGAACTGGATTAGCGCTACTTTTGCGTCTCGTCTTGCAGTGATGGTGGAGCCAACAAAAATGGGATCGAGCGTCACCCGCAAGCGGTACTCCCAAATTGGACATGCGTGAGAATTCAGCGTAGCGTTGAGAGTGAGTGATCAGTTCCTCTCCTCTTTCAGGTCTCCTGAACTAAGTCAGTTCATCTGAAGTAAGTGTCCCTTAGTTGCCCAGCACTTAGGAGGTTTCCCCATGAGCAGTCCCAACACTCCCAACCAACCGCCACCAAAAATTATTGTCAGCCCGAAAAGCTCCACTGACAGCATGACAACGATGCAAGCTGCGGTCCCATCACAAGACAGGATACGAGAGCGGGCCTATGAGCTGTATGAAAGCCGCGGCGGCGAACCCGGCCAACACGAACAGGACTGGTTCCGCGCCGAGCAGGAGATCCTCAAACGGGGTAAACAGACCACATCCGCTGTCAAAGGTCCATCTGCCGGAGGGCTGGAGGGATAGCCGTGGGTTGCTCAATCTGCAAGGATCTGGAGAGAGCTCTCGAATCCACGCATCGCAAGTACATCGAGGCTCGCTCCGCCGCGTACTATCGGGTCAGCACACAGCTTGCGGCCAATAAAAACGTTGATATGGAGCGTGCCAAGAGCGACCTGGAAGAGCACCGATTGGTATGCGTCTCCGCCGCAAAAAGTGAGAGTTTTTGGAAAAAGGCTTCATAAGGCATCCTCGATTGTAAGCTCGGCGGAGACACCCGATTGAGAATTGCCCGAACTGTGGTCAGCCTGTTTTTGAGGGCGAAATGCCGGCGGACTAGCTGGTGGAAAAGTACGCGGACGTTAACTCGAAGATGTTCGGCCGTAAACCGGATAGGTCATTGATCGATTAGCGTTCAGTGGCCTGGACCCTCAACAATAAATGCAGCCCAAAAATAAGGATGCCGCCATAAGGATTGCGACCCACGTAGGAGACTCAATTTTGCCTGACGCATGGCTTCGCTCTTTGGAAATCCGCGATTGAGGTTCTGGTAGAAAGATTCCATGAGAAAGGCAGTTCCCGAGTCGTTCACGTTCCAAAGACTCACGGCGACATTCCGTGCCCCCGCATAGAAGAAAGCTCTGGTCAGACCGAGAATGCCTTCTCCGTTGACCATTTTTCCTAGTCCTGTGCTGCAAGCGGAGAGAGTTACGAGCTCAGCCCTCAATTTCAATCTCATGATTTCACCAACTTGCAGGATTCCATCTTCCGATGAATCGGGCACATACGAGAACAGAATTCCCGATCGGCCGGGCTTGGTTTCGTTAAGAATCCCATGGCTTGCAAAATGGATAAAACGAAAGTCCTCCAGCTTCTCGTTTTTTACTGCCTCCTCACGGGCCTCAGGACCAATATAAACTCGGCGTTGCGATGCCGGAAAAAGCCCCCCAATCGCTAGTACTTCCTCACGAGCGTAGGGCAGTGGCACAAGCGAGAATCCGCGCTGCGCGTAGTTGTCGGCGCGCGAAGCATTACGTATTTTCGAGATTGTGTCAGTTGGAGAGTTTAGCGAGGCTCGCTGAGTTCTTGCGGATCGAATACTCGGATCGCCGAAAGCGAGCAATTGCTTCTGCCATGACACTTGCCGGTCTATGCTTTGGACAGAGATGAGAGCTGACGCCGAAGGGCCATACACAACGGCAAACTTCTCGGCCAGAAACATGGGTCTCCCCTGACTCGGACCAGTAACCAACGCCTCGAATGGCAAATAACTAAGCGTTCCGTCCGGAACTATGATCAATGTTTGCGCGGAACGGAGATCATCTTCTAGTGGACCGAAAATCGCTTTATAAAGCTTGCTGCCGATCGAAGTGATCTCTGCCAGCGATTGATGAACTGAAAGCGCCGATACGCGTTGGCTAAGGAGTTTCCGATATGCCGCAACTTGCTCCTCAATATCTTTACGAGCGGGTAAAACTAAAGTTGTGACTTTGTCCTTTGTAATGACCCAAGCCAGCGAACGTTGATTCCCCAAAAGATACTCAACTAAGGCTGTGTGGTCATCTAGCAACCTGGTTTGAATGTCCCCAACGCTGACGGGCTCGGGATAGCGCACGCTGGCATAGTGCGGATTGCTTCGGCGCACTTGCAGATGAAACTCCTCAAGGTCTGCTTCGGCCGACGTGAGTTGGGCTTCCTGTTTCTTCTTTTCGCCCGAAGAAATATCTTGTTTCCACAATTCTTTCTGCACACTCGAGATTTGAGACAGGATTGCGTCCTCCTGATCACGCTGGTCCGGTTTCATTTCGTCGGCGACTCCAACACGCGCCTCCGTCAGCATGTCCAGAAATGCTCTTGCTCGTCCTCGTTCAGCTATCTCCAGAGCCTCCTTTGGTCTGTGCAGCTCGAATAGCAGGTCTACGGCTTCGGCGTAGGTCGCCTGGCTTTTTTCCAAAACACCCGCCTTCCCCTCTTCTGTGTTCAAAGCAACGGAACGAAGGAACTCGATGCCGCGGATTGATTTTCGATAATGGTCCAGCGCTTCATCATTGCGTCCCAGCCTGCGCTCCACGTGAGCAATGCGGCTTTCGACCTGCCATTCCGAATCCGGATCACCGCCGGCTTCATGAATCAGCGTAAGCGCCTTGTTTTCGCTCGCCAGCGCAGCTTCAAGATTTCCGAGCTTTTCCTGGTTTACTCCGAGCGCACTCAGCAGGCTGCGGTATTCCACGCCGCTCGCTGCCTTCTCCGCGATTGGGATAGCCTGATCGAGAAACTCGATTGCTTTTTGTGGCTCGCCTAGTTGTTCATAGGACGCGGCGATGCCCTGTAACGCCGCGACGACCCATAGGGAACTCTCAGGCTTACTCTCATGCACTTGTTCGTAATATTTGAGAGCTGAGCGGTAGTGCCGGCGCGCCATCTCCATGCCGCCAAGATTTAGCAGCGCCATTTCCGTAGCTTTCTTCGATGGGTTGCTGGCACGGAGATTCGGCTTGAGATAGCGCGCAATACGAAGTGAATGCTGAAGCGGCAACTCGGCCTTATCCGGATCATCAGAGCGCACATACGCTTCACCAATATTCAGCAGTGACATGTACTGCATGGTGGGATCCTTTATCTCGCGGGCTAGGCCCAGACATTCGTAGAAATAACCGAGGGCTTCTTCGTAACGGCCCAGCCCGCCGGTGATACTCGCCAGGCTGTTCAGGGCTTGTTCCAGAACTTTCTTGTTGCCGGATTCCCGTGCGACGGGCACGTTCTTCTGCGCAATTTCAATCGCCTCGGACAGGCGGCCCTGGTAGGCAATTGCAGATTCGAGATAAACCATGGCCATCGCCGCGCGGCCCTTGTCTCCCGCCTTCTCACTAAGCTCGAGCGCTTGCCGGGCCAGTTCCTCGGAGCGCTGGAACTGCACTTTGACATTCATTGCCTCGTTAGACTGCTGGATCAGTTCATCAATTTGCGCGGCAGTATCGGGTGCAGCATTTTGCGCCGTGTTGGCTGCTGTCGAGTCCTTGCTAGTTGTCGCGGGCGATGCAGCTTGCACTCGATTGTTCGGCGCTGAATCACGACTCGGCGAAGAAGCTGAATCGGGGTTCTGCAGCTGTCCCAAAGCGGAGAACGGCAAAAATATAACAACCGTGCAGAGAACGACACCCCGGCGCTTCAAGTGGCGCGACATGATTAGCCCGGTAGCAGTGCGGCGTCTAAGGCCTACGAATCTTCAGAGGGTATTCGCCGGCCAACGCGGCAGGGGGAGGATCTTGGCCCATAAGTGTAATGCGGAAATCCCCAGCTGGCAATTGGTTTGTAGGAATGCTGGCAGCGAGTGCGCCATACGGGCTCCGCACCAGATGGTCTATGGCTGTGACGAGGCGGTTGTCGGAGGAAAAAATTTCCAATCGAAACTCACGATAACGAGATGGGCCTATTTCGATCCACAGCACAACATGCTTCGCATCGCTTGAAATGGGGGTATTTGCTGGTTCTTCGTCGGCGCGCGAAGTCTGTAGCATGACGACCGGAATATTTGCTTCCGCGCGCTCGTTGGCGACTGATTTCAGATCGAGTTCAGAGCGCGCTTGCTTTTCGGCTCGAAGCTGCGAGGCGGCATTGCCAAGCTCCCCGCGAAGTCTCGGAATTTCTCTCACATACATCCATGCCGTTAACACCGCGAGAATGACAGCGGCACAAGAACTCGCAGCCAGCCCCCACACTAACCATTGGCTGCTCCCGACAAATGCCGCCATCGGGCGGGGTTCAAGCGCCCCGCGATGAACTGCATCGGCAATCCCGGCTTTGAACCGTTCTGTCGTTTGTAACTTCTCGAAACATTCTTCGCAGGCGAGAAAGTGTTCTTCGAATTCCTGGCGCTTTGCCGGATCAAGCTGATCGAGAAGATAGCGCTCGACTATCTCATCTGTTTCGATTTGCGGATGCATCATCATGAAGTGAGCCATTCGGCCCCGACGTATCAAAAATGTTTTTCAGACGAGACCTTATGTCGCTTGTAGACTTCCCGAAAGCGCTTCAATGCTCGGGACTTCACGAGCCTCACGCGCTCGGGGGCAATGCCTGTTCGACGCGCAACCTCTTCGGTCGATACTTCTTCGTAAAAACACATGCGAAGGACTGCCCGCTCTCGAGACTTTAATTTGTCGATAGTTTTTTCCACCGCGCATCGCACTTCTTGATCCAGGAACAAGATTTCATGTGAGGGAGTAGCCAAATTGGTGCTGTCGGCTGCAACCGCCTCTCCAGTTTGGTTTCGTCGTACATAGAGTTCGCGCAATACGTTTCGGGTCACACCGAGAATGAAGGCAGGCAGAGCTTCGGCTGACCGGACTTGGTTCCCGCGGATCGCTTGAATCACTCGAAGAAATGTCTCGGCGCGAACGTCTTCCGCGTCTTGTCGTAATTTTGATTCCCGGAGCGCTAGAAAAAAGACCTTGGCTGAGTATTTCTCGTAAAGCGCTGCCTCCGCCTCGCTGCGCCCGCTTTGAATATCGCTGACCAGCCCAGTATTGGTTGGCGAAAGCACCGGTGGCTCCGCTTCTGGATTTGTTCTTCTCCGACGACTAGAGATTCTATCAGCCTAGGCCATACCGCGGTCCGCTTGCTATGGGCAATTCACGCGAACGCAGTTCAGGCGACCATTGCCGGTCCGCCCCCGACGTCGCGAAAAATGTTTGATACATTCTTTCTGTTTTTCTCACTTCATACCACGGACAAATCGGCCATGAGTCGTCCGAATGTACCTACTCACAAGGAGGCGCCACGTCGAACCGTTTGAGCCTGGAAGCGGGCGCGCGTCCGCGCCGACGAGTTTCAGTCCGGCGTCGCACCCTCCGTTGGCACAAAAATGATTGATTAGCTTCGGACTTTTGTTTGTGGGGAGGGGATTATGAAAACCACGTGCTTTGATAAATTTCGGCCGAAGTTCTGCGCACAATTACTTTCTGTATTCGCTTCTTTGTTGCTACTCATTTTCGTGACAGCCTCGTCCTCCGCGCAGACTGATACAGCGCTGAACGGGCCGGGGAATGTGTTCTTGACTGCCAACGTGCTTGGCCCCGGGGGAAGCGGTCCGACTAGCATGGCCGTGGCCGATTTTAATGGCGATGGTCATGCCGATGTTGTCGTAGCTAACGGGGGCAACAACACTATTGGGGTATTACTGGGCAAGGGGGATGGCACTTTTCAGGCGGCAGTCGTCACAGGCGTTCCTTGTAATCCGACCTGGGTGGCGGCAGGAGATTTTAACGGAGATGGCCGCCAGGACTTGGTTGTTGTTGCTCCCGCTTGTGGACCGAATGTCGATATCCTGCTGGGGAACGGCGACGGCACGTTTACGACTAAGACCACGCTTACCCTTACGAGCCCACAAACTGTGTCGGTTGGCGATTTCAATGGTGACGGCAAATTAGATATCGCAGTGGTGACACAAGGGTCGCCCGACACAGTCTTGATCCTCCCGGGAAATGGTGACGGCACCTTTAAGACGCCAATTTCGGTGAGCCTCGGCGCATCCGTTCGGGCGTACCAGGCGGTCGTCGCCGATTTCAACAAGGACGGCCATGCCGACTTGGCCATCTCTGAGAACAACGGAGGGATGGGCTTCCTGGTTCTCCTCGGAAAAGGGGACGGCACTTTCCTGGCGCCTACGAGTTTCGCAATTCCTACGCAAGGTTTTGGACTGGCGGTGGGTGATTTCAATAATGACGGCATTCCGGACCTGGAAGTGACGACTCCTTTCGATGCCGGCGTGAACATCTTTCTAGGTGATGGAACTGGGAAGTTCACGCCTGTGAACAACCCGGTGACCGGCACTTTGCCGACCGCTAATGCTGGTATTCCGGGCTTCACAGCACCCACATCAGTTGCGATCGGAGACGTCAATAACGACGGCAAGCCGGACGTGATAGTCGCCCTTGGGCTTACCGGGGGCTCAAGCGCTGTGGCTGTTCTTTTGGGAAACGGAGACGGGACGCTCGGGGAGCCGTTACTATTCGGTGCTGCCGATAGTGTGGCATTCGTGGCTGTAGGAGATTTCAACTCAGACGGAAAGCTCGACTGGGCCGTAACAACCAACAATCCGGTTGACTCTGTAAGCGTGGCATTGGGGCGTGGGGATGGCACATTCCAAGCCGCAAGAATGTATGTCGCCGACAACGCCCCAGCGTGGTTTGCGTTCGCAGACTTCAATAGTGACGGTGTGGCGGACATGCTGGTCACGAACCAACCCGCAAATACGGTTGATCTTCTTTTGGGCAATAAGGACGGGACATTCCAGACCGCCACTGGTGTTTCGTTCTCGGGAGTTCCCGGAATAGTCGTGACAGGTGATTTCAATAATGACGGGAAACAAGACTTTGTTGTTCGAAACACTTCGCCAAATCCGAACACAGTCGCTGTTTATCTCGGCAACGGGAATGGTACTTTCCAAACTCCCAAGACATTCTCCACCGGCGGAGTGAACGGAAGCTGGTTAATCGCGGGCGATTTCAACGGCGACGGCAAGCTGGATCTGGCGGTTTCCGACAACGATAGTTCGAGTCCCAACATTGCCATCTTGCTGGGCAATGGAGACGGTACGTTCGGGGCACCGATAATCACCACCACCAGCTTAGGATCCTTGAGTTGGCTCACGGCCGCGGATCTGAACAAAGATGGCCATCTGGATTTGATTGCGGTGGACAACACCAATCAAAATATCGCGATCTTCCTTGGTAAGGGCAACGGCACGTTCGAGACACCCAGCACGCTTTCTCAATCATCCCCTGTCATAGCTGCGGTTGGAGACTTCAACAACGACGGAAACCCGGATCTGTTGGTCACGGGCAACGGCAACGCCAACATTTACTTAGGCAACGGAAACGGGACTTTCAACTCCCCCTTGACGGTGACTCTTACTACGCTCAACGCGCAACCAGGCCTTTGGTTGGGGGTGGCCGATTTCAATTTGGACGGCAATCTGGACTTTGTGATCGGTGCAGCACCGCCGCGAGGCCAAAGCTTTTTGTACCAGGGGATCCGTTTGCTCCTGGGCAACGGAGATGGCACGTTCCAGGCGCCGCAGGAATATCTGGGAGGGCAGGGTAATATCCTGTTGCCGACGTCTGTGGGCGATTTCAACGGTGATGGGGCACCTGACCTCGCGGTGATGGATTTTGAGAATTCGATTATGGTTCTCATGAACCAGACGCTGGCTTTGAAAGTGAACCTGGCGGGTGGGGGTCAGGGTTCGGTTACCAGCAGCCCAGCCGGCATCAGTTGCCCAAGCAAATGCGTGTTCGGGTTCTCGGAAGGAACCATGGTCACCTTAACCGCCCACGCGGCTGCGGGCTCCGTCTTTACTGGTTGGAGCGGCGCTTGCTCCGGAACAGGCACGTGTTCCGTGACCCTGAGTTCATCGGAATCCGTAACTGCGACCTTCAAATTGCTGTTCCCGCTCACAGTAACCCTAGCAGGGAATGGGACCGGAACGGTCACCAGCGGCCCGGCCGGCATCAGTTGCCCAGGCACGTGCACTGCGAACTTCACCAGTGGCACTCTCGTCACCTTGACGGAGACACCGGCTGCCGGCTCAACGTTCACCGGCTGGAGCGGTGCTTGCGCTGGAACAAGCAGTTGCTCTGTGACCATGACTTCATCCAAATCGGTGACGGCCACCTTCAATTTGAGCAGTGGCCCGGTAGTAACACTGTCGCCGACGAGCTTGAGCTTCGGAACGGTCGCCATAGGAACGACCAGCGCGGCCAAGAGAGTGACTCTCAAGAATACGGGCACAGCCTTGCTCATGATGACTGCTATTGCGATTACCGGGACTAACGCTACGGATTTCGCACAAACTCATACCTGCGGAAGTTCGCTGGCCGCAGGTGCGAGCTGCACCTTCAGTGTGACTTTTAAGGCGACTGCGAGCGGCACGCGCAGCGCAGCACTGAGCGTCACGGATAATGCTACGGGGAGCCCGCAGCAGGTGCCGCTCAGTGGAATCGGCACGACGGCGAAGCTTTCTCCCACCAGTTTGAACTTTGGCACGGTTGCTATTGCCGTGACTAGCGCAGCAAAAACAGTCACGCTTACAAACCTGGCGACGACTTCGCTGACCATCACTGCTATTGCGATAACCGGGACTAACGCTGCGGACTTCGCACAAACTCACACGTGCGGGACTTCGCTGGCCGCAGGCGCGACCTGCACGATCAGCATTAAGTTCAAGCCCACGACTTCTGGCACTCGTACTGCAGCTCTGAGCGTCACGGATAGTGCTTCGGGCAGCCCGCAGCAGGTGCCGCTTAGCGGCGTCGGCACCACCGCCAAGCTTTCTTCCACCAGTCTGAATTTCGGTACTGTGGCCATTGGCGTGACCAGCGCGGCGAAGACCGTGACACTGACTAATGTGGGCACGACCACCTTGACGATCAGCGGGATAGCGATCACCGGTACCAATGCAAGCGATTTCTCGCAGACTCACACCTGCGGAACCTCGTTGGCGGTGGGTGCGAGTTGCACTATCAGTATCAAATTCAAACCAAGTGCCACAGGCGGACGTAGCGCGGCTTTAGGCGTCAGTGATAATGCTGCGGGCAGCCCACAAAAGGTGGCATTATCTGGAACCGGTATATAGCTTGCCAGGCATTGTTGATGTAGGAAAAACGATTGAAGCCGGCGGCAGAGTCTGGAGTTGCTGGAGAAAGGGAACAACGCCACGAGGAGGTGCCTCGAGAGCGCGGTGAGGTGGCCTCGGAAGAGATGCAGCTTGCGGGAAAAGGACGGAAGGCGTTGACTATTGTGCTGAGCGATGCTGGAATTTTTCCTTTCCGACGATTGGAACCCATCTCACAAATAGCGCAGCTACCGAGGCCACTCGGCCATGCCACTAGAATCTCCAGATTGCGCGCAGTTTAGCTCAAATTGCGAGTATGATGCCATTCTGCTGATTTCAGTTCTTGCCCGATCGAATCTCGTGGGTGGTTCGATGAGATTGCGGCCGACACAATTCTTGTTTTCATCGCTTCTTCTGGCCGTTCCCTTCAGAAGTGACCTGAATGCCCGGTAGTGGGGCACCATGATGCTGATCCACTACCAAAGCGACTGTCTTGTTGAATTCCAGTAGAAATGGAGGTAGAGTCGCTCGTATCTTGGCGCGCGGCCGGCGGAGGCCTGCGATGATTGTCCCCAAACCAGGAAACGAGAAGCAAAGACTTGCGACACTACGCGGCTATGAGATCCTCGACACGGAACCGGAAGCAGGTTTCGACGATCTTACGTCATTAGCTTCCTACATATGCCAAACTCCCATCGCACTGATTAGCCTCATAGATGCTGACAGGCAATGGTTCAAATCGAAGGTCGGTGTTTCAGTCACGGAGACTTCACGCGACATTGCCTTTTGCGCCACAGCAATTCTCCAGTCCGATGTCTTCATCGTGCCGGATGCCAGTCAAGATGAGAGGTTTTCGGGGAATCCTCTAGTGGTTTCTGAACCTAAAATCCGTTTCTACGCTGGTGCAGCTTTGACGGCGGAGGGTCAAGCACTTGGAACCCTGTGCGTAATTGACCGGGTGCCTCGGGAGCTGAGCCCGGAGCAGTTGGAGGCACTCAGAGCTCTGAGCCGCCAGGTGCAAGCGCAACTTGAGCTTCGGCGGAACCTCAAGAGGTTGGGGACATCTCTAGCAGCCCGTGATCGAGCAGAGAGCGAGAAAGAGCGTGCGCTTCAGGCGCTCAAGGCAGCTCTGGCGAACATTCGCACCTTGGAGGGATTGCTGCCAATCTGTTTGTCTTGCAAAAAGATACAGGATGCCCGGGGCACTTGGCAGCCCTTTGAGTATTACGTGAGAGCGCACTCTGAAGCGAAAGTCACCCACAAGATCTGTCCTGATTGTTCGAAGGCAATATCGGCGTGAATGATTCCAAAGCTCGTCGGAGACGTAATCGGCCGGAGCAGAGCAGCCAGTGAAACAAGCATCTGCGAGAGAACGGTGGCGCGGTTACGCCAGGCTGTAGATTAGCCCTGCCGGTGAACCGGTTGGTTCCGCGCTCAATTCGCTTTCCGCGCCAGTAGCAGCCCTCATCGCTTACAGGTGATTATTGTGGGAACCCAACTCGTTTGAGCAGCTCTTGGAAACGCGGGTTTTCATGAAGACTGTCGAAACTGCGGTCGACTCTAAGAAATAGGACTTCGAACGCGTGCTCGTTCATGGCCCGATCGAGCATATCGAGAGCGGCGCTTTTGTCACCGAGTGTCGCGTATACCTGTGCCAAACCGTAGGGCGAGACGTAATGATGCATTCCGCGCAATTGAAGTTCACGCAGGCTCTGCTGCGCTTGGTCACGGTGTCCCGCAAGGGCATAGCCGCGGGCCAATCCTGCCGACATTAGACTTGCACCGTTTGCGAGATCCTTCGCCTTCTGAAGATGCGCAATCGCCTCGTCGTACTGCCCCACATTTGTCAACGCCCCGCCTAGGAAATAATGTGCCGGGGCAAACTGAGGATCGAGCTGGATCACTTTCTCATACTCTTCAATCGCGCGGTTGTATTGGCGCGCGTTGGAATACGTGAAACCTACAAGCGTGTTGACGATCAGCGACAGCGGATCAAGATCCCGAGCGCGTTCCATTTCGTGGATGGCTTCTGCGCTTCGCGCACCATGCATCAAGAATTCGGCATAGCTCTTGTGCGCGATGGCTGAATTCGGATCTAGCTCGATGGCCCGGCGGAACTCTCGTTCAGCGTCGGCCCACTTCCATTCGTACTCGTGTTCCGCTTCGGCCAGAGTCGTGTGGGCCTCCGCCACAGTTTCGTCAAGTTCAAGGGCCCGCAGCGCTGCCGCCTTGGCTTTTGGATACGCGTCTGCCGGCGGCATAAGCAGCCAGCCCGCCAATAACAGGTACGAGTTCGCCAGGCCGGCATAGGACGGGGCGTACGAAGCATCGCCCTGAATTGCCGTCTCAAAATATTCCACGCTCTTGCGCAGGCTTGGTTCTGAGCGCTGATTCGCCTCATAGAGCCCCATCAGGTAAGCGTCATAGATCTTTGGATTGGGGACGCTACGAGGGCGCTGTCCGCGCCCCGGCGCGACTTCGAGCACCA
>Ga0307477_10003022_pt1 | contig 12692 bp, 9 predicted proteins | sample atmos_gasesECM2C_FD_203316 | JGI IMG/M metagenome (GOLD analysis project Ga0307477, IMG submission 203316) | Hardwood forest soil microbial communities from Morgan-Monroe State Forest, Indiana, United States - atmos_gasesECM2C_515 | ecosystem: Environmental > Terrestrial > Soil > Temperate...
CGCATTCATCCGCGCGCTGGGACTGATCAAGCAGCAGGCGGCGCTGGTGAATCGCGACCTCGGCCTGCTCGATGGCTCGCTGGCGGAGGCCATCGCCCGAGCCGCAGAGGACGTCGTCTCCGGCAAGCTGGACTCACAGTTCGTCGTGGATGTGTTCCAAACGGGCAGCGGCACGTCGACCAACATGAACGCCAACGAGGTGATCGGCAATCGCGCGATCGAGCTCCTCGGTGGCACGCGCGGCGCCAAGGAACCCGTGCACCCCAACGACCACGTCAACCTGGGACAGTCGAGCAACGACGTCATCCCGACGGCAATCCATGTTTCGGGAGCGACGCTGATCACCGACGAGCTCGTCCCGGCGCTCGACACGCTGGAGCGCTCGTTGCGCGCCAAGTCGGAGCAGCTGTGGGACGTGATCAAGACGGGCAGGACACACCTGCAGGACGCGACGCCCATTCGTCTCGGGCAGGAGTTCCTCGGCTACGCAGGACAGGTCGAACGCGCGAAGCGTCGGTGTGAAGAGGCTGCCGCCACGCTGCACGAGCTGCCGCTCGGCGGCACCGCGGTGGGCACCGGCGTGGGGACGGACCCCGCGTTTGCAGCGCGCGTGATCGAGCGGCTCGCGGAGATCACGGGCATCGCATTTAGCGAGACCACCAACCACTTCTCCGCGCAGTCGACCCTCGACGGAACCGTCGCCGCGAGCGCTGCGCTGAAAGCTGTCGCGGTGTCGCTGTACAAGATCGCGAACGACATCCGGCTGCTGGGGTGCGGCCCGCGCGCCGGGATCGCAGAGATCGCCATACCAGCGGTGCAGCCCGGGTCGTCGATCATGCCGGGCAAGGTGAACCCCGTGATCTGCGAGTCTGTGACGATGGTGGCAGCGCAGGTGATCGGCAACGACGCGACGGTCGCGTTCGCCGGCGCCGCGGGATCGTTGCTCGAGCTCAACGTGATGATGCCGGTGGCCGCCTATGCCCTGCTGCAATCTGCCTCGCTGCTTGGCGCATCGGCGCGAAATCTCGCGGTGCAGTGCGTCGACGGCATCACCGCCACGGACAGAGGGCCGGCGCTCGTCGAACGCGGGCTGATGCTGACCACCGGGCTGGCGCCGCGCATCGGTTATGACGCGGCAGCCGCAATCGCGAAGGAGGCGTATGCGTCGGGACGCACCGTCCGCGAGGTCGCGCGCGAACGCAGCGACCTCACCGAGGCGGAGCTCGATGCCCTCCTCGATCCCTACGCGATGACACGACCCGGTCGCGGCGTCGTGGCGGGGGGCTGACATGGGCGACGCCCGCGTTCTCAGCGTCGTCGGTGCGGGGACCATGGGCGGCCAGATCGCCCACCAGGCGGCGCTGCATGGCTACGACGTCCACCTCGTCAGCCGGCGGCCCGAGCGCCTGAAAGCCGCGCGCGAGGAGTCGGCGCGCCTGCTGCGGCGGCGCGTCGAGCGCGGCAAGCTCGACCGCGACGAGTGCGAGAGCGCGCTTGCCCGGGTGCGCACCAGCACCGACCTCGCGATGATCGGCGGAGCCGGTGTCGTGATCGAGTCGGTCGCCGAGGATCGCGACATCAAGCGAGAGGTGTTCCAGCGAATTTCCGAGCACGCAGACGAAAGTGCCATCATCGGCACCAACTCGTCGACACTTCCCTCCTCGCTCATGGAGGACTGCGTCAAGAACCCATCGCGCTTTCTCAACGTGCACTTCTTCAACCCACCGTTGGTGATGGCGCTCGTGGAGGTGGTGCGCGGCCCGCACACATCGGAGGACGCTGTGGAGCGGGCGATGGAGTTCGCCCGCGCCATAGGCAAGACACCGGTGCTGGTGGCGAAGGAGGCGTATGGGTTCATCGCCAACCGAATCCTGTTCATCGCGATGCAGGAGGCGATGCGCTTGGTGGAGGGCGGCTACGTCTCGGTTGACGACTGCGACCTGGCCGTGCACAACGCGCTCGGCTGGCCGATGGGGCCGTTCGCGCTCGCAGACCTGGTGGGTCTCGACGTGGTGGAGGCGATCCTCGCGGAGGGCCGCAAGCAGACCGGCGAGGAGCGCTGGGCGCCGCTCTCCATCCTGCACGACCGCGTCGCCGAAGGCCACCTGGGACGCAAGACGGGACGCGGCTTCACGTCGAGCTGAGGCCGAGCGCTTCCAGCGCGTCCGCGACGCCGCCTTCGGTCGGCGGCCCGCACGTCACATCGGCGTGCACGAGCACGTCCGGGTGGCGACCCGAGTCGACAACGACGGCGAAGCCGGCGGCGTCGAGCAGCTCTACATCGTTCGGTGCGTCGCCGATGGCGACGGCGTCGTGAAGCGTGACGCCATGCCGCTCGCACACGACCTGGCACGCGGTGGCCTTGCTGGCGTGCAGGCTCACGATCTCCACGTACTGTTCGCGTGACTGCGTCACGCGAGCCAGCCCCGAGAGCGTGGCCCGCATCGAGTCCATGCACGTGCGCACCTCGACAGGGTCCTCGATCACGCACACCGCCTTGGGAGTTCCACGCGCAAGAAGTGGCTCGAGATCGGGAACGACGGTGAAGCCGACACCTGCGACCGCCGTGTACTGACGCACCTCCGGACGGTCGCGTTCACACAAGAGCACCTCGTTCTCATAGACCTGGAAGTGCCAGTCGTGCTTTCGCGCGAGGTGCAGCGCTCGTATCGCAGCGTCGGCGGGCAGCGGCTCGTCGAGAAGCACGGTCCCAACGGCCGCGTCACCTGCGGGTATCGTGCGCACCACCGCGCCCTCGTAGCACACGACCGGCTCTGTGACCCCGAGCTCGCGCACCCACGGAAGCGCGGAGATGTACATCCGCCCCGTCGCAACGATGACGGGCAGGTTCGAGGCCGCGGCCCGGACGGATGCACGGACGCGCGGATGCAGAAAGGTGCCTTTCGACACCGTCGTGCCATCGAGGTCGATCACGAGCGCGCGCGGTTGGAAGCCCGGACGCGGTGCGCCGGGTGCGCGGATGTCGGGAGGCGTCACGTGGCCGCGGGGATCAGCGGCGGCGGCACGGCCGCCGCCCACGCCTCGGGGTTCACGCAGTGCCGAGGGACTGTGCCGGCGAGTGCATCGAGCGCGTTCAAGGCGGTGAGCTCAGCCATCGCGGCGCGCGTTGTAAAGGTGGCGCTGCCAAGGTGCGGGGAGAGCACGACGTTGGCGCACTCGACGAGCCCCGGCGCAAGCGCGGGTTCGTTCTCGTACACGTCGAGCCCCGCTCCGGCGATCCAGCGCTCGCGCAGGGCGCGCGCCAGCGCGGCCTCGTCGATCACCGGTCCGCGTGACGTGTTCACCAGGATCGCCGTGTCCTTCATCGCGCGCAGCGCGCGTTCATCGATCATGTGGTGAGTCTCGTCGTTCAGCGGCGTGTGCAGCGTGATGATGTCCGCTTCGCGCAGCAGTGACTCGAGCGGGACCCGAAGCACGCGATCCTGCAGCTCGTCAGCGATCGGCGGGTCGGTGCTGTCGAAATACACGACGCGCATGGAGAATCCCAGCGCCCGGCGCGCCACGGCCTGGCCGATGCGACCGAACCCGACGACGCCCAGCGTCGCACCGCTCACGTCCTGTCCCAGAAGGTACTGCGGCTCCCACCCGGCGAATCGCCCGGCGCGTACCTCGCGGTCGCCTTCGCACAGGTTGCGCGCAGCCGCGAGGATCAATCCCATGGCGCAGTCCGCCGTCGCGTTTGTCAGCACACCGGGTGTGTTGCCGACCACGACACCCCGCTCGGTTGCCGCCTCGACGTCGACGTTGTTGAAGCCGACCGCGAACAACGAGACGCAACGAAGGCGGGGCCCGCCCGCGTCGAGCACGACGGCATCGATCGGCTCGCGGAGCTGCGGGCACAGCACATCGACGGGTCGCTCGTGCAGCTCGGACGCGAGCTCGTCGCGCGACAGGAGTCGTCCCAGAGTCCGCAGCGTGGCACCGCCGCCGACGAGCGACGGGAAGGGCTCCGGGAGAGCGAGCGTGCAGAGAACGTCAGGCGGCACGGCTGCCGATGGTAGATGTCTGAGCGCCGCGAAGTCGTGCGAGTTCGTGGGAACTCCATGCTTTGGATCGCCGGGCATCGGGTATAGTCGTTCTGTCTTGCGTTCGAGTTCGAGGATGCGGCTCGGAAGGCCGCACGTCGCAAGGCCTCGTCCCGCTGAGACAGCAGCGGTCGATGGGGCTGCGACAGAGATCCCGGAGGCGGTCAGCTTCGATGAGCTGCGCCTGAGCCCAGCCATGCGCCACACCGTCGCGGAGCTGGGATTCGAGACGCCCACGCCGATCCAGGCGGGCGCGATCCCACCGGTCCTCGCGGGAAGAGACGTCATCGGCCAGGCCCATACCGGCAGTGGCAAAACCGCAGCCTTCGGCATCCCGATCATCGAGCGCCTTGATCCTGCCGACGGATTCGTGCAGGCGCTGATCCTGTGTCCGACACGGGAGCTCGCGGTGCAGGTGTACGACGAGCTGACCCGCCTCGCGTCACGCCACCAGGTGCGCTCACTCGCGGTGTACGGGGGCGACTCGATCGGGCGCCAGATGCAAGAGCTGCGCCGCGGCGTCCACATCATCGTGGCCACCCCGGGAAGGCTGCGCGACCACCTGCAGCGGCGTTCGATGAATCTCGACAACGTGCGGTGGGCCGTTCTCGACGAGGCCGACCGCATGCTCGACATGGGCTTCGCACCTGACGTGGAACGCATCCTGCGCGAGTGCCCCAAGGAGCGGCAGACGCTGCTCTTCAGCGCCACGATGCCGCAGTGGGTGCGCCGTCTGGCCGCGCGACACATGCGCGATCCCATGACGATTGAGATCAGCGCGCGCCCCGAGATCGTCGCCGGCGTACGGCAGCTGTACGTACAGACCACGTGGGCTGACAAGACCGACGCGCTGGCACGGATCCTGGATCAACCCGACGTCACCATGGCGCTCATCTTCGTCGAGACGAAGCGCACCGCCGACGTGCTGCAGGTGCAGCTGCAACACCGCGGCTATCAGGTCGGCCTGCTGCACGGTGACCTGACGCAGAAAGACCGCGATCGCGCGATGCGGCAGTTCAGCGCCGAGCACGTCCGCTATCTCATCGCGACCAATGTGGCAGCGCGTGGACTCGACATCGACGACATCTCGCATGTGATCAACTACGACGTGCCGGTCACCCCCGATGAGTATCTCCACCGCGTCGGACGCACCGCGCGCGCGGGCCGAACCGGCGTCGCCGTGACGCTGATCACGCCCGCCGAGATACTCAAGCTCCGAGATGTGGAGCGCCACGCACGTACGCGAATCGATCCTGCGACGCTCGACGACTTTCCGGCTGCCGCTGTAGCGGCGCGCGCCTAACCCACCGCACCGCCGTGGCGGACGCCCACCCCGCCATCCACGACACGGGCACCGGTCCCGCGCTGCTCTTCCTCCATGCATTCCCACTCGACGCGTCGGCGTGGGACCACCAGGTGGCCGCACTGAGTGGAGACCATCGCTGCTTACGTCCCGACATGTGGGGATGCGGCGCGTCGCCGCCACCTCCGCCGGGCCAACCAAGCCTCGATGCATTCGCGGAGCATGTTCTGCGTGCGCTCGACGATCTCGGAGTCGACTCGTTCACCGTCGTCGGACAATCCATGGGCGGCTACCTCTCGTTTTCACTCCTGCGCATCGCCGCAGAACGGGTCACCGCGCTCGCCCTCTGCAACACGCGGGCAACGGCCGACTCGGACAGCGTGAGAGCCGACCGCTTGGCGCTCGCGGACAGCGTGCTCGCCGCGCAGAGCGTCGAGGGCATCGTCGAGCCGACTGTCGAGCGTCTTCTCGGTCCACGCGCGCGCGCCGAGGTTCACGTCACCGATCCGCTGCGTGCGCGCATCCGGCGCTGCACGCCCGCCGGTGTCGCCTACTCCGCGCGCGCCATGGCAGCGCGTCCGGACAGCACTGACCTGCTTTCGTCGATCGCCGTGCCGGCGCTGGTGGTCGCGGGCCGCGCCGACGCGGTGATCCGCAGCGAGGAGATCCACGCGCTGGCGCATTCGATCGCGGGTGCACGGCTGGTGGAGCTGGACTGCGGCCATCTGAGCAACCTCGAAGAGCCGCATGCGTTCACCGCGGTGCTCGAGGACTTTCTGGTGACGCGTCCGGCGCCGGCGGCGTGAGCTCGGTCCCGGACGATCTCCGCGCTGTGATCGTATGCCCACGATGCCGGGGCGAGCTCCACGACGAGCCCGCCAGCCTCCGCTGCGACACGTGCCGGCTGCGCTATCGCGTCAACCAGGGAATCCCCGTGCTGCTCGTCGCTGACGCCGAGAAGGTCGACCGGAACGTCACGCGAGACTGAGGGCGGCCGGCGAACCCCCTGCCTGCCGCGGGCGAGGGATCAGCGCCCCGCTGCGACCGCCTCGGTCGCGACGCCGGCGGGCGCTGCGCAAAACCCGACGTAGTCGATCGGCTCGGTTATCGTCGGGCTCTCGCCGCACACGGGACACTCCGGATCGCGCGGCACGCGGTACTCGCGGAACCGCATCCCGAGTGCATCGACGTGCAGCAGCCGCCCGGTGAGTGGCTCGCCGGCACCGACGATGAGCTTGATCACCTCGGTCGCCTGCAGCAGCCCGACGATGCCGGGGAGCACGCCGAGCACACCGGCTTCGGCGCAGGACGGCGCCTCTTCCGGAGGCGGCGGCGCCGGATAGCGGCAGCGGTAGCAGGGCGACTGAAACGGCACGACGGTCGTCACCTGGCCCTCGAAGCGGAAGACGCCGCCGTCGACGAGCGGCTTCTTCGCGAAGATGGCGACGTCGTTTGCGAGGTACCGCGCCGGGAAGTTATCGCAGCCATTGACGATGACGTCGTACTGATCGAAGATCTCACGCGCGTTGTCGCTGTTGAGCATCTCGTTGTGCTCGATCACACGAACGTCGCGGTTCAGCGCCTGGAGGGCGATCCGCGCGGACTCCGTCTTCCGCATCCCGATGCGATCCTCGGTGTGCAGGATCTGGCGCTGCAGATTGCTGAGGTCGACGACGTCGAAGTCGACGAAGCCGATCGTGCCCACGCCCGCCGCGGCGAGGTACAGCGCCGCCGGGCTGCCGAGCCCGCCTGCCCCGATGATCAGGACCTTCGCGTCGAGCAGCTTCCGCTGGCCGTCTTCGCCAACCTCTGGGACGAGGAGGTGACGGCTGTAGCGCTGCCTCTGCTCCGGGGTCAGCGACCGGGGCACCACGAAGTCGAGGCCGGCCTGCTTCCAGGCCCCGAACCCCCCGGCCATCGACTGCACGTCGGTGTAGCCGAGCTCGTGAAGCGCTCGCGCCGCGAGCAGCGAGCGCACGCCGCCGGCGCAGTACAGAGTCAGCGGAGTGTCGCGATCCGGAACCGCGTCCTCGATGCGGCTCTCGATGAACCCCTTGCTCAGGTGCTGCGCACCAGGAACGTGGCCCTCATCGAACTCGTTCTGCTCGCGGACGTCGATCAGACGCCGGCCGCGGGCCGCGTGCACCTCTCGTGGAGAGACCTCGGGGATGACGCGTCGGGCCTCGTCGAGCAGATCTCGAGCGCTCTTGGCCATGCGACCAAGTCTACCCAAAACCTGACCCAGCAAGTCTGGATTTGGTCCGGGTCTCGCGCGGAGGCGCCTACGCGATTGGGGGCACGCTCACGGGAGCCGCGCCGCGCGCGGCTGCGGACCGCTTGGCTGAGCTGCGCTTTGCCGCTGTCCGCGTGGTCGTGGCGCGCTTGGCGCTGGTCCGCCTCCCGGTCGCACGTTTGGCGGTGGTGCGCTTCGCCGCCGCCCGCTTGGAGGGAGCGCGCTTCGCCGTCGCTCGCTTCGGGGTGGTCCGCTTCGCAGCGGTCCGCGTGGCCGCCGCGCGTTTCGCTGCGGTGCGCTTCGGGGTCGCGCGTTTCGCGGACGTCCTGGCTGTTCGGCGCGCCGCTCCCGCGGCGCGAGCACCTGCGGCCGCGAGGATCTCCTCGGCTCTCTTGACCTCGGCCGCCATCTTCGCGACCGCCTTCGCTGCCTGGGCCGCCTTCTGCACGGCCTTTTGGTGCGCCGTTCGCGCGCGAATCACGCGCTTGCGCAGTGCTTTCGTCCCGGCCCCTAGCTTCTTCTGTTTCTTGGGCGCCGCCGCGCCGGCCGCCGCGGTGGTTGCGCGCTTCCCAGTGACCGTCTTCTTTCGCACTGTGGCTCCCTCGTGATTGTGTCGGTCTGGTGGATCACAGATCGCGGGTCATCGTAACGACAGCGGCTCGCGAATGTTGCTTCCGTTGGTTGGCTCGATCAACAGCTCACGTCCGAATACGCGCTGAAAGCGGCCGGCGATCTCCACCGGCTCCCAGTCGTGTGGCACCGGGACCGCCAGGATGACGCCGCTGCGTCCCGTCTGTGAGTGCACGCTCACCGGCTTGCCCTTGGGAATGCGCCGCTCCACCTCGTCGGCGAGGGCGAGCAGCACTGCCGCCCGGCTGACGCTCCTGCGTTCGCGTGCCTCCACGAACGTCGAGTACGGCTCCAGGCTCGGCCGGCGGTTGCCCGCGCGCACGATGAGCGCGGCGATCAGCGCGATGCTCCGGTGGGAGAAACCGTGCAGGTCCGCCGAGACGACAATCTCTGCGGCGTGTTCCCACCGCCTGTAGTAATCGACGCTGCGACCGACGTCGAGAATGGTCGCTGCGTGCTCGAGCGCCTCTCGGATCTCGCCCTCTGCACCGGGTCGCATCGCGTCCCATAGCTCGAGCGCGAGGCGTGTGCGGCGGCGTGCGCGCTCACCGTCCCACGACGTGAATCGGGAGGCGATCGCAGCCATCGAAGCCCGTCTGACCGCCGCGGTTGACGGCATTATTTGCGCGAACTCCTCGTACGCCACGCCTTCACGTAGACCCTGTCCGGAGACGATGAGCTCGGATGCCCCGAGCGCATCGACGGCTGCTTGCACGACGAGCGCACCGCCTGAGATCGAGTCAGCGCGGTCGGACGACAGCCCCGGGAGCGTGCTGCGTCGCGAGAGCGGCCTGTCGACGATCCGCGCGACAAGGTCGCGCAGTCCCTTGCGCGGCAGGGTGTATCCGTGCAGTCGTGGGATCGGATACACGACGGTCGCGCGGTGCATCTTGGCCAGGTTGCGGATCGTGCCTCCAGTGCCCACCAGGCTCTCACCGTCGCGCAGAGCTGCGACACCCGACGAGCGAAGCGTCTGCGACACGTGCTCCTGCAGCGCATTGATCTCTGACGATTTCGGCGGGTCGCTCGCAAGAAAGCGATCCGTGAGACGCAGCGAGCCGAGCGGCAGCGTCCAGGACTCGACGGCTCGCCGGTTGCGAAAACGCGTCATCTCGAAGCTGCCCCCGCCGACATCGAGGAGCACGCCGTTCTCGATCGGAAGCCCGTTCACCGCGCCGCTGAACGCGAGGCGCGCCTCGTCGTCGCCGTCGATGACGCGGATGTCGAGCCCGGTCTGGCGGCGTAGTCGAGTGACGAACTCCGCGCTGTTGCTCGCCTCGCGCACCGCGGCCGTCGCCAGCGCGATGGTGCGGCGCGCGCCGGCGCCGGCGGCCACGGCGATGAAATCGTTCAGCGCCGCCAGAGTCCGCTGCTCGGACGCCATGCTCAGGCTGCCGAACTTGTCGACATCGCGCATGAGCCTGAGCGGCACTCGGGCGTCCGAGAGGATCTCGAGATGCCCGAACCCGGTGAGGCGCACGACGATGATCCTCCCTGAGTTCGACCCGATGTCGATCACAGCAAGCGGCTGGGCGGCCGGTCGGGAAACTCGTGCTTCGGGCGTGAACGCAGTATACGAAGGCTCTATCCTCAGCACATGACATTCGACCGCGAGCCTTCGCTCGGGGCTGAGGCACCGGCCGCACGAGGGGTTGTGGTGCCGCGGCACGCACGGACCGCGGTGGAAGACTCGGTCACCGACATCGACACGGCGCCAGCCTTCGCACCCACTTCCGTGGAGCACGGCAACGGAGCCGGCGCGGCCACGCTCGGTGCGCCATCCGTGGCGCCGCGCACCACCCTTCCGCAGATCAATCGCGAGCTGAGCTGGCTCGACTTCAACACGCGCGTTCTCGCCATAGCGGAGTCGCCGGACGTCCCGCTCCTGGAGCGAGCCAAGTTCCTCGCGATATTCAGCCGCAACCTCGACGAGTTCTTCCAAGTGCGCGTCGGCGGCCTGAAGCAGCAGGTGGTACTCGGTGTCAGCCAGCGCTCCGCGGACGGCATGTCGCCGCGGGAGCAGCTACGAGAGATCCGCGTGCGCGTCAGTGACCTGGTACGCCGCCACTCGCGCTGCTATCTGGACGAGATCACCGTCGGGCTCGAGCGTGCCGGGATCGGTGTGCTCGACTGGTCATCGCTCGACGCGGACGACCGGGCTCACCTCAGTGACGTGTTCAGCCGCACGATCTTCCCCGTGCTGACCCCGCTCGCTGTTGATCCGAAGCATCCGTTTCCGTACATCTCGAACCTATCGTTGAACCTCGCCGTCGTCGTCGCGGACGACGACGCGCACGAATCCCGAATAGCGCGCGTGAAGGTACCGCAAATCCTGCAGCGCTTCGTGCCACTGCCCGACGGCGAGCGCTTCGTCGCGCTGGAGCAGGTGATCGCCGCCCATCTGCCGGATCTCTTTCCGCAGATGCGCATCGTCGCCCATCACCCATTCCGGTTGACGCGCAACGCCGACTACGAGCTCGAGGGCGAGGAAGCGGAGGATCTGCTCGAGGCGGTGCAGACGATCCTGCAGCAGCGCCGGCGTTCTCCTCTCGCCGTGCGCTTGGAGGTGGACGCGGCCACGTCGGACGAGGTCCGCGAACTGCTCGTGCGAGAGCTCGAGCTCGAAACCGACGACGTGTATCCCACCGCCGCACCGCTCGACCTCGGCGGCCTGTGGGACCTGTACGCGGCGTTGGACCGGCCCGACCTGAAGTACGAGGCCTGGCAGCCCGTCACGCAACCGGTGCTCGCGGCAACGCTGGGGCAGGGACCCGCAGATCTCTTCCAGGCACTACGGCACGACGACATCCTCGTGCAGCACCCGTACGACTCCTTCGACACATCGGTCGAAACCTTCGTCGAGCGTGCCGCCGCAGACCCGCATGTCCTAGCGATCAAACAGACGCTGTATCGGACGAGCGGCCCGGTGTCGCCGATCATCCACGCACTCGCGCGTGCGGCGGAGACGGGGAAGCAAGTCGTCGCGCTGATCGAGCTGACAGCGCGGTTCGACGAGCAGGCGAACATCGCGTGGGCGCAGCTGCTCGAGGACGCGGGCGTCCACGTCGTGTACGGGATCGTAGGTCTCAAGACGCACGCGAAGCTGACGCTCGTCGTACGAGACGAGGACTCGGGAATCCGCCGCTATTGCCACCTGGGGACCGGCAACTACAACCGCGACACGGCGCAGATGTACGAAGACATCGGACTGCTCACGAGCGACGACGAGATCGGCGCCGACGTCTCCGATCTATTCAACCTGCTGACCGGTTACAGCCGCCAGCGCGAGTACCGCAAGCTGCTGGTGGCGCCGCTGACACTGCGTCAGGCGCTGCGCGACCTCATCCATCGCGAATCGCGGCCCGGTGGACGCATCACGATCAAGGTGAACAGCCTCGTCGACTCGGAGATGATCAACGCGCTGTACGAGGCGTCACAGGCCGGGGCTGTGATCTCGCTGATTGTGCGCGGCATCTGTGGGCTGCGCCCGGGTGTTCCCGGCGTCTCTGAAAGGATCACCGTGCGTTCCATCGTCGGCAGGTACCTGGAGCACTCGCGCATCTACCGCTTCGGCGATCCGTCGACCGGCGCTGAGTCGTTTGTGGGCTCCGCCGACGTGATGCCGCGCAACCTCGACCGCCGCGTGGAGGTCCTGTTTCCGGTGGAGTCGCCGGCACTGCGCCGGCGCATCGATGAGATTCTCGACATCAACCTCGCGGACGATCAGCTCGCCTGGGAGCTGCACGCCGACGGTACCTGGTCCCGGGTTGCCCCCTCAACCGGCGTGAACGCACAGGAGCGCTTGCAGCAGCTTGCGTTGGCGCGATCGCAGCGCACCGCGTGACAACGGAGCCGCGGACCTGGACGCTCGTCGCGGGGCCGCGGTACCACCCTCCTGATCTCGGGTCGCTCGAAGGGGTTGTGGCGCACCCTGCCGAGCCGGCGCGCGTGCGCACCACGTACTACGACACCCGCGATCTGCGCATCCTTCGCTGGGGCGGTGCCCTCCGCCTCGAAGCCGGGCGCGGGTGGTTCCTGAGCCTTGGCAGCGGCGAGCGTGGCGCACTCCACGTCGCGCGCGAGCGGCGCTTTCCCGCTGCTTCCGCCGTTCCGGCCGAGGCGCTGGATTTGCTGATCGGGTTCACGCGGGGAGCGCCGTGCAGACCGGTGCTGCACACGCGCACCGACCGCCACGATCTCGGCATCACATCTGCCGACGGCGCTCCCGTCGGCCGGTTGCGTGACGACCTGGTCACCGTGATGGAGGGGCGGCGGATCGCCACACGGTTCCGCGAGATCGTCGCCACAGCAGCTGAGACGAATGGCGGTAGCACGACGATGAGCGCCGTGGTGGACGCGCTCCACGTGTCGGGCGCGGTACCCGCACGCTTGACGGCCACGGCGGTGCGCGCGATCGGAGCGACCGCGAACGCGCCCCCGGATGTCGTCGTGCCTCGCGTGTCACGCCACGACTCCGCGG
>Ga0307477_10003024_pt1 | contig 12676 bp, 7 predicted proteins | sample atmos_gasesECM2C_FD_203316 | JGI IMG/M metagenome (GOLD analysis project Ga0307477, IMG submission 203316) | Hardwood forest soil microbial communities from Morgan-Monroe State Forest, Indiana, United States - atmos_gasesECM2C_515 | ecosystem: Environmental > Terrestrial > Soil > Temperate...
CGGGCAAGTATCGCGTGCTGCTGACGCGATCGGACGACACTTTTGTGCCGCTGGCGGAGCGGGTGCGCTTCGCGCGCGAGGCTGGCGCGGCCCTGTTCATATCGATCCATGCCGATTCGCTGCCGCACAGGGAAGGCGATACGCAGGGCGCTACGATCTATACGCTCTCCGAAACCGCAACCGACCCGGCCGCCGCGCGGCTTGCCGAACAGGAAAACCGCGCCGACGTGATCGCCGGTGTCGATCTCAAAGACCAGCCCGACGACGTCGCCGGTATCCTCATCGACCTGGCGCAGCGCGAGACCAAGACCTTTTCGGTCCAGTTCGCGAGCAAACTGGTCGGGATAATGAAGCAAACCACCCGATTGCACAAAGATCCACTCAAGTCGGCAGGTTTTCGCGTATTGCGCGCGCCCGATGTACCCTCGGTCCTGGTCGAGCTCGGTTACGTCTCAAACAAGGAGGATTTGCAATCGCTGTCGTCGGACAGCTGGCGAGATCGCACGGCGAACGCGATGGCGTCGGCGATCGACGGCTATTTTTCCGCCCACCTGGCAGGGGCCCGCGCGGGGGCCAATTGAGGGGAACTCCACCAGTTAATGTGACGTAATGGCCTCAGTTTGAACAAAAAACCGAGCGACGACGTGAACGGGACGGAACGAGCTAGCGGGTGGGTGCCGTTGCTGTCACACTCAGACGATAGTGGGGGCGCCAAGGCGCTTATTTGTTGTGTCCTGTTTTGCCGCGAACCGGCCGGATGGCCGCGGAGCGCGCAGGATGAGTCTGGCTCAACCGAAATTAACTGAATGAGATTGGTGCCGCGGTGAAATTGCTCCTGCGCTTTCTCGGCTTCCTGTTTGCGGTCGGTACCATTTTCTTCGTCGTCGGCGTCGCGGCGACGGCGGGCCTATTATGGCATTTCTCCAAGGACTTGCCCGATTATTTGCAGCTTAAGGATTATGAGCCGCCGGTGATGACGCGCGTTCACGCCGGTGATGGCTCATTGCTTGCGGAATATGCCAAGGAACGGCGGCTCTATCTGCCAATTCAGGCGATCCCGAAACTTGTCATCAATGCTTTCGTCGCCGCCGAGGACAAGAATTTCTATCAACATCCCGGCGTCGATATCTACGGCGTCGCCCGTGCTGGCATGCTCTACATCGAAAATTACGGAAGCGGCCGCCGTCCGCAGGGCGCCTCGACCATTACCCAGCAGGTCGCGAAGAATTTTCTTCTGAGCAACGAATTGTCGTTTCAGCGCAAAATCAAGGAAGCGCTGTTAGCGCTACGTATCGAGCGCACCTATTCGAAGCAGAAGATTCTCGAACTTTATCTCAACGAAATTTATCTCGGCTACGGCGCCTATGGCGTAGCGGCGGCATCGCTGTTGTATTTCGACAAATCGGTGCACGAGCTGACGATTGCCGAGGCCGCTTATCTTGCCGCTCTGCCGAAGGGGCCGAACAATTACAATCCGTTCCGCCGGCACGATGCCGCCGTGGATCGGCGCAATTACGTGATCGACCGCATGGCGGAGGACGGCTACATCACCGCCGCCCAAGCCGAAAAAGCCAAGAAGGATCCGCTGGAGGTCACCGTTCGTCCGACCGGCGCTCACATTTTCGCGGCCGAATATTTCGCCGAGGAAGTGCGGCGGTATCTTTATGAGAAATACGGCGAGAAAAAACTCTACGAGGGCGGGCTGTCGGTCCGCACCACGCTCGATCCCAAGCTGCAGGTGTTGGCGCGCCGGGCGATGATTAATGGTCTCGTCAATTTCGACGAAGGTCAGGGTTATCGCGGCGCGATCACCACCATCGATACTGGGGGCGATTGGGGCGTCAAACTTGCCGATGTCAAGTTCCTGGACGACATCGATCCGTGGCGGCTCGCCGTCGTGCTCCAGGTCGACGATCAATCCGCTCGCATCGGGCTGCAGCCGCCGCGCGACCCCGGCGGCGCCGTCGTCAAGGATCGCGAAGTCGGCCTCATAACCCTCGAGGGCGTCAAATGGGCGAAACCGGCGAGCGGTCCGTCGAAGCCCATTCAGAAAGTCAGCCAAGTGCTTTCGGCCGGCGACGTGATCTACGTCTCGCCGTTGGAAGCGCAAGGACAGTACCGGCTGCGCCAGGTGCCGGAAATTTCCGGCGCCATGGTGGTGATGGATCCCCATACCGGCCGCGTGCTGGCTATGGTCGGCGGATTTTCATTCGACCAGAGCCAATTCAACCGCGCTACGCAGGCCTTGCGACAGCCCGGCTCGTCGTTCAAGCCGATCGTTTATGCCGCGGCGCTGGATAACGGCTACACGCCGTCCACCATCGTGATGGACGCGCCGATCGAAATCGACATGGGTGCCGGCGGCGGCATCTGGAAGCCGGAAAATTATGGTGGCAAGTTTTTTGGGCCCTCGACGCTGCGGTTCGGTCTCGAACAGTCGCGCAACGTCATGACGGTGCGCTTGGCGCAGGACCTCGGCATGCCGCTTATCGCCGAGTATGCGAAGCGATTTGGTGTCTATGACGAGTTGCCGCCATACCTGTCGTACGCGCTGGGTGCCGGTGAAACGACCGTGCTGCGCATGGTCACCGCCTATTCGATGTTTGATAACGGCGGTCGACGCGTCATTCCAACGCTGATCGACCGCATACAGGATCGCTACGGCCATACTATCTACAAGCACGACCAGCGCGAATGCGTCGGTTGCGACGCCAAGAAGTGGGACAATCAGGTCGAACCGACGCTGATCGACCGGCGCGAGCAGGTCATCGATACAATGACGGCCTATCAGATCACCTCGTTGATGGAGGGCGTCGTGCAACGCGGCACGGCGACCGTTGTGCGCGAAGTTGGCAAGCCGATTGCCGGTAAAACCGGCACGACCAATGACGAGAAGGATGTCTGGTTTATCGGCTATTCCCCGGACATCGTTTGCGGTGTCTATATGGGTTTCGACAAGCCGCGTCATATCGGCCGGCTCGCCACCGGCGGTCACCTCGCCGCGCCGGTCGTCAAGGATTTTCTTAAAGTGACGCTTGCGGACAAGCCGCCGATTCCATTCAGCGTGCCTCCCGGCATCAAACTGATCCGGGTGGAAGCCAAATCCGGCATGCGCGCAGGCCCGGGCGACACCAAAGTGATCCTGGAAGCGTTCAAACCCGGCACCGCGCCGCCTGACTCATATTCTGTGATCGGCGCCGATGCCGCCAACGGTGTGCCGACCGCCGGTTCGCCGGATACCGGCAACGTCGTGCGCACCGGCACCGGGGGGCTATACTGAATCCAGGCATCAGCAGCCAGTTATCGGCGATCAGCCGGTGACCGTTGACACCTGATGCCTGACATCTGATATCTGCCTCCTGATATGCGTTCCGAAACCGAAGCCGTCGTCGCCGAGATCAAGCAGTCGCTGGCGCTGCTGAGGAGGCATCTTTGACCTCGACAAGGCGCGCGCGCGGCTTGCCGAACTGAACCGGCAAGCCGAAGACCCCAATCTTTGGAACGATCCGCAGCGGGCGAGCCGGCTGATGCAGGAGCGCACCGCGCTCGACGAGCAGCTCACGGCCTTGGGGCGGGTGGAGCAGGAGCTCGACGATCAAGTTACGTTGATCGAGCTTGGCGAGAGCGAGAACGATCCGAAGACGATCGCCGAAGCGGAAGCCGCGCTGCGCAACCTCAAAGGCGAAGTCTCGCGCCGCGAGCTCGAAGCGCTGCTATCGGGCGAAGCCGACAGCAACGATTGCTATCTCGAAGTCCATGCCGGCGCCGGTGGCACCGAGAGCCAGGATTGGGCCAACATGCTTTTGCGGATGTATGTGCGTTGGGCCGAACAGCACGGCTTCAAGGTCGGATATATCGAGGAGACCGAAGGCGAAGAGGCCGGCATCAAGTCGGCGACGGTGGAGATCAAAGGGCGCAATGCCTATGGCTGGCTAAAGACGGAAAATGGCGTGCACCGCCTGGTCCGCATCTCACCGTTCGATTCCAATGCCCGGCGGCACACCTCCTTCGCCAGCGTCACGGTCTATCCGGTGGTGGACGACCGCATCAATATTGAAATCAAGGAATCGGACGTGCGGGTCGACACGATGCGCGCGGGCGGCGCCGGCGGGCAGCACGTCAACAAGACTGAATCTGCGGTTCGCCTGACGCACATTCCCACCAATATCGCGGTGGTCTGTCAGAACGACCGCTCGCAGCACCGCAATCGCGCCCAGGCCTGGCAGATGCTGCGCGCCAAACTCTACGAGCGCGAATTGGAGAAGCGCGAGCAGAAGGCTGCCGCCGAGCAGGCCGCGAAAACCGATATCGGCTGGGGCCATCAGATTCGTTCCTACGTGCTGCAGCCGTATCAGATGGTCAAAGACCTGCGCACCGGCGTTTCAACCTCGAACACCGCGGCGGTGCTCGATGGCGATATCGACCAGTTCACCCAAGCCGCGCTGGCGCAAAAGGCGTTCGGCACGGGACCAAAACACGTCGAGGACGTGGAGTAGGAGCCGCATTTTTTCGATGAATGGAGGGGTGGTTATGGGGCTTTCGCGTCGCAGAACACTGCAGCTGGCGGCTGCCGCCACGTTTGCGTCGATTGGCCGGCCGGCGCTTGCCGATACTTACCCGTCGCGCGTGGTGCGGCTCTTTGTTGGTTTTCCTCCCGGCGGCGGAGCGGATTTGGCGACGCGCATCGTCGCCAATGCTCTGTCAGAGCTTTGGCACCAGCAGATCATCGTCGAGAACAGGCCAGGAGCCGGAGCCAGGATTGCACTCGACACCGTGGCGCACGCGCCCGCCAACGGCTACGCCATGCTGCTCGCTCCCGGATCGCCTTTGGTTCAGCCGCTATTATTTTCCACGCTGACTTTCGATCCCGCAGCCGACCTGGCGCCGGTTTCGCTCGTCGGCACCTATCCCAATTTCATCGTGGTACCCAACTCCTCGCCGTTCCAGAAGCTCGAGGAATTGATTGCGCACGCCAAGGCCAATCCCGGCACAATGAGTTGGGGCTCGCCTGGGATCGGCTCTGTGCCACATCTTGCCGGCGAATTGTTCAAGCATCTCGCCGGCATCGAGATAACGCACGTGCCGTATCGTGGCGCCAATCAGGGTTTGATGACTGATTTCCTCGCCGGTCGGCTCGATCTGATGTTCAACACCACCGGCTCGCTTTTCGAACCGGTCCGCTCGAAGCAAGTCCGGGGACTTGCGGTCACCAGCGCGACGCGTTTTCCGGACGAGCCGGAATTGCCGACCGCCGCCGAGTCGGGCGTGCCTGCTTATGACGCGTCGTCTTGGTACGCGATTTACCTGCCGGCAAAGACGCCGCCCGACATCATCGCCAAGGTCAATGCCGATGTGGCTGCGATACTAAACGACGCCGCGACCAAGGAGAAATTCAAGCTGCTCGGCGTGTTGCCGCGAGCATCCACACCGCAGGAGCTTGCCGCGATGAACGTTGCCGATGCGGCCTTGTGGGGGCCGATCATCAAAGAAGCGAATATAAAAGTCGAATGAAGCTGCCGCGCGCGGCTCAGCCGCCGAACAACCGCTCGCCGGCGTCGAGGAATTTTTGCGGATCGACAGCTTCGCCTTTGACCCGAACTTCATAATGCAGGTGCGGTCCGGTCGAGCGCCCGGTCGAGCCGAGCTTGCCGACGATACCGCCTGCGCGCACCGTGTCGCCGACACCGACGTCGATCTCGGAGAGATGCCCGTAGCGGCTCACTAACCCGTTGCCGTGATCGATCTCGACCATCTTGCCATAGCCGCCGCTCCAGCCCGCGATGGTGACAGTGCCTGCGGCGGTCGCACGAATTGGGTCGCCGGTGTCGCCGCGGAAGTCGATCCCGGTGTGCATCGCTGCTTCGTGAACGAAAGGATCGGTGCGAACGCCGAATGGCGAGGTCTCGTCGATGTCGCCGGCGACGGGTTTGCGCAATGGCACTTTCAATAGCGTGGTGCTCAACGCATTGGCGTCCGCACGGGCGAGATTGATGCGCATGAGCGCGCGACCGAAAGCCTGATCCTCCGAAGCCAACTTCACCGGCACGAACGGACCGCCAGTCGCGGGCCCCGCGGGCTGCGCCTTGAGCCCGAGCTGGGCTAGCGCGCTCCGGATCTGACGCGCCCTGTTCTCGTACCGATCCCGCATCTGGCCGATCGCCAGCGCCTGGCGGTGCTCCACCCGATCGAGTGCGGCTTCGAGGCGTCCAAGCGCGGTGCCGATGCTCGACTGCCGGCCGCGGTCGCCGCGCTGCGAACCAGCGGCTGGCTCGCCATTTGGCTTTGCCGCTGGCCTGATCGAGCCGGTGGTCGCAGGGTCCATACCGCTGCCCAGCGCGGTTGCCCGCGACTCGAGCACGGATTGGCGTCGCATCAAGTCGTCGAGTTTCTGTTCGAACTGTTCCTGATCGAGCAGCTGACGACTGGTCGTGCGGTCGATCTGGGCGCGCAGCTCTGCGATGCGATCCTCATAAGCGAACTGCTGTTCCCCTTGGCGGGCGATCAGCGTCCGCAGCACGTCGTCGCGAAATGCAAGATAGGTCGCGGACGTAATCGACCAGACCGCCATGATGACGACCGTGCCGACGGCAATCCAGAACGCCACCGGTCCGAACCGGACCTGTCTGCCAGCATGCGCAAGGGTGTAGGCGGCGTTATTGCGGCTCGCGCCCGACGCGTGTCCGCGCGGTTCGGCGCTTCGCGACCCGCCGCCCTCGATCGGGCGCGGCGCTCGGGCCCGTCCGGAATTCTCATAAGCGTGAATTCTCGCGGTCTGTTGCGACCGAGACGTCCACTGCGACATTGGCGCTCCCGCCCAAGCAGGAAGCGGAGTTCACTTAATTAAGGTTAACAATTCGGAAATCGAGATAGCGATTTCACCGGGATTTTGTGGGCTTCGGTTAATGATTTACATCCAACTGCCGGCTCACAGCGACTTCGCCGCGTCGAGCACTTCTTGCGCGTGGCCGGCAACCGACACTTTCGGCCATGCGCGTGCGACACGCTGATCGGGGCCGATCAGGAAGGTGGCGCGCACGGTGCCCATGAATTTTCGGCCATACAACATCTTTTGTTGCCATACCCCATAGGCTTCGAGCGCCTTATGTGTCTCGTCCGATGCCAAGGCGATGGCGAGCTTGTGCTTGGATTTGAAACGGTCTAGCGCCGCGACTGGATCGGCCGAAACTCCCAGAATGTCGGTTTCGGCGCGGCTGAACGCGCTTTTAAGCCGTGAAAAATCGACGGCCTCCCGGGTGCAACCGCTGGTGTCGGCGCGAGGATAAAAGTACAGAACGAGCTTGCGTCCGGAGAAATCCGCAAGTCCGACGGTACCACCGCCGTCGCGCGGCAGCCTGAAAGCGGGCGCTTTGTCGCCTGCGGCGGGGCCGCCGCCATTCACAGCTTTGGCGGGATGGGCCGAAACCGCGCGCGGAGCCTTCTTTTTGGCCATGTGCCTTCCTTTCGACGCTTTCAGGTCAGAATTCTCCGGCTAATTCTTGGCGTCAGAATACGCCCGCCGGCGGGGGTGGTTGATTGCGGGGTGTTAATCCTATCGGCTGCAATATCATCATTGTGAAGACGCGACGGACGAGGGGACGCCCGGGCGGGTATGGCCAACCAGGATAGGCAGATCGGACCGCCCTTACGATGGGGCGAGAGCATCGTTCACCCGCGGCGCCGGGCCAACCTCGCGGCGGCCCATCGCGGCGAGCGCTGGACCGACGGCCGCTACCTTGCCGCCTATCGCCGCCTGCTGGAACGGCATCGGCGTCTTATCAAACGCCTGGCCATCGGCGGCGGCGTGCTTGTCGGCTTACTGGTTCTTGGCTGCGCCGGATTGTGGTGGCGGCTTTCGACCGGGCCCATTCAGGTCGACGCTTTCAGTCCCTGGCTGGTCGCCGCGATCGAGGAAAATTTCGGCAGCCGCGAGCGGGTAGAAGTTGGCGGCACGCAAATCGAGCGCACCTCCAATGGCGGCGCCGCCGTGCGCGTTCGCGACATCGTTGTGCGCGATCCCGACGGCACCGTGGTCGCGAGCGCACCGAAAGCGGAAATCCGCGTCTCCGGCTTGAGCCTACTCAGCGGGCACATGCGCGCCGAGAGCTTGAGTCTGCTCGGCGCCGAACTTGCGGTGCGCATCGAGCGCGACGGCACTATTACCGTGTTCGCCTCCGGCGCCGACAAGCATCCGATCGCAAGCGCCAGCGCTCCCTTGGTGGGTGGCTCGTTGGGCGGGTTACCGCTTTCTGCGAACCAGCAACAAACCCAGGACAAAGCGACGATCGACAAACCGGCTGCGGCGACACCATTGCCCGGCAATTCAGCGCCGGCGCATGCTGCGATGCCGCATCCCGCAGCCGCGGACAGCATCGCCGCCGTCTTGGCGTGGCTCGACGGCATCGGGCAATCAGGGCTCGACGGCCATGACTTGCGCGAACTCGGGTTAAAAGACGGCACATTGACGGTGGACGATCAGCGCACCGGCAAACGATGGAGTTTCCACAATATCACGATGAGCCTCGAGCGGCCTCGCGGCGGCGGCATCACCGTCACCGTAGGTTCGGAGAATTCGGAACATCCTTGGGGCCTGACTGCCGCGATCAAGCCGACGAACGACGGCCATCGCAGCATCGCACTCGAAGCGCGCCAAGTGGCGGCCAATGATCTTCTGCTGGCTTCGAGGCTCGATGACGGCACAATGCAAATCGATCTGCCGCTTTCGGCGAGCCTGCGCGGCGAGATCGACCGCAACGGCGTACCGCAGGCGCTGGTTGGCCGCATCGTCGCCAATGCGGGCGCGATCAGCGACGGTGACAGCAGCGACGGTCGGATCGAGATCGATCGCGCGGAATTCAAGATCAATTGGGATGCGGCGAGCCGTCTTCTCGAAATGCCATTCCAGATTGTTTCCGGAAACAATCGATTCACTTTGCTCGGGCAAGTCGAAGCGCCTGCGCAGCCCCAAGGGTCTTGGGGATTTAAGATCGCCGGCGGCAGCGTCGTGCTTAGTACGCCCGCCGCATCCGGCGAGCCGCTCGTTCTCAATCGAATCGAGGTCATCGGCCGCTTCGATCCCAGCAGCAAGAGGCTGACCATCAATCACGGCGATTTCGGCAACGCCGATCTCGGGGTCGCAATGTCGGGCAATGCCGACTATTCGAACGGCAATCTTCGCGTCACCACCGGGTTAGCCGCGACGCGGATGAGTTCCGATACTCTGAAGAAGCTGTGGCCCGTCTTTGTCGCCCCCAAGGTGCGCGACTGGTTCAACGAGCATCTTGCGGGCGGCAATCTCGAGCGCTTGACCATTGCGGTGAATGCACCTTTCGACACGCTTAAGGCCAGCGGCCCGCCGCTTCCAGACGATGGTCTCGTCGTCGATGCGTTGGTGACCAATTGCGTGATCCATCCGGTTTCCGGCCTGCCAGCGCTCCATGATGCCGATCTGAACGTCCACGTCGTCGGCCGCAATGCGCAACTCGCGGTTGGCAAAGCCACCGCCGACCTGCCATCCGGCCGCAAGCTCGTGCTCTCGTCCGGCCTCTTTGAAGTCCCCGACACCGCGCCGCGCCAGCCGCCGGCGCGCGTTCATTTCAAACTCGACGGCGCGGTACCGGCCGCCGCCGAATTGCTGACCATGGATCGCCTGCGCGATGCTTCAGGCGCACCGTTCGACCCCGCGACCACGCGCGGCACTGTGAGTGCGCTGGTCGCCTTGGCGATGCCGCTCAAGCCTGATCTGCCGCCCGGTTCGACGAATTATGCGATTACCGTAGACGCGCTGAATTTCGCTGCCGACCGGATGATTATGGGGCAGAGGGTTGAATCGGCGGACCTTAAGGTCAGCGCGAACAATCAGGGCTTCGCACTGAAAGGTGACGTCAAGATCGGCGGCGCGCCGGCGAGCCTCGAATATCGCAGGCTGCGCGGCGATGATACGGCCGACGTGCATATTCAAGGCATGCTTGACGAGACGGCACGAACCAATCTCGGGCTTGATCCATCCGGTGCGATCAGCGGTGCAATTCCGATCGACGTTGCCGGCCGCGTCGGCGCCGCCACCGAACGCGATGGCCGGTTCGCCGTACAAGCCGATCTGACACCCGCACAGATCGAAGGTTTTTTGCCGGGCTGGGTCAAGCAGGCCGGTAAGCCGGCCCGTGCCACTTTTACCCTTGTGACCAAACCGCAATCGGTGCGCGTCGAAGATCTACTGATCGAAGGCGCCGGCGGCGGCGTCAAGGGCGTGGTCGATCTGGACGGTTCGGGCGACGTCATCTCGGCCAACTTCCCGTCCTACGGATTTTCCGACGGGGACCGCGCCAGCCTTAAGATCGATCGCATGTCGGACGGTACGCTGCGCGCGATTATGCGTGGTGACGCCTATGATGGCCGCGGTTTCCTCAAAGCGCTTGCCGGCGCTTCCGCCAAAGCGCCGGCGAAACGCCCGCCGGCAGATATCGATCTCGACATGAAGCTCGGCGCGGTGCTCGGCCATAACGGCGAAGCATTGCGCGGGCTCGAATTGAAAATGTCGCGGCGCAATGGCGAGATCCGCAGCCTTGGTCTCACCGCCAAGATTGGGCACAGCGGTACGTTGACCGGCGATCTGGGCGGCCGGCCCGGCGGCCGGCAGGTGGTCGAGCTGGAATCGACCGACGCCGGTGCACTGTTTCGCTTTACGGACGTTTATTCACGGATGACGGGCGGGCAAATGACGACGGTGATGGACGCGCCTTCGCCGGCCAATCCCGTTCAGCTCGGCACCGTGAGCGTGCGCAATTTTGCCGTCCATGACGAATCGCAGCTCGAGCGCGCCGTGGCCAACGGCAACCAAGCCCAACGCAACGCCAATATGGCCTTCACCGGCATGAAGGTTGACTTCACGCGCGGCTCCGGGCGCATCGCCTTGCGTGACGGCGTGGTGCGCGGGCCTGTGCTCGGTGGCACCATCGACGGGGTCATCGATTATGCCGAGGATGAAGTGCATCTGCGCGGCACGCTCATTCCGCTTTACGGCGCCAACAATCTGCTCGGGCAGCTGCCGATCGTCGGCCTATTCCTCGGTGGCGAGAAGGAAGGGCTCGTCGGCGTCACTTACGAGGTTGTCGGCAAGCCGGCTGGACCGATACTTCACGTCAACCCGCTGTCAGCTTTGGCTCCCGGCCTATTGCGCAAAGTCTTCGAATTTCCGGCCAACAATCCCTATACGCCGCCGCCGGCAAACGATTACACGCCGCCCGACGACAACGCCGCGGCGGCGTCGCCCAACGTGCACTAAGCGCTAAGCGTCACATTGGCTTGAGCAGAACGTGCCGTTTGCGGCCAAGCGATAGCTTCACCACACCGTCTGCGGTTACATCGGCTTCGCCGATGGTTGCCTTTTCCGTGGTCACGCGCTTGTCGTTGACCAGGATTGCGTTGTTGGCGATGGCGCGCCGGACTTCGCCATTCGACGCCGCTAGTCCAGCCCGCACGAATGCACTCAGCACGCTAATGCCGGTTCTCAATTCGGCGTGCGGCACTTCAATGGTTGGCAGCGTTGCGCCGACGCCTCCTTCTTCGAAGGTGGTGCGCGCGGTCGCCGCGGCTTCCTCGGCCGCCGCGCGGCCATGAACCAGCGCGGTCGCTTCGGTCGCCAGAACCTTCTTCGCTTCGTTGATATCCGAACCCTTAAGCGCTGAAAGTCGTTCGATCTCCTCAAGCGGCAGTATCGTGAAAAGCTTCAAGAAGCGTGCGACATCGCCGTCGTCCGTATTGCGCCAATACTGCCAATATTCGTACGGACTGACCTGATCGGCGTTGAGCCACACCGCGCCGGACGCGGTCTTGCCCATCTTGGCGCCGGAGGACGTCGTGATCAGCGGCGCGGTCAGCGCGAAGAATTGCGCGTTATGCAAGCGCCGGCCGAGATCGATGCCGTTGACGATATTGCCCCATTGATCCGATCCGCCCATTTGCAGGACGCAGCCGTGGCGGCGATAGAGCTCGACGAAATCATAAGCCTGCAAAATCATGTAATTGAATTCCAGGAACGACAATTCTTGCTGTCGCTCCAGCCGCAGCTTCACCGAATCGAAACTGAGCATGCGATTGATCGAAAAATGCCGGCCGATATCGCGCAGGAAATCGATATAGTTGAGCGAATTCAGCCAATCGGCATTGTTCGCCATGATCGCGTCGGTCCCGGACGTTTGCCCAGGCGCGCCGCCAAAGCGCAGGAAACGCGAAAAGATCGCGCGGATGCCTTTGAGATTTTCGTTGATATCGTCGTCGGAAAGCAGCCGCCGGCTTTCGTCCTTGCCGGACGGATCGCCGACGCGCGTGGTGCCGCCCCCCATCAAGGCGATCGGACGATGTCCGGTCTGCTGCAGCCAGTACAGCAGCATGATTGGCAGAAGTGAGCCGACATGCAGCGACGGCGCGGTGCAATCGAAGCCGATATAGCCGGCAATCGTCGACGAACGCGCCAGCGCGTCGAGCGCCTCGGGCTCGGAGACTTGATGGATGAATCCTCGCGTGGCGAGCACGTTGAGGAAATCGGACTTGTAGGTATTCATCGCGACTACTTTTCGGGATCATGCACCTTGCTATGCTGGCGGCGGCGCCGGTGGTGTAACAGGTCCCGCGCTTTATGCAAAAGCCCTTGGCCATGCGGAAGCCCTAGTGGAGGGGC
>Ga0307477_10003025_pt1 | contig 12671 bp, 14 predicted proteins | sample atmos_gasesECM2C_FD_203316 | JGI IMG/M metagenome (GOLD analysis project Ga0307477, IMG submission 203316) | Hardwood forest soil microbial communities from Morgan-Monroe State Forest, Indiana, United States - atmos_gasesECM2C_515 | ecosystem: Environmental > Terrestrial > Soil > Temperate...
CGCACGCAGGACGTAGCGGCGAAGCCGCGTCAAGCCGGAACCAGTCTCAGGAATCGCAAGAATAGGTTTCATGCGTTCAAAGCAGGCGTCAAACAGGATTTCTTCCTTCGACTTCCACCAGCGGTATAGCGTGGCACTGCTCACGCCGGCTGCCTGTGCTATCTCGTGTGAGCCGACAGCGTTGAAACCTTTGTCTCTCAGCAGCTTGTAAGCGGCTTCCAAGATTTTCTGCCGGGCGTGCTCACTCCGTGGCCGACCGCGGGGTCTTGGTGCGATCTTGGTTTTAGGTCCTTTCATCACCACAGTTCCACTTACGAAAATAATTGTTTCGTTTTATTTTGACAAGCATCTATTGCAGCGTAGAAACGAAACTGGCGGTTTCATATTTCGTGGTCCATTTACGGGCGGGTGAAACGGTCAGCGTGGCAAATCGTATGGAAGAAAGGAACCCATCATGAAACGGCTGGACAATAAGGTTGCGATAGTGACAGGCGCTTCAAAAGGAATCGGAGCAGGTATTGCAAAGGCTTTCGCCGCGGAAGGTGCCGCGGTGATCGTGAATTACGCCCGCGATCAAGCGGGCGCGGAGCGGGTAGTGCGCGAGATCACCGGCAAAGGCGGGCGGGCCGTCGCCGTGGAAGGCGACGTGGCGCAGAGGTCCGACGCGCAACGCCTCGTCGCGGAGGCGAAAAAAGCCTTCGGGCGCCTTGATGTGCTCGTGAACAACGCGGGCGTCTTCTCGTTTGCGCCGTTCGAGCAGTTCAGCGAGCAGGAATTTCACCGGCAGTTCAACACGAACGTGCTCGGCACGTTCCTCATGATTGAAGCCGCTTTGCCGGTCTTCGGGGCGGAAGGCGGCAGCATAATCAACATCGCATCGACGGCCAGTGTCGCTGCCTACCCGACCCTTTCGATCTACGTGGCGTCAAAGAGCGCTGTCAATGGCTTGACGCGCGTGCTCTCAAAAGAGTTCGGCCCCAGAAAAATCCGCGTTAACGCTCTCAATCCCGGTGGAACCGAAACGGAGGGTGCGTACGCGGCGGGCGTCATGGGAACGGAGTTTAAGAAGCAGATAATCGCGAGTACGTCGCTGGGCCGTGTCGGCCAACCTGAGGACATCGCGCGCGTGGCTACATTTCTTGCCTCGGATGATGCCGGGTGGCTCACGGGAGAAATCATCTTCGCGAACGGCGGCAACAAGTAAAACGCCTTCAGGAGAACACCAGAAATGAGCGCCTACTTGACATTAGACGCGAGAAGACACGCGTTGAGACGGACGGCCCAACCGATCTTCAGGCGAATAGCTTCAGCTCGCGCCCGATGCTATCTGATAGGGCAATCAGCATGAACCGCTGGCTTTGAGTGTTACTCAAAGCATGGGTTACGAACACTCTGGAGGTACAATGATTGACCATATCTATCTTCCCGTGACCGACCTGAAGCGCTCGGAAACCTTCTACGGCGCCATGCTCGGCCGGCTCGGTAAGTCCGAGCGCTGGCACTTCAAGGCGCAGGCCGGCTATCCCGATCTTACGGGCTTTGGCGAGCCGAGCACTCCGGGCTTCTGGCTGAAGGCCTCAAAGACCACCTGCGCCGAGCTTTACGTCGCGTTCGCCGCGAAGAACGAGGCGGCGGTGAACAAGGCCTACGAGGCAGCGCTTGCCAATGGCGGCAAGGATAATGGCGCGCCAGGGCTGCGGCCGCAGTGGGATCCCCGCTCTTACGCGGCCAATGTGCTCGATCCCGACGGCTACAATGTGGAGATCTGCTACAAGCCCTGGCTTTACGAATAATGTCTGCGCTGCGCACGCTCCGAGTCGGCGCGCCGACCCGCCGGATTGGTGTATCCCCCCTCTCGGATCTTGCGCGGCGTCGCGCTTCACTGCCGACGGATGCCGGTTGTGTTGCTCAACTCCCAATTGTCGGCGATCCCGAAGTTGGCCAGAAACGGGCATCTGGGAAGTCTTGGTCGGAGATCATGCGGCTGAGAAGTCTGGGACTCGAAGAATTCGGAGATTGTGCACGAGGTTGGCGATCGCGGTAGAGATACCAGTCGGCCTGGTACCCCCCCGCACAGATCCGGACGGGCGCTTGCTAGAAGCGCATCCGGTTCTTATCTCGGATGAGTGGCGGCAAAGCGAGCATCGGGGAAAGGATGGAGCACAGCCAGTTGGGGAAGCCAGCGCTTCGCCAGGGTGAGCATCCGCGTCCAGTTGATTCGGTGCTTCTGGCTCCGGCGGCGAATACTATGCCACCAGCAGACCAGCACCCGATGCCGGAACAGGGATAGGCTGGCGTTGTTTCCCGGTACCGCGTAATAGTTGAAGTATCCCTGCACGACCGACCGAAGCCATTGGCCGGTTTGGGGCACGGGATCGTGCATGCGCTTGCAGAGCTCCGGTTTTATTTGCCGCAGCTTGGCCCGCATGCGTTTGCGAATCGTCGTGCGCCGTACCATGAATCGCCCCAAACTATTCTTCCCGCTAATGTGCGTGAAGCCTAGAAAGTCGAACGTCTCGGGTTTCCCTTCCCCTCTATGTTTCCGGTTCTCTTCGGCATACCGCCCGAATTCGATCCGGCGCGTCTTATCCGGATGTAGCTCCAGTCCGAACATGGCCAATCGCTCCCGTAAGTTCTCCAGGAAACGATCGGCGTCCGCCTGATACTGGAATCCTACAATGGTGTCATCCGCGTATCGGGTGGAAGTTGAAGGGTCGTAGCCACTATCTTCCCCGCTTCGTCAGCGACCAAACCTGTGATTGCTGCCGCCGTATCGTAAATGTGTCGATTCTTGCAGAACTGCAACCTGCCACAAATCGAGTCCTCAATTGCTGGCCGCAACCGCGTTGCATAAAAAGCACGCCCAATCTGAACGATGTCAGACGGCTTAATCGATGGCGTTGGAGTGAGTCAACTGGTCGGAAACAAGAACGCTGAACTACGGTCGGACTTGCCTCTGCTCAAGGGCCGAGTGCCGATCAAGGGGTTCCCACTGCGGACTGCTCCTTAGCATAGGTGCAGCAGCAGCGTGTAATACGCTACGGGTGCATCCGGCATCAACCGTCTGCTCAGCAGGTCACGCCGAGTGGATGGAGCAGCACGCCTCCGATCCCCCCTGTGTGTGCGCGTCCTCATTGACCCCGCCTGACATTGCGTCATACCATTCCCGCCAGTGACAACTCCGTCCCAACTCATCGGCCAGACCATCTCGCATTACCGGATCGTCGAAAAACTCGGCGGCGGGGGGATGGGCGTCGTTTATAACGCTGAGGATGTGAAGCTCAGTCGCTTCGTCGCCCTCAAGTTCCTGCCCGACGACGTAGCCAATGACCCGCAGGCACTCAGCCGCTTCCAGCGCGAAGCCAAGGCTGCCTCTGCGCTGAACCATCCGAACATCTGCACGATCTACGAAATTGACGACGAGCACGGCGAAGCGTTCATCGCCATGGAGTATCTCGACGGCGTGACCCTAAAGCATCGGATCGGCAATCGCCCGCTGGAAACAGATATGATTTTGTCTCTTGCCATCGAGGTTGCCGACGCGCTCGATGCCGCCCATGCCGAGGGCATCATCCATCGGGACGTTAAGCCCGCGAACATCTTCGTGACCAAACGAGGACACGCCAAGATTCTGGATTTCGGGCTAGCGAAGGTAGTGGTCACAGCCAGTTCCGCGAGCAACATCGCAGCGGCAGGCACGCAGACGGGTTCAATGAACGCTGATCATTTGACCAGCCCCGGCTCGACGCTCGGAACCATCGCTTATATGTCACCGGAGCAAGCCAAGGGCAAAGAACTCGATGCCCGCACCGATCTGTTTTCTTTCGGGGCGGTGCTGTACGAGATGACAACCGGGGCGTTGCCGTTTCATGGCGAAACCTCTGCGCTCATCTTCGATGCCATACTGCACTCTGACCCGCCTCCGGCGATCCGCTTCAACCGAGACATCCCGCCCAAGCTGGAAGACATCATTAATAAGGCGCTGGAGAAAGATCGCAATCTGCGCTACCAAAGCGCAGCGGACATGCGAACGGACTTGCAACGGCTAAAGCGCGACGCGGAGACGGGGCGTGTGCGAGCGGCGAGTTCCGGGACAGTGGCAGTCGCACAGGAAAGCGGCACTCAGGTTGCCCAACGGTCGCCAGCCTCTGGTTCCTTGCCTGCCCTTCCTTCACCATCATCGAATACCGTGAAGGTCGCAGAAGTTCCCGTTGCGGGCCGCAAACTCTGGAAGGTAGTTGTTCCGGTCGCCGTAATCCTTGTTGCGGGGGTGATCGCAGGAGCGATCTACTTCCGCTCTCGCCAGACCGCACACCGCCTGACTGAGAGGGACACCATCGTTCTCGCCGACTTCGCCAACAACACGGGCGATGCGGTCTTCGACGACACGCTCAAGACCGCGCTCAGCGTTTCCCTGCGGCAATCGCCTTTCCTCAATGTGCTCTCCGACAGCGAGATCGGAAAGACCTTGCAGCAGATGACCCGTCCAGTAGGCACCAAACTTACGCCCGAGGTTGCCCGCGAGCTTTGCCTCCGGGCGAGCAGCAAGGTTTATCTTGTCGGGTCGATCAGCAGTCTGGGCAGCGAATACGTGCTGGAGTTGAAGGCGGTGAATTGCCAGAACGGTGATCCGCTGGCCGAGGAACAAGTGACGGCAGCAACCAAAGAGAAGGTGCTGGTCGCGCTGGGCGAGGCAGCATCGAAGCTGCGCACTCAGTTGGGCGAATCGCTGGCTACGGTGCAGAAGTTTGATGTATCGCTAGCAGAGGCCACCACGGCCTCGCTCGAAGCTCTGAAGGCGTACAGCCTTGGTGAAAACGCCAGCCGCGAGAAAGGCTCCGCCGCAGCCCTGCCTTACCAGCAACGCGCCATCGAGCTTGATCCGAAATTTGCTATGAGCTACAGCGAACTGGGCTCCGAATACCACAGTCTGGGCGAGGTAGGGCGGGCCAGCGATTACTACAACAAGGCATTCCAGTTGCGGGAACATGCCAGCGAACGGGAAAAGCTGGCGATTACCGCCAACTACTATGCGTATGTAACCGGAGAACTGGACAAGGCGGCCCAGACATTTCAGGAGGAGATTGAGAGCTACCCGCGAGACTCCCGAGCACATGTCCGTTTGGGCCTCGTGTACGAGGAGCAGGGCCAGTATGAGAGGGCTACGGAGTCGCATCGCCAAAGTCTCCGCCTCGCCCCGGATAGTTCCATCCCCTACACAGGTCTTGGCAACAGCCTGCTCTCCTTGCAGCGCTTCGATGAAGCGAGGCAGATCATCCACGAGGCGCAGGCGCGAAAACTGGATAATGACATACTCCACAATGCTCTCTACGCTCTTGCCTTCCTCGGGGTGGACTCCGACGCGATGGCGGCAGAGCAACAGTGGTATGCGGGCAAGCCCGATTACGAGAACGAGGGACTTGCGCTGGCATCCGACACTGAGGCGTATGGCGGTCATCTTGCCAAAGCGCGGGAACTGACCAAGCGGGCTGTGGAATCTGCTATCCGTGCGGACAACAAGGAAGACGGAGCAATATGGCGGGCGAGTGCTGCTCTCGAACAAGCGGCTTACGGCAATACTGTTGAAGCCCGGCAGTCAGCCGCAGAGGCTTTGAAGCTTGCTCCCACGAGTCAAGGCGTCGAGGTCGAAGCCGCGCTTGCGTTTGCCATGGCGGGCGATACGGCACGAGCCGAATCTCTGGCGCAAGACTTAGGGGAACGCTTCCCGCTGGATACCCAGATGCAATCGCTATGGCTGCCAGCGATTCAGGCGCAGTTGGCGCTGGATAAAAAGAACCCGGCTGCCGCCGTGACTGCCCCGCAAGCTGCTCCCCCCATCGAGTTCGGACTCATTGCGTTCCTCACCAATATTTCCTGCCTCTATCCGACGTATGTAGGCGGAGAGGCCTACTTGGCAGCCGGACAGGGCAAGGAATCTGCCGCCGAGTTTCAGAAGATTCTCGACCACAGCGGGATCGTCTGGAACTGCTGGACAGGAGCGTTGGCGCATCTGGGCGTGGCGCGTGCCAATGCCTCGCAGTCGAGAGCTTTTCAAGGCCAGGGGCAGAGAGCGGATGCCGATGCCGCCCGCGTCCGCGCCCTCGCCGCCTACAAAGACTTCCTCACCCTGTGGAAAGACGCAGACCCCGACATCCCCATCCTGAAGCAAGCTAAGGCTGAGTACGCGAAGCTGCAATGATCGGGCTATCAATGCAGTGATCTACTATGTTTGAGAAGGAGGGCACGATGCGTCGAGAACGTGCGCTGAAAGTTGTGCTGGTCGTGGTGGGCTTGATCTTTTGCGGTCTCGCTTATCCCTTGATGATGTTTGTGAAGCAAGAGCCTGCGCTGGCGATGATGCTCAGCGTTTATGACAACCCTCGGCATTTTCCTGCTGCTGGCAGCCCGTGACCCATTGGCGAATCGCAGCCTGATTGCTTTCACGGCATGGTCGAGCTTCGCCCACGCAGTTCTTATGGCGGGGCAAGCTTTCGCTAATCTGATCGCACGCGGAGAACTCATGGGCTCCATCGTGCTTATTGTCATCGGGATCGCCTTCATCGCGCTGGCTCCGGGCAAGAAAGCGGTCGAGCGTGTATCGGCAGCCGTTGTATAGGAATTGGATATATGCCGATGACCGCGTGGGTCATCTTGCTTCTGGCGCTCGTGCTCGTTCCCATTCTCCTGATCCGCTTCTGCAAAAGGTGGGTAGCAGCCTTCAATTTGGTTGTTACAAACCGGATCACCAGCCGATTCGCCGTCCGATTGCCCGGCTTCGGCATCCTGACGCATGTGGGTGGCAGGTCGGGAAAGGTCTACCGAACCCCGGTGAACGTCTTTCGAGCGTCGAACGGCTTCATCATCGCGCTCACGTACAGCAGCCAAGCGGAGTGGGTGAAGAACGTCCTTGCGGCAGGCGGCTGCGAACTAAAGACTCGCGGGGAGAAATATCAGCTTTCCACACCGCATGTAGTGCGTGATCCTACGAGGCGGCGATTCCCGATTCCGGTGCGGCTAGTGCTGAGGATCGTGGGTGCCGATGAGTACATGGAGTTTTCGATCCCCTGACGAAGGTTCCTCAGAGACTAAGGTCTGGGTTTCGCGACACCCCAGAAGCAATATGAACCTGACTTCGGAAACGGTGAAAGGTATGCCTCTTCCTTCTGCTGGATTCTGAACCCGCCCTGCGTGATTAGCTCAGGAATGTTGCGTGTGACGTGACAGCCCTCAAAGGCAAATTTGAAAAACGGCTCTGTTCGCTTTTGCCATTTTTGTACCGAAGCATCCGGCGCAAGTCCGTGCTCAAAGAAGATGAACTGACCGTCTGGCTTGAGGACTCTCTTCAAGCCCCGAATCGCATCCACAACTCCGGGAATCGTGCACAGCGTGAACGTGCTCACCACCGTGTCCACACTTGCATCCGGCAGCGGAATGCGCTCTCCGGGCAGATCGATAAAATCGACTCGAAGAGTCGTCCTTTTGCGTTGCTCATCAGCGCGGCGAAACATCCCCGGATTCGGCTCCAGCGCGTAGACCTTCTTCACGTTCGCCGGGTCGTAGAGTGGAAAGTTGACTCCCGGCCCAACGCCGATCTCAAGCACGTCACCTTGAGCCAATGGAACCATGCGCTGTCGGATATCGGCAATGGGCTTCGGATTCCCTAGCGCATCCACAAGATGGGGGTAGATACGGTCTCTATAGAAAGTCATGCAGTTGCCTCCGGAACCGTTCCCGCCATTGGGAGAGATACGATACCATTTTGCTTAGATTCCGCTCATTAAGGATTGACCATGGATGCTCAGAGCCATTGGGAGAAAATATACACACAAAAAGCGGCGACAGCGGTCAGCTGGTGTCGCCCGCACCTTGAGACCTCGCTTGCTCTCATAGAACGGTTCGCGCCGAAGGACTCGGCGATCATGGACGTAGGTGGGGGCGAGTCTACGCTGGTGGATGATTTGCTCGCACAGGGATACGAAGACATCACTGTCTTAGACATTTCCCACAGGGCAATTGAGGAGAACAAGAAGCGGCTCGGCAGTCCGGCTGAGCGCGTGCACTGGCTCGTTGCCGATATTACGAAAGCTGAATTCTCCAAGTCGGCTTACGACGTATGGCATGACCGTGCGGTATTTCACTTTCTTGACGCAACAAAGCGACCGCATCGCCTACGTTCGGCAAGCTGCGCATGCCGTTAAGCCCGGTGGTCAGGTGATTGTCAGCACATTCGGGCCGGAAGGCCCCGCCAAATGCAGCGGTCTCGATGTTGTAAGGTACGACGCCGATTCATTACACCGAGAGTTTGGTATGCATTTTCGGTTGCTCGAAAGCGTCAAGGAACTGCACCAGACGCCGTTTGGAACGATCCAGCAGTTTCTCTACTGCCATTGCAGGATGAATAGGGTTGATCTGTCATTTCGGTTAATTTTAAAGAGCCTAACGCAGATGGGGTCACCCAAAAAGTATGCTGGCTGACGATTCATCAGCATTCAAGTCAGCCGACCCGCCCGGTGGTGGCCGTAGTGGGAAGCGTGAACAATCCGATAAAACAAGCAAACCCACTAAGGATTCGCGCCCTATCGCGTTACAAGTGAAAGAAGCTCGTGAGCCTAAAGATATCCGCCGCGATACTGATGGCGACCAGCGTCCGACCGTTTACGAAGTCCGCCTATCAGGACGAGAGTAAGGCGGCTCCGTTCTGATTATTCCAGCCGACTCAAGCAATGCGAGGCACTCCCGCCCGCAATGCAACCCGCTTGATGATCCGCAACAAGTGTTTGTCCGGGTTGCCACACGAGTTTGGAAATACCAGCCCGTCGCCGGGATGTCGCTTGTGCCTTGCTTTGAGTCGTTCTACCAGACGGTCGCTGATCCCCACCGTCCGCTTTTCGGTGTCCTTCACTTTCCAATCGAAACGTTCAGCCTTGCTGTATATAGTGATTTCCTTGTTGCGAAAATCGATGTCGTGCCATTCCGTATGCGTGCCTTCACCGTCTCGGAAGCCGACGCCGCAGAAAAACTCGATTACGTCCCGTTCATCTTCGGCTGCGATCTGAAGCATGCGGCTCACGTCCTCGGCATCGTAAGCTTCGGGAGGCTTCTCCTCGTAGGTCGGCCATTCGCTCTGCGGAATCAAGTCTTGCAGCCCGTAGGAATTCAGGAATGCGACGACGTTGTTGAAATGGTTCCACACCGTGCGGTCGTCAATTCTCTTTTTTACTGTCTTGGTCTGCGTCTCCTGTTTTTGCAAGAACACCTTGAACTGCCGCAAGTCGTCGCCTTCAATTTCGTTGAGATAGGTCTTGCTACAGGACTCGCGAAGGAGTTTCAAACCCAACGTGTAGCATTGCCGCGTGTGCTTGCCCAGTTCTTCTCAGCCGTCTTCCCGGTCGTGAGGTATTCAGTGATTGCTGCATCGAGTGTTGTGGCCCGCGCAGATTGGGGCTTCACTGCCCCTGATCGTTGGCCCGGCGAATCAGCACAATCTGTACGTGCGGACTGCGTCAGTTCGGCCTTACGTTGTTCGAGTCGGTCGTAGGCGACGTACGGGTCATTGCCGACCGCCTGCCATTTGCCAGCATAGCGCAGGTAGTATTCGCCGTCCGGCTGGTGCCCAAACCCTTGCGCATGGAGCGGTTTGAGCCGCCCACGGGAAGCGTAGACGGGCTTGCACATTTTGCGCTTGCCTTCCGCCGTCGTGATGCGGATGTAGAGCGTGACTTTCAGGGGCGGCATGCAGTATTCCTCTAATCTGTAAATACTGCGTCTCTGGCTGGAAGATTGCGGATTTCTGAAAAAAGTGTATCCAGAAAGTGTATCCAGACTTTTCAGGAATCCTAAGCCGCTGATTTTATTGAGCGTTCCTAGAATTGGTGGGCAGTGCAGGACTCGAACCTGCGACCTCCTGCTTGTAAGGCAGGCGCTCTAACCAGCTGAGCTAACCGCCCATCCTTGGCAACTCCATTATTTCACAACCACTTACATATTGACCTGAACCTCTGATAGCACCGTTCCTTTGGAGCAGTTTGGAGCAATATAAGCTGGAATATCGAATCCAACGCCCACTTGCGCGCTTTCCGCAAGTCGAAGCTCCACCTCCTCGAACAGGTGCGAATACAGCTCGTACATGGTCCGAGGCTTGTGGCCCATCCAGAAATTCTTGATGTCCTCCTGGCATCTCCTCCCTCGCAGCCACGTGTTCCGGAAACGGCGAAAGGCATGCCAGCCCATCCCCGGTTCGTCAAGCTGCATGGCTTTGAGGCGTTCTGTAAGCCAACGTTCTTCAATGTTGTTGTGCAGGTGCGGCGTGCCGTTCCGGGTCTTGAACAGCAAGCCATCCTTGCCGCATATGAACACTCTCAGGTACTCTGCAACTTCTGGGTGCAAATCGATGTCGCGGTACGCCGCATCGGTCTTTAATTTAGATAGGAGACGATGAGGGGTTTCTCACGATGAACTTGCTGGCGCACCTGAATCGTACACCCGTCGTTGGTAAAGTTTTTCCTTTCGATCGCTAACGCCTCCGAAATTCGCATTCCGGATGAAGCAAGCAAAATATATAGTGCCTGTTCATCGCCCTCGCTTTCTTGAACAAGTTGGTTGATGGTTTTCGCCTTGAGCGACGGACGGCGCTGTTCCTTCTGATTGACGACAGGCAGGTCCAGCACCGCACTGTCCCACTTGCGATGATGAATGGGTTCTCCTGTTGCGCCGTCCTTCAGCGAGGCAACTACCTGCTTGACGTACTTGACATATTTATTCACCGTTTCGGCTGCCAGGTTCGCTTTTTTCATCTTGTCCACCAGGGGCTTAACGGTGATGTTGTTCACCTTCGCCAAGGGCATGTCGCCGATGACTCGAGGAATCCACTTGTTCAGCGCCCCTTCGACGCTGACCAAGTCCTTAATTCGCTTCCGGTCCCGACTACCTGCCCAACGCAGATACTCTTTGGTCTGATCCCGAAAGCTCACTTCACCAAAAACTACCTGGTTAAAATGCTCTACCGAGTTTGCGCCCGATCGTTCGACCATTTCCCGCGCCAGGCGTTGGACAGCTTGTGATGCGGGCTTTGGGTTACCGTCTTTGTCGGTCACTACCGGAGCAACCTTCTCAGACATGTAGATCCGTTCTTCTTGACCTTCGATATCCATCCGCCACCGGACCCGATACCAGCCGGACTGGATGACGACGGTCCCGTTCTGACCTTTGCGACGATTCATGGACTTTCGCCCCTTTCGTCGTCGCTTCGGTTGCGTCTGGATTAAGATGCCAGATTGAGCGACCGGCTGCAACGGTGCCGCAATGGTTGCTGGTTCCCCTCTAAGTCAATTGGCCTTTACAGGCCAATAAAAAACATTCGTTTCATAATTGGCGAGGGAATGAGCGCAGGGAGGCGCTGTCAATCTGCGGAGCGAAGCGGAGCCGAAGGGCGCGGAAGCGAGCACGGCGCGGTTTTGGGGCATGCGCCGCGCAGAGCTGCACAAGCGGGATTGACAGGAGGAGCCGACCGGAGCTCGAGACTTCGCCGTGAAACGACCCTGAGGAAGGAAGACCAGCCGAAGGCTGTACCGCTGAACCTGTGACCCAGAGAATTTGGTTTTCTCGGGGCATGTTTGTTGGAATGCCGGAAGTGGTAAGAGCTCGTCAGTGTGTTTGGTGGGCTTGCGCGTACGCCTGAAATCGAACCGGATGGATTGGCTCAGTGCCGACAATTGACCGGGCCTTTCCGATCGAAAGGACGAGTGCAGCCCAGCCATCCGCAACCGCGCAGCCGACGGCTGCCGAGAGCGAGCGCGCGTGGCGGCAGTGGAGTTCCGATCGGCCGTCCCGCTGTGGGGCACGGGGTAGCCGGTATGGAGTCCGAGGAAGGGACGGCGTTTTGTTCCTTCCTCGGCTAGCCCAGGGACCGTAAATCGCGAATGCAATTCACGGCCGATTTCGAGTACAAAGTCCCAGCCCTGGGAAAGCCCCTCTAAAGAAATTCGGTTGGTAAGATCGCCCGTCGTCGGCCCGCAACACGTTCACCAAGATCAGGTTGCTTGCAAGCCACGGGGCGATTAGCTAGTTGACTGCCGAGCAAGGGTTGACCAATGGAGGAGGTCTCCGAGATGGAGGTACATCTGATACTGATGATGATCGTGTCCCACCGCTGGCACCCTCTCGGTGCAAACATTAGCGCCGATGATTCCCAAGATGAGGTAGCATTATCGTTCCCCCGATTGACTTATGCTTACAGGCGAAATTCGCAGTCAAATCGATCAAATCTGGAATGCTTTCTGGTCGGGCGGCATCTCCAACCCGCTCGAAGTTATCGAGCAAATCACCTACCTTCTCTTTCTCAAGCGGCTGGACGAACAGGAAATTGCCGAGGAACTGAAGGCCAATAGCGAAAAGAAGCCGATGCAGAAGCGGTTCTTCCACGAGGACGATGACAGCGGCCGTGGGCCCATGCTGCATCCGGCAGCCGGTCATCTGGTGATTGAATCAGCCCACACCCGGCACACAAAGGGTCACTGAAATCCGGCGGAATGACCGTTACGGGTGTCCGACAGTTTACCGGCCAATCTTCTGTAGCCATGGCAGTGAGAGTTATCCTTCTGTAGCTGAGATCGAGCAGGAAGGAGAAAGGCTCTCTTCTGAGCGCAGATCCTAGCCAGATTCCGCTCAGTGAG
>Ga0307477_10003028_pt1 | contig 12666 bp, 9 predicted proteins | sample atmos_gasesECM2C_FD_203316 | JGI IMG/M metagenome (GOLD analysis project Ga0307477, IMG submission 203316) | Hardwood forest soil microbial communities from Morgan-Monroe State Forest, Indiana, United States - atmos_gasesECM2C_515 | ecosystem: Environmental > Terrestrial > Soil > Temperate...
GACGAGGCGCCTCTCGTCTGTGGCGCGCAACAACAACAAGAATGCAACGGGTCGTCATGAGATCGGAGAGCCACCGTGCCACCGCGACACGGGCCGATCTCGATTACGAAGGATCGCGTGTGCTGGGCGTACTCCGCTGAACGGCTCGCCCGAGCCTAGCGTTGCGCAGCACGCGTTCGACGTCATCGTCATCGGCAGCGGGATAGCCGGATTGTGTGCTGCGCTCACCGCCGCGCCACGCGCGCGCGTCGCGCTGCTGACGAAAGGCGAGCTCGATGACGGCTGCAGCCGTTGGGCACAGGGAGGTATCGCCGCCGCGATTGCGGACGATGACAGCGTGCAGCGCCACTATGACGACACCATCGTGGCCGGCCGCGGTTTGAGCAATCCGGATGCAGTCCGTGTGCTCGTCGAAGAAGCTCCGGCGCGCATTCGTCAGCTCACGGAGTGGGGTGTCGTGTTCGACACGCAGGACGGCGAGCTGCTCCTGGGGCGCGAGGCGGCGCACTCGCGAGCACGCATCGTTCACGCGCGGGGTGACGGCACCGGGGTCGAGATCGAGAGCGCGCTGATACGCCGTGTGCGCGCCTCGAGTGTCCGCGTGTTCGAGCACGCACAGGTGACGCAGTTGTGCGTCGATGACGACGGTTGCTGTGACGGGGTGACCATGATCGACGCCCACACCCATGTGATGTCCCACCTGGGCGCGCGGGCGGTGATACTCGCGAGCGGCGGAGCAGCGCGTCTGTGGCGCAACTCGACGAATCCACCATCAGCCACCGGCGACGGCATCGCCCTCGCGTACGAGGCCGGCGCCGAGCTCGCGGGCATGGAGTTCGTGCAATTTCATCCCACAGCGCTCACCCTGGACCGCGCGCCGCACTTTTTGATCAGCGAAGCGGTGCGCGGCGAGGGCGCCGTGATCGTCAACCAGGAGGGGCGGCGGTTCATCCTCGACGGCAACGCGGACGGGGAGCTCAGCGGACGGGACGTGGTCGCGCGCGCCATCTGGGATGAGCTTCGCGTCAGCGGTGCGTCACACGTGTATCTGGACTGCCGGACGATCGGTCCGCGCGCGTCGGTGCGGTTCCCTGGCGTTCACCGCACGTGTCTCGAGTACGGCATCGACATGACGCGAGACGTGATACCGATCGCCCCGGCAGCGCACTACACCATCGGCGGCGTGCGCACCGATCTACGGGCGGCGACGAGTGTCCACGGCCTCTACGCGTGTGGCGAGGTTGCGTCCAGCGGCGTGCACGGCGCCAACCGGCTCGCGAGCAACAGCCTGCTCGAGTCGGTCGTGTTCGGACGCCGCGCGGCCGACGCCGCCCTCTCCGACATCGGCGAGGCTGCGCCGCCGGCGCTCGCAGATGTGCGCGCTGGTGCGACGTCGACATCGATCGACGCGCGACCGTTGTGGCGGGCCCTGGAGGACGCGCTCTGGGAGGGCGCGGGCGTCGTGCGCGATGCCGCCGGGCTCCGCGCGGCGGCGGCGGTGTGCGACGGCATCGCCGCGGATTGCGACGGGGACACGTCCCCTCAAACGTCGCGCCTGCGTGCGGCGGCTACCACCGCATCGCTCGTGTGCTCGGCCGCGCTCGCGCGCGAGGAGAGCCGCGGGTGCCACCTGCGTATGGACTTTCCGGACAGCACTGGCCAATGGCATGGCTCGCTTGTCATGCACAAGGATGAAGGAGCACACCTTGACCATCACATTTGAGCCGATCACCGATGCGCTTGCCCCCGACACCATCGACGCCATCATCACTGCGGCACTCACCGAGGACATAGGGCCTGGTGACGTCACCACTGACGCCGTCATCCCGGCGGACACGACGTGTCGGGGCAAGATCGTCTGCAAGCAAGATGGTGTCATCGCCGGGCTCAGCATCACGCAGCGCGTCTTTCAGCTGATCGACGAGCGCATCCAGTTCGACGCGAAGGTCAAGGACGGCGAGAAGGTGCAGGAGGACCAGATCGTGGCCCGCCTGCACGGCCCGGCTCGGGGCATGCTCAAGGGCGAGCGCGTGGGGCTGAACTTCTTGCAGCATCTCAGCGGGATCGCGACCACGACAGCGCGCTTCGTCAAAGCGGTCGAGGGTACGAAGACCAAGATCCTCGACACACGCAAGACGACCCCCGGGCTGCGCGGGTTCGAGAAGTACGCGACCCGCATGGGCGGCGCTGTCAACCACCGCATGGGCCTGTGGGACTCGGTGCTCGTGAAGGACACGCACCTGGCACTGGTCGGCGGCATCAGCCCTGCGCTGCGCGCGGCCCGCAAGGCCTACCCCGACGAGGCGGACATCATCGTCGAGGTGAGCAACCTGCAAGAGCTGGAGCAGGCACTCGCCGACAAGGCCCCGCGTGTCCTGCTGGACAACTTCTCGTGCGGCCAGGTCCGCGAGGCGATGCAGATCATCCGCGGCCGGGCTGTGGTCGAGGTGAGTGGTGGTGTGCAGGTGACCAACGCGCGTGCCTACGCACTCGCCGGCGCCGACTTCATCAGCGTCGGGGCGCTGACGCACTCGGCCAGCGCGCTCGACTTCTCGATGAAGGTGACGCGCTACTAGGATTCCAGGGCGGCGACGAGCTCTTCCTGGATCCATCCGAGCGCGATCAGGATCCCGAACTCCGGCCGAGCTCGCGTCGCGGCGTCCGTCCGCTCCTCCCAGCCGTCCGAGTCGATGCCGAGCATCTCTCCCGCGGCGGAGCGAAGGTGGTTGAAGGCACGTAGCCAGCAGAGCGCCTGAGCCTCGGTGAGGGGCAGCGTGTCCTCACCGGCAGACAGACCGCTCCGCACGACTTCGATGTCCGCCTCGCGGCCGTGCTCGACCTCGGGGCGCACCCAACGGTCGTATTCGGCCTGGAGCGCGGCGTCCTCGTACGCGCGCCGTCCCGCTGTCAGTGTCCCTGCGATGCGCGGCGTGAGCTCGTCGAGGATGCTCGCGAGCGCTTCGCGCTCTCGGGAGTCGAGCTTCATCTGGATGCGGCCCCGCCGCCGGAGCACCTGAGCCACGGGGTTCGTCAGGGGCGAGCGAGGGTGGCCTGCAGGCCGAATGCGTGCAGGCGTGCCACCGAGACCTCCGCCTGCTCGCGTGGCTGCGTCGCCACCACGGCCCGGCCCTCGTTGTGGACCTGCAGCATCAAGCGCGTCGCCGTCTCGTGATCGTGTCCGAAGAGCCGGCGTAGCACGAGCACGACGTACGACATCAGGGTGATCGGGTCGTTCCACACGACCACGTTCCAGCCGAATTCGCGGCTGACGTGCTCTCGCCGTGCCGGGTCCTTGACCGGGGCAGGGGCGGTGCTGGTCGCCATCACCTACAGCGTAATCCAGCGGCCGGGCGAGGGGAGAGCCGGCTGTTGCCCGGCGGTCCCGTGGACGGCTAGGTCGCGCTGGAGAAGTCGAGGACCCCGGACCAGGCCGAGGGCCGCACCGGCGCCGACGCCGGCTCGGACGCAGCCTCTGGCGCAATCGGCCCTTCGAGCACCGCCTGCAGAGGCAGCTCGCAGTTGTGGCAGATGATCCAGATCGGCCCCGGCTCGCTGACCCGCCGCTCGAGGCGATGCCGCTCCCCGCAGTCCTCACACGTGATGGTGACCCGCATTGCGACGGGCAGCGTCCCACGCATGTGCGACGCGCCCTCTGATCGCGCTGTCGCGCTGCCGCCAACTCATTGCAACGATTCGACGACTGACACGGTGGTACACTCGCGACGATCGCAGTGGCAATGGAGCAAACGCGCCCCAGTGAGGCCCCAGGTGCGATCGAGTTCACGGGTGGCAGGCCCGTATCACGGCGGCGAGGGCCGCCGGCCGCGCGTCGCGCGAGGACCCAACGGCACAAAGGAGACATTTGACCCAGACAGCCATCCAGGCGCCCGAGACCCTCACCATGGAGGACCTCCTCAAGGAGGATCAAAACTCGATTCGGGCGCTGGCCCATGGCGACATCGTCGATGGCGTTGTCGTCCGCGTCGACCCCGATGAGGTGCTGGTCGACATCGGCGCCAAGAGCGAAGGCGTCATCTCCAACCGCGAGCTCTCCGCGCGCGGCGAGCAGCCGGTGTCGCTCAACCCCGGCGATCAGGTCAAGGTCTACATCATCCAGCCCGAGGACGAGAAAGGAAACGTCGTCCTCAGCCTGCGCAAGGCCCGCGCCGAGGGCATCTGGCAGGCGGTCGCACAGAAGGAGTCGGAAGGCGAGATCCTCGACGCCGAGGTGCGTGAGCAGAACAAGGGCGGGTTGATCGTCAACATCATGGGCCTGCGAGGCTTCCTGCCCAGCAGCCAGGTGGCGCGCCAGTTCTCGGGCAACCTGATGGAGCTGGTCGGGACGAAGATCCCGGTGAAGATCCTCGAGGTCAACCGCAAGCGCAACCGTCTCATCGTGTCGCAGCGCGCGGCCCAGGACGAAGACAGAGCCCGGCAGCGCGAGGAGCTCTTCGAGAAGCTGAAGATGGGGGACATCGTCACAGGCAAGGTGAGCGGTGTGACGTCGTACGGCGCCTTCGTCAACCTCGGCGGCGCCGACGGGCTGATTCACATCAGCGAGCTCTCCTGGGACCGCATCAACAACGTCAGCGACGTGCTCAACGTTGGTGACGAGGTGCGGGTGAAGGTGATCAAGCTCGACGCCGAGCTGTCGCGCATCAGCCTGTCGCTGCGCCAGATGTCGGACGATCCGTGGGAGACGATCGAGCAGCGCTTCGCGCCCGGCAAGGCGGTGCGCGGCATCGTCACCAAAACGAAGAAGTACGGCGCGTTCCTTCAGATCGCCGACGGCGTCGAGGGGCTGCTGCACATCAGCGAGCTGTCGTGGGATCACGTCGACCGCACGGAGGACGTGCTCAAGGTCGGCGACGAGGTCGACGTCATGGTGCTCAGCGCCGACAAGGTGCGGCGCCGCATCAGCCTCTCGCTGCGGCAGCTCCACGGTGGCGGACCCACCGGTGAGGGCGGGGTGTACGAGCCGCCGTCGTACGACTTTCCGGAGGACGACGAGGACGAGGACGAGTCGCCCGCCGCGAGCGCCACCACCGAGGTCGCGACGCCGGTTGACGTTGCAGGACCGAACGGCGTGGTTGCGCCTGACGCGGAACCGGAAACGGGCGAGTCCGAAACGAAGCCAGAGACAGCCGAGTCCGAAACCCCGCCGGAGACAGCCGAGACTGAGGCCGCGCCCGCATCGGTATCGGCCTCCGAAGAAGACCCCGACAGCTGAATCTCAGCGCGGTGATCCGTCACCGCGCTTGCGAGTAGGCTTCGACCGATGGTGGTCAGAGCCTGACGCTTGTGTATCCGTTCGAGCGTTTCACCGAAAGAGCAAAGAACGTGCTCAAGCTCGCTCGGACGCCGCCGTGACCGTTGACAAGGTGCGCGCCGCAGCTCGACCGGGGCTGAGCCCTATAGCACATCAGCCGCGGAATGTGGCCGTTTCGTCCGAGGTACCGGGCCGTATTCGGAAAGTTGCTTAGTGTCCGCGCAACGCGGGCATAATGGGTGGCGCATCCCAGCGCCCAGGGCTGACCCCTTCCATCCCCGGGGGGGCCGGCGGGGCGGAGGCCACCGTTGTACCCCTTCGAGCGTTTCACAGAAAGAGCAAAGAAAGTACTGACGCTTGCCCAGGAAGAGGCGGAGCGCTCGCACCATTCGTACATCGGTACCGAGCACCTGCTGCTCGGTCTGCTGCGCGAGGGTGAGGGACTCGCCGCCAAGGTTCTGAACAATCTCGGCGTCGAGATCAACAAGGTGCGCAGCACCATCGAGTCTGTCCTGGGCCGCAACGAACGAATCATCATCCAGCAAATCATTCCGACGTCGCGCGTGAAGAAGGTCATCGAGATCTCCTTCGAAGAGGCGCGTCGCATGGGCAACAACTACGTCGGTACGGAGCACCTCCTGCTCGGCCTGCTCATCGAGGGGGAGGGCATCGCCGCGCACGTGCTCGAGGATCTCGGCGCCAACCTGGAGAAGGTGCGCGGTGAGATCGAGCGGTTGCTCCACGAGTCCGGTCTCGAGGAGGAGACGAAGGAGGCGCAGAAGAAGCCCTCCAAGACGCCGCTGCTGGACCAGTTCTGCCGCGACCTCACCGAGCTGGCGCAGAAGAACCAGCTCGATCCTGTCATCGGCCGTGCGATGGAGATCGAGCGCGTGGTGCAGATCCTCAGCCGGCGCACCAAGAACAATCCGGCGCTCATCGGTGAGCCCGGTGTCGGCAAGACCGCGATCGCCGAGGGCTTGGCGCAGCAGATCGTGCTCGGCAACATCCCGGAGTCGCTCATGGGCAAGCGCGTGCTCACGCTGGACATGGGCGCGCTGGTCGCCGGCACCAAGTACCGTGGCGAGTTTGAGGAGCGGCTGAAGAAGATCCTCGACGAGATCCGTCAGTCGCGCGAGGTCGTGCTCTTCATCGACGAGCTGCACACGCTCGTCGGCGCTGGTGCTGCCGAGGGAGCGATCGACGCTGCCAACATCCTCAAGCCGGCATTGGCTCGCGGAGAGATTCAGTGCATCGGCGCGACGACGCTGAACGAGTACCGCAAGTACATCGAGAAGGACGCGGCGCTCGAGCGGCGCTTCCAGCCGGTGTTCGTCGACGAGCCGAGCCTGACGGAGACGATCGAGATCCTGCACGGCATCCGCTCGCTGTACGAGAAGCATCACCGCGTGCACATCACCGACGAGGGGTTGCGCGCGGCTGCGGAGCTGTCGGTGCGCTATGTCAGCGACCGGTCGCTGCCGGACAAGGCGATCGACCTCATCGACGAGGCCAGTGCGCGCGTCCGCATGAAGCTGACCACGACACCGGAAGACCTGCGTGAGATGCAGCGCGAGATCCGTGACCTGCGCATGCAGAAGGAAGAGGCGATTGCGGCGCAGGACTACGAGACCGCCGCCAACTTCCGCGACAAGGAGAAGAAGCTCCAGGACAAGTACGTCTCCCAGGAGATGAAGTGGCGTGACGAGCTCGGTGCGACGGTGCCCGAGGTGACCGAGGAGCACATCGCCGAGATCATCTCGTCGTGGACGGGCGTTCCCGTGTCGCGTCTCGTCGAGGAGGAGACGTCACGCCTCCTTCAGATGGAGGAGGAGATCCACAAGCGGCTCGTCGGCCAGGACGAAGCGGTCAAGGTCGTGTCCCAAGCGGTGCGCCGTGCGCGTGCCGGCCTGAAGGATTCGAAGCGTCCCATCGGCTCGTTCATGTTCCTCGGACCCACCGGCGTGGGCAAGACCGAGCTCGCGCGTTCGCTCGCGGCCTTCCTCTTCGACAAGGAGGACGCGATCATCCGGCTCGACATGAGCGAGTTCATGGAGCGCCACTCCACCGCCCGCCTGGTCGGCTCTCCTCCGGGGTACGTCGGCTACGACGAGGGCGGCCAGCTCACCGAGGCGGTGCGCCGTCGTCCGTACTCGGTGGTGCTATTCGACGAGATCGAGAAGGCGCATCCAGAGGTCTTCAACATGCTGTTGCAGATCCTCGAGGATGGACGCCTCAGCGATGCAAAGGGCAAGGCGGTCAACTTCTCCAACACGATCGTGATCATGACCAGCAACCTCGGTGTGTCCAACCTGAAGCTGAACATGTCCCTGGGATTCCAGCCGGCGGTTCCGGATGAGCGGTCCTCGTCGGCGGAGCACGCGAAGATGCGCGACACGATCATGGACGACCTGAAGAAGCAATTCCGTCCAGAGTTTCTCAACCGGGTTGACGCCGTCGTGGTGTTCCAGCGGCTCACGCACCCGCAGATGCGCACGATCGTGGATCTGATGCTCGCCAAGGTGGCGGAGCATCTCGCGGCCCAGGAGCTCGTCTTCACCGTCGCCGATGAGGCGAAGGAGAAGATCGTCCAGGAGGGCTTCGACAAGATCTACGGCGCGCGCCCGCTGCGCCGCGTGATCCAGCGCGTCATCGAGGATCCGCTGAGCGAGGAGCTGTTGCGCCTGAAGCACGGTCCGGGCGACCAGGTGCTCGTCGATGTCACCGACGGCGACGTGAAGATGCGGCTGGTCCCGAAGCCGGGGCGGCGCGAGAAGAAGGAGAAGGCGGAGGCCGCCGCCGGCGCGGCCGCCGCCACCGGGAGCGCACCCGCCGAGTAGTCGTCGCGGGGGGTCACAGCGACTTGTTGTCCGCGTCGCGGACTTGGGTACGCTAGAGGGTCAATGCCGAACGATCAGATCGTCATCCACGGCGCGCGCGAGCACAACCTCAAGAACATCGATCTCACGCTGCCGCGCGACCGGCTGATCGTCATCACCGGCCTGTCGGGCAGTGGTAAGTCATCGCTCGCGTTCGACACGATCTACGCGGAAGGGCAGCGGCGCTACGTCGAGTCGTTGAGCGCGTATGCGCGACAGTTCCTCGGACAGATGGAGAAGCCCGATGTGGATCACATCGATGGCCTCAGTCCGGCGATCTCCATCGATCAGAAGGGATCCAGCAAGAACCCGCGGTCCACAGTGGGCACCGTCACCGAGATCTACGACTACCTGCGGCTCCTGTACGCGCGGATAGGGCATCCACACTGTCCAAAGTGCGGTCGGGAGATCGGACGGCAGTCGATCGAGCAGATCGCGGATCAGGTGCTCGCGCTACCCGAGGGGACGCGGCTGCTGATCACGGCGCCCATGGTGCAGGGCCGCAAGGGCGAGCATCGCGATGTCCTGGACGAGGCGCGACGCAAGGGATTCGTGCGCGCGCGCGTCGACGGTGACGTGCGCGACCTGTCGGAGTCGATCGTCCTCGACAAGAACTTCAAGCACGACATCGAGATCGTGGTCGACCGAGTGGTCATCGGGCCCGACCTTCGCTCGCGTTTGAACGATTCGCTCGAGCAGACGGCGAAGCTCAGCGACGGCCTGATCCTGCTCGTACCGGCGGACGCGAACGCCGGGATCGAGGAGATGCTGTTCTCCCAGGAGTACGCGTGCGTCTACGACGGCATCTCGATGGAGGAGCCGGCGCCGCGCAACTTCTCCTTCAACAACCCGCACGGCGCCTGCGCCGTCTGCACGGGACTCGGCATGCGCTTGGAGGTCGACCCGGACGCGGTGGTTCCTGATCCATCGCTGAGCATCAGCGAGGGCGCGCTGTCGGGATGGACGCGCGGACCGTCACAGCACTGGCTTATGGAGGTCCTCGAGACCGTCTGCCGGAAGTTTCGCGTCCCGCTCAACGTCCCGTGGCAGGAGCTGACGCCCAAGGAGCAGCGGCTGATCCTGTACGGCCTGCCAAAGGACGAGACGGTACGGATGCGGTACGTCACCCATAGCGGCCACACCCGCAGCTTCGACGCGGGCTACGAAGGTGTGATCAACAATCTCCAGCGCAGGTATCGCGAGACCGACTCCGACTGGGTCAAGCAGGACATCGAACGGTTGATGATGCAGAAGCCGTGTCCCGCCTGCGACGGCAAGCGTTTGAAGCCGGAGTACCTCGCCGTGACCATCGACGGTATGAGCATCGCCGACTTCTGCGCCAACAGCATCGTGGCGGCGCTGCAGCGTCTCGAGACCCTGCACCTCAGCGAGCGCGAGCACATCATCGCCCGGCAGGTGCTCAAGGAAATCGGCGAGCGTCTCGGGTTTCTCAACGACGTGGGCCTGAGCTACCTGACGATCGATCGCGCCGCGGCGTCGCTCAGCGGGGGTGAGGCGCAGCGCATTCGGCTCGCGACCCAGATCGGCAGCAAGCTCATGGGCGTTCTGTACATCCTCGACGAACCGTCGATCGGTCTGCACCAGCGCGACAACCACAAGCTGATCCGCACGCTGACACGTCTTCGAGACATCGGCAACACGCTGATCGTCGTCGAGCACGACGAGGAGACCATCCGCTCCGCCGACTACGTGGTCGACGTCGGACCAGGTGCCGGCGAGCACGGCGGCCACGTGGTGGCGGCGGGCACGCTGGACGAGGTGCTCGCCGAGCCGCTGAGCATCACCGCGCAGTATCTCCGTGGCGAGCGCAGCATCGGCATCCCCTTGATCCGCCGTCCTGGATCAGGCGAGGCCCTCGTCGTGCGCGGCGCGCAGGCGAACAACCTCAAGAACATCGACGTCACGTTCCCGTTGGGCACGTTCATCTGCGTGGCGGGCGTGAGTGGCAGCGGCAAGAGCACGCTCGTCAACGACATCCTGTACCGTCGGCTCGCGCAGCATCTCTACCGCGCCAAGCTGCGCCCGGGAAAGCACGCCCGCATCGACGGCATCAAACAGATCGACAAGGTGATCGACGTCGACCAGTCGCCGATCGGCCGGACGCCGCGGAGCAACCCTGCGACGTACGTCGGTGTCTTCACGGACATTCGCGATCTCTACGCGAAGCTTCCGGAGGCACGGGTTCGCGGCTACCGACCCGGGCGCTTCTCGTTCAATGTCGTCGGCGGCCGCTGCGAGGCATGCGCCGGCGACGGGATGATCAAGATCGAGATGCATTTCCTCCCGGACATCTACGTGCTCTGCGATGTGTGCAAGGGAAAGCGGTACAACCGCGAGGCGCTCGAGGTGAAGTTCCGCGGGAAGAGCATCGCCGACGTGCTCGACATGACGGTCGATGAAGCAGCGAAGTTGTTCGAGAATCAACCGCGCATCCTCCGGCGGCTTCGCACCCTGCAGGACGTCGGCCTTGGCTACATCAGGCTCGGTCAGCCCGCGACGCAGTTGAGCGGTGGCGAAGCGCAGCGCGTCAAGCTCAGCACCGAGCTGAGCCGGCGGGACACGGGACGCACGCTATACATACTCGACGAACCCACCACGGGGCTGCACTTCGCCGACGTGGAGAAGCTGCTCAGCGTGCTGCACCGGCTGGTTGACGCGGGGAACACTGTGATCGTGATCGAGCACAACCTCGACGTGCTGAAGACCGCCGACTATGTCATCGACCTCGGACCCGGTGGAGGGGACGCCGGCGGTGAGGTCGTGGCGGCGGGCACACCGTCGGACGTGGCGGCGAATCCGCGCAGCGCCACCGGTGAGTACCTGGCTCGGATGCTTCGCGGAGCTCCGAGCGCAGCGGTGGCGACCGTGTCCGGCAGCGCCGCTCCCCGCGCCACGCCGCGCCCCCGGCGGCGGGTTGCCGTTTCGGCATAAATCGAGGGAAGTGGTTAAGGCGTAAGGAAGATCCGGCCGGCCGGACTCATCGAACGGCGCGTCTGTGTCAGGATGGCCCGGACGCGCTGGCAAGCCAGGAGAGGAGACGCGATGAACACGATGCTGACCATCGCGGAGCTGCTTGCGGGTGAGGCGCTGATCTCGCCCGGGGGTCCCGTGGATCGACTGACCGCCGCCGCCGACGACTACGCGCTGACCGCTGACCGCGGCGTGGGGGTCGCCGCGCCCGTCTCCGCATCGCCGGAGACGGGCGAGACGATGAGCCGGCCTCCGGTGGAGAGGGTCCTCCTGCCGCTCTAATTCACCGCGGCGCTCCGTTTCGGGCGCTTGCGGGGATTCCCCTCCGCTCGAAGGTGCGCTAGGGTGAGGCGCATGATCTCGCCGGAAGGGGACGAGCGGCGTCAGCGGCTGCGCCGCCTGGACGACTGCCTCGATCTTCTGGAGCAGGCCCACGAGCTCGACATGACAGTCGTGACGGACCGCATGGCCGACGCGGTCGCAGAGCGTGTGCCCACGATCCACCCCGGCATGCTGATCGCCGACGCCATCGAGGAGGTGCTGCGGCACCAGGAGCCGTACATGGTGCAGCTCCGACCGGAGGTCACCCGGCGCATCCGCCGCCGTCGCGATCCCTTCGACGTACGTCTATTGCTACAGCGGCGCTGATCGAGCACGCGCGGGGCACCCGCGCACCCGCCGCTACACTCCCCGGGTGAGCGCCTTCGGATTCGACCCGGAAGAGATCTTCCGGCGGCGCCCTCGCCCGCGCGTCGTGAGGCAGGGTGGAGGACGCGGGCGGCGCCGTTGGGTGATCGCCGGCATCGTCGTCGGCATCGTGCTGCTTGTGCTGCTGGCGCGATGGCTGCTCGGCCTCCGAGCCGACTACCTTTATTTCAAGAGCCTGGGGCACACGAACGTTTTCTGGACTCCGTTCGTCGCGGAGATCGTGCTCTTCTTCATCGGTCTTGCCATCACGGGCGGGCTCGTCGGCGTGAGCGTGGTGGGCTGGCGACTCGCGGCGCGCAACCTCGATCCGCGGGCCGCACGCATCGTCACGTGGGCCGGCGCCGGCGTCGCGCTGCTGGCGGGAATCATCGGCGGCGCCGCGCTCGCCGGGCAGTGGCAGCAGATCCTCGTCTGGCTGCACGCGCCGTCGTTCGGGGCGACCGATCCGCTGTTCAACTCCGACTACTCGTTCTTCGTCTTCGCGCTCCCCGTGATCGACGCGTTCATGGCGCTGGTGTGGGCGGGCGTGATACTCGGGCTGCTCGGGGCGCTGCTCGTCGGGTTCGTCGCGTTCGTCGTCGACAACGCCCCCGACGAGGTGCCGATCCCTTTGAGCCCGCCGCCCGGGAAGACGGCGCGGGACGCACTGCACTTTGCGATACGGCACGCCGCCATCAGCCTCGTCGGCATATTTCTACTGGCCGTGGCCGGCGCGCACTTTGGCGTCTACCACCTCGCCACGTCAACCCACGCGCCCAACAACTTCGTCGGGCTCGACGCCACGCAGCGCAATGTGATCCGTCCCGTGCTCGGCGGCCTGCA
>Ga0307477_10003029_pt1 | contig 12665 bp, 14 predicted proteins | sample atmos_gasesECM2C_FD_203316 | JGI IMG/M metagenome (GOLD analysis project Ga0307477, IMG submission 203316) | Hardwood forest soil microbial communities from Morgan-Monroe State Forest, Indiana, United States - atmos_gasesECM2C_515 | ecosystem: Environmental > Terrestrial > Soil > Temperate...
CGTCGCGGCGCCGCTGTTTCCCCGTTATCTGTTCGTCGCGGTCGATCTTACAGCCCAGCGCTGGCGTTCGATTTACTCGACCGTTGGAGTCACCCGGTTGGTCGGCAATGGCGACGACCCGACCGCGGTACCGGACGGCATCGTCGAGGGACTGAAGAGTCGTGAAGATGCCAACGGCTTCATCAAGCTCGATTACCGGCCGCCGTTTCGGGACGGTGACAAGATTCGCGTGCTCGACGGCGCGTTCGTGTCCTGCCTCGGCCTGTTCGAGGGAATGGCGGAGCGCGAGCGGATCGCGATCCTGCTCGATCTTCTCGGCCGCAAGGTCCGAGTAGTGCTCGACGCGGATTTGGTCGCCGCGGCTTAAGCGGCGATTCGCGTTCGGGTCTGAGTGTGCGTTTGTGTGTTCGGGTGACCTCGTCTCACCTGAAGTGCGGTAGCGTCGCTACATTGCCAGAGGATCATCGTGACTATCGAGGTAACTTCGCCTGGGCAACGCCCTGTGCGGCATTCCGGACTGGTGAGGCTTGAGCCGAGTCACATGCAGCGCCATTTCTGGCGCAAGGCGTGGCGGTTTCGCGAATTGTTTCTCATTTTGGCTTGGCGCGATCTCATCGTGCGCTACAAGCAGACGATACTAGGCTTGGGTGGGCTGTTCTCAAACCGCTTTTGAAATTGGGCGCGGTGATATAATTGGAATTATTGGTCCAAACGGCGCCGGAAAATCGACGCTCCTGAAACTGTTGTCGGGAATTACCGAGCCTTCGGAAGGTTGCGTCGAAATTGAGGGGCAAGTCGCAAGTCTCCTTGAGGTCGGAACGGGGTTTCATCCAGAATTGACCGGACGGGAAAACGTCTTTGCTCAATGGTGCAATTCTTGGCATGAGTAAAAACGAAGTTCGCAAAAAATTCGACGAAATCGTCGCCTTCGCCGGAATCGAAAAGTTTCTAGATACTCCGGTGAAGCGCTACTCCAGCGGCATGTACGTAAGGCTTTCATTTTCCGTGAAGCTTGATTGGACAATCAAGCAGCTCACATGAAGGGCTGAAGGGCGAACCGCGCCGCCATTTCAGAGCAAAGTGCAAGGTATGTGCTTGGAAAGGTTCGGCGTGGCGCTGTTTTACGAACACTCTTCTCAACTCTATCGACGAAAAAGATAGCGGGTCACCGAACATGAAAATCCTCGTAACCGGCGCCTGTGGTTACAAAGGCTCTATACTCGTACCCAAGCTGCTTGCGCGGGGAGACATTATCATCGCACTGGACAGCATGTGGTTCGGCAACTACCTCAAGCCGCATCCCAACCTAAGCGTCATCAAAGGCGACGTGCGCGAGGCCAAGAGCGTGCCGCTCGACGGCATCGACGCCATCATTCATCTCGCTTCGGTCGCCAACGATCCGTGCGGCGACCTCGATCCCAAGCTGACCTGGGAGGTCAGCGCGCTCGCGACCATGACGCTGGCTGACCGCGCCGCGCGCAAGGGCATCAAGCGCTTCATCTACGCGTCCTCGGGCAGCGTCTATGGCGTGAAGGAAGAGGAGCGAGTCACCGAGGACCTCGAACTCGAGCCGATCTCCGAATACAACAAGACTAAAATGGTCGCCGAACGCATCCTGTTGTCCTACACGAACGAAATGATCGTGCAGATCGTCCGCCCGGCCACGGTCTGCGGCTGGTCGCCGCGCATGCGGCTCGACGTGTCAGTGAACATGCTGACCATGCAGGCTTTGACCAACGGCAAGATCACGGTATTCGGCGGCTCTCAGGTCAGGCCGAACATCCACATTCAGGACATCACCAATCTTTACCTCTTCCTGCTCGATCGCCCCGATGTGCAAGGCATCTACAATGCCGGCTTCGAGAACCTGTCGATCATGCAGATCGCCGAGCGAGTGACGGGCACGATCCCAGCCGACGTCACGGTGACGCCGTCGAACGATCCGCGTTCCTACCGGGTGAACTCAGACAAGCTGCTGGCTACCGGCTTTGCGCCGCGCAAGACCGTCAATGACGCAATCGACGAGATCGTCGCCAAGTATCAGTCGGGCAAGCTGAGGGACGAAGAAAAATACTACAATCTGAAATGGATGCAGCGAAAGGTTGTGTCGTGACCGACAGGCATGCTGCAGATTTGCACCCCAAAGATTCGCCTTCCGACCGCTTGCGCGCCTATGGCACGCGGGCCCGCGAGGTCATCGAGGCCACCGACTTGTTCGGCGTCGAGGCTTTGGCACGCGATCTCGCCGATTGCTGGCAAACCGGCCGGCAGGTTTTCCTGTGCGGCAACGGCGGCAGCGGCGCCAATGCCGTGCACATCGCCAACGATTTCCTCTATCCGGTGTCGAAGACGCCGGGCTCGGGGCTGCGCATACACGCGCTGCCGGCCAATAGTTCGGTGGTGACGTGTCTCGCCAACGACGAAGGCTATGATCAGGTGTTCGCGATGCAGCTTGCCGTGCTGGCGCGCGCTGGCGACGTGCTGATCGTGCTGTCTGGGAGCGGCAACTCGCCGAACATCCTCAAGGCGATCGAGCAGGCGAAACGGCAGGGCGTGCGCAGCTACGCGATCCTCGGCTATTCCGGCGGCAAGGCAAAGGCGACGGCGGACGTTCCGATCCACTTCGCCGTCGATGACATGCAGATTAGCGAGGATCTGCAGATGATGGTGGCGCACATGATCATGCAATGGCTTAGCGCCAACTGGCCGATGCAGAGCGAAACGCTCGGTAACACCGCATCGTTACAGCGCGATTGACCTAAGTTTATAGACGTTAAAGCATGTCGAAAAAAATCGTCGTCATCGGCAGCAATTCGTTCTCCGGCGCCAGCTTCGTCGAATTTGCACTAGAGCGAGGAGCCGACGTGATCGGCATTAGTCGCTCCGCGGAACCGTCAGCGGCGTTTTTGCCCTATCGATGGCGCGATCACGCCGGATCGTTTCGGTTCTTCCTGTACGATCTCAATAATCATCTCGACGAGATCATGGGCGTGCTCGATCGGGAGATGCCGCCTTATGTGGTCAATTTCGCCGCTCAAAGCATGGTGGGAGAAAGCTGGAAATACCCAGAACACTGGTTTCAGACCAACGTCGTCGCCGCAGTGAAACTGCACGACCGGCTGCGCGGGCGCGATTACCTCAAGAAATACGTCCACGTCACCACGCCGGAAGTGTACGGTAGCACCGACGGTTTCATCCGGGAAAACGCACCATTCAAACCGAGTACGCCCTATGCTGTGTCGCGGGCTGCCGCCGACATGAGCCTGCGCACGTTTTTTGAGGCCTACAAATTTCCCGTGGTGTTCACGCGCGCGGCCAATGTCTATGGACCAGGCCAGCAACTCTATCGCATCATTCCGCGCACGATTTTCTCCTTCAAGACCGGGCGCAAGCTCGCCCTGCACGGTGGCGGCCACTCACGCCGATCATTCGTCCATATGCGCGATGTGTCCGACGCAACCTGGCGGGTAATGACCGACGGCGTCGCTGGCGAAACCTACCATATCTCGACCAATGAGATCGTCTCGGTCCGCGAATTGGTCGAACGGGTCTGCGCCAAGCTCGGCGTCGACTTTGCCAAGAACGTCGAGATCGTCGGCGAACGGCTCGGCAAGGACGCGGCCTATATGCTCGACAGCTCGAAAATCCGCCGCGAGCTTGGCTGGAGCGATCGCATCGGCCTCTCGCAAGGGATCGACGACTGCACCGCATGGATCGACCGTGATCTCGCGGAATTGCAGCGGCAGCCGCTGGATTACATGCACAAACCGTGATGGCGCAACATGACCGCGACCATTGGCACCCGAACACTGTCTGCGGCGACCCCGCCTGCGAACGATTTGCGCGGCATCGCGAGTTTGATTCGCGCGCGAATTGTGGAGAATTCGCATCGCACCGGTACGCCGCACCTCGGTGCCGACATGAGAAACAAGCGCGTTACGCTTCTCTCTGGTGATATTGGAAACAAACGGACGCAGCTGAAAAAGGCGACGGCGGCTTTCGCCGCGTTGCAAACGGGAGAAGGCGCATGGCGTGTGTAGATTTTATCTCCACAATCCACAGAAGCACCAAGCGGGATTATCTCGCCCGCGTCAACGATCCGGAATTTCCCAAAGCCAAGGCTGCGGCACTCGCCAAACAATGGGCGTTCGATTACTGGGACGGCGATCGCCGCATCAATTACGGCGGCTACCGCTATGACGGCCGTTGGGCAAGGGTGGCCAAGGCCATGGCAGACCATTACGGCCTTAAAGGCGGCCACAAGATCCTCGACGTCGGCTGCGGCAAGGGCTTCCTGGTCTACGACTTCACACAAGTGGTACCCGGCGTCGATGTCCGCGGCATCGACATTTCCGATTATGCCATCGCCAACGCCAAGGACGAGGTGAAAGATTGTCTTCAGGTCGGAACGGCGGCGTCGTTGCCGTTTCCTGACAAATCGTTCGACCTCGTAGTGTCGATCAACACGTTACACAACCTTCATTGCTACGACCTCGACAAGGCGCTGCGCGAGATCGAGCGGGTCGGACGCAATCACAAATATATTTGCGTCGAGTCATACCGAAACGAGGAGGAGAGGGCGAACCTGCTGTACTGGCAAGTAACGTGCGAAGCGTTCAATACACCGGCGGAATGGGAATGGTGGTTCCGCAATTGCGGCTATACCGGCGACTATTCTTTCATCTATTTCGAGTGAGGCACTGCAGATGAGCATACCGCGTTCGATGCGCGCCGCGATCCTGGTCGAACAGCGTAAGCCTTTGGTGGTCGCCGAGATCGAGCTGCCGCGCGAACTCGAGGCCGGGCAGGTCCTCGTACGAATACGCTGCAGCGGTATCTGCGGATCGCAACTCGGCGAAATCGATGGTGCCAAGGGCGAAGACAGGTTCCTGCCGCATCTTCTCGGTCACGAAGGCTCCGGTGTAGTGGTGGAGGTCGGCCCCGGCATACGCCACGTGAAAGCCGGAGACCACGTGGTGTTGCATTGGCGCAAAGGGCTTGGCATTGAAAGTGCGCCACCGACATATCGGTGGAACAACAAGATCGCGAATGCCGGATGGGTCACTACCTTCAACGAATACGCCGTCGTGTCGGAGAACCGGCTGACGGCGATCTCCGCCGACAGCGATCCCGAGATCGCCGCCCTGTTTGGCTGCGCGGTCACGACCGGCTTTGGCGTGGTGGTCAATGATGCCCGGCTCTCGATCGGCGAATCCGTCGTGGTCTATGGCGCTGGCGGCGTCGGCCTCAACATCGTCCAGGCGGCCGCGCTGGTCTCCGCCTATCCGATTGTCGCGGTCGATCTGTTCGAGCAAAGGCTCGAGCTCGCCCGTTTGCTCGGCGCCACCCACACGATCGACGGACGCTCAACAGCCGCCAAGCGGACGATCCGCGACATCATCGGTCCGGCCGGCGCGGATGTGTTCATCGACAATACCGGCAAACCGGACATCATTCGCTTCGGCTACGAGGCGGTGAAGCCGCGGGGCCGGGTCGTGTTGGTTGGCGTCCCGCGCAAGGGCAGCGACACCACGCTCTATACGTTGCCTCTGCACTTCGGAAAATCGCTGCGCGGCTCGCATGGCGGCGAGGCGGAGCCACACCTCGATATCCCGCGCTATTACGAGCTGTATCGAAAGGGACGCTTGGAGCTGAAAAGCCTGATCACCCAGCGCTTCCCGCTGGACGATATCAACGATGCGATCGCGGCCATGCGCAACGGCCGGGTGGCCGGCCGTTGCCTGGTCACCATGTAGCGTGATGATCCGGGATGTGATTCAGGATATGGAGCGCGCACTCGCGGACATCCGCGCCGCGTGCCCAGCTGGCGGCCGCGTCATATTCGTCTCGGGAAATTTCAACATTGTGCATCCTGGCCATCTTCGCCTATTGAATTTCGCCGCCGAGTGCGGCGATTTCCTCGTCGTCGGCATCTATGCGGACCGTTTCGGCATTGCGCTACTGCCCGAAGCCTTGCGCCTCGAGGGCGTGAAATCGATCGGAATTATCGACTATGCGTTCGTTTTGCGGATCCAGCCCGAAGCGTTCATCCACCGCCTCCAGCCCGACATTGTCGTTAAGGGCAAGGAACACGAAACCGCCGACAATCCAGAACTGCCGGCGGTCGAAAGTTACGGCGGCAAGCTGTTGTTCAGCTCCGGCGATGTCCGATTTTCTTCATTGGACCTGCTGCAGAAGGAGCTGCGCGAGACCAATTATTCGACCATCGTCAAACCGATGGATTTTCCCGTGCGGCATGGTTTCAACATCGAGAAAATAACCTCGATCGTCGAACAGTTCAAAAAACTGCGCGTGGTCGTCGTCGGCGATCTGATCGTAGACGAATACGTCAATTGCGAGCCGCTTGGCATGTCGCAAGAGGATCCGACCCTCGTCGTCATGCCGATCAAAACCGACCGTTTCCTCGGTGGAGCGGGCATTGTCGCCGCCCATGCCGCCGGCCTTGGCGCGACCGTGCGCTATCACTGTGTTGCCGGCGATGATGAAGCGAGCGAGTTTGCCAGCCGGAGCTTGAAACAGTACGGCATCGCGTGTGATTTGGTTCGCGACATCAGCCGTCCGACCACGCTCAAGCAGCGGTTTCGCGCCAACGGCAAGACGCTGCTCCGCGTTAGTCAGCTGCGGCAGCACGATATCAGCATCGAACTGACGAAGACACTTGCCGACGGCATCACCGAGGCGCTTGCCGATACCGACCTGCTTATCTTCTCCGACTTCAACTACGGCTGCCTGCCACAACACCTAGTCGACGACGTCACCGCCCACTGCCGGGAGCGCGGCATCATGATCGTGGCCGACAGCCAGGCATCCTCGCAGATGGGCGACGTTTCGCGCTTCAAGGGCGCCGCGCTGATGACTCCGACCGAGCACGAAGCGCGTCTGGCGGTGAGAGATTTCCGTTCCGGCCTCATCGCTTTGGCAGAATCGCTTCGGCAGAAGGCCGATGCTGCGCAGCTCCTTGTTACCCTCGGCGCCGAGGGCTTGCTTATTCACTCCCCCAACGCCACAACCGGAACCTACATGACCGACCGGCTGCCTGCATTTAACACCGCGCCTAAGGATGTCGCGGGCGCCGGCGATAGCCTGTTGTCGTGTGCGTCGCTGGCACTGGCCGCCGGTGCTGATATTTGGCAAAGCGCCTACGTGGGATCCGTTGCCGCCGCCTGCCAGGTAAGCCGCGTCGGCAATTTGCCGCTCAAGGCTGGTGATCTGCTGACGGAACTGAAGCTGTGAGAGCGCTTCTGCTGTCGGCGGGACTGGGCACGCGCTTGCGGCCGCTGACCCTGACGACCCCGAAATGCCTGATTCCGATTTACGGCGTGCCGCTGCTCGACCATTGGCTGGCGATGCTGCTCGCTAGCGGCATCGAACGCGTGCTGATCAATACTCATCATCTCGCCGACACGGTTAGGCGGCACATGCGGCAGTCGTCGTGGCAGGACCGCATTGATCTCGTGCATGAGCCGGAATTGCTCGGCACCGGCGGCACGATACTGGCCAACCGGGACTATTTCGGCGGCCGGGCTTTTCTGGTGGCGCATTCGGATAATCTCACCTGGTTCGACGTCGGAGCCTTCATCGCCCGCCACGACGCACGCCCACCAAAGGCGATGATCACGATGATGACCTTCGAGACCGACACGCCGCAATCGTGCGGCATCGTCGAGCAGGACGCGGAGGGCATCGTTATCGGCTTTCACGAGAAAGTCGCCAACCCGCCGGGAACGCGGGCAAACGGCGCGGTCTACATCTTCGAGCCGGCGGTAATCGCTTTTATGGTGGGATTGGGCAAGCCGGTCGTCGATATCTGCACCGAAGTGCTGCCGCATTTTCTCGGCTGCATGGTAACCTACGAGAACCACGCGTATCACCGCGATATTGGCACGCAGGAGAGCCTGAATAAAGCGCACGCCGAATATCCTAAGGTGTTTGGCCAGATGAAACGCGGCTGAGCGGCGCGGGTTTCCTATCGTCAGCATGTCCAGCATCACAACCAGCGACGGCGGTGTTTTTGTCGATCAGAATCCGTTTCCCAGCGTGGGACGGGAGGATACGGCATGGCGGCGATGCTCGCTGGCAGGTCGGCCACAATCGTGACCGACGCAGCCGGTAAACACGAGATTCTCGCTGGGGCGTCGGCTGGTGTAAGCGCCGTCCTGAATGATGACGTGTCCACATTTGAAGTGGAATTGCGCCGATGACCACCAAGATGCTCCGAATAGAAACCGGATCGGCCGTGTCACAAGGACCGGGCATCACCACGCTGGCAGGTCGGAAACGCGCCACCGCGGATGCCCGTCTGGCGATGTATCGGCAAGCCTTGCGCGTCCGCATGGTAGAGGAAGAGATTGTTGCTCGTTTTTCCGAACAGGAGATGCGCTGTCCGACGCATATCTGCATCGGCCAAGAGGCGCCGCCCGTCGGTGTTTCGGCGCATTTGCAAACGAGAGACTACGTCTTTTCGGCTCATCGCAGCCACGGCCACTATCTGGCGAAGGGCGGCGATCTCAAGGGGATGATCGCCGAGCTATACGGCCGGGTGACTGGATGCGCGCGTGGCATCGGCGGCAGCCAACATCTCATCGACCTAAAAGCCGGTTTTCTTGGATCGGCTCCGATTCTGGCGAGCACAATATCGGTTGGAGTCGGTGCTGCGTGGGCGGCGCAGCGTCGGGGCGAGAACAGGATCGTCGTCATCTATTTCGGTGACGGTGCGACGGAGGAAGGTGCTTTTCACGAAGCGATGAACTTCGCCGGCGTCAATCGGCTGCCCGTCGTGTTCGTCTGCGAGAATAATCTATACTCCGTGCATTCGGCGCTCGAGATTCGTCAGCCGCGGCATCGAACCGTCAAAGAAATTGGTCCGATACATGGTGTCGAAGCGTTGGCTGGCGATGGGAACGATATCGATACTGTTTGGCAGATGGCCGAATATGCGGTCGGGCGCGCGCGTAGCGGTATAAATCCTGTCCTTGTCGAATTCTTCACCTATCGCTGGAAGGAGCATTGCGGGCCGGGAGAGGACCTCGGGCTTGGTTATCGCGGCAAGGCAGAATTCGAAGAGTGGCAGGCGCGCTGTCCAGTCGCCGGCTATCGCAAAGTTCTAATGTCCGAGCAGATTTTGCAGAATGACGCACACGCCAGCATGAAGGACGAGATAGCGCTAGAAATCGATTCGGCATTCAAATTTGCTAAAGCTAGTCCGTTTCCCGCCAAGGAAGAAATGATGCGGTTTGTGTTCCCAGAGACACCCCGTTTGGGAGATTTGTCGTGAACAATCAGGTCATGACTTATTGCGCCGCGCTGCGCGATGGACAGGCGCAATGCCTCGCCAAGCATCCGGAAGCCTACGTCATCGGTCTCGGCGTGCCCGGACCGACTGGTATTTTCGGCTCCACAGCGGGGCTGGCAAAGCAATTCGGCGCCAATCGGGTGCTCGACATGCCGGCTTCGGAAGGCGGCATGACCGGTGTCGTACTCGGCACTGCAATTTGCGGCATGCGACCGATCCTCGTGCATATGCGTGTCGATTTTGCCGTGCTTGCCATGGAATCAATCGTCAATCAGGCAGCCAAATGGCATTTCATGTACGGTGGTCAAATGCGGGCGCCGATCACCGTGCGCATGATTATCGGACGCGGCTGGGGTCAAGGACCGCAACACTCCCAATCGCTACAGGCTTGGTTTGCGCATGTTCCGGGTTTGAAGGTAGTGATGCCGACGACAGCGCGCGACGCCAAGGGAATGCTTATTTCCGCCGTAGAGGACGATGCGCCGATCATCATTTTCGAACATCGCTGGTTGTACAATGTGACCGGCGAAGTCGCGGATGGCTATGCGCCCGAGCCGCTCTCAGGCGCCCGCGTTCTCCGCCAAGGCAAGGACATCACATTGGCTGGATTTTCGTACATGGTGCTCGAATGTCTGCGCGCTGCTGAAATTTTATCCGGCGTCGGCATCGATGCGGAGGTCATCGATTTACGTTGCCTGACGCCGATCGATGCCGACATGGTCGGTCGTTCGGTGAAAAAGACCGGCCATCTCATCGTCGCGGATACCGCACATACAATGTTCGGAGCGGCCTCCGAAGTCACGAGCATTGTTGTCGAACGAAACTTCGCCGATCTAAAAAAAGCGCCGCTACGTGTAGGATTGCCGAATGCGCCGACGCCGACGACGCCGGCGCTGGCCGATCATTATTATCCGACCGCGCGTGATATTGCCACCGCCGCCCTGACGATCCTCGGGTGGTCGGGCACCCTTTCGCCGGAACCGCCATCCGCCCACGCTTGGCACGATGTGCCAGATTCTTCATTCAAGGGGCCTTATTAGAGTTCAGCGAAATAAGTGTCCCTGCGCATTCTCATCGTCGGCGGCGACGGAATAATCGGCGGAGCGCTTGAGCGAAAGCTGGCCATAATGGGTCACGACGTCGCGGTCACGACTCGGCACCGCGAGCGTGTCACTGAAGGTACGGTCTTTCTCGATCTCGCCCGGCCGCACGTGGCGCTTCCGCGTGCCAAGTGTGCAGTGATCTGCGCGGCGATGACGCGGTTCAGCGATTGCCGCGAGATGCCGGAACTGGCGCGACAAATCAATGTGACGGCACCCGTGGCTCTCTGCGCGGATCTGGTCTCACGCGGGACACGAGTCATTTTGCTATCGACGAGCGCGGTCTTCGATGGCCGGACTCCACATGTTGGTGCAAGTAAACCGCCATCGCCGCGCAGCATGTACGGCCGCCTTAAGGCGGAAGCCGAACGCCGCGTTCTCGCGCTCGGCGAGAATGCCTCCGTACTGCGGCTGACAAAGGTGCTCAGTCGCGAGACTGGCATACTGGCGCAATGGGTCGGCGAATTGAAAAGTGGGCGGAACATTCAAGCGTTTGACGATCACCGGTTTTGTCCGATAACGCTTGACAATGCTTTGGACACAATTGCCGCACTCATTGAAGGCGGCGGCGAGTCCGGGATTTACCAGGTCTCGGGTTCTGCTGACATCAGTTTTGTCGAGGCGGCACGGCATCTTGCCGCTCGCATTGGTGTGCCGCCGCAAAGGGTGACTGCAGTGAATGCCGAGGAGTGTGGTGTGCCCGCGGAAGAGATCACGCCGTTTACCTCACTCGACACTAGCCGGTTGAGTGCTCTGACCGGATTCGTTCCGCCACAGCCGTATGCGGTCATCGATAGGGCCTTTGCTACGTCGCTCGCACCGGCTTGCGCACGGTAGGTTGTTCCGATTGAAAGACGCGTTTCTTATCGGCGATCACGATCTTGTGCCCGCTAACGCGGTCGTTGCGCTTATTGTTGTTGATGATCGGTGTTATCTGATGCAGCTACGCAGTCAAAAGGCAGGCATCTTTTACCCCGGACATTGGGGATTATTTGGCGGCGCCGTCGATCCGGGTGAAGATACCGACACCGCACTGGCGCGGGAGTTGCGCGAAGAACTCGGCGCCGAAATCGGCAATTGGTCATATTTTACCGAATTCACTTTCGATTTCTCGTTCCGAGATCTGGGATTGGTCTGGCGGCGCTATTACACCGTGCCGCTTAGCTTCGAACGTCTATCGCAGCTGGTCCTTGGGGAAGGCGATTCCATGAAGGGGTTCACGGCACGAGAAGCGCTTCTGCAGGAGCGAGTCGTGCCGTATGACGCGTTCTGTATCTGGCTGCATGCCACGCAGCGTCGGGCCTTCGGTTCGATCCAGAAAAGGACAAAGCCTTGAGACAGGATATCCTCACCATCGAACCTGCCTCGGTTGCGAATCGATTTTGGCGCGATCTCTGGGATTACCGTGAGCTGTTTTTCGTGCTAGCGTGGCGCGATGTCGCCATTCGTTACAGGCAAACGGCAATCGGCATTTTATGGGCGCTGTTGCGGCCCTTTCTTGCCATGGTCGTATTTACGGTTTTCTTCGGCAAGCTTGCGGGACTACCAAGCGCGGCGGGCACGCCGTATGCACTTCTCGTGTTTGCCGGCCTATTGCCGTGGAACTTGTTTGCCACGTCGCTGGCGGACGCCGGAAACAGCCTGATCGGGAACGCCAATCTCATCAGTAAAGTCTATTTTCCACGGCTGATTGTCCCGGCGGCTGCCATCGTCACGTCACTGGTCGACTTTCTCGTCAGCCTTTTCATCCTAGTCGGCCTGATGATCTGGTATCAATTTACCCCGGGCTGGCAGTTCTTGCTGCTCCCGGTTTTCATCGTCATGGCCGCGTTAGCGGCGTTCGGCGCCGGTCTCTACGTTTCATCCATGACCGTGAGATATCGCGACTTCCGCGTCGTCGTCCCATTTGCCTTGCAATTCGGGATGTACGTGTCGCCAGTCGGGTTCAATGCCGGCATCGTGCCAGAAAAGTGGCGATTACTGTTCGACTTGAATCCACTGGTAGGAATCATCAATGGATTTCGCTGGTCGATTCTGCGCGGACCGGATCCGTTCGACTGGCCAAGCGCTTTGATGAGCGCTGCAGTGATCTCCCTGACACTTTGGCTCGGAATCCGACGATTCGAGCGCGATGAAAGCATATTGGCAGACGTGATCTGATGCAGACGTGATCTAATCATGCCGGATACCGTCATTAATGCCGAAGGGCTAAGCAAGGAATATCTGATCGGTCACCAGGCTGGCGATCGCCC
>Ga0307477_10003030_pt1 | contig 12662 bp, 15 predicted proteins | sample atmos_gasesECM2C_FD_203316 | JGI IMG/M metagenome (GOLD analysis project Ga0307477, IMG submission 203316) | Hardwood forest soil microbial communities from Morgan-Monroe State Forest, Indiana, United States - atmos_gasesECM2C_515 | ecosystem: Environmental > Terrestrial > Soil > Temperate...
GAACTCTTTGAAGCCCGCAACTCTGTAAGAATTGCGCGCATCGCTCTCGCCGATAAGTACGCGCCTTCGATTCTCGGCAAGGCCGAACAACAGCTAAAGGCTGCCGAAGACGTCTACCACTCGGGCCGCGACAAGAAATCCGTGGAAGCCGCTGCCAAAGAAGTCGTGGAGACTGCCGAAGAAGCGCGCGTGATGGCGGTGAAACAAAAGGCCGAGGAAGATGCGCAGGCGACAGTGGCAGCAGAAAGGAGAGCCGCACTGGAGCGCGAAGCGAAAGCGCGCGCGGATGCGGACGCAGAAGTAAAGCGCCGGCAGGAAGCGGATCAGGCGCGGGCGGCGGCAGAAGCGGCGAAAGCGGAAGCGGTGCGCATGAAGCAGGAAGCGGAGCAGGCATCGCAAGATGCAGTTCGGCAAAGGCAGGAAGCCGAGGAAGCTCGTGCGGCGGCTCAGCAGCAGCAGCAGGTGGCGCAGGCAGCGGCCGAGCAGGCGGCGCGTGACAGGGCCGCGGCAGTGTCGCAGCAAAGAGCCGCGGAAGCCGAGACGGAAAAGGCGCGGCAGGCTGCGGCGCAAGCGGAAGCCGAGAAGGCGCAGCTTCGGGCGCAGTTGCTATCGCAGCTGAATTCGATTTTGCAGACGCGGGATTCGGCGCGCGGGCTGATTGTGAACATGTCCGACGTACTGTTCGACACCGGTAGCTACACGCTGAAACCGGGGGCGCGCGAGAAGCTGGCGAAGATCTCCGGCATCGTGCTGGCGCATCCGGGGCTGAATTTGCAGATCGAAGGGCACACCGACAGCGTGGGAACCGATGAATTTAACCAGCAACTCTCCGAACGGCGCGCGGATTCGGTGCGGGATTTTCTTGCGGAGCAGGGCGTACCGGGGTCGGCGATCAGCGCGCGCGGGTTCGGGAAGACGCAGCCAGTGGCGGGGAACGATACGGCGGAAGGCCGGCAGCGGAACCGGCGCGTGGAGTTGGTGGTGAATGGTGATGCGATCGGGAATGGGAATGCGAGCGCGGCGGTGACGTCGAATCGGTAGGCGCCTGGCTCACTCTAAACACCAATAATAAAGTCTCCGTCGGCTACGTAACCGTAGGCCATGCGCGGAGTGTTGAAGGCGAAGCCGGGATTTCCTTTGCGGTCGAGGAGGATTAGGCCGCCGGTGGCGTGCGTGCGTTTGGCGAGGATGCTTACGGCCTCGCGGGCCGCGAGAGAGGCAACGTCGGGTTTCGACGGTTTCGGCATCATTGATGGCGCGGGTTTTGGGTCGGAGCCGACCGGATGGCGCAGGAAGTCGGCGGCGGTTTTTGCCATTACCACCCTCATGATGGCTTCGCCGTAGCCGGTGCAGGAAACGCCGCCGGCCTCCGCGTCGGCATAGCAGCCACAGCCAATCAGCGGTGAATCTCCGACACGACCGGGAAGTTTGCAGCAGGTGCCGCCTGTGCTGGTTGCGGCGAACAAGCGGCCGTCGCGATCGAAGGCAACGGCGCCGACGGTTCCTTGTTCGTGGCCGCGGTGATGCGCGGCGGCGTGCTTGCTGTTGCGGCACTTCAGCCAGGCGTCGCGCTCGGCTTCGGAGATGAGCTCTTCGGGCGCGCACAGGGATAGCCCTTGCTGCACTGCAAAACGCTCGGCGCCTTCGCCGACGAGCATCATGTGCGAGCAATTTTCGAGGACTTGGCGGGCGAGGCGGACGGGATTGCGAATGTGGCGGAGTGCGGCGACGGAGCCTGCGCGCAGGGTGTTGCCGTCCATGACGATGGCGTCGCATTCGACATGGCCGTCGAGCGTGAGATGTGAGCCGAAACCGGCGTCGAAGACGGGGTCGTCTTCCAGGGCTACGACAGCGGCTACGACGGCGTCGAGGGCCGATCCAGCGCTGTTGAGAACGGACCAGCCTGCGCCGAGAGCGCGCTCGCAGCCAGCTTTGCACGCGTCGACGGATTCATCAGGAATGTCCCAGGCGCCGCCGTGAACGATGAGCGAAGGTGTCATAGTTCAAAAGAGTGGCAAAGCGAGAGGGCGGTTGTCCAGCGAGCGAGGGCGCGATTGGTGGCGACCGCGGTTACATGAAGAAATCGAGGAGGACCAGCATGGGTCCGAGAAACGCGAGAATCATGCCGCCGGTGATAGGGTTACGGGGAATGCGGCGAAGCGAACCGACAAAGTTGGCGGGGACAGCTTTGAGGCGTGAATCCGGGCGCGGGCCGTAGAAGGGGCCGATAAAGGTATAGCGCGAAAAGCTGCGGCGCACGAAGCAGGCTTCATCATGGATCCAAACATAAACTTCATCGCGGCCGCGCCAGACCAGGGCAGCGCCGAACACGAAGAGCAAATAGCCCACAGCGGTGAGAACTCCGAGCGTCGAGCCTTGACCCCAATACATGTTTCCTCGCAAGTGCCTAGTGTTTTAGCTTAAGACCCTAAAATGAGCCGCGACGTTACTCTTCTTCGTGAATGGTGACGAGACGCACGACTGCAAACTCTTTCGGGCCAGCGGGGGTGGTGACGAGGACTTCATCGCCAACTTTACGATTAAGCAGAGCACGGCCGATGGGGGAGGTGGTGGAGATAAATCCCTTTTCGGCGTCGGCTTCCTCGGTGCTGACCAATTTGTATTCGATCTTGACGTCGCGGCGGGTGTCCAGCACGACGATGCGCGAGCCGTAGCCGGCGCGATCCTTGGGGATGTTGGTGAGGTTGAGCATACCCAGGTCGCCCATGCGTTTTTTGAGCTGGCCGATGCGCGCGTTTACAAAGCCCTGGCGCTCCTTGGCGAATTTGTACTCGGCGTTTTCCGAGAGGTCACCGTGGGCGCGAGCGACGGCAATTTCCTTGGGAAGATCAACGCTGAGCTCGTGCTCGAGGGCGGTAAGCTCTTCCTGGATTTTTTGCTTAATCTTCTTCAATGGGTCAGACATAGCGAAATTGAGACCTATCCGAGCAGGGCGAAACCAAATTAGAACCGCAGCCCAGACAACAGTTAATTATACCTGCGAAGTGATTAATTATAGATGGGGGCGGATTGCGGCGACAAGAGACGAGGCCGTTTGGCAGTGGGTCAGCGAGAAAAGACACTGGGGCGGTCAATGACGCGCCAGGCAGCGATCTACTCGACCGTGACTTGAAGGGACTGCGTCCGGGTATTTCCCGAGGCGTCGCTGATGGTGAGCGTATAGGTGGTGCTTCTTGCCGGCGAGACGCTAACGCAGCGGGCATAAGAAGGCCAGACTGCATTTGGCTGGGGCTCGAGAGTCACCGTTTTAGCATTTGCCACTCCATAGCAGAGTTGGACGCTTTCTCCCTTGTGAATGGCGCCAGGACTTGCATAGAAGTTTTGGATGGCAAGCTCTTTGCCACCAAGCCGGTCCAAAACGATGCGATCGTTTTCCGACTGTTGTCGGGACTTTTCCTCACGCGCGCGGCGTTCAATTGCGCGGTTCTCCTGCCAGCGGGAAAGCAAAGTCCAAACCGTGAAGAGGAGAACGATACCCAAGAGCATCGAAGAATAGAGCAGGGGGTTCTTGACGACAAATTTGGTTTTCGCGGGAGGTTGAGGACCCCGAGCATCAGTGAGCATGCTTGCCTGTCTTAACCACTGAGGAGATTAGCATTTGATTTGTTTTACTTTCATAAAGACCTTTGCAGTCAATAGAAGTCTCGCGCGGGGAGGCAGCCACTTGGAGCAAGTGAGTCCGCTCAAGGTTGCGTGAACGTCCAACGCGTGACTGCCTCCGTGAAATTTTCCGCATGCTCGTCCTGGCCGAAGACGGTTTCCGGGTTGACGCGAAAAATGGAGCCGCCGGAAGATTCGAGCAGAGGCCCGACGTCGCCGCCATACTTGCGGTTGTAGACCGCGACCAGTTGCTTCCAGACGACGCGATCGGTGATTTCCTGCACGGTGCCTTCGAGGATTACGGCCTCGTCCGCTTTTTCCGTGGCAACGACGCAGCGAGGGTTGTTGGCGAGGTTCTTTGCTTTGCGCGTGCGACGTCCGGTGCTGAACCAGAAGGCATCCTGCCACCAAATGCCCCAGACAAGCATGAGGTGTGGCCGCCCATCAGGGCGAGACGTGGCGATCCAGTAGTTGTGAGAGTTTTCCAGGTGTTCGAGCGCCCAGGACCAGCGTTTGAGGCCGGAGGTGGCGTCGCTGGCTTTGTCCAGCGCATCTGGCCAGTACGGATGACTCGCTTTTGGTTCAAGCATGGCGTGTCCTGCTGCAAGAATGGACGCAGACATTTTAGCAAGCGGGCCGAAGATTATAAATTCGTTTTGCTGGCCTGGGAAGAAAAGCAGCAAATCGTTTTCTTCAGTTGATGAGGCCGCAGGATTTACGAAACGAAGGAGCATCCGACGCGGAAGCTGCCCTGCGCGGTGCGTTGAAACCATACTGGCTTGAGACTGACTCGGACGGGCGGAAGAATGGGGACGTGCAAGACCGCCAAGATGTTCTCCGGAAGATCTTCCTGGGCGTCAAGCTCAATGGCGACGCCCCCAAAACCAAGATCGATAACACGAGCGCGACGTGTGCCTTGTTCGCCAAGGGTGGCATAGGCATTTGTGCCGGCCATCGAGACGCGCTCCGCTTTGCGCTGAACTGTATAAACCTCGTGCGGAGTTGGGGAAGGCGGGGACACTGCCGAGGAAGTGAGGGTTTCGGGAGGTTCGGGTTTGGATTCGGAGCGCTCCGGTGCGCGCCCTGATTCGATGGAAATGGGAGGCGGGGGCGCTGCGGGGCGCTCTGGAGTTGCGACTGGCTCCGGTGGGATGGAGTCGGACGGCGCGCGAGTTCCACCGTTTGCCGTCTTGCCGTGATTTGCGTGTTTAAGACGATAGAGGCGTTCATCGGCAACGCGGATTAACTGGTCAGCCTGCTCGCCATCTTGCGGGAAGGTGGCGACGCCATGGTCCATGCTAACGCCGACGCTTAACTGCAAGGGTAGGAGCGTTTCGGCAAAAACCGTTTCGACACGGCGGCTGAGCGCCAATGCTTGTTCTGCGTCTGTTTGCGGCAGGAGAAGAGCGAACTCATCTCCGCCGATGCGGAAGGCAGAATCGGAAGTGCGCAGGGCCTTCTTGAGAGTCGCCGCGGCGGCGCGCAAAACTTCATCGCCGCGCGGGTGGCCATGCTTATCGTTCACTTCCTTGAAGCGGTGCAAGTCGAGGACAACAAGACCCAACGGCGAGCCGTAGCGGCGGCTGCGATTGAGCTCTTTTTCGAAGGTTTCACTGAAGAGGCGTCGGTTGTAGAGGCCGGTAAGGGGATCGGTGACTGCATTTAGTTGAAGGATCTTCAGGTCGTCGTATTCAATGACAATCGGGACACGGAAGAGCCCTGCGGAAGCGAGGACGTCCATCAAAGCGGTTTTCAGCGCGACCTGACGACCAAGATTTTCACTCAGCTCGCGTCGACGAAGGAGCATTTCGTCCCACAGCTGGATGCACTGGCTCTCGCGCAGATCGAGGTGAGTGATAGCGCGAATGTAGCGTTGAAGGAATTGTCCGCGCGCGGATAGGTCAAGACTCTCGAGCGTGTCTGCAAGGAGCTCGAGATAGGAATCCTCTACGGGCAGACGAGGGGGCACAGAGGCGCCAGGGCTGGGCATAGCTGGATAGTTACCTGACCTCTACCTATCCCCGCGGGGTATGGGGAAAACGAACCTGCGCTACTGCAAGGGAGCAAGTGGCGGTCCATCCGTACCATGACGGCACCCCCGGAACAGCACTGGAATCGAGAAAGGCGCAAGCTGAACAAACGATGCTATCCCAAAGCAAACAATAAAGATAGGGGCAAACTGAAACCTACGGCATCCAAGAAGTCGAGAAGGTAACAAAATTACCCATGGGCACTTCAGTGGGCAAAGGGCAGTTTAATTACTCTAGTGGCCTTGAAAATTCCAATCCGAACAGGCGGATATCGCCGACGACAGAATGCCGGAGGATCTTAGCGGAGATTGGAGGAGTCTCATTGGGAACGACACTGGAGGAGGAGTGCGGCGAGGGAGCTGGAACAGTGATGCTGACAACCTGGTCAGGGCGAAGGTAATGGGTGGAGGCGATACAGGCGCCAGTGGCGCTGATGTTAAGGGTCTTGGTGAGCTCAATGAACTCGGCGCCGGAAGTGTCGACACCGCGGAGAAACACGGGCACCTGGAGGCTGATGCGCGGGGACCGACGGCGCTGAACAGGGTCCAAGCGCTCGCCCTTGCTGTCTATTTCGATTTCCAAGCTCCCCCCGGGCGGTACTACCGAATCAGTACGATTATGCATATTCGATGCCAGGAAACACGTTCCTGGCGTGCTGGTGTAAGTAGCTATCGATACAGCAGGTTAGACAGGGAGGCAAAGGAAAGGGAGATGACGTGGTTCGCAAAGATTACTTTGCGAGCTACGGGGCTTCCCCAAATGTGCAAATGGAACGCTTTTACCATTGACAGGCGAGTGGGTGTTTGGGAGTATGGCGAGCATCGATAAAAGGGAAAAGTTTTTCCTATAGCCCATGGACGGCCTCAAGACGCAAGCAATGAGTGGAACAATCGCAAATCCGCCGCTAGCCGATCCGCGTAGCACAGCTGGGTTCTCCAGAGGGCTGGTTGCGGGACTTCTTGACACGATAGAAACGGCGCTGTTGGTCGCGGAGCGCAGCGGTCGAATCGTGTTGATGAATGCGCGTGCGCGTAAGGCGCTTGGCGCTGAGCCCAGTGCAGAATCCAGAATCAACCTGTTTACTGGAGTGTTAGAAGTCGATGCGAGGCAAATTTTCAAGCAGATCGAAAGCGGAAAGCATGAAGTCCAGCTGGAGGTGGAGCGCGGCGGCGAGAAATTCCTGGCCAACGTGCAATGGATGCCGGAGCCGGACTGGGTGGTAGTGCAACTCCAACGGCAACAAGACGTGGAGCAGGTACCCGATCCGGCAACGCAGATTACGGTGCAAGAGCTTCTGCAAGAGCGCGAAATAACCTACCGCAACCTTCTTGCGGCGTATTTAAAGTTGCAGGAAGTGAACCGGCAAAAAACGGTGTTCCTGGCTTCCGCGGCGCACGAGTTGAAGACGCCGCTGGCGGTGATCAAGGGCTATTACGACTTGATGCTGGCGGGTTCGCTGGGAAAATTGACGGACAAGCAGAGGGACATACTGGAAGAATCAAAGGAAAGCTGCGAGAGGCTAGTCCGGCTGGTGTCGATGTTCTTGAATTACTCGGCGCTAGAAAGTGGAAAACTCGTGTTGCAGCTTCGCGAAAATGACTTGCGCGATTGCCTGGATGAGGTAGCGAAGCGATGGTCAGAGGCATTTCAGCGTAAGGGAGTGAAGCTGGAAGCATCCTTCGATCCTTCGATACCAAATTTCCGGTTTGACTACCAGAAGGTGCAACAAGCGGCGGCGAATTTGCTGGACAACGCATTGAAACACACTCCGACGGCGGGCATGGTGAGGCTTCATGCAGGGCCGCACTTCTGGGAACGGCGCGTGGCAGAAGTAGCGCCGATCCAGGAGCGGCGGAGGTTTCGCTTGCCGCGGCCCAATAGCGTTGAGATTTCGGTGGCGGATAGCGGTCCTGGGATTCCAGCGGAGCACCACCAGGAGATCTTCGAAGATTTTGTGCGAGTAGACCGCAACACCACGGGAATGGGTTTAGGGCTAGCGATTGCGAAGCGGCTGATCCAGGCGCATCGAGGAAAAATATGGGTGGAAAGCGAGCCGGCGGGCGGCAGCAAGTTCACGTTTCTCCTGCCCATGGATCAGAGTTGATCGGTTTTAGTGATTCGGATGACAGAGAGTGAAGGAGAGTTCGATGGCTGTGAAAGAAAAGATTCTCGTAGTCGATGACGAACCGAGCATAAGAAAGTATTTGCAGACACTGCTCGAGGTGGATGGTTTTGATGTGCAGACGGTGGGATCTGGCAAGGAGGCGCTGGGGAAAATCAGCGCCGGGGAGCGGCCGGATTTCATTATTTTAGACGTTTTGATGCCGGAGATGAGCGGGCTGGACACGCTCAAGGAATTGATGCAGCTGGACCGTAGCCTGAACGTAATCATGCTGAGCTGTTCAAATGAGGTTGGCACAGTGGTTGAGGCGATTCGTATTGGCGCTCATGATTACCTGACCAAGCCTTTCGAGAAGACTGACCTGGATGCGGCGATGCTGAAGTCGCGGCAGAAGAGAGAACTGGCGCAGGAAAACAAGGCGCTGCGAGATTACTGCGATCAGGTGACCGAAGATTTGAGCTTCTTAGCCGCGAGCCCGCAGATGGTTCGCATCCGCCAACAGATTTTGCAGATCGCGCCCGTCGATGTGCCGGTGTTTATCTGCGGAGAAAGCGGCGTGGGGAAAGAAGTGGTGGCGCGGATGATTCACCTACGCTCGTCGAGGCGCAACCAGGCATTCGTCAAGGTGAACTGCGCAGCGCTGCCCGGAGAGTTGCTGGAATCCGAATTGTTTGGTTTTGAGCAAGGGGCATTTACGGGAGCAGTGCGCGCCAAGCCCGGCAAGTTCGAATTGGCGAATAAGGGCACGATCTTTCTCGACGAGATCGCGGAGATGAGCACGCACTTGCAGGCGAAACTGCTGCACGTCTTACAGGATCATCAATATTCGCGACTTGGCGGGCGGCATTTGATCGACACGGACGTACGAGTGCTGGCGGCGACCAACGTGGAAGTTCAGGAAGCAATGAAGTCGGGGCGCTTCCGCGAGGACTTATATTACCGGCTGAACGTGTTGTCCATCAATGTTCCCCCGTTGCGTGAAAGGACGTCGGAGATCCCGCTGCTGTTCCGCCACTTCCTCGAAAAATACAGCGAGAAATTCGGGAAGGCGGCACCAGGACCTTCAAAGCACTTGCTGGATGCGGCGGCGAATTATCCCTGGCCGGGTAACCTGCGCGAGCTGGAGAATTTCGTGAAGCGCTATGTGATTTTGGAGGACGACGAAGGCAGCCTGCGCGAATTGATCGAAATGTCGGTGGCTCGTCAGCGGACTTCACCGCGCCAGGAAACAACGATGCCGCGCGAACAGGGACTCAAAGCGTTGGTGCGCGGCTTGAAAGATGAAGCGGAGATGGAAGCCATCGCGGACGCTCTGGAAAAGACGCGCTGGTGCCGCAAGGACGCCGCGAAAATGCTGGGCATCAGCTACAAGGCCCTGCTATACAAGATGCGACAGTTTAACCTAGACACGCCGAGAACGCGCCGGTCGGTGCCAACAGCGACCCCGGTTGAAGAAACGGCGCCAGTGGGCACCGTTCGGAACCACTAGGCATCAAGCGGAATATATATTGACATCGGCACCCAGTGCCAATGAGGCAGGATCCGTAAGCCCTGTAGGTATCGGGCCAAGTTTCCGATAGCGCAAGAGACGCGATTCCGGTATTGTCACCCGAGACTACGGCGAGTAACCGGGGATGCGGCTCGACGGGGCAGTCACTGAGCGAAGCGAAGAAAGGGCGCGGGGATCAAGTGCCCGTCGCGAAGGATCGGAGGATGGGGGTAATGACGGAACGGCGCGTTGCACGACGTTACGATTTATCGCTGCCCGTTATTATTCGTGTACCGACGGAGCGCATCGCTGACAGCCCAAAAGGCAAGACGCGCGACGTTTCAACTCGAGGCGTTTACTTCGTGTTGGATCAAGATTTAGAACCGGGCTCGGAGCTGGACATTACTCTAACGCTTCCGGCAGAGATTACGCATGGCTCGGATGTTTTCGTGCGGGCGCTGGGGAAGGTCGTCCGCGTAGAGAAGCGCATGGAAGACGGAAGCTCGCGGATGGGTGTGGCGGCAGTGATCGAGCGGTATGACATCATTCGCGGGGAAAATGGGAGGGCATAGTTCGGCGATGTCGCCTCCCCAAAAGACCTACATTCTCTCAATTAACGGGTCCCGATTCCCGCTCTAGTTCGGCCTGGGTCGCGCTCCAGGTTGAATTGATTTGTTGGAGTCCTTCACTTCCTCCAGGTGGGATAAGGACCGATCCCAAAGAATTGATTCCGAGGGAGCAAACCCTTCAACTGGGCGAAGCGTCGAAATGCCCAAAGAAAGAAGTTTGTTTACTTCCTTTGGGACAAGTTTTTTCCTAGATAGTTTCTCTCTTTGTACTGTCCCAGCAGTGAGTGGTACTGGGACCCGCTCGTATGCCAGTTACGCAAACGATTCAAAATAAACATCTTATCCTATTGGGTTTGCCTTTACTACAACGCACTCGAACTTCGCGGAATGGCCTACCCTGTGCAAAGTTCCTACCCATAAGGAATTTCATGTCCGGAGAAAAGACGAGAAGGTATAAGGGTACGGAACCGGTCGATATTCTGCCACCGGAAGCCGTTATTTTTGGACGCTCCTTGGCAATGCTGCAAGTGCGGCGATTGGCAACAAAAATCTGTGGCACAAACGTCCCCGTCTTATTGAACGGGAGTGGCGGGACGGGCAAGGAAGTCCTAGCCAGATGGATTCACAAAGAATCTCCCGTGAGCGCTGGCCAGTTCGTCAAAGTTAATTGTGCCGCGATCCCCGGCTCGCTCCTCGAAAGCGAGTTATTCGGCTACGAAAAAGGGGCGTTTACAGGTGCTCATGCCTCCAAGCCGGGAAGGGTTGAGCTCGCGCACAAGGGGACTTTGTTCCTGGATGAGATTGAGGACCTTGGCTTAGATTTGCAGTGTAAGCTGTTGCAATTTTTGCAAGACGGCCGCTTCTCGCGAATTGGAGGCGAGTCGGAGAGAGTTGTTGAAGCACGCTTGATCTGCGCGACAAGCAAGAACCTGGAAGAAGAAATCGATCTGGGGAGATTCCGCGCGGACTTGTATTACCGCATCAACGTAATCCGCGTGCGGTTGCCGCTCTTGCGCGAGCGAGGCGAAGACATACCTGTGTTGGCTGAATATTTTCGGGCACAATTCCAGGAGAAATTCAGTAAGCAATCCGAACCGTTGAGCGGCGACATGTTGCAATACTTGCAGAAACTGGATTGGCCCGGGAATATTCGCGAGCTTTCAAATGGCATGGCTCGCCACGTGCTGATTGGGGCGGAAGCCAATATCGTTCGAGAACCTGTGGCCAAGCGGCTTGAGCCGGATCTGGGAAGGTCCAGCGGTGTGGGAGCCGTTCCTCTAAGGGAGATCGCTAGGGAAGCGGTTCGAGAGAGGGAGAAGAGCTTTATCTTCGAAGCGCTGCAAGCAAATCAGTGGAATCGGCGAAAGACTGCCTTAGCGCTGAAGATTAGCTATCGCGCGCTAATCTATAAGATTCGCAATGCAGGCCTGCTTGCCCGGGGCGTGGAGAATTTGGCATCGAGGCGAGAAAACACAGAAGGCCGTTCTCCTTCCGCCGCGGACTAGCGAAATCAGCGCAGACATTTCTCTTAGTTTCAAACGAACAAACGCGTCGCCGATAATCTTCATTCCGATCAGGGTACGGAGTTGAACTTCGCTCTTACCTTCCTGCTGATACTGCGGCCAATTTGCAGACGGTTGTGCAAGTTCAGAATGATTGGTGACACTCGGTAGAATGTCAGGTTGAGCGAAATCGGATGGGGTGAGCTTAAGCCGCGTAGCACAAGGCCGGCTGCAATGGATGCTGTTCTATCACTTCGGTGGGCGAAATGCCGCGAGGCAGTTCCAGTACGACCGAGTCTCTGCGTTCACCGACCAGCGGCCCAGAGGACCCGGAGCCTTCGTTTCGGAAACCTCTCCGGTCGCAATCCGAGGCTTCCAAAATGCCCATTTTCTCCACGGACACGCCTGTTCTCCTGCTCTAATTTCTCCCAAAGAATGACGTCCAACAAATCCTGGAATCCTGGAGCGGAGGAAATTCAGATAAGCAAGGGACGGAAATGTGCAAATGTTTGCATGATCCAAGACCTGAAGGCTTCGTCGGCATTGTAAACAAAGGAGTTAGAAAGTACCAGTTTTGGATTCATACTTGCCCCGTAATTCACGGCTTAAAGTCCGGATTTGTGGGTGTGAGCTAAAGACGCTCGACACGTTGAGGAAGGTTTCGGAAATGCGGAAATCATTGTGGACCATCATTACTGTAACTGTCCTATTGGTGGCCATAGGGGCGCCCAACGCCCACGCGGATTCGTACACCCCTATTTTCACGTGCATAGGCATTTGTGGGTCCTTGCCGACTGCGCCTAACGTGTCGTTCTCCTCAAGCACCACAATCGTCGAAACCTGGAACGGATATGTAGTGACATTCTCGTTGCCAAGCACCGACAAACCCACAGACACATACTCTTGGGCAAACTCAGTTGTCGTGGTCCCGTTGCTATCGACCAAGATCATCACGATGGGGATCCTCGACATGACAGACCTCAAAGCTTCGGGGGCTGCCAAGACCGTCTCCATCTCCGCTCTCGGGGGCGGCTCGGCCCTCGCCGGCGGGTATCTGACATTCTCGCCCGTTGCCACCACTCCCGAGCCATCTACGCTTCTTTTACTTAGCTCTGCTCTAGTTGGCCTTGGCCTGTTCCGCAAGCGCCGAACCTCGACCTAGTCTCTGTATCGCAATCAATTGAAGTTATCCCCGGTTTCGTTGATTGCAGCGGCTCTCGGCTTGCTGCACGTTACGCGACCCTCATCAGACCCCTGCGAACCCCAATAGAACTCGTTCACTTCTCATCGGTTTCGCGAGTAGTTGTTTTCCTTGAGCGACGACTGGAT
>Ga0307477_10003031_pt1 | contig 12654 bp, 17 predicted proteins | sample atmos_gasesECM2C_FD_203316 | JGI IMG/M metagenome (GOLD analysis project Ga0307477, IMG submission 203316) | Hardwood forest soil microbial communities from Morgan-Monroe State Forest, Indiana, United States - atmos_gasesECM2C_515 | ecosystem: Environmental > Terrestrial > Soil > Temperate...
TCGGCTCTTGCGGTTTGCGCTCACTTAACGTGAGGCATTTTCTCGTTTGGCCAAATGCCTTGCGAGGGTGGACTTGCCTGCCGCCATCTTGCCGCACAAGAAAATCAACTTTGCGGAGGTGTTCATGCCTTCCAATGAACTCGTGGAAGATGCAAAAAACGCCTTTATGAAAGCGGAAACTGTGTCCAAATAATTTGTGCCATCCAAGGGGTTCACCCCAGCACTTAGGTTCAAGTTAGGTTCAATTAAAGGCTCGAAGAAAGGTGGTTTTGGTCCGTATGTGACACCACCAAAACGACTTAGGATTTTCGATTTCTTGGTTCGGGACCAGGAGGTCGGTGGTTCAAATCCACTCGCCCCGACCATTTATCCTAAAATCAGCAATTTGCAGGAACACGGATACTCGTTGAGCGCCTGGTCCCTGGCCAGGAAGTCGATAATTTAATCGATTCGCCTCGGCCAGTTTTCTTCAAACCAATCAAACAGTTACGGCAACTTCCTGTTCAACAACAACTTTAGGTTTAGGTTCATTAGGTTTCTTTGCTCCATTTGTCCCAACAGTCTACTGACACAGTCAGCCGCCAGAACAAGCCAAGCGGCTGACTGCGGATGACCCCTCCAATTTGTACTCGGACATCAAATTCTATGCGTTATTCCGTCTAGAACACGACGACCGGCATCAATGATTCCGCATAACCAGCGAACTTACCGTTTACTGTGCCGGTGAAATCGACGCCGCCAACCAAGTGTTGTCTGAAGCCGCCGCCAACTCGTCCAAGAAGGAGGTGATCTCCACCAAGGTTGATGATCTGCGACGAGGTGATTGTGTGCCACCAGGTCACGAAGAACAGATTCGTCCGTGCGGGTGCCGTGGGATCCGGACTCGCGTTACCGTCAAGGATTACCTGATGACGCCATTTGGTGGTGAGTACGGGAGTCCCCTCGCGAAATGAATTAGGGTTCGGGGTGGCAAAATCCCCGCCTCCCGCCGAATTATAGTAAATAGTGGTGGTCCCTTCGCGGATGACAATCCTCAGGCTGCCGTGATTCGTGACCTTTTCCGTAACCGACTCATTATAGAAAGTGAACAAGGCCTTGGTCTCGTTCTGTGGCCCTTCGGGAAGATAAATCTGATCGTCCGTCAAACCCTGAATATGACTCAGGTATCCGTACTGAACCGACGTTGCGGGAAGTCCCGGGCCGGCAGGTGCGAAGTTCTTCACTTGGCCGACAAACTCAAACAGCGCTTCATGTGGCTCAAGGGAGGAGAACCACAACCCCTGCGCCGTGACGATGTTTGCCACGCTGCTCAGAAATAAAAACCCTAAAAACATTCTGCATACCACTGAAACGATTCTCGAATTCATTCTCTTTTCTCCTTGATTGGCTCGGCACAGGAACGTCCGGGCGAGATGCGGTACAATTCTCTTATCTCTGGAAGGATGGCAATGCAGAGAGCCTGAAGATTGGCTGAAGCTTAAGTGAAGCCTTAATGCCATAAGCTGAAAGAACTTAGCAGTGGCAAAACCGAGAGCCGATGAGTATCATACCGCCACTGGTTTGGCCCGGAGGGAGCCCTTGCCTGTCTCTTCGTATGAATTTGAGGGCTTTGAGCTGGATCTGAAACGCTACGAACTGCGCCGCAACGGCCGTGTTCTGAAGCTCGAGAAAATTCCCATGGAACTCCTGATCCTGCTCGTCAGCAGGGACGGAGAACTCGTTTCCCGCGAAGAAATCGTTGGCAAGCTCTGGGGCAAGGACGTGTTTGTCGAAGCCGAACATAGCGTTAATACCGCTGTGCGCAAGGTCCGCCAAACTTTGGGTGACGACCCGGAAAATCCGCGTTTCGTCAAAACCGTGATCGGAAAGGGTTACCGCTTTAACGCGACAATTAGTTCTCCCCACAACATTCAAGAGCTGCCCTCGAAGGAACTGCAATCGGAAACTGCTCGGCCCGCTCTTCTCGAGCGCGGTTTCAATCCGCGGATTCTCTGGCTTCTGTCTGCGGGCGCCGCCCTCCTGCTGCTGGGAATTGTGCTGGGTGGGAATGTTGCTAAATTGCGGGACCGTTTGCTCGGTAAGTCTCCATCTACGCAGATCGGTTCACTCGCTGTCATTCCTCTCGAAAACCTGTCTGGCGACAAGACTCAGGAATTCTTTGCAGACGGCATGACCGATGAATTAATCACAGACTTAGCCCAGAACAGCAATCTGCGCGTGATTTCCCGTACCTCCGTCATGCGCTACAAAGGAACTCGCAAGCCTCTTCCCGAAATGGCCAAGGAACTCGGAGTGGATGCCATCATCGAGGGCACGATGGAGAAGTCTGGCAATCGCATTCGGGTTAGGGCTCAGTTGATTCGCGCCTCCGACGACCGGCACTTATGGGCCGAAAGCTTCGAGCGCGACCTCGCGGATGTCTTGGGGCTTGAAAGTGAAGTGGCTTCCTCTATCGCTCGCCAGGTACAAATGAAGTTGTTGTCCGAACATCCTCCGGCCAACCGCAAAATCAACCCGGCGGCGTACGAAGCGTACCTGAAGGGCAGGTATGCATGGAATAGAAAAGGCGAAGCCGCGCTGCAGGAAGGAATTCAATACTTCCAGCAGGCGATCGCACTAGACCCGACCTATGCGGAGGCCTATTCGGGCGTCGCAGATTCCTATACAACCCTTGGTTACTTGAGTTACCTTCCCCCTCGAGAAGCTTTTCCTCAAGCGCGGGCCGCAGCGGAAAAGGCCCTCTCGCTGGATGGGTCTCTCGCGGAACCCCATGCCTCTCTGGCCTACATTCATTTCTATTTTGACTGGAATTGGACGGCGGCAGAAGCCGAGTTTAAGAAGGCCATCGCACTCAATCCGAACTACGCTACGGCCCATGCTTACTACTGCTATTTCCTGATGGCAATGCAGCGACCCGAGGAAGCCAGGGTTGAGATCGAGCGAGCATTACAACTTGACCCGCTCTCTTTGTCCATCAATACGGACGTCGGCTTTCAGATGGTCTACTCGCGAAGGTACGACGCTGCGATCCAACAATTAAAAAAAACCTTGCAGATGAATCCCAGGTTTCCGCTAGCTCACTTCTGGCTGGGGCGTTCCTATCAGGCGAAGGGTATGTTTGAGGAATCCATGGCGGAGTACCAGGCAACAGACTCGGCTCTGCCCAACTGGGTGGTTACGCTCGCGGGCATCGGAAACCTGCAAGGCCTCCAGAAAAAAGACGCCGACGCCCGTTTGACGCTCGCGAAACTCGGCGCGATGGCCAAAAACAAGTACGTAACTCCATACGGAGTCGCACTGGTCTACGCCGGCATGGGCAATAAAGGCGAGGCATTTCGCTGGCTCAACAAAGCCTTTGACGACCGCGCCAACTGGCTCGTGTGGTTGCGGTTTGACCCGCGATGGGATAGCTTGCGCGACGATCCGAGATATTCGGAGATGATTGGTCGAATGGGATATCCAGGTTCGACAACGTAGCACGTCTGATGAATGGATGGCTGGGAACAAACTTGTCAGCGATGCTCGATTCACGTCAGAGCATTATCGGATGCCCGTTCTGGTCGACGAGTAAATGCTGGCAGGAAGCTCCGCGCGCGTCCCCTAAAGCCGTTAGGGCAAACAACACTAGCGCAACGACTGGAGGATAGCATGCGGTCGTGCCATGTCCTGTCTTTGAGGGGGCCACTTAGGTTCAAGCTAGGTTCAATTGAAGGCTCGAAGGAAGGTAGTTTTGGTCCGTATGTGACACCACCAAAACGACTTAGGATTTTCGATTTCTTGGTTCGGGACCAGGATGTCGGTGGTTCAAATCCACTCGCCCCGACCACTTTTAAATCCGCTCTCATATAGATTTACTGCGAAACTGCTTCTGCGATTGCTACTTCAAAAACTTGTCCAGACTTGTCCAACAACGGGTTGTATTGGTCTTCTGGAAGCATGATACCAAGTCCAACCTTGGCCGCACACTCCTGCCGCCATCGGACGTTATCTAATTTAACAACTGCTTGCCGTAGCGCCTTGCCATCTCCCCGTTCGCGTGGCCCATCCAATAATCAATGAGCAGCGTGCGGACTTCGCTCATTTGTAGGACGGACTCCCGAAATCGACGGAAGATGTGGAAGCCTGCCGACCCCGGCCCATCGCTTTGAGGATAGGATGCAAACTATCCCGCATGATGTTCCGAGCGCACAGCGGCAGACCACTGGAGGTTTCAAACAGGGAACCGCTCTGACGACCGCCGATGTAGTTTTTGAAAAGCAACGACGCTAGGGAAGGATCAAGGTCCACATCCGGAAAACCTGCGTCGGTTTTGGGGAACGGCTCAATCCCCCTGCCCTTCCTGCTTCGTTGCTGACGAACTAGAACTATCGAGCAATCCTCCGACAGGTGCTTTCCTATTTCGAGTCCCAACGCTTCGGCAATACGAAGTCCGGACCCTGCCAATAGAGAGTAGAGAACACGATAGCGGTCTTTGGCAGCGGATAAGATCGTCTCGATCTCCGTAGCCTCGACTGCCGGTGCATTCTGCGCCTTCTTGTCAACCGCCGGCAGGCCGATGTAATTGAGGCCCCGCTGACGCGGGAAAAGTTGCTTGCCCTTGCGATCTTTTGCAGTGGCGAATACGGCTGCCGCGATCAGGTAGTAATTGACGATGGTCTTTGGTGTGAAACGCGGATCCCCATTGTCTTTCACTTCTGCTTCCATCACGGAGATTAATTCCTTCATCTCCGCGTTGTCGAAAGCAGCGAGGTTCTTGTCCCCTATTTTCTCGTTGAGATAGACGACTGCGGTCCGATAGGCGTCAAAGGTGGGTGTTCTGATGCGCCTCCCGCTCCGCGTCATGGAATTCAGACGCTCTCAGTATAATGTCCTCTATGTTAGAGACAACCCCGACTGGCAAAGGTGAACTGGTCATACAGCAAGGCGAGCTTGCGGGTCGCCGCTATAGTTTCGAAGCCGTCGTTTGCCAGAACCCCACTTGCGACTGCGAGCACGTCACCCTCAAGTGCTTCACTGAGATGCCCGAGGCGGGACCTACTGCCCCCGTGTACTTGGAGATGGATTTTGAACGAAGACAGATTGCCAATTTGGAAGAACTAAAGACCAATCCGACTACACGGGCTCTGGCTAACGCGGTCGCGGCAGAATGTGGCCAAGAAGAATGGAATCAGCTGAGACGCATCTACTGGGGACTCAAACGGTATTGGACCGAACATTCGGACCTGGAGCAGGTCGAGGTCTCGTTTCCACCTGACGCGCCGACAGGCGCCATGGTCGCATATTTCGACATTTTTCCGTTTGCCAAACGGATTGAGTTCATCCATGAGCAGGAAAATTGGATGGTCGACGACCAATACTGCTGCAATCCGAAATGCCCGTGCCTGGAGGCCGTTCTCTTGTTCTTTCGCCTTCCCGAGAAAATGGGACAGGGGCCCCTCCGGCCGACACTGGCGGTCTCTTACCGATATCCAGAGGGCCAAGCCACTCGGCTCAAGCCAGAAGGTGACCCTCGGTATTCCGAACAGACTCTGCTGGAATCGCTGAAAGAAACTCGCGCCGACCTAGATTCGCTCCTGGCCACGCGTCAGTCACTGCTGAGGCGGTTGTGTGGTCGCAGCTTGAAAAAGCAGACAGTTCATTCGCCGAAGTCCGAAATTGGTCGCAACGATCCCTGCCCCTGCGGCAGCGGCAAAAAGTGGAAAAAATGCTGCGGAGCCTGATATGACGCGCGCACGGGGTTGCCTACGGCACACGAAAACAACCGACAAGGGTGCAATGGCTCGATCAGAATTGAGGATCGCGCGGCGGGAGCCCGGCGCGCCGTCATCGTGAGCTCCCGAGGTTTCGCGCGAACACAAGTTGCGCGATCATCTCAGCGGCCTGCCCCCGTGTGAGTCCCGCGGGCACGCCAATCCCGTTACGTGCAAGAACCTCCTTTTGTTTATCGCTGGGGGGTTCGTTTCTCCAGCGGGCCGAGCGTTCCACCAGCCGCCGCGCCTCGGGGCGCTGGAGGGCCACAAAACGGTCCGCGGCTGTAGCAGCCGCGGCCAGACTCGCGGCGTGACTCAACAACAATGTTGTCTGGCTTACCGTGGAGAGTCGAATATCCCACGTGTCGAGGAGATTGGGTTCGATCGAAATCCATTCGCCCTCGGGAAGGGCGAGGCGGTATCCTCCGGGCACGGCGTGCCAGGTATTCTGAGTGCATTCCATTATTTCTGCTGGCGGCTCGAAATTGAAGAACTCAATGCGTTCGGCGGCGAGCTTCAAATCTTGAGGTGTCCGGATGCGCGATGTGTCGATCCAAGGCTGAGTACGATTCAGCCGTTCGATCTGCCGTTCGATCTCCAGCGCGTTGCCACCCTTCAGATTCATGTTGAGCGGCAAATTGATCAAGCTGTGCAAGCCCGACAATTGATGCGTTCTGGAGTTATCGGCAACATCGATGACCATGAGATCTCTCTTTCCAGGATGTAACCGCGTCCCGCGTCCGACCATTTGGGCGTAAAGTAGCTTCGATCTCGTCGGCCGCGCCATGATCACGCAATCGACGCGTGGTTCATCAAAACCCTCGGTCAGCACATTACAGTTGGTAACAAGATCAATCTCTCCCGCTGAAAACGCCGCGAGGGTCGCGCGGCGTTGATCTCTTGAAAGTTCGCCCCAGACTGGCGCCGCCCGAATCCCGGCCTCAGCAAACGCACGATGCACGTCTTGAGCGTGTGCCACATCCACGCAAAAGACGATGGTACGTCTTCCCGGAGCGAAGTCCCGATAGGCGTTAACCAGCAAACTGTTGCGCAACGGCGTATTCACCACATGTGCGAGCTGGCTTTCGATAAAATCGCCATGTCGGACCTTCACGTTATCAAGCGACAAATCGGTGTCCACGCGCCAGCCTGTAATGGGGCACAAGTAACGGTCCGCAATCATCTCGCGCATGTCCCGTGCGTAACAGACCTCCTGAAACACTTCGCCGAGTCCTTGTTTGTCACCGCGTCGCGGGGTGGCAGTGAAGCCGATCAGGTAACGGGAAACATGGGGTTCGAACAGGCCGAAGTGATCGAAGATGCGCCGGTAGCTGGGTGCGACCGCATGGTGCGCTTCATCAACAACAACGATGGAAAACTCATCCGGCTGGAGTCGCGACAAGCGAGCGCCGCTGCGAGCTAACGTTGGGACGGAAGCGATGACCACCTTCGCATGGGCACCGGCGTGGGTACCAGCTTGTTCAATCTCCACCTTCAATTCGGGGTCGATGGATCTAAACTTATCCCGTGCCTGCAGAAGCAGTTCCTCCCGATGTGCGAGCACGAGTAATCGTTTTTTCATGTTAAGAATGCGAGGGAAATGAGCGAACACCACGGTTTTCCCAGTACCCGTGGGCAATGAAACGATCACACGGCGTTTGCCGGCTTTGTAGGCATCTAGAACCGCCTTCAACGCTTCGCTCTGATAAGCGCGCAGATGGCATGTCGTCTGTGGATGCCGTATTTGCGCTTTGCCATCCATTGAAGAACCACCCCTAGTCAGTGCACCGGATCATTTTTTCACATTCTCTTGAAATAACAACCGCACACAGACCGGCTGCAAGTCGCAAACCCGGCCTTGTGCGAAACGGAGACCCTTGAACACTTCGGCCTAATGCAGATCGCGCGCCCGAGGCCACGAGGACACAAAGTAGCCATGGAGTTTGGTATGGATCGGAAGCACCGAAGGCATCCTTGAAACGTGCGCCGATCAACCGAGGCAGCGAGGATTTGCGATAAGACAGCTGTGGTGCACAAAAACTTCCATAATGGCGAACCGGCGCCGCAGCGGCTCTCCTGGTTGAGCTACTGGAGAAGGCATTCCTGCCTTTCCGACCTTATCTATTATTGTCGGTTGAACCCCAGAGCGGTTCACCACATTCTTGCGGAACGCCACGTCGGTTTTAATCTGGTCGTAGTGTCCCGACATGCCCTCGGTGCCGCAACCAAGCCAGAAGTGAAGAACACCCCACTGGACCGTTGGTATGGTTTTTGCGGAACGTCGCAACTGCCGCGTGGGATGAAGGTGTACTTTCAGATCTGGAAGCCGGGACAGATTTCGCCGCCGGTGAGCATGGAAAGGCAGGAAGCAGTGTTTCAGCCGTTGCGCAGCCGTGCTGCGCAATTCGGGATGACAATCGAAGAAAATAGCGATCTTTAGCTTCCGCGGAAAATTGCAGACCAGAAGGACAAGTCCCGACTACAACGTTCGCGGAGATTTGAACTCACCCTAACAAACACTGGCGGGTCATTTGATCGAGTAGCCGGGCGGCCTTGCGGCCACCCGGCCCTCTCAGAACTGGGCGTGCAGCCTAGGCCCTCTCCACCTTATGCTGGCAGATACACCGTGGCCTCACGGTCCCGGTGCCACTCTTGCGAATCGAGTAGCCAGGCCCCATTGCTGGGGCCCAGCCCTCTAAGAACTGTGCATGCAAGTTTCCCTGCACACAGCTCAAGTCCTTCGAACGCCTCTTTGGGGGAGACGCGGTTTCGAGATGGAAAGATGCTGGCGATGAACCTTGTCGTGGCACTCTGGGTGAAGTAAGACACGGTTTTCAGCACTCGTTGAACCACCCAACACACGAGAGACGCAATAGTGGAGCCGCCAACCCGTGATCCGAGTGATTCGCTCATTGCATACGGCGCAGAGTCCGGCTTGTTCATGCCAGAGAAAGCGAAGAATGCGAGTACCCCGAAATGTTTCCGACATATGATCTCCTTCGCGTTTCTCGAAGTAAGTTTCATAGGCAGGATCATACGGGTTTGCTTCGCTCTTGATTTTGACGTGTCGTTTAATGGGTGTGCGACTGGTGGACAGCAACCACACCTTATTCGGTGTCCCCTCGTCGTCACATGTTTCCCCGAAGAAGTTCCAGTCACGCTCCCGATACCGTTCAAAGTATTTCGATTTGAGCCAGTTCGGGGTTTTGTTTGGGTGCCTTCTTCGTGCCCACCGCCACAGACAATTGAAGATGACATAATCCACGTGGTTAAAAGTACGCTTGCTTACCACGTGTCGATGATAGTTGGCCCAACCACGTATCCGAGGGTTGAGTTCCTTAATCAAATCGGCGGCAGACATGCCAAGCGCGGCTTTGATCGTTCTTCGAATGCCATCCAAGAACGTCTTGATATTTTTCTTGGAAGGCTTGATGAGCAGTTTTCCACTAGGATATCTGCGCACGTTTTGTCCGAGGAAGTCGAAACCGCTCGTCACGTGCGTGATGATCGTCTTCGTAGAAGAGAGTTCCAGTCCTCGTTCTTGCAGGAACTGCTCGACGAGGGTTTTCACTTCTTCTTCCAGTAGTTCTTTCGTTCTGCCGGTGATGACGAAATCATCCGCATAACGGATGAGATTGACGCAGGGCTTCTCACCTCCTACGGACTTGAGACGCGTTCCTGTTGGATACTTTTCCTTCAGAAGTCGCTCAAGTCCATCCAACGCGCAGTTAGCGAGCGCTGGCGAAATGATACCGCCCTGAGGAGTCCCTTCCGTCGTTTCGTGAAGGACGTGTTTGTCCATGTAGCCCGAAGTCAGCCATTTTCTTAGAATGGTTCTATCCATAGGAATGTGGTTTAAGAGCCAATCTTGACTGATCCGATCGAAACAGCTTTTGATGTCCGCCTCTAGAATCCACTGCGGGTTTGCGCTTCCCAGTACAATAAAACACTGGCCAATCGCATCGGCGCAGGATCTTTGCTGACGGAACCCATAGGAGTTTCCGTCAGCCTTAGTTTCTACAACGGGGTCAAGAGCGAGCAAATGTAATGCTTGCTGTGCTCTGTCCTTCATTGTGGGGATTCCGAGCGGACGCATCGTTTTGCCATCCGATTTCGGGATGTAGACGCGTCGAAGAGGCTGAGGTTGATAGCCTCTTCGCTTGAGTGCATATACTGCCTCCCTTCGTTGCCTGCACGATACGCACTTGGAGTCGGCGAACGGCGTGCTATCCAGTCTAGGCTCGCACCGCCCTGATGCTGGCAGTTGCACCGTTACCTCGCGGTTCTGATGCCGACCTTGCGGTCGTGAGTACATTGTCCGAGGGCTATTCGACGGTTCGTTGCCTTGCCGCCTCACCTCGTAGACTACGTTCGATGGGACGAACGGTCTGATCGATCCTCCTTTGTCAGACAATCATTTCCAACAGCTTTACAGGTCGCACGACGAGAACCGCACTTGTCAGTGCTGAATCCCACAAAGATTGAGGGGAGTATACTCTCACTACGCTCTCTGGTCGTTTCCTTCGGGAGGAGTCTACATGCGCCCTGCCGTGGCCGCTCTTGCTTGCTTTCTGGCAGCGCCACTTTTCGCTGATGATGGAAACACGGTACTGTTGGCCGACCTTGGCGATCACGCCATGCAACAAGATGCGAGTCCCGCCGGCGCTTGTGCTGAACGACCAGCTATTTAGTGCAGCAATTCCACGCCGGCTTTACCCGCGGCCTTGCGAAGGGCCACATCCAGGGTTGCCAGAGGCAGTTTGGCTCGAAGCGCCAAGTCTAAATAAACCGAATCGTAAGCCGATAGCTGATACGCGCGCGCCGTCGTTAACGCCTGCCGCATGGGAACAATGTCCGCTTCGATTTCGAGGGCTTGCGCACACAATTGTTCGAGTTGCAGGAGGGCCAACATGGCGTCGGAGGAGGTAAGGATTCCTCGTCTCTCGGCTACGGCCAGGCCGTTGGCAATTTCTAGATGCCACAATGCCGGAGCCACTGCCCTGGTCCCGGATAACAAAGCCTGCTTCGCTTGAGTCGCAGATGCGGGAACCGGATTGCCCAGAGTCCAGCCAAGCGCAACAGAGGCATCCAGAACAAAGGGCTTCATGAGCGGCCTTCTTCAATGAGGTCTTTTACGCTCACGCCTTTGACTCGGTGCGTTCTTCTCCGAATTCCTTCCAAGTTCTCGAAGATCCCGCACAGGTCGTACTGGCCCTTGACGGAAACGATGACCGCGGCCAGCTTGCCGCGGCGCGTGATGCCAATGCGCTCGCCTGCCGCTGCCCGTTCTACCAACTCCGAGAGCTTCTGCTTGGCCTCAAACAACCCGACTTTGCGCATGGATCTCCTCCTCATCTAGGTTGATATTCTAGATGAAATGATTCTTAACCGCAATGCTGGCCGAGACGTCTATTCCCTCCGGAAAGCACTGCGGCTTCCGGGCTTTGAGCCTGCGATCTTGACGTCTGATGCAAGTCGTGGTATTACATTCTTGTAATTGTAATGGAGACACCATGGAATCTGCAATCACCGTCAAAGGCCAGGCGACTATCCCGAAAGCGATTCGCGAGCACCTCAAATTGAAACCGGGCGATCACGTCAAGTTTTTCGTTCATCCCGACGGCAGCGTTGTCCTTCTGCCCAAACTTCCTGCGCGCGCCCTGCGAGGCATCGTCAAGTCACGGCGACGGGGGCCGGTGAGCATCGCGGAGATGACCAAGGCTGTCGCTGAAGGCGCCGCCGGTGTCGCGAGACGCGCTACGCATCGATGATCGGGCTCGACAGCAACATTCTGGTCCGTTACCTGACCCAGGACGATCCGATTCAGTCGCCGAAGGCAATCGCGATCATCGAAAGACGGCTCACTGAAGAAAACCCCGGTTTCGTCTGCATTGTCGCTATGGCCGAGACTGTCTGGGTGCTCGACCGTGCCTATGGGCTGGCAATGCATGAAATCGCCGCGGCAATCGAGCGCATGCTTCAGACCGACGTGCTAGTTGTAGAAAACGAGCAGGAGGTTTTCACTGCCATGATCGCACTCAAGGAAGGACACGGCTCGTTTGCCGACGCTCTCATCGTGGCACTAGGCGCGCGGGTGGGCTGTTCGCGCACGTTGACATTCGACCGGAAAGCACTGCGGCTTCCGGGCTTTGAGCCTGTTTGACCCTTGTTCCCTTCAGTTGGTCGGCGGTGCGACCTGGTAATGGCAGCCGTGGCGATGATGGTTGACGTTTGATCCTCGGCTCCCCCGTCGTACAATTCTGAACACGCGACGCAATTGACCAAAGATCACCGGGGACTTGTCCAAACTTGTCTAACTGAGAGCGGCCCGAAAGACTGCAAGTGACGCCAGGACAGCGACTTAGGTTGATTTAACCACTGGTTCGGGACCAGGAGGTCGGTGGTTCAAATCCACTCGCCCCGACCAATTATTTTGCAATCAACAATTTAAGGGCACGCGAATGGTCCTTGAGCGGATGGTCCCGGACCAGGAGGTCGGTACTTCAATTCCGCTTGTACTAACCGCTCTTACCTGCCGCTTTCATATAGACTTACACCGCAACTGCTTGGTGCTCTTCAACGCGCAAACTTGTCCCGACTTGTCAATCAACGGCTGAAGGAGAAGCGGCTCCGCAAACCAAGGTACGGCCGTCCGAGCAACTGGGCCTGGGTGGCGATTAAGTGGATCAAGAGAACGACCAGATTGCGCATCGCAGTTCGTAGCAGGACAGGGAATACTGAGGAATCGTGGGCAAAATAACAATTCGCCAGAGACACACTGGAACGTCGGTGGCGCAGGAATGGAGAAGGCGCTCATGGAACTGAGGACGTTAGTGAAGGACCGTTGCGCATTGAGGAAAGAGAAAATGCCGCAGAGTTAGCAGAGGACCGCGGAGGCCGCGGA
>Ga0307477_10003032_pt1 | contig 12645 bp, 13 predicted proteins | sample atmos_gasesECM2C_FD_203316 | JGI IMG/M metagenome (GOLD analysis project Ga0307477, IMG submission 203316) | Hardwood forest soil microbial communities from Morgan-Monroe State Forest, Indiana, United States - atmos_gasesECM2C_515 | ecosystem: Environmental > Terrestrial > Soil > Temperate...
GCGAACAAAGAAGAAAACACCACGAACACGATAAAAAGCGGCACGAATAACACCAGGGACCAAAAGAGGTCCAAGCCAAACAGGAGCTCCGTCGCTACCGCACCGACATTCCACTGACAACACCGTGCCACCTCCAGTTCAGATTCCTACGAAGTTTTTGTCCGCAGCCCGGACAGGCAAAATATTTCCCGGAAGGAGATTCTAACCAGATCCATCAGAGGCTAACGCAGATTCAACATAGGCCCTTTGACATTTCTACATGATGGCGCGGACTCTTACTGTTACGGTTCTCTGTGGACAAACAGCGGGCACTTGGTTGACAGCAATGAGGACCAGACATTAAATGCCCACGTTGATCCGTTCGGCCCACTTAATCCGCTACACTATCTTTTGCAGATTCCTTCGATGATATTCTCTTCTAGCCAGAGCTTTACAACAACTTGCACTATAAATACAGGTTGTAGGCCAGGCCCATAATTGGGGTTTGCACGTGCTCAGATTAAGTTGCAAGACCTTTACCCGACCGTGGTTCGAGTTGCTTACGCTTGTCTTCGTGTGTTTCACCGCCGTGGCTTCCGTGTGCTCAGCTGGAGACGGTGAACATCTGTCAGTGCGGGTCCTTGACGCCAGGAGTGGTAAACCGATCACCGACATCCCGTTACTTTTGGGGGTGCCGGTTGAAAACAAAAATGTAAATCGGTTAAGAGATAAGACTGATTCGCAAGGTACCGTTACATTCCATGTGGACGACCCGATTCCCGACAGCTTTTGGCTTATATTTGGACCTGATATTGTGCTGTGCCATGGCATCACGTTCTCAACTGAGCAGGTTCTGAAGACTGGTGTAATAGCGGATAATAAATGCAAAGGCCCAAAATTGGGGTTCAATGGAAGTCCGAAGTCAGGAGAACTCGTTGTGTTTGTAAAGCGCCTAAGTCTGTGGGAATTGATAAAGCGTGAGCTTTGAGTTGCGGATTCATTTTGGAAGGACGATTCGATTATGCACTGGGGGCACTTTTTACTGCTTCCTCTCTTAGATATCTTTCTAGTCATGCATAGTTTTAGCGACATTCTGATGGGGCAGATTAACCCCGGCGTCCCGATGGCTCCTTAGCCATGCTTTGTGGCTTGCAGAAGAGTATCGTGTGGCCTCTTTTGGCAATGACTGTCATCGCTGGGGCGCGTTTTTACGAGCAGACTTCAACGGCGAAAATTTCGACGCTCACGCTTGAAAATTACGGGTGGCAACCGCTTCCAAAAAGGCAGCACGGCGAATGGCCAGGCACGTCGAGCCGACTCGTCTGGTTTGACCACGAAGACCGCGTCTTGGTGGGATTCTCTGCGCGAGAGAGTACTGATCTTGCCACACGCGACCGTCCCGGGCTTTCGTTGCATATCCTTCGATTCACACACGACGGAAAACTCGACCTCTCGCTGGTCTTGCCGACAAAAGATTACTTCGCCAACGGATTGTATCTCGGCCCGAACGATCAAATCCTTGCGCGCGCTAACGAGAGTCTGCAGATATTAGTTGGAGAGAATCAGGACCCTCAGACGCTAGCTTGGAAGGTGCTGGCGTCCTGCTCAGACAACTGCCGAATTCATCAGTCTCAGAGTCGGCGTACGTTAATTATCAGCGAGTCGCAAGACGGCCTCGGTCACAGCTCGGCATGGCCTACGGCTGATTCGAGCTATACCATAATCGACCTCTCCGTGCCCGCACCAGCTGTTCTGCGAACATGCTCCCAAATGGCGTTGTATGCCGAGATAATCACGGATAAGTTCGCATACTGGCCGGTTTACGATAAGGACGACAATCTTACAGTCCGCTTCTCTTTTTGCGACGTGGATCATCCTCAAGAATTAGCGCTGGGACGGGGAGGCATTCTCGTCCCCCTTAATGATGACGCATTTCTCCTTCTTGGGCCCATGGGCAAGGACTCACGAGGAGGCGTAAAGCTCGTTGGGTCGGACGGGCGGGTCAAATTTCGGAGCGAATTGCCCAAGCATGACACTCCGTCACACTATGCAGGAGATTGGGCAGCCTCCGACGAGCGGGGCGGCCGCTTTGCGTTTACTGTAGAAACATGGCGCGGTGGCTCCCGCGCCTTAGATATTTCGGGAAAAAAAACTGCCCGCCGAGTCGTGGTTTATTCCGAAACCGGGCAGGAACTCGCTTCAGTCCCGGTGAGTACGATGTATCACCGTGATTTCGACTTCGCCTTGAGCCCCGATGGCCACCGTCTCGCGATTTTGGATGAGAATGTGCTGATGATCATTGACCTGAAATGAGCTGTGCTGCCGAATTGACACGAGTCTCCACCATTTCAGCCGCCGATACAATCCATGTATTCGGAAATTTTGATGTGTTTGGAGGAGAACGCGAAGAAATTCCTCTAAAAGACCGCGTCTTTCGATGTACGGGATTGTAACGAACTCGTCCGGTTATTCGAACCCCCCGTCAACGGCCTGAGTCCCAGCGGCGCGTCACGATACTTTTGCTTGCCAAGCCGCGAGGCCGTGTGATAGCAAACGCGTCAATAGGGTCGGACTGAAGCGACGCCGAGCGAAATTCCCGGCTAGGAAGCTGCGCGGCGCGCCAAAAACCTCGAGCGAATCCTTTGGCCCGTCTCACGATGAAAGGGGTGAAAAATGAATCGCAAATTCCAGTTCGTGACTTTAGCACTTGCCGCGCTGCTCACATTCTGTGCAGTTTCCACATGGCCCGGGGTTCGCGGATTTCGTTTTGGAATCCTGAGTAAGAGCGATGGAAACGTGGAATCCGGACGCGGAATTCAACACGAGCCGGCGCGGGGGGCGGATGCGCAAAGCGACGTCACTTCTTGCGCGTACACTTTTACGTCTGGAAGCGCGCAAACTTACATGAAGTATTGCGTGACGGTGAATGGGAATATCGTGCAGTTCCAAAGCCCGCTAGGTGTCGAGGACATCAAGTCCGCCACCAGCAGCGAAGGCTACGGATTGTGCACCGACGGAGCGAGCAATAGCTACTGGGACTGGGCCGGAGCCGGCGCGAAAAATTGGGGCCCGGCGACTTTGCTCGCCCAAACGGCGACGGAAGTGAAGATTGCGCGCACGACGACAGATCGCATCTGGACGCTAACCCAGACCATCATGCAAGTTGCCGGCGGGCCGTACGCAAAGATTGAAATGCAACTCAAAAATGATACGGGCGTGTCGCAGGAAGGTGGCTTTTTCATGCGCTGGGTTGACGTGAATGCCGACAACAGCACGATAAACAATTTGGACGCAACGACCATCAGCGCGTGGGGCTACCGGCCATTCATGGCTGGGAGTTCCTACTTACCCTACGGTTTGTTATTGCAGAATTTTGGAGTCAACACGAATGAAAGTGCCGGGTACGCGCTGGACACGAATCAACCGCCGGAAGTGTGCGAACCTGGGTTGACGTCCACTGGAACGTTGACGGCAACGGACGGCTCGATAATGATGTTGTATGTCTTTCCACCGGTGCCTAAAAATCAGACTGCCACGTTCAATGTGAAATACGCGGCGTTTTAAAGACAGAGTAGGGCACGAAATCAGGAAGAGATTCGCCGCTCTGGATGGCGAGATGGACAGCATGAGGCGTCGTGAGGCGAAACTCGAATCTGAGTTGCGAAATCTTGGGCAAGCCTTTGCTACCGGATTCGATTCGCCAACACTCCGCGCAGAGATTGCGAAGCGTGAGGCAGAGCTTTCCAGCATCACGCAGAAGACACTGGGCCGAAACAAGGACTCAGTTCATGCGCAGGTGTCAGGACTCCGCAAATTCGTCGAACACAACCTCCGCCACATTCGCAGACTAATCTCGGGAAAATATGGCAACCCGATAGTCGTGCGGCAGGAGCTAGCGAAGCACATTGAGTCGATTAGGCTTTTCCCTGAAGGCAACGGACGCGATATTCGTTACAAAGGAAGTTGGAAAGTTCTAGGGCGGCGTCTACAGGGAGTGTGCCGAGGGCCAGAATCGGACTGGCTACGCCGGCCTTTTCAGGGCCGCGCTCTACCAATGAGCTACCTCGGCACGGGAGCAACTTAAGATTCTACGGAAAAGATGTAGCGCTGAAAAGGGAAAACGACCTTTGGTAATAGGTCAGGCTGATATTTTACGGCGCCTCAGCGCAAACAATTCAACGCGAGATTCGGACCTACCTGATTGACTGGTCGAATTCCTTCATCCAATCCTTTTTCTTCAGCACTTCGCGAGCTTTTGCGCCATCGGGCGGGCCGACGATACCGTCCTTTTCCATCAAATCGATTAGGCGGGCGGCGCGTCCATAGCCGACGCGCAGGCGGCGCTGCAATGTGGAAGTGGATGCGCGTCCCATTTCGCAGACTACGCGCACGGCTTCCTGATAGAGATCGTCGTCAACTTCCTCGCCGCCCTCGGCGCCTGCGCCTCCCGCTCCTCCGAATGCGTCATCTTTTGGCGGCTTCAGCAACTCTTCGTTGTAAATAGCCTTGGCTTGTTCGCGCCAGAAATCGCACACCGCGCCGACTTCGGATTCGTGGACGTAGGGGCCATGAATGCGATGGAGTCTGGATGAGCCCGCGGGCAGATAGAGCATATCGCCCTTGCCGAGGAGCGACTCAGAACCGTTGGTATCGAGAATCGTGCGGGAGTCCACTTTGCTGGCGACGCGGAAAGAAATACGCGCAGGGAAATTCGCCTTGATCAAACCGGTGATCACGTCAACCGATGGACGTTGCGTGGCTAGAATCAAGTGAATGCCCACGGCGCGGGCCATCTGCGCCAGGCGGGTGATCGATTCTTCCACCCCGTTGGTATCGACCATCATAAGGTCGGCCAGCTCGTCGATAACAATGACCAAGTAGGGGAGGGGTTTGTGCTCTTCTTCGTCCACGTTGTCGAAAAGGGAAAGCGATTGACCTTTTTCAAATGTGCGGTTGTATTGTTCGATATTGCGGACGCCGCGCTGTGCCAGGAGTTTCAGGCGGCGCTCCATTTCGCGCGTGGCGTTGCGCATCACGTTGGCCGCAACTTTCGGATCGGTGACCACCGGCGTGAACAAGTGCGGAATGTCGGCGTACAAACCAAGCTCAAGCTGCTTGGGGTCGATCAGCACGAGCTTTAATTCGTCCGGAGTAGCTTTAAAGAGCATGCCCATCAGCAGGGAATTGATGAAGACGCTCTTGCCCGTCCCGGTGGAACCCGCGATGAGCAGGTGCGGCATCTGCGTTAAATCGCCGGCGCGGATACGGCCGATCAGGTCCTTTCCAAATGGCAGTGTGAGTTTGGATGGGGAGTGGCTGAATTCTGGAGATTCCACCACATCGCGCAACGCGATGGTTTCGCGATGCACGTTAGGCACTTCGATTCCGACCGTGGATTTTCCGGGGATACGCTCGATTAGGATCGATTCGGCCTTCAGCGCCAGGCACAAGTCGTCGCCGAGGCCGGTGATGCGGCTGTATTTGATTCCGGCTTCGGGCTTCAATTCAAATGTGGTTACTACCGGGCCGGGGTTGATCTGCGTGATGCGTCCGGCCACGTCGAATTCAGCGCATTTTTGTTCGATGGCGCGTGCACATTCTTTCAACTCACTTTCGTCCATCTTCTGGCCGCGTTCGGCCATTTGCAGAAGCGAACTGGGCGGAAGCTTGTAGGTAGTTTTCCCGCGAGAAATTCTTGGCTCGATTCCGCTTTTCCTTGCCGGCGCGGGCTTTTCGAGTTCGTGAATCTTGATTACCGCCGGGGCGCTGTGGGAGTCTTCGTCTTCGATACCCTCATCTCGGTCATGTACATCTTCGAGCACCGGCAATTCTCTTGCCGAGACGCGCTGTTGAGCTACCGGCGGGCGTCCGGCAATCTTGATTTCTTCTACGCGCTTTCGTAGGCGTGAAGATTCGCGCTCCTCGCGCCACTCGGCGACTCTGGCCATCCATCGTCCGAAGATGCCGCTGGGCGTCATGGGCTCCTTCATCCAATGCGCCGCCGCACGCAAGGAGAAACTGGTGGTCAAGAAAAGAGAGGTAAGCATCAGAACGATGGAAACTAGATGCGCTCCAACCGGATTTAGCGCGGCGCGTAATCCCTCAGCTAGAACAGTTCCCAGCAACCCGCCCGGAGGTAAAGCACCGCGAACCTCGGGCATATGTATCAGGGTCAATTCAGCGGAAAGCGAGAGGAGCAGCATGGTTGCGCCGACGAGTTTTGCTACCGGCGCTTCCAAAAGTTGGCTGCGAAACCATCGTATAGCAACAATAAACATCCCGATCGGGAATAGGAACGCGCTAAATCCGCAGAATTGAAAGAAGAGGTCGGCCATGTGCGCGCCGACGGGGCCGATCCAGTTTCTGGCGGGGCCGGCGCCGGGGGGCCGGGCAGACACGTTGAAAGAAACGTCGCGTGGAGAATAAGAGAGCAAGCTTAGCGCGATTAGAAACGCAAGGCTTAGACCGACGAATCCGACAAGTTCGTTGAGGCGTTTATTTTCTGTTGGCGACAGGATGCGCACGATCTTCCCCTTTGCAAAGTCGCATTGAACATCGGCGCCGTGAGCGATACGGGTGCTTCCTACCGGATAGCGCTTGCACGGAGCAGCTCAACCCCCTTCGGGGCCGAGCAAAAACAATGGGGAAGGCTCACGCGTTAACAACCGGGCCGCGCGGGCGCTATCGCGCGAAGCCCAATGGGAGGAACGCGAGCAACAAAACGACTATACCAAACAAGATCCGGTAGTAAATAAAGATCTTCAATGTGCGTGTTTGCAGATAGTGCAAAAAGAAGGCGATGACCACATAGCCGACAATAGCCGAAACCGCGACGCTGATGGCCAATGTGGACATGGGCAAATCGAGCCCGCCGGCGCGATGAGCTTTGATGAGCTTGGGGAGTTCGGCCGCGGCGGCGCCGGCGATCAGCGGCGTGGCCAGCAGGAAGGAGAAGCGGGCTGCGGCTTCTCGGGTCATGCCGCGGAATAGTCCAACGGAAATCGTGATTCCAGATCGTGAAACGCCGGGAAATAGCGCCAGGGCTTGGCCCGTGCCGATCGCTAAAGCGTCGCCGAGCGAGGTTTGATCGATGTGACGATCCAACCGGCCGGCATATTCCGCATACCACATCAAAAGCGCGACGGCGATCATCGCGCACGCGATGGGAACCGGGTTGCGAAGGTATTCTTCGATGCGATGTTCAAAGAAAAATCCAACCAGGGCGCCCGGGATCGTTCCGGCGACCAAATACCAGAACAGACGACGATTGTGCATCACTTGATGTTCCGGCGCACGCTGCGGGTAGTGAAATCCAAGTCCGCAAAGGGTTAGCTGCAGCCACTCACGCAAGAAATACAGAACTACGGCGATCAAAGTTCCCAAGTGAAGGGCCACGTCGAAGGCCAGACCTGGATCGGGAATGCGACCGTGCGATAGCCAGGGAATTAGAATCAGATGAGCGCTACTGCTGATGGGCAAAAATTCAGTCAAGCCCTGCACGATGGCCAGAATGATGGCCTGCCACAGTAGCATTTTCTACCTACCTTCTTTCGATGCGCGCGCGAGCGGAATAATCTTGGTCATTGCGAATGCGTCGCGGCCGCCGGGATAATATCCTTTTTCAACGCCGCGAGTACGATAGCCGTGCTTCTTCCAGAAGGCAATCGCGTATTCGTTATCTGTTGCTGTTTCCAAGCCTATTTCGCGCACACCATTCGCTGCAAGCCTGCGTTCCACTTCGCGTAGCAGAGCGGAGCCTACGCCGAGTTTGCGATATTTTCCCAGGACGTCGATGGTCACGATATAGCCGCGGGCGCGTTGGCGCGCGCTGATGCAGAAGCCGGCGATTCCGCGCGAGGTTTCCGCCAGGACACATGCAGCGCCGGGGAACTGAAGGTAAGCACGCATGTCCCGCTGGGAGTAGGCGACGCCAGGTTCGTAGCAGGCTTGATCGATCTCAATCAACGTGCCGAAATCTTCGGCCTGATAGTCGCGCAGGATGAATTTCAGGGCGGGAACTTTCACACGTGACTCTTCACGACCTAACCCTTCGAAATATAACTCTCACCGAGAAATTACACTTCCAGAATTACGGGCAGGATCAATGGGCGCTTGGAGGTCTGCTTGTTGAGGAACCGCTTCAAGTCGGCGCGAATTTTTTCCTTGATCACGCTCCAGTCGGTCTTTTCTTCCTGGCTGGACTGTTCGACGGTGCGCAGAATCACGTCGCGCGCCTGCGAAAGAATTTCCGCGCCATCCTCGGAGGGCAAAAATCCACGGGTCACAATTTCCGGGGCGATCTCCATTCTTCCAGTATGTTTATTGATCGCAATGATGGGGACGACTACGCCATCTTCGGAAAGGTGGCGGCGGTCGCGGATCACTACATCTTCAATTTCTTCCAGCGAACCGGAATCGACGCACACGCGTCCGGCCGTAACCGGTTCGCGCTTGCGCGCATTTCCGTCGGCGGTGAATTCGATCGGTTGGCCGCTTTCGATCAGGAAAATTTCCGCCCCCACAGCTCCGAGTTGTTCGGCCAATGCAGCGTGGCGGAAAAGCTGCCGGTATTCGCCGTGCACCGGAATGAAATATTTTGGTTTAACGAGCTGCAGCAGGATTTTCATTTCTTCCTGGCTGGCGTGGCCCGAGACGTGAATAGGCGCCGACCTTCCGCTTTCGTAATAGACCAGCACGCGGCGCCGGAAAAGATGATCGATCATGCGGAAAATATTTTTCTCGTTTCCCGGAATGATTCGCGCGGACAAGATTACCGTGTCGTTTTCGGTGATGTTCATCAGCCGGTGATTGTCCACGGCGATGCGTGAAAGCGCGGAGAGCGGTTCGGCCTGTGTTCCGCTAGCTAGAACCACCAGCTTCTGCGGATCGTAGGTCTTGATGTCCTGCGGGCGAACGACGCTGCCGTCGGGGATGCGTAACTTTCCGAGGCCGTGGGCGATTTCAACGTTGTCCACCATGCTGCGCCCGACGAAGCCAACTTTACGCCCGACCATTCTGGCAATGTCGATCACTTGCTGTATGCGGTGCACCGAGCTGGAAAAGCAGGACACCACCACTTTTTTCGGCGCGGCGCGGAATAATTCTTCCAGTCGCACGATGACGGCGCGTTCCGACGGCGTGAAGCCGGGACGTTCCACGTTGGTGCTGTCACTGAAAAGCGCGAGCACCCCCGCTTGCCCGTAGCGCGCGAAGGCATGCAGGTCGAATGGTTTTCCGTCCACCGGCGTGGGATCGATCTTGAAGTCACCGGTATGAATGATCACACCTACCGGTGTGCGCACGGCGAGCGCGACGCAATCCACGGTGCTATGCGTTACATGCAAGTATTCGATCGCAAATGGGCCGATGGTGGTGGTGTCGCCGGCAGCGATTTCGGTTAATTTCGCGGACTCCAGCAGGCCGTGCTCTTCGAGTTTTTTCTTTACGATAGCGAGAGTGAATTGCGTTCCATAAATCGGTACGTTCAATTCGGGGAGAATGTACGGAATGGAGCCAATATGGTCTTCGTGCGCGTGTGTGAGCACGATGGCCTTCACCATGCGCTTGTTTTGTTTCAGGTAGGTGATGTCGGGAATAACAATGTCCACACCGAGAAGCTCCTGCTCGGGGAACATCAAGCCCGCATCAATGACAATAATCTCGTCGCCAAAGCGCAAGGCGAGCATATTCATGCCGAACTCGCCCAATCCGCCCAGCGGAATGGCCCACAATGATGATTGGCTCAAATCTTTCCGGCTTTCTCGCTCAGTGCTCGCGGCGGGGGATCCGTTTGCTTTTCTTGGTAACACGCAATCGTATCACATTGAGAGCCTTGAAGAGGCGCGGCCGAGAATATCGACGAAGCGTCCAGTCGGCGCATAGGGCAGTAGCGCGCGGAGACCGCGTTGGAACGATGATGATATTGCTGAATTACTCGCCTCGGCCGCCTGCAAACAATCTGGCAACGGCGACGAGAACGATCGCGCCCACGGTAGCAGCAGCCAAGCTTCCCCAAAACCCCAACACGCCAATTCCGAGGCGTTCAAAAATCCATCCGCCGATCACGGCCCCGACAAGGCCGAGGATTACGTCCACCACGCACCCGAATCCGCGCCCACGAGCTACGGTGCCAGCGAGCCATCCCGCGATCAATCCGATGAGGAGCCACCACAGGATTGAATGCGTTTCGACGTAGACGACCACATCGCGCTGCGTTACCGGATGCTGAATTCGCGCAACCCACGCCGCCATACTCGCCATAATCGAATCTCCTTTTATCAAGACTGGCAAAAAACGTAGCCCAGGCTCTTGTAGACGAGCTTTGCCGCTAGGAAGTCGGCTGCGTGATATCCGGGGCGGGGGGCAAGTTCGGTAACATCCATCGCGACAATTTTTTTGTGATCCGCCACCGCGCGCACCAGCGAAGTGATTTCGTGCCAGTCCAGTCCACCAGGTTCGGGCGCAACGGTGGAGGGAACCACGGAGGAGTCGAAGCCGTCGAGATTGATGGTCAAGTAAACGCGAGGGCCCAAATCTTCCAAAACCTTCGCAATCCAGGTTTTCACCGGGGCGCGAACAATGTCTTTAGCCCAATAAATTTTCGTGCGCAAATGCGGAATCGCTTTTGCTTCGAGTTCCGACAATGCGCGGATTCCCACTTGTACTGCCGGACAAGTTTCCACGACGCGGCGCATGGCACACGCGTGGCTGGCAGGATTGCCCTGGTATTCGTCACGCAATTCAGCATGCGCGCCAATGTGCAGCACGCAGAGATCTTTATATTTTCTGGCGGTGGCGGAGACCAGCGGCGGCGTCAATCCGTGTTCGCCGCCCAGGGCCACGGGAAACTTGTCGTCCTCGAGCAGGGCAAGTTGCGCGGTGAAGAGTTCGGTCATCACCTCGCTCAAAGTTCCGTCTTGCGTGTCGATGGGAGGCTGCGTGGCGATGCCGATTTCCTTGTACGGTTCGAGCTGCAATTCTTCATCGTAAAGTTCCAGGTGACGGCTCGCGGCGATAATTGCGGCCGGACCGTTGCGCGTTCCGCGTTCGTACGTTGTAGTGCGTTCGAGTGGAACCGGAAAAATCACGGCGCGTGATGTTTCGTATGAAGAATGTTCTTCCGGCAGACCGCCGAAATTGTCCGGCGGCATCGGAGTGTATCGTGACATAATGCGGGCGCCCCTTAAACTGATTGGAAATTTTCTTTTGCACCGGCCCTATTTGTAATATCAATAAGGCCTCAAATAATTTTCTGCCCGAGAATCTCTCGGGAAACATACATTACCTGCGAGGGCGATGAATGGCAAAGAAAAAGGGCGTCACGGGGCGTACGTTACACGACCCGATTGAAGACCGCCTCACTCCGATTTTCCCGCTGGACCTCTCTCGCATTCGCACCATTGATGACTTGGTTCGCGCCATGGGGCAGACCGCCTATACAGCGCGGCAAATCGGCGACGCAGCTGATGTTCTGGAAGCGATGGCTCGCGACAAGGATTGTTTCATCGTACTCACGCTTTCCGGAGCGCTGACAGTCGGAAAAATGGGCTTGGTTTTTTGCGACTTAGTTGAATCCGGCATGGTGAAAGCAATCGTGTCCACCGGAGCGCTGATGGCCCACGGTTTGGTGGAAGCAACCGGGCGTTCTCATTTTCGTTACGACTCAAAAATGGGCGACAAGGAGCTTTTTCTCGCGGGTTACAACCGTGTATACGATTCGCTCGAGCCGGAAGTGAATCTGGATGCTGTAGAAGTGGTTGTAGATTACGTTCTGCAGCGTTGGGATGCTGAAGAGACGGTCTGCAGTTGGAAGCTGAACCGGCGCATGGGCGAATACTTGCAGCAACATGCGAAAGGCCGCGGCATTCTGAAATCATGCGTGGAGCACAATGTTCCGGTTTTCGTTCCGGCATTCACTGACTCCGAGCTGGGAATTGATTTTGCTTTGTACCAGCGGCAGCGCAAAAAAGAAGGGAAGCCTCCGCTGCGCTTCGATCCTTATTTAGATTTCGAACACTACGCCTCGACCATGCTGGCGACCAAGCGCATGGGAATCTTTACCGTTGGCGGCGGAGTTCCACGCAACTGGGCACAGCAGTTTGGAGTGTATGCAGAGCTGCTCGCGCGGCGAGGCTACGAAAAGATTCCGCTAAAGCGTTACAACTATGGGCTGCGCATTTGCCCTGAGCCGGTGAATTGGGGTGGGCTCTCCGGGAGCACGTATACGGAAGCTGTTTCGTGGGGGAAATTCGTTCCGATCGAAGAGGGCGGAAGGTTTGCCGAGGTTCTGGACGACGCCACGGTTGCGCTGCCACTGATAGTTGGCGCAGTTCTGGAACGGATCGGTTATCTCAAACCAGAACAAAATTCGACCAGCGCCCAGTCAACGAGTTCTTTGTCAAAGCGAAAAGTAGCTGCCAAGAAATAGAAGATTTATCGCGTCTTTCCGATATTGTCCGGCGGGCGCGGTAACTGAAAAGGAGAGTTCGATGAATCGAAAATACTTCGTCGCCAACGCCATTCTTTGGGCCGCCGCCATCGTAGCATCAGCAATTCTTGGCGCGCCCGTATACCTCTCAGCGGGCCTCTTGCCGCTCTTGGCGGCGTCCGCTCTGCTGGTAACCTGGCCTAAATCCCCAACCACCTAAGGCCATCGATGCGCTGGCG
>Ga0307477_10003033_pt1 | contig 12645 bp, 13 predicted proteins | sample atmos_gasesECM2C_FD_203316 | JGI IMG/M metagenome (GOLD analysis project Ga0307477, IMG submission 203316) | Hardwood forest soil microbial communities from Morgan-Monroe State Forest, Indiana, United States - atmos_gasesECM2C_515 | ecosystem: Environmental > Terrestrial > Soil > Temperate...
TGCGGGCCGTTCGTCGGGCGGGTGCGAGCCAGCCTCAGGCGCCCGCCGACACCCGTTCGCTCAGAACTCGGGACGACCCAGCCGACTGCATCGTGACGCCGTAGAGGCAATCCGCGGCCTCCATGGTTCGCTTTTGATGGCTCACGATCAGAAGCTGCGCCTCGCTCCGGAACTCTCTGATCAGATCCAGGAACCGGTGCAGGTTGATGTCGTCAAGGGCCGCCTCGACCTCGTCCATCAGGTAGAAGGGGGACGGCCGGCTCCGGAACACCGCAAACAAGAACGCCATGGCCGTCAGCGACCGCTCACCGCCGGAGAGCAACGACAGGCGCTTGACGTTCTTGCCCGAAGGTCGCGCCTCGATCTCGATGCCGGTCTCAAGCAGGTTGTCGGGGTCGGTCAAGCGGATCCGGCCCACCCCGCCCGGGAAGAGCGTGCCAAAGAGTTGCGTGAAGTTGTCCGCCACATCCACGAACGCGGCGCTGAACACCTCGATGATCTCAGCGTCGATCACCCGGATGACCTTCGCCAGCTCGCGACGGCCGCCCTTGACGTCCTCCAACTGTTGCTCGAGGAACACGTGGCGCTCTTGGAGCGCGGCATGTTCCTCGACGGCGAGCGGGTTGATGGGACCCATGAGCCGAAGGTCTCGCTCGAGCTCGCGGGCCCGGTGTTCGGCGGTCGTGGCCGCCGGCAGGTCCGGACAAGTGGCGGCCATGGCGACTTCGGGTTCGCAGTCGTGCTCCCGACGTAGCGTCTCCGTCGCGGTCTCCATCCGCACTCGGACCTCAGCGTCATCCAGCTCGGCTCGCTGGACCCGCTCCCGCAGGGCAGTCAGCTCCCGCTCGGCGACGGCGCGCTCACGGCGAAGCCCGTCCAGGCGCTCTGACAATGTCGTCACCTGCGTAGCCTGCGCCCGCCGCTGTTCGCGCAACTCGCCCAACCTGACCTCAATGCGTTCAAGGAGCGCGGCGGTGCCGTCGGCGAGGCGAGCCAACGCCAGTGAGTCGCGTTGGGCCTCGAGGCGGCGCTGCGCGGCACCGTCACGTTCGGATCGATGACCCCGGAGGCGGGACTCAACCTCGTCCTGCCGGCGGGCGAGAATGGCACGCCTCTGCTCGAGGCGACCGGCCCGCACCTCGAGCTCGGTGCGGGAAGTGCGCAGTGTTGCCTGGCGCTGGTCGAGCCGGGCGCGGGCGGCGCGGACAGCGACCGATCGCTCTACACCGGCTGCCTCTTCGGCCTCCAGCGCGGGAAGCAGTTCCTCTAGTTCGCGGATCCGAGCTACGTCCGTCGCCAAGCGATCGTCGAGCGAGCCGGCCTGGCTCATGACGGCATCGAGCTCTGCGGCCGCCTGCCGAAGGTCGGCCACAGCCTTCTGGCGGGCCTCGGTCATCCCCGCCATCCGGCTGTCGTGGCGATCAAGCGCCCTTGCCGCCTCGGCTTCCGCCGCCCGAAGGGTTTCAAGGCGAAGCTGGGTTCGTTGGACAGCAGCGGTGGCGGCGGTCGCCCTGTCGGTCGCGGCCGCAGCCTGGCTCCGGGCTTCTTCCAGCGCTGCCCCAGTCGCGCCCGCGGAGCCGGCGCCGGCGCGCCAGCCGGCACTCGAGAAGCGATCGCCGTCCCGGGTAACAACGACGAGATCGGGGCGCGCGGCAGCGACGTCGAGGGCTTGTTGCCAACCACCGGTGACGGCCACCGCCGGTGACAGCAGCCGATCGAGCAGGGCCGACACGCCGGGCCGGGTGGCGGACACGTGCTCTCGCACCCGCTCGCCCGGGCCATCGACCACGCCGCCGCCCGCGGCCAAAGCCGGGCCATCGACCGGGCCGCCGCCCCCGGCCAAAGCAGCGCGATCGACCACGCCGCCGCCCGCGGCCAAAGCCAGGCCACCGCCGTCGGATGGACCGAGCGCGAGAACCGCTCCCGACACCCCGCCGTCGTGCAGGTGCGCCAACGCCCGGCGGGCCGCCTCCTCCCCTTCCACCACGACCGCGGCGATGGCCTCGCCCACCGCCGCCTCCACGGCGGCCTCCCACCCCGGATCGATCTCGACCACGTCGAGAAGGGTGCCGATCATGCCTTCGATCCCGGCCAGCCGTTGCGCCCCGGCCCGGGCCCGCGCTTCGTCCAAGGCCTGCGTCAACGCCTCGGCCCGGGCGACCCACGAACGCTGGGCGCCCCCAGCGTCCGCGGATGCGGTCGTTGCCGCGGCCAGCTCCGCCTCCGCGGACGCCCGAGCGGCGCCGGCTCGGTCCAGCGCATCGGCGAGCGCACCCTCGTCCGCCTCGGCCTCAACCAGCTCTCCACGCAGCCGCTCCACCTCGGCCGACAACCGGCCGGAACCGGAACCCAGCTGGCTCAAGCGTTCATCCAGCTGGGCGCGCTCGACCCTCGAGCGCTCCACAGAGCTTCGCAGCGCAACCAGCTCACCCCGCACCTCGGCGGCGCCGGTCCCCACCGGTTCGGGCGCGGCCGATACCGACTCCAGCTCGGCGGCCAACTCCGCCTCGGCGCCAACCAGGTCGGCCACCTGCGGAGCCAACCGCTCGCTTTCGGCCTCGACGTCCGCCAGCTCGACCTGGGCCGAAGCGAGGTCGGCTTCCAGGGTCGCCACCACGTCCTGGTCGAGCTCGGCGTGGCGCAGCCGATCGGCGGAGCGGCGGCGCTCGGCCAGCAGCGCGACCAACCCTCGAGCTCGTTCACGTTGACCTTCGAAGCGGCCCAGCACGTCGCCGAGCCCGGCGTCACCGGCGGCGGTGAGAGCCGCCTCGACGGCCAGCACCCCGGCATCGAGGCGGCCCAGCGAAGCGACGACCTGGCTTTCAGCGCTGGCCGTCTCGGCCTTGACTCGGGCCAAGTTGTGGGCTCGGGACTGCAGGGCGGACAGCTCGCGCCCAGCGAGGTGAAGGCGAATGGCGCCCAGCTCCTGGACGACATCGCCATGGCGCCGGGCCGCCTCGGCTTGGCGCTCGAGCGGACGCAACTGGCGGCGCACCTCGCGCAGCAAATCCTGGACACGGAGGAGGTTGCCCTCGGTGGCTTCCAACCGGCGCTGCGCCTTCTCCCTGCGCCGCCGGAACTTCAGCACGCCAGCCGCCTCTTCGATGATCAGGCGCCGCTCGGTGGGCTGGGCGTTGAGCACAGCATCCAGCTGACCCTGGCTGACAATCACGTGCTGCTGGCGCCCCACGCCGGAGTCGGAAAGCAGCTCCTGTACATCAAGGAGGCGGCAGGGCACGCCGTTGATGGCGTACTCGCTCTCGCCCGACCTCCACAGCGTCCGGCTCAGGGTCACCTCGGCGAACTCGATCGGGAGCAGTCCGGCCGAGTTGTCGATGGTCAGGGACACCTCGGCGCGCCCGAGCGCGCTGCGCTTGGGGGTGCCCGCGAAGATGACGTCTTCCATCTTGGCGGACCGCAACGTTCGGGGCCCCTGGGCGCCCAGGACCCACGCCACGGCGTCGACGATGTTGGACTTCCCGCTCCCGTTGGGACCCACGACGACGGTGATCCCGGGCTCGAATTCCAGGGTCGTGGTGTCGGCGAAGGACTTGAAGCCCTTGAGGGTGAGTGACTTCAGGAACACGTCGGCCCGACGTTACCGAAGCTACCGACGGGGTCTAGTGATGGGGCGATCAGACCTGGCACTGGACACACAGGAAGTGTGAACGGCCGTTGATCTTGACGCGGACGATGGGGCTCCGGCATCGGCGACACGCCTGACCTTCGCGGTCGTACACCTTGTGCTGGGTCTGAAATTCGCCCACGGCACCGAAGAGATCGCGGTACTGCTCGTCGGCCAGGGAGCTGCCCCGGTGGCGTATGGCGTCTTGGAGAGTCTCGACCATGGCGCGATACAGCCGGCGAACCTCCTGGGAGGAGAGCGAGTCGGACTGGCGGTCGTAGCGCAAGCCTGCGGCGAAGAGGATCTCGTCCGAGTAGATGTTGCCGATGCCGGCGAGAAACCGCTGATCCATGAGCAGCGGCTTGAGCATCGTGCGACGCGAGCGAAGGAGGTCGCCGAAGTGCGTCCACGTCATGATCTCGTCCAGCGGGTCAAAGCCCAGATGGTTGAGCTCGGGGATCTCCGCGGCCACGTGGTCGGCCGCCGTGACGAACACCTCGCCAAAGGTCCGGGGATCCACGAAGCGCAGCTGACCGGAGGTGGCGAAGGTCAGCACCACGTGGGTGTGCTTGTCGAGGGGCTCCTTGGCGCTGCGGGCGAAAAGGAGCTGGCCGCTCATGCCGAGATGGACGACCAACACGTCGCCGCCGTCGAGGCGGATCAGCAGGTACTTGCCCTTGCGGTCGACGCCGACCAGCTTGTGTCCGACCACCTTGGCGATGAAATGCTTCTTGTTGGGATGGCGGCGGATCGAGCGCATGCCGGTCACATCCACCGTTTTGACCCGTTTGCCCACCGCCTCCTTGTCGAGGTCGCGGCGGATGGTCTCGATCTCGGGTAGCTCAGGCATCCGGGAAGCCCTCAGACATCCGGGAAGCCCTCAGGCATCCGGACCACCACTCTCACCAGCGCCCGGATGGCGCCCCCCGGCTAGCAACGCCACGAGCTCATGCCACGCGCCCCGCGCTGCCTGTTGCTCTGCCTGCTTCTTGCTGCGCCCCTCGCCCCGGCCCCGCTCCACTCCAGCGACATACACGACGGCGAAGAAGCGCTTGGCGTGATCGGGGCCCTCATCTCGCACCTCGTAGCGCGGCAGCTGCTCGAAACGGTGCGCGGCCAGCTCTTGCAACCTCGTCTTGTAGTCCTGGCCGCCGGGCCCGGCGGCTCCCTCCTCCACCCGGTCGCCGAGGAAGCGCATGACCAGCCGGGCTGCCGCGGTCCACCCGCCGTCGAGGTAGACGGCCCCAATCACCGCCTCCATCGCGTCGGCCAGGATCGACGGCTTCTCCCGGCCCCCGGAGGCGTCCTCGCCCTTGCCCAGCAGCAGCGCCCGGCCCAACCCGATGCCCAGGGCCACGTCGGCTAGGGCCTCGGAGTTCACCACCGAGGCCCGCACCTTGGCGAGCTCCCCTTCGGGCAGATCGGGGTAAGTCAGATACAGGTGGTCGGTTACCACGAGGCCCAGCACGGCGTCGCCGAGGAACTCGAGCCGCTCGTTGGACTGCTCCCCCGGAGTCTCCGCGCACCAGGACCGGTGGGCCATGGACCGCGCGAGAAGCTGAATGTCCTGGAACTCCCACTCCAGCCGGGTGGCCAGCTCGGCCAGCTCGAGACCAGGGGTACGATTCAGGAGGCCCCGAGCTTCGCCATGACGTAGTCCACGGCGTCCCGAACGGTCTTGAGGTCCTCGAGGTCTTCGTCGTCGATCCTGAAGCCCACCGACCGCTCACTCAGCTCCTCCTCCAGGGCCTCGACCAACTCGATCAGGGCCAGGGAATCGGCGTCCAGGTCGTCGGCAAAGGACGATCCTTCGGTGATCCGGGTGCCGTCGATCTCGAGGATGTCGGCCAGGCGATCGCGGATGAGCTCAAAGACCGCTTGACGGTCCATCGGGCCCCGTTCCACGTGGGTCTCAGCCGGCACGTTGCCTCCAGACGGTTGCGACGGCGGCGAGATGATAGCGGCGGCCGGCCCGAAATGCTGCGGCGCGAACTCGTCAGATCAGTCCAATCCCGCCGATTCCAGGGAATCTGTCAACGGAGCGGATCCGGCGATGGCGGCGCCGAGCTTGGCGACCAGGCCCGACTCGACGGCGTCGCGGCCGACGCGGATGGCGTTGACCACCGCCCGGGCCGAGGACGAACCGTGGCTGATGATGCACACCCCGCCCACGCCGAGCAGCATCGCCCCCCCGGTGCTATCGGGCTCGAGCTGGTCGGCCAGCGGGGCCAGCGCCGGCAGCAGCACATCGGCGGCGGCCTGGAACTCGGGGGTGGAGCCGAACACCTCGAGGAGCTTGCTGACGATAAAGCGCATGCCGCCCTCGAGCGTCTTCAGCGCCACGTTCCCGGTAAACCCGTCGGTGACCACGACGTCCACCTGATCTGTCATGAGATCCCGGCCCTCGACGTTGCCCACGAAGGTCGCCCCGGAGGGCAACGTCTGTGCCGCGAGCAAGGCGTGGGTCTCCTTGACCAGCGTCGATCCTTTGGTGTCCTCCTCGCCGATGGAGAGCAGGCCGACTCGAGGGTGGGCGATGCCGTAGCGCTCGCACGCGAGAACCGCGCCCATTTGGGCAAATTGCACGAGCCAGGCGGGCGCGCAGTCGGCGTTGGCACCGGCGTCGAGCATGATCGTCGGGGTGGTGCCCGGCACGGGGATCGGCGTGGCGATGGCCGGCCGGGCCACCCCCCGCAGCCGGTGCATGCGAAGAAGGGCGCTGGCCATCGTCGCCCCGGTGTTGCCGGCGCTGACCATCGCCGAGGCTTTGCCGTCTCGCACGGCCTCGGCGGCGCGGACCAACGAGGAGTCCTTCTTGACCCGCACCGCCCGGGCTCCGTCTTCATCCATGCCGATTACTTCGCGGCACGCGATGACGTCGAGGCCGCCCGTATCGCCCAACCGGTCTGGATCGCCTACCAGGACGACATCCACTCCAAGCTGTTCTGCAGCGTGTCGGGCGCCCTTGACAATCTCGGCTGGGGCGTTATCGCCGCCCATGGCGTCGACGGCGATCGGCAATTGGCCCACGACGGCGCGACGAGGGAAACGCTCAGCCGACGTCGATGGCCTGACGCCCGCCGTACCAGCCGCAATTGGGGCAGACCACGTGGGGCAGCTTGGCCTGCTGGCACTGGGGACAGACGCTGCGCGGAGGCGCCGCGAGGGTCCAGTTGGATGCCCGCCGGCTGCGGGCCTTGGCTTTGGAGGTCTTCTTCTTGGGGACGGCCATGATGACCCTCTGGCTCCTATCGCGGGGCGCGCCGCTGACTCGAGGTCATGCGGTGCGGCTGGCCAGCGTAGCAAGCCTGACCGGCGGCCACGAAGGCCGCCTACGGCTCGGGGCGAAGGGCGTCGAGCGCGGCCCAGCGAGGATCGAAGGTCGGCTCGGCGCAGCCACAGGTCCCGGCGTTGAGCTCGGCCCCACACGTCGGGCACAGCCCGGCGCAGTCCGGTCGGCAGAGCGGCGCCAGCGGCAACTCCAACACGATCGCCTCCCGGGCCAGGGGTTCGAGATCCAGCTGGTCGTGCACGAGGGGCCAGGTCTCGCCCTCCTCCGGTTGGGGAACGAACAGTTCGTCCACCTCGGCGTCAGCCGTCCCTCCGATGGCGGCGAGGCAGCGCCGGCACGTTCCCTCCCATGGCGCCCAAACCCGACCCCGGACGACAACCCCACCGTCGACCGCTTCCAGTTTGACATCGAGGGCAACCTCGGACCCGGAGGGCACCCACGCTTCCGCTACCGCCAGTCCGGCCAAGCGGCCGTGGGTGGCCAGCCGCTCCCGAAAGCCCGGATGGCGCCGCAGCGACACGACGTCGACGAGGAACGGGGAGCGCGGCATCAGACGACGCCGGTCAGCGCACGTCCTGATCGAAGAACCCGTCCTCGCCCTCGCCTTCTTCGCCAAGGCCGAGCGCGGCACCGCCGGGAAGCGGTGTGACCCGCAGCTTCTCCCGGCCGGCCTGCACGGTCTTCATCGTGCGCTCGAGCACGATCTCGAACGCGGCCAGCTTTTGGTCGCAGTAGTCCTCGGCCTCGAGCCGAAGCCGGCTCGACTCCTCCCTCGCGTCGTCCACCAGGCGCTGGGCGGTGCTGGCTGCCTCCCGGACGATCTCCGTGCGTTGCACCATCCGCTCAGCCCGGATCCGAGCCTGTTCGATGATCTCGTTGGCGTCGCGATGGGTCTTGGAGACGAACTCGCCGCGCTCTTTCAACATCCAGCGGGCCTCGCGGAGCTCTTCCGGCAGGCGGTCCAGCGCGTCCTCCAGGAGCTCAAGGATCTCGTCCTTGGTCAGGCGCACCGTGTTGGACATGGGCAGCGTCTTGGCGTTGTTGACGATCTCGATGAGGCGCTTGAGCACCATCTCGGTGTCGGGCTGGTTGTGCTCGTCAGCCACCGTCTGGCCCTTCGGCGACGCAGTGGGGGAACTTCTCGGCCAGCCGCTTTGCCACCGGAGGCGGGACCATCGACGCCACCCGGTCCGCTCCACCGAACCGGGCGATGTCTCGAATCAGCGAAGACGAGATATAGGACGTGTCCGACGCGCACGGAACGAACCAGGTGTCGATCCCGGAAATGGCATGGTTCATCTGCGCCTGCTGCAACTCGTATTCGAAGTCGCTGGCGATGCGCAGACCTTTGACGAGCACGTCGGCGCCGAGCTGGCGGGCAACGTCGACCACGAGACTGGCAAAGAACTCGATGTGGACGTTCTCGAGGTGGGCGACCGACTCGGCGATCATCTGGCGCCGCTCGTCCAGGTCGAACAAGGCCCGATCCTTTTGCGGGTTGCGGATGGCGGCGACGATGACGTGCTCGAACAGACGCGACGTGCTCTCGACCACGTCGAGGTGGCCGTTGTGGAACGGATCAAACGATCCGGGGATCAGGGCGGTTCTCATGGAGCGGGGTCTCCTTGGCGCTGCAGCAGCGTCACCACGGTACCGCCGTGACGACGTGTTCTCAGGACCTCCCATCCCGCGGGAGAGCCGATCGCGTGATCGGACTCCCCCACCACGAGGTCGACCTGGAGTCCCGAGAGCAGGTCGTGCCAGCCGTTCCACGCGTAAGGAGGATCGATCAGGGCAACGTCGGCGCGGCCAGCCGCCCGAAGCCATCGTCCGACTTCGTCACGCACGACCTTGGCCCGGTCAGCCAGCCCGAGCGCGCCCAGATTGGCGCGGATGGTGGCCACTGAGCGCCGATCCCGGTCGACGAACGTGGCCCGAACCGCGCCCCGGCTCAGCGCTTCGATCCCCAATGCGCCGCTACCAGCAAAGAGATCGAGCACTTCGGCCCCATCAAGGGCGTCCAGACTGGCCAAGCTATTGAAGATGGCGCTCCGAACCAGATCGCTCGTCGGACGAGTCGTCTCGCCCGGAGGAACTTGGAGTCGGCGACCGCCCACGAGGCCGGCTACAACCCGCATCCCACAACCTGCATCGGAGGGGAGGCTACCTGCACGTACCGTGGAGCCGTGATGCGCCCGCCACCGCGCTTGCCGGACGAGCTGATCACGTGCATCGACTGCGGCGGTCGCTGTCACCTTCTCGTCAACTGGGCCCCTGACGACCCGCCCCTGCCCGGCGACGTTGTCGCTTATCGTTGCGAGGATTGCCTGGACAGGTGGGATCTGGTGGTCGGCGACGACGACGAGTAGCGGCTCACGCCTCTAGCCCGGCTTCGACTCGCAGTCGTCTCCAGCGGCGGTACCGGCTGCCCACCAGGGCGGCGTAGACACCGCCGGCGAACGCCAACGCCACCCCCCACACCTGACCAGCGACGACCAGCACACCGCCGACAGCGGCCAGACCGACTCCGAGAGCGCCGTCGGCGAGGAGCACCGTTCGCCAATTGCGGGCATAGGCCGCGGCGTCGGACGTACGCGGGAATCGCACGCCTCCTACCATGCCACCGTGCCGCTGGCCGCCGAAGTGGAGACGATGCTCAGCGCTCTGGCCTCCCTCGACCTGCCACCGATCGAAACCCTTCCTGTCGACCAGGCGCGGGCGAGCTACGAGGCTTTCGCTCTGATCGGCACCACCAGCATCGAGGTCGGGTCTGTCCAGGACCGCTCCATCCCCGGCCCAGCCGGGCCCCTCAACGTCCGCGTCTACCGCCCGGACACAGCCACCCGGACCTCGCCGGTCCTGGTGTGGTTTCACGGAGGCGGCTTCGTGATCGGGGACCTCAACAGCGCCGACCCGACCGCTCGAGCCCTGGCCGCGGCCACGGACGCCGTCGTAGTGAGCGTCGACTACCGCCTCGCTCCTGAGGCTCGCTGCCCGGCGGCGGCCGAAGACTGCTACGCGGCGGCGTGCTGGGTCGCCGATCATCATGATGAACTGGGCATCGACCCGCAACGCCTGGCCCTCGGCGGCGACTCAGCCGGTGGCAACCTGGCTGCTGTCGCGGCGCTCAAGGCGCGCGCCGGTCACGTTCCCCCTGTCTGCTTCCAGCTGCTCGTCTACCCGGTGACCGACGCGACCATGAGCACCCCCAGCTACCGCGACAACGCCGAGGGGCGATTGCTGACGGCGAGCACCATGCGCTGGTTCTGGCACTGCTATCTCGGGCCCAACGGCGACCCACGACATCCTGACGCCTCGCCTCTGTACGGCAACCTTTCGGGCGTGGCGCCCACGCTCATCATCACCGCGGAGTTCGATCCGCTCCGCGACGAGGGCGAGGCCTACGGCGCGGCGCTGGCCGCGGCGGGCGTGCCCGCGACCGTGAGCCGCTACGACGGCCAGGTGCACGGGTTCTTCGGGACGTCGTCGGCCTTTGGACCTCAGGCGGCCGCGGCGCTCGACGAAGCAGCCTCGGCGCTGCGCAACGCGTTTAGCTCTTGAACAGGAACTCCCGCTCGTCGCCGTCGACCAGATCCTCGACCTCGGCCCGCAGGACGGGATGGCTCACCAGACCCGGATCGGCATCGACCAGGTCGAAGGCGACCTCACGAGCCTGCTCAACCAGCTCCCGATCGCGCTTCAGCGAGGCGAGCTTGAGGTCGCTGCGACCTTTTTGCCGGGCGCCCAGAATCGTGCCCTCGCCGCGAATGTCGAGGTCCCGCTCAGCCAGGAGGAACCCGTCGGTGGTGGTCTCGAAGGCAGCCAGCCGTTCCTCGGCCTCGTCGGTCCCAGGCCCGGTCAGGAGATAACACCACGACGCCGCGGCACCGCGACCGACCCGCCCACGAAGCTGGTGGAGCTGCGCCAGGCCGAAGCGATCGGCGTCGAGGATGACCATCACCGTCGCGTTGGGAACGTCGACGCCGACCTCGATCACGGTCGTGGCCACGATCACGTCAAGCGCTCCCGACCGGAACGAATCCATGGTCGACTCTTTGTCGCGGGCTCCCATCTGCCCGTGCAACAGGCCCACCCGAAGCCCCTCGAGCTCGGTAACGCGAAGCCGGTCGTACTCCTCGGTGGCCGATCGGGCCTGCACGCGCTCGCTCTCCTCGACGAGCGGGCACACCACGTACGCCTGATGGCCGGCCGCCACCTCGCCGCGTACCCGCTCCCACGTCGGCCCGTCAGCGTCTCGCACCCACTCGGTCGTGATGGGCGTGCGCCCGGGAGGAAGTTCGTCGAGGGTGGTCACGTCCAGATCGCCGTACACCGTCATCGCCGCCGTCCGCGGTATGGGAGTGGCCGTCATGACCAACACGTCAGGCACCGCCTCACCTTCCGCCTTGGCCCGCAGAGCGGCCCGCTGCTCGACCCCGAAGCGGTGCTGCTCGTCGATCACGACCGCGCCCAACGAGTGAAAGCCCACCGACTCAGTGAGGAGGGCATGCGTTCCGATCAGGATGTCGATGCGTCCTCCCCCGAGCTCAGCGTGGATACGGGCGCGGTCGGAGGCCGTCGTGCGGCCCGTCAGGAGCTCGACGGAAACGTCCCGCTCGCCCATGAGGGTGGCGTCGTCGGCGACGGTGAGCCCGCGCACCAACTCGCGAATTCCAGCGTGGTGCTGCTCGGCCAGGACCTCGGTGGGGGCCATGAGCGCCCCCTGGTAGCCACCTTGCACCGCGGTGAGCAAGGCGCAGACGGCGACGAGCGTCTTGCCAGAGCCGACGTCTCCCTGCAGCAGGCGGTGCATCGGGTGAGGGCCACCCAAGTCGGCTTGGATCTCGCTGATGGCACGGTGCTGCGCCGCGGTCAGCTCGAACGGCAGGTTGTCGCGGAACTTGGCGACCAACCCGCCGTCGAGGCGGTGACGAATGCCGAGCGACTGGCGCTCGACGGCACGCTTGCGAAGCACGAGCATGGTCTGAAGGCGGAGCAGTTCGTCGAGGGCGAGCCGGCGCCGGGCGGCGTCCTTGGCGGGGATGGACTCGGGAGCGTGGATCTGGTGGAACGACCAGGTCCGGTCACGGACGTCGAGGCGGTCGCGCCACGTCTCTGGCAGGGGGTCGGCAAACTCGCCGGCGCGCTCAAGGGCCTCGCCCACCCAGGCCATGACATCGCGGCTGACGATGCCGGCCTTCTCGGACTGCGGGTAGATCGGCACGATGCGCAGGGTCTGATCGCCAACCAGGTCGACCAACGGGTTGGTCATCTGGCGGCGCCCCGAGAACAGCTCGACCTTGCCGAAGACGACCGCCTCGACGCCTTCTCGTAACGTCTTGGTCCGCCAAGGCTGATTGAAGAACGTGCACTTGAGCGCGCCGGTCTCGTCCGCGAGATAGACCTCGGTGAGGCTACGGCCGCCCTTCGTCCGGCGCGTGCTCGACCGCCGCACGCGACCTAGCACCACCACCTCCTCGCCCACGGCCAGGTCCCGGATGGCCCGCTGCCTGGTGCGGTCGATGTACCGGCGGGGGTAGTACGTGAGCAGGTCGAGCACGTTGTCGACCTCAACCGCGGCGAGAGCGGCGGCCGTCTTGATCCCCACCCCATGCAGCGCGGTCACCGGCTGCTGACGCAGGCGCGGGAGAGTCCGGGGCACCTACTCGATCGAGAACAGGTAGGGGTACAGCGGCTGGCCGCCGTGGTGGACTTCGGCCGTCGCCCC
>Ga0307477_10003034_pt1 | contig 12643 bp, 11 predicted proteins | sample atmos_gasesECM2C_FD_203316 | JGI IMG/M metagenome (GOLD analysis project Ga0307477, IMG submission 203316) | Hardwood forest soil microbial communities from Morgan-Monroe State Forest, Indiana, United States - atmos_gasesECM2C_515 | ecosystem: Environmental > Terrestrial > Soil > Temperate...
GGTACCGCAACAAAAGTGTCACGGACATGATCGAAACCGAGCGCCTGGTGCTTCGAAAGCCGCGGCAGAAAGACGCCACCGATCTCGCCGTGGCGTACGCCGATCCCGACGTCGTCCGGTTCATCGGCGACGGCAGCACGGCCACGCTCGCCGAGGTCGAGGAGGGCATCGAGCAGTGGCTCGAGCGCTGGGAGAGCTGGGGCATGAGCTTGTTCTCGCTCGAGCGGCGGCAAGATGGCCGCGTCGTCGGCCGCGCCGGTTTCCTCCGCTGGGATTCCGAGACATGGGAGGTCGGCGGCGCCGAGACCGAGCTCGGCTGGCTGCTCGCGCGCGAGCACTGGGGGCAGGGCTACGCAACGGAAGCGGCGGCTGCTCTCCGGGACTGGGCGCTCGGCGAGCGCGGGCTGACGCGGCTCATCTCGCTCATCCGCCATGAGAACGTGCAGTCCGTGCGTGTTGCGGAGCGGATCGGCGAGCGGTACGAACGGGACGTCGTTGCTCGCGGCCACACCACCCAGCTGTACTCGATCAGCGCATGACCGAGCTGCGCCCGCTCGCCTGCGCCCGGGTCGTCGACGTGACCTCTTCCCTTGCCGGCCCGACGGCGACCCAGCTCCTCGCGGCGCTCGGCGCCGACGTGGTCAAGGTCGAGCCCCCCGCCGGCGACCACGCCCGAGCCTGGGGACCGCCGTTCTGGAACGGCGAGAGCGCGATGTTCCTCGCCTCGAACGCGGGCAAGCGCTCGCTCGCCGTCGACCTCGGGGACGAGCGCGGCCGCGAGGTCGTGTTGCGCCTCACCGACGGCGCCGACGTCTTCCTCCAGAGCCTGCGGCCTGGAGCCGCCGAGCGGCACGGCCTGGACGCCGCCGGGCTCCGGGCGCGGAACCCGCGCCTCGTCCACTGCTCGATCGGCGCGTTCGGGACTCATGGCCCGCTGAGCGAGCAGCCCGGCTACGACCCGCTGATCCAGGCCGCGTCGGGGATCATGAGCGTGACGGGCGAGAGCGGCGGGCCGCCCGTACGGGTCGGGGTGTCCCTCGTCGATATGGGCACCGGCGTCTGGGCGGCGCTCGGCGTGCTCGCGGCGCTGCACGAGCGCGAGCACACCGGCACCGGCCGCACGCTCGAGCTCTCCCTCTTCGAGACCGCGCTATCGCTGCTCGCGTACCAGCTCGTCGGCTACCTGGGCACCGGCTTCGTGCCGGGCCGCGAGGGGAGCGCGTTTCCCCAGATCGCGCCCTACCAGTCCTTCCCCACGCGCGACGGCGAGCTGATGATCGCCGCTGCGAACGACAAGCTCTTCGGCGCGCTGTGCGGCGTCCTCGGCCTGCCGGAGCTCGTCGACAACCCGCGCTTCCGCACGAACCCGGACCGGGTCGCGAACCGCATCGAGCTTCTCGCGCTCCTCGAGGCGCGGACGAGGGAGCGGGGGTCGGCGGAGCTACTCGAGGCGCTCGTCGCGGCTGGCGTGCCTGCGTCGCCGGTGCACGACGTTGGCGAGGCCGCGCGTCATCCGCAGACAGCGGGGCTCGGGATCCTGCAATCCCTCGGAGACCTCGTCACTGTTGCGGCTCCGATCTCGGCGGACGGCGAGCGGGTCCGCCATCGCACGCCGCCGCCGGCGCTTGGCGAGCACACCACCGAGATCCTGGAAGAGCTCGGCTACGCGGAGGGCGAGATCGCCGAGCTCGCCGGGGCGGGCGTCGTCCGGCTCGGCTGACGGAACCAGAGCAGCCACACCACAGCCGCGCCGAGGAGAACCGCAGCCCAGCCCCAGTTCGCCGCCGGCGTGAGGACGCTCGGCAGTTCGTGCATCGTCCAGCCGCGCTTGACGACCTGCTCGAGCCAGTCGTCGTTGGCGAGGTTCCCGACGCCGTAGGCGAGCATGAGCGCGAGGTACGCGTCGAGGACACGCGGCCTCGGCAGTCGCGAGAACGCGAGCGCGCTCAGGGCGACCATCGTGGCCTCCCAGCCGTGGTGCTGGCCGTGGTGAACGGCGTGGTGGAGCCCCGGCACCGCGGGCTGGCTCGCCAGCCTGCCCGTCTCGAAGAACCAGCCGAGGAACGGCACGCCGTCGAGGAAGAAGCCGAGCTCCGCTGCGATCAGCGGCGCGCAAAAGAAGACGAGCAGGGCGGCGATCGCGATTCGCAGCCTGTCGCCTCGGACCAGCCGGGGAACGGAGGACACGCCGACGCCGACCGCCAGCGCGAAGGCGAGGGCGACGCCGAGCGCCGGTACGGCGTTGAGCGCCTTCGCGTCGAGATCCGACTGGTCGACCGCGAAGTACACGACCGCACACAGCGCGATGGCGGCGACTCCGGCGACTCGGAGCCGACCGTGCAGCCGAGGCCAGGCGAGACCGACGACGGCGACCGCGATCAGCGCGAAGGGGAAGTTGAGCGCGACGAGCTCGCGTCCGAAGCCCGCCGCGATCCCGGTGTGGTGGACGTTGTAGAGCTCCGACGCCGGGAAGCGCGAGTAGGTCGCGATGACGGCGACGCCGTCGACCACGAGGAGGGCAAGCACCGCCCACACCTCCCAGGGAAGCCGCTTCACGGCCAGGGCGCCGCTCGATACAGGTAGCCCTCCAGCGGCCGGCCGAGCATTCGCTCGAGCCACTTCGAGACGCCGACGAGAGCCTCGAGGTCGATGCCGGTGTCCACGCCCTCCCCGTCGAGTAGGTAGACGAGATCCTCGGTTGCGACGTTGCCGGTCGCGCGCGGCGAGAACGGGCAGCCGCCAAGGCCGCCGACCGACGCGTCGAGGATGCGCGCGCCGGCCTCGAGCGCGGCGAGGCAGTTCGCGTAGCCGGTATTGCGCGTGTTGTGGCCGTGGAAGCCGTCGGCGTGAGCCCGCTCGATGAGCGAGCGGACCGCCGTCGGCGTCGCCACGCCGATCGTGTCGGCGAGGACGACCTCGGCGCGGCCGGCTAACGGTGCTGCGAGCTCGGCGACGACACCGGGATCCACACGTCCCTCGAACGGACAGCCGAACGAGCAGGAGATTGTCACCGTCGCCGGGGTCTCCCCGGCTCTGGCGAGAATCGCCTCGGCCCGGACGACCGCCTCGGCAAGCGTCGCGTTCCCGTTTCGGAGGTTGAAGGTCTCGGTGGCCGCGAACGTGACGTTGACGCGGTCGAGCCCGGCGGCGGCGAACCGCTCCCAGCCGCGCTCGTTGAGGACGAGGCCCGACAGCTCGACGCCCTCGCGCCGGCGGACCCGGGCGACCACCTCCTCGGCCCCCACCATCTGCGGCACCCGGTCTTCGCGGACGAAGCTGACGGCCTCGATCCGTGGCAGCGCGGCCGCCGCGAGGCGATCGATCAGCTCCGCGCGCGTCTCGGGGGGCAGCGCCTCCGCCTCGTTCTGCAGCCCGTCCCGCGGCCCGACGTCGCAAACAGTGATGTCCACGCCGCCGAGCGTACCCCGCTAACGCGTGCCGAGCTCCATCCCGAGGAGCCGCGGCAGGGCGGCACCGGCGCGCGCGGCCAGGGGCGGCTTCCGCCCCTGCTCCTCCGCCTCCTCGCAGGCCATGATCGCCCAGCGGACGACTCCACCGCCGAGCCGCCGGAACGGCTCCCCCGGCAGCGGGGGGACGTGTCGAGTCGCGAGCGGCAGCCGCGTCCACTCGTCGTCGCTCTCGAGAGCCAGCGAAGCGAGGATGCGGCCGCCGAGCCAGCTCGGCCCGACGCCGTGGCCCGAATAGCCGGCCCCGTAGTGGATCCGCGTGCCGGGCTGAGTGCGGAAGAACGGGAGGTGGTCGGCCGAGACGTCGATCGGGCCGCCCCACGCGCGCTCGACGCGAACGTCCGCGAGCCCCGGCAGCAGCCGCCGTAGCCCGGCTTCGGCGCGCGCCGCCGTCGGCACGTCGCCGGAGAAGCGGTCGTCGATGCGCCCGCCGAAGCCGATCGGCCCGCTGCCGCTGCCCATGAGCACCCGCCCGTCGTTCGTCGTACGGAAGTAGTGGAGGAACATCCTCCCGTCGACGACGGCCTCGCCGCCCGTCCAGCCGATCTCCACGAGCCGCTCGGGCACCGGCTCCGTGAGGACGACATAGGAGCCGAAGTTCGTCAGGTTCCGGCCCGCCGGCTTCCAGCCCGTCAGGGCCGCGTTCGTCGCGAGCACGACCTCGGAAGCTCGCAGGATTCCACCAGGCGTCACGAGCTCGTTCGGCGAGCCGGCGCGCACTCCGGTCACCCGCGTTCCCTCGTGTAGCGTCACGCCCGCGTCGAGCGCGGCCCGTCGCAACGCCCGTACGAGAAGGCCCGGATGGACGGTCGCCCCATCGGGATAGAAGACTCCGCCGCGGAACACGGGTGACGAGATCCGATGCGCCACCTCCTCCGGCGTGAGGGCGACCGCCTGGTCGGGACGACCGACGCCCCCGGCAGCGGCTACCGCCCTCTTCCCCGACGCGTCCTGCGCCGGCGCGGCCGAGACCTCGAGCATCCCCGCCTCGCGGAGCCACACGTCCTCACCGCGCCGCTCGGCCCACGCGCGAATGCCCGGCACGATCCGCTCGCCGGCACGCGCGAGCTCGAGTGCCCGCTCCTCTCCCAGGACCGAGAGGATCGAGGCGAAGGAGCCCCAGTAGCCGTGCACGAAGCCGCCGTTACGCCCGCTCGGCCCGTGCCCGCAGATCTCCGCCTCGAGGAGCGTCACCCTCAGCTCCGGCGCGCGCTCGCGCAACGCGAGTGCCGTCCAGAGCCCGGTGTACCCGCCGCCGACGATCGCGACGTGCGCGGACTCGGCCCCCGCCAGAGCCGCGGCCGGCGGCGGATCTCCCTCCGCCGCCAGCGCCTGCTCGAGCCACCAGGACGGCAGCCGCGGCTCGACCGTCAAGGAAGGAGGCCCGGCGGGGCGACCTCCGTCTTGCGGCGGAAGTACGGCCGAAGCTTGATGGCGGCGGCCACCATGAACGGCAAGCCGAGGAGCAGCGAGCCGATCCCGATCACGATCGGCACCTGGACGCCCAAAAGTGGATGCGAGTAGGCGTTGGCCTGTTTGCTGTTCTCGATGAATGCCTTCACGAAGACGAAGCCCATCAGCAAGCCGCCGAGCAGGGGCAACAGGCCGGCGAGGATGAACCCCCGCACGCTCTTGAACAGCTCGCGCCGGAAGTACCACGCGCACGCTAGGCCGGTGAAGCCGTAGTAGAAGCAGATCGCGAAGCCGAGCCCGGTGATCGAGTCGCTCAGGACGTTCTGGCTGGAGTTGAACCCGAGCAGCAGTGCCGTCCACACGATCGACAGCGCGCCCATCCCCAGCGTCGACACGGTCGGCGTCAGATAGCGCGGATGGATGCGCCCGAACACCGCCGGGATCGCGCCCCACTTCGCCATCGACAGCGTCGTCCGCGCCGTGGGCAGGATCGTCGTCTGCGTCGACGCAGCCGCCGACGTGAGCACGGCGATGATCAGCAGCTTGTCCCACGGGGAGCCGAACACTCCCTTCCCGAGCGCGTTGAGCACGTCATTCGAGTTCGCACCTAGGAATTTCGTCCCGGCGTACGCCTGCGCGGCCGTGGTGACGACCACATAGATCAGCACGAGGAGGATCGTCGAGAGGACGGCTGCCTTTCCCGGCCCCTCGGCCGAGTCGCGCGACTCCTCGTTGACCGACACACCCGAGTCCCAACCCCAGTAAATGAAGATCCCGAGCAGCACGCCGAGGACGAGAGCGGTGTAGGAGATGTCGAACGGGTTGAACCACGACGCGCTCACGTGCATCGAGCCTGCCCCGGCATTGCCGTGGTAGACCTTGTAGAGCGCAACGATCGAGAAGGCCGTCAGGATCAGGATCTCGGCGCTGAGCAGAACCGCCTGGGTCTCGGCCGAAAGCTCGATCCCGCGGTAACAGATCCAGGTCATCAGCGCGATCCAGACGATCGAGCCGATGATGAGCCAGGTCGCCGAGCTCGCGCCGTGGTGCCAGTTGAAGAGCAGGTACGTGTACTGGGAGGCGATCACGGCGAGCGAAGCCATCACGATCACGTCTGCGACGAAGATCGCCCAGCCGTTGATCCACCCGATCCAGGGCCCGAAAGCGCGCGTCGTCCACGCGAACGTGGTACCCGCGTCGGGATCCGCCCGGTTCAGATAGCGGTAGCCGAGCGAGACGAGCAGGATCGGCACGAAGGAGACGATCAGCACGGCCGGCGCGTGCACCCCGACCCCTGCCACCACGACGATGAAGCCGAGCGTCGCCGCGAGCGAGTACGCGGGCGCCGTCGAGGCGACGCCGATGACGAGGTTCGAGATTTCGCCGATCGCATTGGCCTTCAGACCCTTGTCGCCCGTTGCGATGTGGCCCTCGACGAGCACCGGAGCCTCGGCGTCGGTTGTCATCGTCTGCTCCTTTCCGTCGAAGTCGTCAATGCACCCGCTCCCATGCCTCGGCGAGCACGTCGCCGAGTATCCCGGTCATCTCGTCGAACTCCGCCTGCGTCGCCACGAGCGGCGGCGAGATCTGCACGACTGGGTCGCCGCGGTCGTCCGCCCGGCAGATGAGCCCCTTCTCGAACAGCCGCGGCGAGAGGAAGCCGCGCAACAGCCGGTCGCACTCCTCGTCGGAGAACGTCTCCCGGGTCTCCTTGTCCTTCACGAGCTCGATTGCGTAGAAGAAGCCCGTCCCGCGGAGGTCGCCGACGATGGGCAAATCGAGTAGCTGGGCGAGCGTCGAGCGGAACGCGTCCTCGTTGCCGAGGACGTGCTCCATGATCCGCTCCCGCTTCATGATCTCGATGTTCTTCAGCGCGATCGCGCTCATCACGGGGTGGCCGCCGAACGTGATCCCGTGCGTGTACATCGAGGACGCCTCGAGGAACGGCTCCATCACGCGTTCGGTGGCGACGACCGCCCCGATCGCCGCATACGACGAGGAGAGCCCCTTGGCGCACGTCACGATGTCCGGCCGGATGTCGTAGCGCTCGGACGCGAACCAGTGCCCGACTCGGCCGAAGGCGGTGATCACCTCGTCGGCCGAGAGGAGGATGTCGTAGCGGTCACAGAGCTCGCGCACGCCGCGCCAATAGCCCTCCGGTGCGATGAAGGAACCGCCGGCGTTCTGGATCGGCTCCATGTGGATCAGGCACACCGTCTCGGGGTCCATCTCCAGGATCGTCCGCTCGAGCTCGTCGAGCAGGAACGCCGTGAACTCCTCCTCCGTCTCCTCCGGCGGCCGGTGGTAGCGGTTCGTGTTGCTGACGTGGCGTACCTCGGGGACTAGCGGCTCGAAGGGCTTGCGCAGAGCCTCGACGCCGTTGATCGACAGCGCCCCGAACGTCGTGCCGTGGTACGCGATGTTGCGGGCGATCGCCTTGTACTTGCGGCCAGGCGCAAGACCCCCCACCTGCCCGGGAATCCTGGCGCCAGGGTCGACGCCCGCCGGTTGCCAGACTCCATGGCGCGCCTGGTAGTACTGGCGCGCCAGCTTCCATGCCGACTCGACCGCCTCGGACCCGCCCGAGACGAAGAAAACGCGGTTGAGGTCGCCGGGCGCGAGCGACGCGACCTCGGCCGCGAGCTCGATCGCGCGGGGATGCGCATACGTCCAGTTCGTGTAGAAGGGCAGCTCGCGCATCTGCTCGAGTGCCGCCTGCCCGATCTCCTCCCCGAAGCCGTAGCCGAGGTTGACCGAGAACAGGCCCGCGAGCGCGTCGAGGTAGCGCTTCCCGTCGACGTCCTCGAGGTAGCAACCGTCGCCGCGCACGATGATCGGCGGCTCGGGGCCGCCCATGTTGGTGAAGTGGAGCCAGAGGTGGTCCGAGGCCAGCCGCCGAAGGTCCTCGGCGGACGGCGCACCCTGCGTGATGCTCATCTCGTGGTTTCCTCCTTTGGCATCCCACTCCCCCAGTCGTAGAGCTGCTTCCACATCTCCAGGTACACGAACGTCTCGGTCGAGACCACGTCAGGCAGCGAGCGCAGCCGGCTCGTGAGCTCGAGCAGATGGCGCCGGTCGGCAGCAACCAATTCGACGACCAGGTCGAACTGCCCTGCCGTGGCCACGACGTAATCTGCCTCGGGCCAGCGCGCGATCGTGTCGGCTGCCTGCTGCGGCGAGCCGGAGGTCTTGACGCCGACGAGTGCCTGCTCGTAGCCGAGCCCCAGCGGGTTCGTGACCGCGACGACCTGGAGGATCCCCTCCGCCGTCAGCCGTCCGTAGCGCGCGCGAACGGTCGCCTCGGAGACGCCGACGCGCGCGGCGATCGCGCGGAACGACTCGCGCCCGTTCGCCTGCAACGCCTCGATGATGCTGCGGTCGAGGTCGTCCGTACGGCGCGCCCGTCCGACCGGGCCGCGCTCCGAGCCACTCTGCGGAATCCGGAGCGGCTGGGCGTCGTCGCTGCGCATCGCGCGAGATTCCTACCACTCTGCCGCGCATTTCGCCAACCGGGAGGTGCCGAAGCGTCGGTTCGCGCGGGGGGTTGACGAGCGCCGCCGCTCGGCCTAGGCTGCTTCAGTCCCGTTTCCGGCGAGAGGAGGATCGAACAATGAAGCCTGTGCCTGCCACCTCCTCGGTCCTGCTGACCTAGCGCCGGGCGCTCCTTCTGTGGGACGCGCGCGGCGTCCCATCTCTTGCGAAGGAGCTTTGCGTTGCCTGGATCTGACTTGCGCGACCTCGGTTGGACTCCCGAGCTCGCCGAAAACCTGGAGCCCGGCCTCGTGCCGGGGCGCGTCTCCGCCGCCCACCGGGCCGCGTTCGACGTCTGGACGGAGAACGGCTCCGTACGATCGCGCCTGCCCGGCCGACTGATGCACGACGGTCTCGACGTCGGGGTCGGCGATTGGGTGGGCATGTCGGACGGCCTGATTCGGACCGTGCTGCCGCGCCGCAGCGCCATCGTCCGCAACGCGGCCGGTCTCACCACGACGGCGCAGACCCTTGCGGCGAACGTCGACGTCGCCTTTGTCGTCTCGTCGCTCGGGCCGGATCTCGAGCCACGCCGCATCGAGCGTTACCTCGTAACGATCTGGGAGAGCGGAGCCACCCCCGAGATCGTGCTCACGAAGGCCGACCGGCTCGACGACCCCTGGACACTCGCTGCGGAGGTCGAGGCCGTTGCACTCGGCGTTCCCGTGCACGTCGTCTCGGCCGTGACCGGCCAGGGTTGTGACGCCCTGCGGGGCCGTATCGCCGCCCGCACGACGGCCGTCCTGCTCGGCTCATCGGGCGTCGGCAAGTCGACACTCGTCAACCGCTGGCTCGGCGACGAGACGATGGCGACGCGGGAGACGCGCGAGGACGACGATGAGGGCCGCCACACGACGACCCACCGCCAGCTGCTCGTCCTGCCGGGTGGCGGGCTCGTGATCGACACTCCCGGCCTCCGCGAGCTCCAGCTCTGGGACGTCGGCGAAGCGAGCCTGGAGGCGACCTTCGCGGACGTCGAGGAGCTCGCCGCGGACTGCCGCTTCGGAGACTGCACGCACACGCACGAGCCCGGCTGTGCCGTGCTCGGGGCCGTCGAGAGCGGCGAGCTACCGGGCGAGCGCCTCGACAGCTGGCGCAAGCTGCAGCGGGAGCTGCGCGCGATCGCGATGCGCCACGACGTGCTGTTACGGAAGGAGGAGGTGCGCCGCTGGAAGCTGCGCGCGCGCGAGGGCCGCGCCCGGACGCGGCACCGCTAGGAGGATCAGACCCCGGTCATGCCAGGGCAGCCGGCCAGGTGCTTGGCGAAAGCGGTGAGGCCGAGTGGGCACGTGTCGTTCAGGAAGCCGGTGATCCGCTGGTTGACCAACGCGCGAAGCGCTTGCCGCTTCGCCGTCGACATGGCTCCGTCGGAGATCACCAGGAGCTTCGATGTCCCGGCCGCGACCAGCAGGGCGGTGAGCTGCTTCTCCGACCTGCCGCTCGTCGTGTTCGCGATCTGCGCCAGCGTCCGCCCCGACTTCGTCTCGCGCCGAAGCGTGGCGACGTCGGTGCCGAGGTACCGCGCCGTCGCCCGGACGAACGCAGCGCGCGTGGTGTCATGAAGGAAGAGCCGGTGAGGGGCGGGCTGCACGCTGCGGCCATGGCCGCTCGCTGCCAACCCGGCGCCGCTGACGCCGGCGGCCACGACGAATACGGCCAATCCCGCGAGAAGCTTCCGCTTCACGCTCACGGACGGAGTATGACAGCCCGGCGCCCCGCTACGGCCTGGGGGCCGCCGAGGCGACCCCTGGCGCCGCGTCGGCGTGCTTCTGCGCGAAGTTGTCGACGAACATCTGCGCGAGCTCTCGCGCCTTCCGGTCGTATGCCTCCGGATCGCTCCACGTCGAGCGCGGGTCGAGGAGCGACTCGTCGACGCCGGACGCGGCGATAGGGACATTGAAGCCGAACACGGGATCCACCCGGAAATCCATCTCCTCGAGCTCACCCGACAGGACTGCGTCGAGCAGCGCTCGGGTCGCCTGGATCGGCATCCGGTGGCCATCGCCGAAGGGACCGCCCGTCCAGCCGGTGTTGATCAGCCAGGTCGACGCGGCGTGCCGGTCGAGCTTCTCGCCGAGCAGCTTCGCGTACACGGTCGGAGGCTGCGGCAGGAACGGCGCCCCGAAGCACGTGGAGAACGTCGGCTGCGGCTCCGTCACGCCGAGCTCCGTGCCGGCGAGCTTCGACGTGTAGCCCGACAGGAAGTAGAAAAGCGCCTGCTCGCGGGTGAGGCGGGCAATCGGCGGCAGGATCCCGAACGCATCAGCGGTGAGGAAGATGACCGAGCGGGGATGGCCGGCACGCTTCGCCGGCAGCGCGTTCGCGATCCGCTCGAGCTTGTACGCCGCGCGTGTGTTCTCGGTCTTCGAGTCGTCGTCGAGGTCGAGGACGCCGCGCTCGTCCACGATGACGTTCTCGAGCACCGTGCCGAAGCTGTGCACCGCATTCCAGATCTCCGGCTCGGCCTCGGCCGAGAGCCGGATCGTCTTGGCGTAGCACCCGTCCTCGAAGTTGAAGACGCCGCTGTCGCCCCAGCCGTGCTCGTCGTCGCCGATCAACAGCCGCGACGGCTCGGCGGAAAGCGTGGTCTTGCCGGTGCCTGAAAGGCCGAAGAAGACCGCGACGTCCTGGCCGTCCCGGGAGACGTTGGCAGAGCAGTGCATTGGCATCACGCCCTCGAGCGGCATCCGGTCGTTCATCAGCGTGAAGACGGACTTCTTGATCTCGCCGCCGTAGAACGTGCCGCCGATGAGGATCTCGCCGCGCGTCGGGTGGAGGCAGATGAAGACCTCGGTGCGCGTGCCCTCGCGCTGCGGGTCGGCCTCGACCTCGGGCTCGTGCAGGACGAGCACGTCGGGGTCGAAGTCCGCGAGCTCCGTGTCGGCGGCCTCACTGAACATCGTCTTGGCGAAGAGAGCGTGGTAGGGGTGCGTGGTGAGGATGCGCACCGCGAGCCGGTGCTTCGGGTCGGCCCCGCAGAACGCATCGATCACGTAGACGTCGCCGTCCTCGATGTGGGCGACGACCTTCGCGCGGAGCCCGTCGAAGTGCTCCTCCGAGATCTCGCCGTTGGTCTCGCTCCACCAGATGCGGTCCTGCGAGCCGGGCTCCCGGACGATGAACTTGTCCTTCGGCGAGCGCCCCGTGAAGCGGCCCGTGTCGACGACGAGCGGCCCGTCCTCCCCGAGGACCGCCTCATGTCGATCGAGCGCCGCCGTGTAGAGCTGCGACGTCGTCGGGTTGCGGAGCACGCGCCCCGCGACCCGCACCCCGTGCACGGCGAGGCTGTCTTCGGGCCGGTCGGTGATCGTCAAGCCTCGCATGGTAGTGGCCCCCGAGCGGATCGCGCGTCCGAAAACCGTTCGTCTAGGATCGGTTCCGTGGATCCGGCAGCGCGCTAGCGGCTTCTGATTCGGGCATGGCGTCGGGCCGCCGCGACGGCGGACCGCTCGTCTTGCCGCAACCGCTAGCGCAACGGAGGTACCACCGATGACACGGCAGAACCTCTTCGCCGACGTCCCCTGGGACGGCGAGGACGACGAGACCGGACTGGCCCACCGCGCCTTCTGGCGTCCCGACAACGCCCGAATGGGAGCGACTCTCTGGGAGCTCAGGGCCGGGGCGCCAGGGATGCGAATGCACATGCACTACGGCGCAGAGGAGATGTTCTTCGTCCTCAGCGGCCGCCCTCTCTGGAGAACCATGGACGGCGAGGAGCAGCTCGCTCCCGGCGACTTCGTGTCCTGTCCAGAGGGACGCGCCGGCGTGCACGCCTTCAGCAACCCGCACAACGAGCCTGCCCGGCTCCTCGCCGTGAGCGCCGGAGGCTTCCCCGACGTGGTCGCGTATCCGGAGCACGAGTACGCCTGGGTCGCAACGCGGGATCCCGATCCGGACTTCCCCGTCGGGGACGACCCGGGGATCATCGCGCGGTTCGAGTTCCGGATCGACCGGCCGGACGACCGGGTCAGCTGAGCAAGAAAGGGAGGGGCCGCGCGAGCGACCTCTCTCACTGCATTCACAGGTCACGTCCAGGGGCGGCTAAGAGCGGCAAGCGAGTCTGGAAGTCGTCAGCAAACGAGCCGCAAGGAGCAACCATGTCCCTCGACACCGCCATCTTCCTCAACGCGATCCTCGACCTCGGCATCGTGCTCGCCGTGGCCGCGATCATGCTCGTCCCGTTCGGGCTCGACCGGCGCAAGGACGAAGCCAGCATCTACCCGCTGGCGGCG
>Ga0307477_10003036_pt1 | contig 12635 bp, 12 predicted proteins | sample atmos_gasesECM2C_FD_203316 | JGI IMG/M metagenome (GOLD analysis project Ga0307477, IMG submission 203316) | Hardwood forest soil microbial communities from Morgan-Monroe State Forest, Indiana, United States - atmos_gasesECM2C_515 | ecosystem: Environmental > Terrestrial > Soil > Temperate...
AAGAGCACCACATCAATAAGCACCCCTTCAAGGTCCCCTTCGTGTGCGGCTGCCGCGACCTGGGCGAAGCGCTGCGCCGCATCACCGAGGGGGCGGCCATGATCCGCACCAAGGGTGAGGCCGGCACGGGCAACGTGGTCGAGGCCGTGCGCCACATGCGGGCCGTCACCGGTGGCATCCGCGCGTTGCACGGCATGGGCCCCGAAGAGCTCGTCGTCGAAGCCAAGCGGATCGGCGCACCCTCGGACCTGCTCGAGGAGACGGCCCGTCTTGGCCGGCTGCCGGTGGTCAACTTCGCCGCCGGTGGGATTGCGACGCCCGCCGACGCCGCGCTCATGATGCAGCTCGGCTGTGACGGGATCTTCGTCGGCTCGGGCATCTTCAAAGCGGAGAATCCTTCGGCTCGGGCCAAGTCCATCGTGGCGGCGACCACGTACTTCGACCGGCCGGACATCCTGGCTGACGCATCCAAGAGTCTCGGCAAGGCCATGCGCGGGCTGGAGATCGGGACCATTCCGCAGGAGGAGCTGCTCGCCGGCAGAGGCTGGTGAGCGCTCGGCGCCGCGTCGGCGTCCTCGCGCTACAGGGGGATTTTCGGGAACATCTGGCGGCGCTGCGGGCGTGCGAGGTTGAAGGCGTGCCCGTTCGCCTCGCGACTGACCTTGAAAATGTCGACGCGCTGATCCTGCCGGGCGGTGAGAGCACGACCATGGCGCGGCTGATGGAGCCAGCGTTGCGCGACTCGATCCAGCGCCGGGTCGTCGGCGGCATGCCGGTGCTCGGGACCTGCGCCGGGATGATCCTGATGGCCCGCAACGTCCAGGACGGCCGCGTGGACCAGGAGCCGCTGAACCTGATGGACATCGGCGTCCGGCGCAACGCCTACGGCCGGCAGATCGACAGCTTCGAGGCCGAGGTGGAATCGGCGGCCATCGGCGGCGCGGGGCCCGCGGTCTTCATTCGCGCCCCGCAACTGACCGAGCGCGGCTCGGACGTCGAGGAACTGGCCCGGCATGGCGATCAAGCGGTGGCGGTCAAGCAAGGCAACCGGCTGGCGCTCGCCTTCCATCCCGAGCTGACGCCCGACCGGCGATGGCACCAGTACTTCCTCTCGCTCGACGGGGCAGGGCGATGACGCTACAGGTCCGGCCCGCCCAGCTGAAGGACCTGGGGGCGATCGAGGCGCTCTACCGGCAGCAGGTTCGGGAAGCGGAGCGTTCGCCACTCAAGCGGCAGTTCGCGTCGACGCGGCTCTGGTTCCTGCTCAACAGCGCCTTCGCCAGCATCATCCCCATCACCTCGGCGGCCGACCATGTTTACGTTATGGAAGACGCCAAGCGGCGCAGGATCGAGGGCTTCGTGCAAGCTGAAACAGCGGCCCTCGGAACGGGCGTCTGGCAAATCCTCAACCTGTGCCTGAGCCCGGATCTCGATCGCGTGCAGGACGGCGCGGCGCTGCTCGACCACCTCTTCAACGAGGGCTTGAACCACGGCGTAACCAAATTCATCGTCCGGGTTCCGGTCGACGATCCGGTGGTCGATCTGTTCCGAGCCCGTGGCTTTGCGGCCTACGCCACCGAGCATGCGCTGCTGACGGAGTCGGTGGCCGCTCGAACGGGTCCGGCCGTCGCCGGATGGCGGCCGATGCGGCGCGACGATGAACTTGGCCTCTACCTTCTATATGTCGCGACCACGCCCAAGAGCGTCGCGTCGGTCGAGGCGTCGAATTTCGCCGAGTGGCGTCGGAGCTTCCAGCCCGGCTCCTGGAGCGGCCGGCTCCCGCGTCGCGCGGGACAGCCGCGCTTTGTCATCGAACGGATGCAGGTGGTGGGGTGGATGAGCGTGGTGCCCGGCGGCGGCGGCCGGCCCCATTCGCTTGGCCTGATGGCTGCTGCGCAGCCGGCAGAGCTGTGGCCCAGCCTGGTTCAGCGATCGCTGGCCTACCTCGCCCAGCACCAGCCAGGCCCGGTCTGGTGCAGCCTCCGGCACTACGATGAGGTCGGCATCCAGCTGCTTCAGCGCGAAGGCTTCGAAGTCATCGCCTCGCAGGCATTGATGGTCAGGGAGCTTCCCTTGAAAGTTCGAGCCCGAATGCGGGTAAGAATCAAGGACAAGCGGCTGGTACCGCAGTATGGCTAAAGCAATGCAAGAACTGAAACGATCGCACAACGGCCTGACCGATGCCGACCCGGCAGAGCTCGACCTGCTCTTCCAGGCGCTGCCTCCGCATATCAACCGGGCGGTCAAGCGCCTCGATCACCAGGGCTTGCTGCTCGAAGTTGTGCTCGATCTGGGCCGCGAACCGGAGGCCCGCTTCCCCGACCACGAGGTGATCCTCGACGAGACCCCGGTCACGTCGGAAGACCTCGAGTTCGTTTCCAGCCGGGTGGGGTCTTTCGGCGACGACAACCGGGCAGGCATCGAGCGCACGCTCCACCGCATCTCGGTGATCCGCAATCGGGGCGGGCAGATCGTCGGCGTCACCTGCCGCGTCGGCCGGGCGATTACGGGGACGATCGACATCATCAAGGACATGGTCATCGGCGGGAAGAGCATCCTGCTGCTGGGCCGCCCGGGCATCGGCAAAACGACGATGCTGCGCGAGTGCGCCCGGGTGTTGGCCGACGAAATGAAGAAGCGAGTGATCATCGTCGACACCTCGAACGAGATCGGTGGTGACGGCGACATCCCACATCCGGGGATCGGTCGCTCGCGCCGGATGCAGGTCCGTACGCCCGCCTTGCAGCACGCCGTGATGATCGAGGCGGTCGAAAACCACATGCCGCAGGTGATCGTCATCGATGAGATCGGCACCGAGCTGGAGGCTGGCGCGGCGCGCACCATCGCCGAGCGCGGCGTACAGCTGGTGGCGACCGCGCACGGCAACTCGCTGGAAAACCTGCTCGTCAACCCCACGCTTAACGACCTGCTGGGCGGCATCCAGACGGTCACCCTCTCCGACGAGGAGGCGCGCCGGCGCGGAACGCAAAAGTCGGTGCTCGAGCGCAAATCGCCGCCGACCTTCGACGTGCTCGTCGAGATTCACGACCGTGATCGGCTCGCCATCCACCAGCCGCTGGCCGAGGTGGTCGACGCGGCGCTTCGCGGCACGCTCAAGCCGCCGCAGATGCGCATCCGGGGAGCCGACGGCGCCATCGTCGCTCGGATCGCGGAGACGGCGCCGATGCGGACCGCCGCCGTCCGTGAGCCGTTGGAGGCCCCGCGGACGCGCGGGCTGCACGAGACCGTGTCGGTATTTCCCTATGGCGTCAGTCGCAACTACCTGGAACAGGCGATCACCGAGCTCAAGGTCCCGATCAGGGTTCAGAACCATATCGAGGAAGCGGACCTGATCGTCACCCTCAAGAACTACTACCGCCGCAAGGACTCGCCCCTCAAGGAGGCGGAGGCGGGCGGCATTCCGATCCAGGTGCTGAAGAGCAATACCATCACCCAGATCAAGAATGCGCTGAGCCGGGTGTACCAGCTCGACACGCCCGACCCGACGGAGTCCGCGCTGCAGGAAACGCTCGAGGGCATCAGCCGGGCGAAGTCGACGAACTCGATGGTGGAACTTTCGCCGCAGAACGCTTACGTACGCCGGCTGCAGCACCAATTGGTCGAGCGTCACGAGTTGACGGCGCGCAGCACCGGCAAGGAGCCGAACCGTCGCTTGCGCATTTACACCAGCGCGGACTGACCTCGTATAGTTCAGCGCGAGTGGAAACCGCGGGGAAACGAGGCGGGTTCTTCATCAGTTTCGAGGGCCCCGAGGGAAGCGGGAAGTCGACGCAGATCCATCGCCTCGCCGAAGCGCTAGCCGAGCAGGGCCACGCCGTCTGGACCACCCGTGAGCCCGGTGGCACGCGCGCCGGCGAGACGATCCGGCCGATCCTACTGGGCCCGAAGGCAGGCCCGCTGTCGCCCTGGTCGGAGGCGTTGCTCTTTACCGCCGCCCGTGCCCAGCTGGCGGACGAGGTGATCCGGCCGCGCCTGCATCGGGGGGAGTTGGTGCTCTGTGACCGGTACAGCGATTCGACCCTCGCCTACCAGGGATACGGTCGCGGCATCGATCTCGAGACGTTACGGCGGCTTCAGTCAGACGCGACTAGCGCGCTGTCGCCGGACCTCACGCTCCTGCTCGATCTTCCGGTCGAAACCGGATTGGCCCGCATCCCGCGTGACGCGAAGGATCGGCTGGACCGGGAAACGATCGCCTTCCACCAACGGGTGTACGCCGGTTACCGTGAGATGGCCGCCCGGGAGCCGCATCGCTGGCGGCAGGTCGACGCCGCTCGCGAACCCCACGAGGTGGCATCGAGCATCCTGGAGTTGACGCTCGAAGCGCTGCGCGCTGCCGGCGTCCGCCCGGCCGAGCGGCGATCGGCATGAAGCTGCTGATCGCCGTGGTGCACAGTGAGGACGCCTCTGCGACCATGGACGCGCTCAACGACCGTGGGATCTCGGTGACCCGATTCGTCAGCTCCGGCGGCTTCCTGCAGCACAAGAACGTGACGCTCATGTCGGGCATCGACGACGATCGAGTCGAGGAGGTCCTCGGCCTGATCAAGGAGAACTGCCGAACCCGCAGCGAGTTCATGAACCCGATGCCGCCGCTGGTCGAGCCCGGTGACTTCTTCGTTCCCTATCCGGTCGAGGTGCAGGTCGGGGGCGCGACCGTCTTCATCATGAACGTCGATCGCTTCGAGAAGCTGTAGACGCGGCCAGGGATCTGATGGAAGAGCCGCAAGCCCGGCTCCGTGCGATGGCTGAGGTGCTGCAGATCATGACCAGCACGTCATTCGAGCTCCAGTCCGTTCTGGAGGCGGTCGTCGAGCGCGCCAAGCGGCTGTGTCGTGCGCAGTCGGGCTTCATCTACCGCCTCGATGGCGACCGCTTTCGCATGGACGTCGCACTCAACGTCAGCGACGAATTTCGCGCCTTCACCGAGTCTCATCCGATCACCGTTGGGAATCGCGGCACGCTGACAGCCCGCGTCGGGATGGAGCGGAGGACCATCCAGATTCCCGACGTGCTGGCCGATCCGGACTACAACTACTGGGAAGCCCAACGGCTTGGCCAGTTCCGCACCATTCTCGGCGTGCCACTCCTGCGCGGGGACGTGCTGCTGGGGGTCCTCACGCTGTGGCGCATGCATGTCGAGCCGTTCACCGACGGGGACATCGAGCTCGTCACCCTCTTTGCTGACCAGGCGACCATCGCCATCGACCAGGCCCGCCGTGCTCATGAACTCGCCGATGCGCTTGAGCAACAGACGGCGGCCAGCGAAGTGCTCCGCATCATCGGCCAGTCCACGGCTGACCTGGAGGCGGTCTTTCTCCCCCTGATCACCCGCGCGGTTCAGTTGTGTGACGCGGACCACGGCGACATCATCCGGTTCGATCCGCAAACGCATCAATACCTCCAAGCCGCCCACTACGGCGTCGGCAGCGATGCATATCGCGCGATCCTCCGGGGGCGTCCCTACCGACCCGGCCGGGACACCCTGGTTGGACGGACCATCCTGGAAGCCGGCCCGGTCCAGATCGACGACGCGCTGGCCGACGCCGACTACAAGTTTGTCGAGGCCCAGCAATCGGCCGGCTTTCGTTCGATCCTCGGCGTGCCACTGATGCGCGAGGGATTCCCCATCGGGGTAATTTCTGTCTGGCGTCGCCAGGTGCGGCCCTTCTCGGAGCGCGAAATCCGCATCCTGACAACCTTCGCCAACCAGGCCGTGGTGGCCGTCGAAAATGTGCGGCTGGTACGGGCGCTGCAGCGACAGACTGAAGAGCTCTCCCGGTACGTTACGCCACAGGTGGCTTCCATGCTGGCGACCGACGAGGGCGAGCAATTACTGGCAGGCCACAGGCGCCTGATCACTGCGATCTTTTGCGATCTACGCGGCTTCTCGAGCTTTTCCGAGACCGCCGAACCCGAGGAAGTCTTCGGCGTTCTGCGCGAGTACCAGGCCGAGATGGGCCGCCTGATCGGCGCACACGGCGGAACCCTCGAGCACCTCGCCGGCGACGGGATCATGGCCTTCTTCAACGATCCGGTTCCCGCTCCCGGCTTCGAGGCCCAGACGGTTCGATGCGCCGTCGCGATGCGCCGTCGCTTTCAGGCGCTGGCATCGACCTGGCGGCGGCGTGGCTACGAGCTGGACCTCGGGATCGGCGCGGCTCTCGGCTATGCCACCCTGGGCCGGGTTGGCTACGAGGGCCATTTTCAGTACAACGCGATCGGCAACGCGGTCATCCTTGCCTCGCGCTTGAGCGATGAAGCGCGGGGCGGGGAGATCCTGATCACCAAGCGGCTGCTTGCGGCCGTGGAGGACCTGGTGATCGTCGACGATTCCCGCGAGGCGAGCCTCAAAGGCTTCTCTCGTCCGGTGCCTGTGTACAGCGTCGTTGATATCAGAGTGGCTGCCGGTGCGTGAAACGCGGCGGCGTAGCCGAGGATTCCTCGGCCGGCTGCTGAGCCCGCGCATCCTCGTCTCGGCCATTGTGAGCCTCGCGATCATCGCAGCGCTGCTCTCGCTCGTGGACCTCGGCAAGCTGGCCACGCTGCTGGCACGCTTACGTCCGGCCTATGTCGCCGCCACCCTCTTGCTGATCCTGGCGTACAACGCGGTGCAATCCCTGCAATGGATGTTCCTGCTCGATCACCTGGGGATCGTCGGACCTCGTCGCGACGAGCTGCTCGCCTTCGTCGGCGCCAACCTGACCAAGTACCTTCCTGGCGGCTCCTACTTCCAGAACTATCTGCTCTACGAGACATCGGGGATTGACCCGGCGCTGTCGTCGGTCGCAACCACCCTGATGGTGCTGCTCGAGCCGGCGGTGGCGCTGATCTTCTTGCTGATAATCGGCGTGGATGGCTGGATCTGGTTGCGGTGGCTACTCGCCATCGGCCTTCCACTCGCGCTGCTGTTCGCCGCCGGCGTCTACGTCTTCATCGAGTCGCCCAACCTGCCGCGCTGGGTGACGGATCGCCGGCTCTACGTCGCGCTCGCCGACGAGGTGGTGCGGTTTCGCGAGGGGTTGAGCCGAATCGCGCATCCGCGCATTCTCGGGGCGACCGTCAGCCTGACAGCGGTCTTCGTCCTGCTGGAAGCACTGGCGCTCTACATGGTGGCGCGCGCGCTGCACATCGACGGACTCTCCGTAACCGGCGCGCTCGGCGCCTACTACTTCTCGATCGGTGTGGCGCTGGTCATTCCGATCTTGACCAACCTGGGGACCCTCGAGGCTGGCGGGGTGGCGGCGCTGATCGCGCTTCGGATCAGCAGCGAGGGCGCGGTCGCCATCATGGTCCTCGACCGAGCTCTGATCATCGTAGTGGCGATCGTCTTGGTGCTGGTCACGAGTGTCGCTTTCCGGGACCTGTTGGGGCGGGCTCTGAGGGCGGCATGATTCCGGGGCTGGGCACGGCGCTCAACACCGGCGCCGTGGTCGCCGGTACGACGGCGGGGCTCCTATTCGGCCGGCTTATCCCGGAGAGTATGCAGCGCACTATCAGGATTGCGATCGGACTGTTCGTCATCGTGATTGGCATCCAGATGGCGTTGAAGACGAGGAACCCCCTGGTCTTGCTGGTCAGCGTGCTCATCGGTGTCGTGATTGGTGAACTGCTCCGAATCGACGCCGGCCTGCAGGCGCTGGCCGCTTGGGTCGAGCGCCGGACGCGCCGGGGCGGTGAGCCGGGTCGCGTCAGTCTCGCCTTCATCACCACCAGCCTGATCTTCTGCGTCGGGCCACTGGCCGTGCTTGGATCGTTTCTCGACGGCACCAGGGGCGACATCACGCTGCTCGGCATCAAATCGACGCTCGATGGCGTGACCTCGATCGTGTTTGCCGCCACGCTCGGATGGGGCGTGTATCTCTCCGCGCTCAGCGTGCTCATCGTCCAGGGAACACTGACCTTGATCGCCGTGGTCATCCACGCCGGGCTCTCCGACCTCGAGACCGCCGAACTGACGGCGGCAGGGGGCATCGCGGTGCTCGCCATCGGCCTCGGCTTGCTCGACCTGAAGGCGATCAAGGTGGCCAACTTCCTCCCGGCGCTGGTGGTGGCGCCGCTCCTCGCCGGCATCCTGCACGGCTTCGGCCTTATGTAACATCGGGCTGACTCGCGCGTAGCAGTTATTGGGGAGAGGGATTCGTGCTACAGCCGGCGGAGTCGTCATGGATCGAGCCATTGGTGCTTGCCTTGTATCGCCCCACGATTCAGCTGGCGACCTTGCTCGTCCGTGATTACGCCGTGGCGCAGGACATCGTGCAGGAGGCGTTTGTGCGCGTTTGGCTCTCCCCGCGGACACCGCGCGAAATCAACGCGTTTCGTCCCTGGCTCTACAAGACGGTGGTCAACCTGGCCCGCGACCATCAGCGCCGTCAGAGCCGGTGGGCTCGCCTTCGTTTCGGCCGGGCGGCATCCGCGGACCCGATGGACGTCGCGGAGGGCCGCGAGGCCGATGCGCAGTTGGGTGATGCCATCCGTGGGTTGAGCCCGCGCGAGCGAGAAGCCGTCTACATCCGCTTTTTCGAGGACGCCCCGTTCGATGAGGTGGGACGCATCATCGGCGTGCGAGCCGGCACGACGCGGGTCCTGGTTCACCGTGCGCTGGCCAAGTTGCGGCGCCAGCTCGATACATCATCTGGAAATGGAGTGAGCGAATCATGAGACCGGCGACGATTGAAGAGCGCGTCCGAGACTACATCGAGGCCGAGCAAGCACGGATTCCGGTGCCGGCTGTGATGGCCTCTCGCATGCTTCACGCGGTCGAGGTGAGTCGGCCCGGCCCGCGACGTCCCCGGCTCGACTTTATGCGGGTTGCGGCGGCCGCCGCCGCGTTGCTCCTCCTTGGCGTTGGAATCGGTTGGATGCGCACGACCCAGATGACGGCGAGCACGCAGATCGGTACCTGGTCGACCGTCTCGAGCATGGCGGTCCCGCGCGCCTATCAGACGGCGACCCTGCTCCCGAACGGGAAGGTTCTCGTCGTCGGGGGCCGCGGTCTTTTGTCCATGCCCTCCGCGTGGGGACAGCCAGGGAGTGCCATCGCGAGCGCCGAGCTCTACGATCCGAAGACCGGTCGATGGAGCTCGGCTGGGTCCCTGAGCGTACCCCGGTTTGCCCACACCGCCACCCTGCTCTCGAACGGTAGGGTTCTCATTGTCGGCGGAAATTCGGCAGTGCCTAACGCCTCGTTTCCCGATGGCGCCGGGGCCCTGTCGAGCGCCGAACTGTACGATCCCCGGACCAACACCTGGTCGTTGGCCGCGAGCATGCCCAGCGCGCGTAGCTTTCACACGGCCACCCTGTTGGCGGATGGGCGCGTGCTGGTCGCCGGAGGGGCGCAGGCCGAAGCCGAATCCTCCACGGATTACCCCGGAATCGTGCTTGCCAGCGCGGAATTGTACGATCCGGCCTCGAACACCTGGACGGCGGCTACGCCGATGCCCTTCGCGGCGATGAACCAGAGCGCGACATTGCTTTCCGACCACAGGGTTCTCGTGATCGGAGGGGTCGACCGGTTCCTTGACGTTCCGCCCGGCACGGTACCGACCATCGGGGTACGTACCGCCGAACTCTACGAGCCGGCCACCAATTCGTGGTCGTTAGCGCCCAGCATGAGCCACGAACGAATCTCGCCCTCGATCACGCTCCTGCCGAATGACCAGGTACTCGTCGTTGGCGATCACGGCATCAACGAGAACACCGCTGAGATCTTGGATCCGGCGGCTGAGCAGTGGTCGCCGGTTCCGCCGCCGGCTGTCGGTCGCGCGGGACACGTTGCCGTATTACTTCATAGCGGGGCGGTTCTCGTGGCGGGCGGCCTCGGGGAAACAGGTGCCGAGTTGTTCGACTGGCGTCGCCACGATTGGACCAGCGCTGGCAGCCTGGCTCTAATCCGTTCCGGCGCGACGGCGACCGTCCTCGGTACCGGACAGGTTCTCGTCGCTGGCGGATTCGGCAGCGGACGAAGCGCATGGGCGGGCGCAGAACTCTATGACCCGCAGGGTCGTAGCGCCGTGGGGTTAACGCGGCCGCGCTTGCAGGAGCTGCCGGGCACGTTCGCACTGCTGATCGCGGCCGCCGCCATCGTCCTGGCGCTTGGGCTGTGGTTGGTGGGCCGGCGCCGGACGAGTCAGTCCCAAACCGGCGCGATCTGGATTGACTGACACCTTGACCGTGCCTCACATCTGGCAAACTAAGGCGAGTCCCATGGCGAGGTCTCAGGCTGGGCGGAGGGTCGATTGGTTCGCCGCCGGGCTCGGCATGGTGCTCGCGGTGGTCATTCAATTGGTCGGGGGCACCTTGCTCTTCGGCAATCACCGCGGTCAGCTCGTCTCGCAGGGCCTGCTGACGTTCGTGGCGCTGCTCGCGGGGGGAACGCTCGCCGGCTTCATTGGGCCGGCCGCCGGCGCCGTTTGGAACGGCGTCATCGTCGCGGTCGGCTTCATCATCGTGGAAGAGTTGGCGGGCGCCGTTGGCCCGATTGGTCCGATTGGTTCGGCGGGCCTGGACACGCTCGGACTCGTGGTCGACGACGTCCTGGTCTTGAGCGGCGGCACGATCGGCGGCATCATCGCCAGCGTCGCTCGGCGTGAGCGCACCGGGTCGGGTAACGATTCGCCGAGTCATCGCGTTCGATAAGCACACTGACGTCAAGCCGGAATGGGAACCGGATCACTGAAAAGGAAGTAAGAAGGATGCAGATGGAGAACGGATCGGTCGAAGCGCTCGGTGCCCGGATCGTCGAGAACGTCGGTCGGGTGCTCGTCGGCAAGAGTGCGGAGATCGAGCTCTGCGCCATCGCGCTGCTGAGCCGGGGCCACATCCTGATCGAAGACGTGCCCGGCGTCGGAAAAACCATGCTCGCCAAGTCGCTGGCGCGCTCCCTGGGCTGCTCCTTCGAGCGCCTTCAGTTCACGCCGGACCTGCTTCCCTCCGACGTCACCGGAGTCAACATCTACAGTCCCTCGACGCAGCAGTTCGAATTCCGCCAGGGGCCGATCTTCACCCAGGTGCTGCTCGCCGATGAGATCAACCGCGCCACACCGAAGACGCAGTCGGCGCTGTTGGAGGCGATGGAGGAGAAGCAGGTGACAGTCGATGGGACCACCTACCCGCTGCCGCTGCCCTTCATGGTGCTGGCGACGCAAAACCCGGTCGAGTTTGCCGGCACCTTCCCGCTCCCCGAGGCGCAGGTCGATCGCTTCTTGATGCGCGTCAACCTCGGCTATCTCGACGTGGCGCACGAGGTGCAGGTGCTCGATCGCTTCCAGCGGGGCTCGCCGATCGAGCAGTTGGCGGCGGTGGCGTCGGCGGACGAGGTGCTCGCCGGACAGAGCGCCGTCCAGGAGATCTACGTCGACGACCAGCTGAAGGAGTACATCGCGCGCGTGACGCATCGCACCCGGTCGCACGCCGACATCGGCCTGGGCGCCAGCTCGCGCGGGTCGCTTGGCCTCTTCCGCGGGGCGCAGGCGCGGGCCGCGCTGGAGGGTCGTGACTTCGTCACCCCGGATGACGTGAAGGCGCTGGTGCAACCGGTGCTCGCCCACCGTCTGATCCTGAAAGCCAACGCCGAGTTGCGGGGCCTGACGGCGGCGAAAGTGCTGGCCCAGATCCTGGAGACGGAGCCGGTACCCCCGCCGAGCGTCGTCTCGCGCTTCGGGCGCCGGGTGGCGGGCTAGCCGGGCGAGCGATGCGGCTGCCGCGTCTTCCCCTGGTGACGGCGCTGGCGCTCCTTTTCTTCTTCGCGTACATCACCGGGATCCGGCTCGCCTACAGCCTGCTCTATGCCCTGATCCTTCTGTTTCTCGTGAGCTACCTCTGGAGCCGGCTGGCCGCCGATAACCTGCTGGTGGAACGGACCAGCCCCGAGGGGCAGTACCAGGTTGGTGACCGATTCGAAGAGCACTTCACGATCGAAAACCGGTCCTGGATCCCCGTGCCCCTCATCGAACTGACGGACTTCTCCAACCTGCCCGGGTACAACCCGGGGCGGGTCTTCAGTCTCAAGGGGCGGCGAACGCGCCGCTGGACCTCGCGGGGTCAATTCAAACAACGGGGTCTCTTTACCTTTGGCCCGATCGAATTGCGCTACGGCGATCCCTTCGGGCTTTTCTCACGGACCCTGCGCGTCGCCGGCAGCCGGTCGGTGGTGGTCTATCCCGTGGTGCGCCCGGTCGGCGCGCTCGATGCGCTGGCTCCCAGCACCGCCGGCAACGAGCAGCTGCGCGGTCGCGTGCTCGATATCCCGCCGAATGCCACCACCATTCGCGAGTACGTCCCGACCGACAGCGTCAAGCGCATCCATTGGGCGTCGTCCGCTCGCCTCGGCCGGCTGATGAGTCGCAGCTTCGAGACACGCGAAGGAGGAGATGCCTGGATCGTCCTCGACCTGGAAGCCTCGGTCCATGCCGGGGAGGCGCCCGAGTCCACGCTCGAGTATGCGATGAGCCTGGCCGCGTCGATCACCGACGCCGGGCTGCGACGTGGCGGCGCCATCGGGCTGGTGAGCAATGACAGCCGTCTCAGCGTGATCGAGGCTGCGCGCGGCGACCAGCAGCGCAACAAGCTCTTCGAACACTTCACGCTCGCCCAGGCGGACGGCACGGTGCCGC
>Ga0307477_10003037_pt1 | contig 12625 bp, 14 predicted proteins | sample atmos_gasesECM2C_FD_203316 | JGI IMG/M metagenome (GOLD analysis project Ga0307477, IMG submission 203316) | Hardwood forest soil microbial communities from Morgan-Monroe State Forest, Indiana, United States - atmos_gasesECM2C_515 | ecosystem: Environmental > Terrestrial > Soil > Temperate...
TCGTCTCGACAGTCGCGGGGGTCGTGGTAGGGATGCTCTCCTCGCTCGCCCCGTTCCTGACCAGCTTTCAGACGACCATCACCGGCGCGCCAGCGGCGGCTTCGGGATTCTCACCTTACGAGGGCGGGCTCTTTCTCATCCCGAGCGCGGTCTTCCTCGGCTTTTTCCTGTCACCGGGGCGTCCATACCTCCACCTCGGCCTCTCCCTCGCGGCGTTCCTCGCGGTGACCTATTTCATGGGCCCCCTGACGGAGACAGGCTTCCCGGCGGTGGGCGGATAAATATCGAACCAACGTTTGTAGTGGATGATAGAAAGAGTCGTCAGGAGGTTGGGCAAGAACAGGCGCGCGGCGCAGCTGATCGAGGAGGCACTTCTCCTCTCGGTCGCGCTCGTCGCGCTCTCTCTGCTGGTCGGTGGCGTGGATGCCGTCCTCAAGCAGGCAGGGAACCTCACCTCCAACATCTGGAACTCGATAACCTCTAGCCTAAACGACCTCTTCTCCTCGGCCTTCCACTGGTGAGATGATGGAGGATGGAGAGGGCGGCCTGATCTCCAGGGTAAAGTGGAAGGTCAGGAGCAGCCTCCCCATCAAGATCGACTCGATCACAGTGCTGGAGGCGAGGTACCTGGCCATAACGAGGTCGGGAAGCGTCAGGCTCTTCTCTCTGCTAAGAGTGGGCCTCTCGGACGAGACAGATGAGTCTAAGCTCGACTACGCGGCCGCGGTCAGGATAACGCTGCAGCACCAGCGGGTAAAGGGCCTCCTCGACGGGCTGCACAGGACGAGGATACCGTTCCTCTATACCATGATGGTCAAGCCCTCTGGGATGGACGAGGTCGAGGAGAACCAGATCTTTGAGTTCGACCTGGTAGTCGGCACGTGGGTGGATGCGAAGGCCAAGGAGCTCCAAGAGGCGATGGCCACGGTGGAGCAGCACGCCGCGACGCTGGCCGCGGCGCTCTCGGTCGGGATCCCGAACTCCTCTGTCAGGCGGCTGACGAGGGGGGAGCTGGTCGACTTTTCGACTGCCCTCCTCCAGCCCAGCGAGCCCCGCCTAAGGCAGGTGGCAGACTCGTCGACCCTCAGCTCGCTAGAGTCGTTCGAGAACCACCACCCGATGGTCTCGCCGGGCGAGACTGCCCCTGACTTCTACATCCCCAACGCCAGGGAGACCGGGCGCGAGGGGATCACGCTCGGGAGGATCAAGACTCGCTCGGGGAGCGCCCACGAGTTCAAGGTGCAGCTCGACGACCTCAGGAAGCACGTCACGCTCATGGGCTCCACGGGCTCGGGCAAGTCGACGACAGCGGGCGTGCTCGTTAGGCAGGTCGCGGGCATGGGGCTGCCGGTTATGATCCTCGACTGGCACAACGAGCACGCTGCCCTGGTGAGGTCTGTCGGGGGGCAGGTGCTCTCCCCCGGGAAGGACGAATTCGCGATCAACCCGCTCGACACTGGGCCTGCCTCCGATCCCGCTGAGCACATAGAGACGATCACAGACATCTTCTCGGACACATACCACTTCACCCACCCCCAGGCCTACATGTTCAGAAACGCGCTCCAAAAGTGCCTCTCCGAGAGCTCCGAGCTCGAGGTGCCTACAATCGCCTCCCTCGTCGGCGCGGTCGAGAGCTACCCCCTCAGGTCGGCGTACGACAACGAGACCAAGGTGGCACTCCTCAGGAGGCTCGTCCCCCTGACCGAGGGGCACGTGGGGAGGGCGTTCAACTCTCCGTCGAGCCACACGGTCGACGAGCTTCTCGACAAGGTCCTCTGTGTCGAGCTGGGTCACATCAGGGACATCCAGTCGAGGAGCATATTCGCGGACATTCTCATGAAGTTGATCTACGAGACGAGGCTCGCGAGGAGGACGAAGATGGAGCACCTCCTGATGATCGAGGAGGCGAGGAACATCGCGCCGGCGAGGAGAGCGGAGGACCCACCGTGCGTGGGCGAGAGGATGATCTCGGAGCTCAGGAAGTTCGGCGAGTCGATGCTCTTCGTCGCCCAGTTCCCCAGCCAAGTCGCATCGGAGGTGATCAAGAACTCGGGCGTCAGGATATTCCATCGGGTCAGCTGGGCGGAGGACCTGAAGCTGATCCGGGATTCGCTCAGCATGACCCCAGAACAGGTCGCATACATCTCGTCACTCGGGGTCGGCGAGGCCGTCGTGAGCCTCTCGAGGCTCCAAAAGCCGGTACTGGTTCAGGTCGACCCGGGAGCGGCCCTGGCCGCCGAGAGGAGGGACGTAAGCTTCGTCGGCGAGTCGTAGTCGAGGGTCCAGTCTGTCCACCGCGCCGGCGGCTCTCTCCGGGAGCGGACGTCCCTTGCGATGGATCTCGCGACCATGTTCCCATCCCCCGAGGTAGTGTCATACTCCCGGACTTTGTCCTTTCCGAACCGGGAAACGCAGTCGTCGAGGACCACCCCGATCAGCTCCGCCTCGACGTTCTGGCGGACCTTCGCCGCGGGATAGCCCCTCTTTGCGAGTCGGGCTTTCAGCACCATCGGTTCGCAGCGAAGGACGGCGACGGCCTCCGCCTCCCCCTTTCTAACGACCTCGGAGAGCAGGTGGCCGTAGATCACGGCGCGTGGCGGGGAGGCTGCAAGGAGTGTCGCCCGGAGGGCCTTGCTGTCGACCTCTGGGCCAGGCAGGCCGGCGGCGAGGGCGCCCAACGAGAGCGCACGAAGCTTGAGGAGGGCGCCGACTTTGGGGGAGACGGTCTTCTTCCCGGTCCCGGGTGTCCCGCTGATACCAATCAGCGCCAGCGGGGGGCGCGAGGCGGCCCTTACGGGTTAGTCCCCCTGCTTCAGCTTGTCCAGGTAGAGCTTCTTGAGCTTCGCGACCTTGGGGCGGATCACGACGAGGCAGTACGGCTGCAGAGGGTTGCTCTTGTAGTAATCCTGATGGTAATCCTCCGCCGGGTAGAATGCCTTGAAGGGCTTCACCTCGGTCACGGCCGGCCTCCCCCATGCGCGCGAACGATCGACCTCCTTTATCGCCCTCTCAGCGGCGGCCTTTTGGTTCTCGTCGCGGTAGAAGACGACGGAGCGGTATTGGGGGCCATGGTCTCCGCCCTGCTGGTCCTTTGTGGTCGGGTCGTGGAGCGTGAAGAATACCCCGAGAAGGTCGTCGAGCGAGATGACCGCGGGGTCGTAGGTGACGTCGACGACCTCTGCGTGGCCGGTCATGCCCGTGCACACCCGCTCGTAGCTAGGGTTCGCGACGGTCCCGCCCGAGTAGCCCGACACTACCTTTTCTACGCCTCGGAGCCTCGTGAGGACGGCCTCGATGCACCAGAAGCACCCCCCGCCTAGGGTGATGACGTCTTTCATTTGGATAAATGTAAGGGGCCTGCGAGTGCTATATTGTTATCTCAACATTCAGGCTCTGACCGGGCCCCCTCCCACGACACGGAGGGCCTTGCCGTTCAGGTCTATCATAGAGACCCTCATCCCAGGCCACACCGGGACGCGGTCGGACAGCTCTGCGCGCAAGCCTCCTGACGACTTGCTCACCTTGCAGTTGCGGATCTCGCCCGGGAGCTGCAGGTGGAGGGCCTTCCCTTCGAGGGGCTGCTTGTAGAACTTGCTCTGCTTGAAGTCGACCTCCAAAGAGTCCGCTAGCTGGAGGGACCCGTCGTCGAGCCACGAGACCTTCGCGAGGTCCTTGACCTCGACACCCTTGAGCGAGAGGCCTACCCGTATCCCGCTTCCGACCTCCTCCTGGTCGACGTCGTTGACCTGAATCCCGCGGACCTCCGCCCTCAGGTCTTGCGGGTGAGGGGCGAGCCTGAGCTCGTCATGGAGGGAGACCTTCCCCGCGAGTACAAAGCCTAGGGCGACGACCCCGACCCCTTTCACGCTGAATGCCCTGTCAAGGTAGACGAGCGTCGAAGAGCTCGGGGCGCTCCTCGAGACCCCGACCCTCGAGAGCTCGATTACCGAGGACTTGCTGCTCCGCCTCTCGACGGAATAGGACTCGAGCGCAGTCCCCTTGAACAGCACCTCCAGGCCCGGAGGGGGTTCCTCGTCTAGGGCGACGAAGGAGCCCCTCAGCCCGAACGAGTCCAAGAGCACGGCGATCTCCCCGTCGGGGGAGGAGATCCTACCGAGCTTTGGGAGCAGGAAGAAGGCGTAGTCTGCGATTGACGCTATCCGGGAATACCCCTGGATCTTCTCTGGGAATTGGGCGTCATCCAGGAAAGAGTAGACGACCCCTCCCTCGACCCTGTGATAGACGATGGTCCCCTCGGCTTCGCTCTTCTTGCCCACCGAGCTAAGGAACGAGCTCTTGAGGGGCGGGTCGCTGCCGAAGAGGCCAATTATCCTGCCTTCCATCCATTCTTCCTGGGCCGCCTCCGTCCTTGGATGTGGCTATAAGCAAACCTGAGGTTCCCGGTCTTGTTATCTTGGGCGAGCCCTTTGAGGGTGCCGGCGGACAACAGGTTGGATAGGTTGGGGCCGGAAGACTATCAGAGCAACAGGCACATCAGGAAGCTCCTCAAGCTCGCACGGACGACCAAGAGGGACGTCTTCTACGACCTGGGATGCGGGCGCGGCCAGCTCTGCGTCGTCGCGGTCACCGAGTTCGGGGTCAAGAAGGCGGTAGGGATCGAGATGCACGCGGGGAGGGCGGCGAAGGCGGCCGCCCGTGTCGAGGAGCTCGGCTTGTCAGACCGGATCGAGATAAGGAACGAGGACTTCATGGATTCGGACGTCCACGACGCCACCGTGGTCTACTGCGGCACCTACGAGATGGAGGAGGACGTCGAGCACTTTGGCGCGGAGCTCCCCACGGGTTCTAGGTTCGTCACGCTCTTCCTCCCCTTCGTGGGGGTGTTGCCGACGGCCTCAGACTATCCCTTCTATTGCATGGAGGTGCCCTTCAGGAGGACAAGGGACATGCGACTCTGGATCTCCAAGGTGCTCTTTCGAGATGCCACCCTGAATGACCTCTACTGGGAGCTCGACACGGACAGGGAGTATAGGTACGACAAGCGTGCCCTTAGGCAGCTCGTCAAGAAGAGGTTCGGGGACGGCCGCCGAATCAGTCAGAGGAAGATATTTTGAGAACATTCTTCCATGGGTGTTCTTAACCCGCGCACCTCTCATAGTCACCTATGGCGCTGAGCCTTGAATTCAGCGTATGCGGGCAGTGCGGCAGGATAGCACATATTGATAGTGGCCAGCGGATGTGCTCAGGCTGCCGAAAGCCAACGACAGACTGCGGATGCTTGGGTGTCGGGCTCACGCCCCCGGACTATCTGAGCAGGCCGCTTAGGTCGAAATAACCTACAAGACATCCGCCCCAGGATAGTTTTATCAGCTGTTCAGATTCGAGGGCTCCGTCGCTCTTTCTTGGCCGGGCTCCGTGTGGGCTTCCCTGTGAATATTGTTTTCACGAAGGGGGTTTTACACATGAATTTGAAATTCAGCTCTGTGAATTCTGGCTTCCTAGGGGTTTTATGCTTATCACCATTTCATCAAAGATGAATTGAGGCGATCCCCTCGACCTTAGGACCTGCAAGGGTGGGGAATGGCGTCCCAGTCTCAGCCCTCTCCTTCTCCCTTCTCGCTCTCATCCTGATAGGGTCATCGGCCACTCCTGCCCACGCGAGTTCCCTAGCAATAGACGGCAAGGCAAACGGTCAGGGTCTTTCGTTGTCTGCTTCTGCCACCCTGACGACGACAAGCCCAAACGACATCATAATCGCGTACGTCGCGGCCGCTGGCAGTTACCCCAACGTTCCGACTTCCTCTCACCTCACGTTCTCCCTCAGGCAGTACCTTCATACTGGCACTGGTAATCCGAACGTTGCTGAGTACTTTGCCGTCGCGCACTCTGTCCTGTCATCGGAGGTGATAACCGCCACCGACGTCGGCTCGTCAAATGAGATTCAGATCGTCGTCTTCGGCGTCTCCGGGGCGAGCACCTCGTCACCATTCGATCCAGGTGCGCTGCCCAAGACAGCAACGGGGACTACCGGGATTCCGAGCGCGACCATCTCTACTAGCTTCGCCAACGACCTCATCATAGGGCTTGAAGGAGATGACTCTGGGGCGAGCGGCGGCGGACCACTGGGAGGCTTCACTCTCATCGCTAACGTGGTAGCTTCCGACACCGCGGACTCGATGGGGGCTGAGTACAAGATTGTCGCGGCGACTCAGACCAATCTCAGCGTGCAGTACACCGATAGCACCGTCGCCCAAAACTGGGGAATGATCGCTGACGCTTTGCAAGATCCGCCTGCGACAGGAGTTCCTCAGTTCTCGATGGGCTTGCTCCCCATTCTTGCTTTGGCGTTGCCCGCCCTTCTACTATTGCGGGCGAGACTCTACAGGACCTAGGCAGCTCCGAGGACGGCATCTCAGGAGGAGTAGCTGCTGATAATGAAATGCCCCTCTCACAGCGCCAAATTTCGAAGGAGGAGGGTACCCCTTTGACGTCCCAAGGTCGTTGTTTGTTCTTTACGAGCGGCGAGTTTGGCTATGTGCGACCTTCCCCTTGCACTCAAGCGTCCCGCTCCGGCTCCAGTCCGTTGGTAGTGACTTCGCCTCAAGAAAGTAATCCCGTCCGCTGAAGCAGTCGCCTGGAGAAGCCAAAGGTATCCTAAAGAAAGTATTTACGCCCCTGGAACACCCATCCCAGGCGGTCATGACCTCAACGCTGGCCGACGAGGCTTCACTGAAGTGCCCATATTCGAGACTGCTCGAGATACTAGGGAAACCACACACGCTCGCCATTCTCTACAGTTTCGGTATCACCTCGCCGATGCGTTTCACAAAGCTCCAGAGGAGTTTGGACCTCCAGCCAAAGATCCTGACGGCCAGGCTACATGAATTGGTGAGCTTTGGACTATTGGAACGCAAGGCATACAACGAGATTCCCCCAAGGGTGGAATACGAGTTGACGCCGAAGGGCAAGGACCTGAAGACGATGTTCGACATGCTCCATGAGTGGAGTGACAAGTACCAGATAGAGTCGCAGGCACAGGTAGCAAGGACTCTACGCAGATAGAGTCGCTCACCCTAGGGGAAGTAACTACCCGTGCGTAAAGATAGAAGTATTAATACTACCTTTTTGCTAGTAATGCATGGTGTTTGTTTGGCATGGAGATAGGCATTGACAGTTTCGTGGCTGCTTTTACCGACAAGAGCAAGTCGGTCAGTCCGGCAGAGCGAATGCAGAACCTTCTTGAAGACATAGAGGTCGCCGACAAAGTAGGCCTCGATATCTTCGGGATCGGGGAGCATCATCGCAAGGACTTCCTCGACTCGGCGCCACCCGTAATCCTTTCAGCTGCGGCTGCAAGGACGAAGAAAATCCGACTGACGAGCGCTGTGACGGTCCTTAGCGCCACCGACCCGGTGCGGACCTTCCAGGAGTTCGCTACCCTCGACCTGATCTCGCAAGGGAGGGCCGAGATGGTGGTAGGCCGGGGCTCGTTCGTAGAAGCGTTCCCTCTGTTCGGCTATGATCTAGCCGACTATGACAGGGTGTTCAGGGAGAAGCTCGACCTTCTTCTCAAGGTGCGCGACAACGAGCACGTGACTTGGTCGGGTGTCTTCCGGCCCGCGCTGACCGGTCAGGGGGTCTATCCTCGACCCATCCAGAACCCGTTACCGATCTGGCTGGGGGTGGGCGGCACACCGGGGTCTTTCGTCCGCGCTGGCAAGCTCGGACTTCCACTGGCTGTCGCCATCATAGGAGGGGAGACGCATCGCTTTAGGCCTCTCGTCGACAGCTACAGGGCGGCATGGAAGGACTCGGGCCATCCTGCCAATGGGATGAAGGTGGCATTGCACTCTCTAGGTTATGTTGCCCAGTCCTCGAAAGAGGCCGCTGACGATTTCTTCCCAGGATACGCACGTGCGTTCACCGAAGTGGGGAAGGAGCGAGGCTGGGGTCCAGTGACAAGAGAGGACTTTGACGCGCAGCTTGGACCACGAGGTGCTTTGATAATCGGCGACCCCGAAGAGGTGATTGAGAAGATAAAGCGCCACGCCAAGGCCTTGGGCGGGATCTCGCGCGTGACCTTCCAGATGGACCCGGGCTCGCTCTCCCGCGAGAAGTTCAAGCGCTCCATCGAGCTGCTCGGGAGGCGCGTCGCACCTGCAATCCATAAGGAGGTCCTCCAACAGGAGCTCGAGGAGGAAAGGGCCGCGTGACTTTGGAGGCTACGCGCATCGTCAAGCAGAGCGACGGTGTGGTGACCCACGTCATGGGGCTGGCGGGCAGTCTGCGAGCGGAGAGCGCCACGCGGATGGCCGTGAGGTACGCGCTCACGGGCGCCGAGGATGAAGGGGCCAAGATAGAACTGATGGACCTCGCCGCATACAACTTGCCGTTCCTCGGTCGCGAGAAGGAACAGCCTGGCGCAAGAGATGTGGAAAGGTTCCGCGCCGACCTGAGGGCTGCGGACGGGATAATACTCGGCTCTCCCGAGATACACGGAAGTTTCAGCGGCGTGCTGAAGAACGCACTGGACCTGACCGGATCGGATGAGTTCGAGGGCAAGATGGTTGGACTCGTGGGCGTAGCCGGCGGGCAGATGGGCGCAGTCGAGACCCTGAGCCAACTTCGGACCGTCGGTCGTTCTCTGCATGCGTGGGTAGTGCCGACCCAGGCTTCCATTGGTGATTCAGGTACCGCGTTCAATCAGCGGGGAGAGCCAGTCAGATCGGAAGTAGGGAACCGCCTGCGGTCTGTCGGCCGGCAGGTTGCCCACTTTGCGCGTCTGCACAAGTGCGAGAACCACCTTCAGTTCATGAAAGAGTGGGAGGGGGCGCCTCGGACGTCCGAAGCCGTGAATGCAAAGCCCGTAACTCGCTAGTGCGGAGCATTGGACATCGGCCTGGCTCGCCGGGCTCGCGAAGGGTCGCCATCCGAAAGATCGACGTCGTCATCGGGATTGCAATCCCGGGGTCCGACCTGGCAACGTGCAAGGATGCTAAAGAGAGGAAATGAGCTAGCAGGCTTTGCTATCCAGAAAGTAACAGATGACTTTCCGCTTAGAGAGTAACTTTCTAGGCTTTCCCTCGACTGTTCTTATGCAAAGAAACGCGCGCGTTTGGCGCAGTTTGATAGACCACGTTATTCTCACGGTGAGCGATTTCGAGCGCTCAGTCGCCTTCTATGTCAAGGCCCTTAAGCCCCTTGGAATCACAAACTTTGTGGACTACAAGGGCCATCACGGACACCCCGATTTGAAGGGTTTTGGCGACGGCGATAGAGCCTTTTTCTGGCTCAAGGAAGGAAAGCCCGACCCTCAAGCGGTCCACGTCGGATTTGCAGCGAAAGACCATGCTGAGGTAGATGCATTCTACAGAGCGGCTTTGAAGGCGGGAGGAAAGAGCAAGGAATCACCTCAAGCCCGGCCCGAATACTATCCTGGCTATTACGCGACGTGGGTGCTCGATCCCGACGGCCACGATATCGAGGTCGTTCACAAAAGCTGAATTTGTTCACGTTGTGTAAATACGCTCTCATTGAGACAAAAAATCGTGGAGGTTCGCCAGTCGCGCCCCTGCTTCGGCCGATTAGAGGCTGAAACGGGCAATAAATAATGCGCCGGCCAGGTGTTGCAACACCTGGGTCGAATCATAGCGCCGGCTTCAGGTCATCCAGACCCTTTTACTTCAGTGAAGTGCAGGTCATCCGTGATGCACGAAACGCGCAGGCGCGCATCGTCTCGGTTCCATCGGACTACGGGAAAGGTTCTGCACTTTGAAAGGGAGGCATTATGGTCAAAGTGACGTGCTGAACCGACTCCACGCCGCCCACGGTTTCATCGATCGCCACGACACAAGTTACGGGCTTTGAAGTGGTAGAAAGCGCGAGCGTGTTGGATTCACGCATCGAAATGAAGATGGGCTGATATTGGGTCAGAGTGAAAGCCGTCTTTGAAAAGTTGACGCTCAGCCAGCTAGGCATGCTCTGCGTGGAGCCATTCACTTGGAGTCCCAGAACCTTCAAATTCGCATCTAGAGTCGCTGGACTTCCTCTGTTCGCAGCCGAATCATAGACCATACTGATTGCGTCGGGAGTTGCCGTGTTTGCCGGAACTTGGACATTACTTGAAGGAGGCAACAACTCATCTGAAGGATTTCCTTGGAGAACTATTGGAGAACTGTCGTCTGTTGCAATGTGGACTGTTGAATTGACAGTCAGGTTTGGAGAACTCGCTTCCACGGTCAGCCTGTAGGCGTTTCCGGGCTGTGCTACCGCCCCCATTATCATCATCGTGGTGTCGGCACCAGCGGGGGAAGCGACTACTGAGGTCTTACCGAAGTGCACCCACGTTTGAGGGGGCAGATTTGGCACGGTCAAGCTCATTGATGTCGATGCCGGAGCATATACCGTGACCGGGATTACCTCATACAAGATGAATCCGTCGGTGACGCTGCCCCAGCTGTCGTTTACCGGGTAGGAGATTGGATCTCCCAAGATGATTTGAGCTGCGTTGCTCGCTGGCAACGTCGATCGCTGATGATTGGAAGTTGCTATCATCGTAGAGACAACTACGAAGGCGATTACGCCCGCCGCCACAATGGCAATCGTCATCATCCGACTACTGTACATACGCACCATTTTGGCTGCTACATTGGGTGCGAGGGTGGTATATTACGAGATGGGATGAATGCCCCGGCCGGGATTTGAACCCGGGTCCGAATCCCCGGCGGTACCAATGCCCTAACGCCTTACGGGCCCAAATCCCCAACTCACGAGTCGGATGAAGCGAGCCAGCTGTCGGTTGCCAAACCTTCAGTCATTTTGACGAGCAGGTGTCACTCCTGACAGAGCTATGTCACTTTCGTCCGTTTGCTTGCAATTGTCGCGCGTCATATCCCCGAAAGGGATATACCACGCCGACTGAATTACGAATGCGTCCTGAAAGGTATTGCACGGGACTGATCCGGGTTAGAGCGATGATGTTAACGTCGCTGTCCACGCCGCCCTTGGAAGAGTTGGTGGGACCTCCTCGGTCAGCCCCTTAGTGCACCTTTCAGGTCGTCCTTGTTCCTCGAACCCATCGTATCTGTAGAGCAGTCCGCTGCCTCGATGAAGCACGAGGTGGGAAGGGACGCCCCGACTTGTCTTCACTGCTTGGAACCTTCCTCGGATTTTCCGACGTTCAAGATGTATATTGTCATGGTTTTTCCCTCTCTCCTTCTCCTGACCCGGTATACGTCCGGCAATAGCCCCTCCTCGATGTACCTCCTAAGGGTCGTTGCGACGGAGGTCGCCGACGCGCCGATTTCCTTCTGGTTCGTCACTAAGGCCTTTCCCTCCGGTATTCCCTTGACCAACCGTATCCATTCCGCCCTTCTCCGTGTCGCCTTGACAGGGATGTCGTCTATGTCTATTACCCTAAACGCCGACTTGTCTGCATCTTTGCCGACTCTAGACACGAACGCTCGCTTACGTAGCCGCTAATGATGATGTATAAGCATTTCCTCTGCCGTCCCTATGCGACATTTCCAGCCGCTCTGGAAGAGCCCTTTAATAGCGATTTGTGCTCGCTATGCGACATTTAATGCTGCATAACATGTTGCATAAGACAATGATGCCGGTTTTCAAAAGGGATCTCCCCCCGGACGTCAGGGAAAAGGCGGGGGCTCAGGCCTGGGACAAAGCTGATCGCCGTCACCGCCGGAGATGCTGTCGTGGTCAGGAGAGCCGAGGTGGTGCTGGAAAGGCGCGTGTCCCGCGGCATCGTGAGAAGGCTGAGGCCGATGTCCTTGCAGACGGCAATAAGAGACGTCGAAGAGTAGATTTGCTGAAGCGCGTGGCGTGCTTATTATGCTATGCTGTAAAAACACAAGGCAAGACTGCAAGGTATGGACTATGTGGGTCTGACGGGAAATCGGATGGCCTCTAGACCTTGACCTTCATCACGCGCTCGACATCGCTCTTCTGGACGTTCTCCGGCTTCAGGACGGCGCTTCCCTTCGGGCCGGTCAGGATTATGGTCCCGTGAGCCCGGAGCAAGGGGAAGAGCGTGTCCATGTTGCCTGAAGATGCCAGTTCCTGGACGTTGAAGGCGCAGAGTCCCATAGCCGGGAAGGAGAATTTCTTCTGAAGGGCCTGCTCATACTCCATCATCTCGTCGATCATGTTGTGCTTGATGAAGCAGGACATCTCGCCCACGGCTCGCAGTCCCTTCAGGCCTCGGCCAGCGCTCTTATTGGCCGCGGCTGAAAAATGCCCGATGATGCTCGGGATGTAGACGCGACCTTTAGTGATGTAGACGGCGTCATAGTTCGCGACGGTGAGCTGCTTCTTCCGCTCGAGCGTCTGGACGTCAAACCCGTCATCTCTCATCTCACGCTCGACCTCAGACGGAGTCTCCTCGGAGCACACGTAGGCGAGCTCCGCATCCCGGATCCCGTATCGAAGGTGGTTGAACGCAACTTCGCGCTTGTTCTCCGGGGAGTCGTAGACCAGTATGGTGTGCATCCCCGGAGTCAAGTTCTGAAGCGTCTGGGAGACCTCGGGGGAGAGCATGGCGGTCCTCCGGCGTGGGGCGTAGTCACGGATATTAGTCTGATGAAGCTGAAATCCAGCAAGTCCCGGATACGGCCGTTTTTTTGGCGCCGGTTTGGCCTGTTTTACCAAT
>Ga0307477_10003038_pt1 | contig 12625 bp, 10 predicted proteins | sample atmos_gasesECM2C_FD_203316 | JGI IMG/M metagenome (GOLD analysis project Ga0307477, IMG submission 203316) | Hardwood forest soil microbial communities from Morgan-Monroe State Forest, Indiana, United States - atmos_gasesECM2C_515 | ecosystem: Environmental > Terrestrial > Soil > Temperate...
CCGGACTCCGATCCCATGCACTCTATGCAACAATCACGTGAAGTTCGATCAGCTCCTCACCACCGCCCGCCAGATCGGCGCTGACCGCATCGCCACCGGTCACTACGCCCGCGTTCGCCACAATCCGGAATCCAGCCGCTACGAACTGCTTCGCGCCATGGACGAAACGAAAGACCAATCATATTTTCTCTTCGGCCTCACGCAGGAACAGCTCGCGCGCACCGATTTTCCTCTCGGCGAACTCTCGAAGCAGGAAGTTCGCGACATCGCGCGCCGCCTCCGAGTGCCTGTCGCCGAAAAGCCAGAAAGTCAGGAAATCTGTTTTGTCCCGACCGGGAATTACGTGCGCTTCATCGAAGGCTACTTGCGGGAGCAGGGAAGTCATCTACCGGATGATTCGGGCGAAATCATCACGACAAGCGGCGAAGTTCTGGGTCGCCACACGGGTCTACACCAATACACAGTCGGCCAGCGGAAGGGAATCGGCGTCGCCGCGGGTCGTCCGCTCTACGTCGTCTCGCTCGACCGCGCGTCGAATCGCCTCGTCGTCGGCGAAGATCAGGATCTGCGCAGCACCACATGTGAAGTTCGCGACGTGAACTGGATTTCGATCGCACCACCGAGCACTCCGGTGGAAGCGATGGTGCGAGTCCGCAATCGCCACGAACCAGCCGCAGCAGAAATCACACCGCTCGACGCCACCACCGACCGCATCACATTCCGCGAGCCGCAACGAGCCATCACCCCAGGCCAAGCCGCCGTCTTCTATTCCGGCGAATTGGTTCTAGGCGGCGGATGGATCCGCTAAGCTTTTAAGAATTGATGGAAAGTTTTCGCGTGAAGTTTGAAGATTGGTGGGCTAAATCAGATGAAGAGTTCTTCGTCCGCCGTCGCGGCATCCGGCTCGGGCCGCCGATTCTGCTGCCCGCGAAGCATATCAACTGCAACCTTCATGCCTTTCAAAATCGCCGACGCTTGCTGAATGGGCGTCCACAGTGTCCGTTTAATTTTCGCGCCCGATTCTTCGACCACTTCCAGCGTTCCCGTCAGGATATGATCCGCGCGAATGATCTGCACGCGCAGCCGTTCCACCGCATCCGTGAACACGCGATCGATCTTCTGCGCTGAGCCACGAGCGACGCGCGTGATTTCCGCCGCATCGCCCATGATGCTGGCAACTCGATCCTCGGAATCTTCGAGAATCCGGTTCGTACGCAAAAGAATGGGATCAACTCGGTTCTGCAGGTCCGTAGCGATTCGCGTGAACTGCTCGATCGCAGTCCGCACTTGGAAAAACATGCCCAGCAGGATCGCCATCTGAATCACGATGGCAACCGCCGCTATCACGATGAACGCCTGGAGCCACCCCGACATCCGCGTCTCCTTGCTGCGAAACGAACCCGCCGCGCCGACTACGAAAACCTACGAGACCTTCGATTCCCGCTTGTATGTTTCTTTTCCAGCGTCGACCGCCGCCGCAAGGCCATCCTTCTGGCGCGCCATAATTTCTTTGCTGCGTTGGATTAAATCTTCCGCGCGCTCGCGTAGCTCGCGGGCTTTGCGTTGCGCATATTCGCGGCCTTCATCGGCCCGATCGCTCAGATATTCGCGTGTGTCTTCGCCCGATTTCGGCGCGAAGAGTAGACCTACCATCGCCCCAATGCCAAGGCCGACGAGGAAAAAGCTGGCCTTCGACCCTGCGTTGTTATCACCCATCTTTTCACCTCCGAAGCTCACAGTAGCACAGGCGTATAGGGGTAGCAAGCAAAGCGCAAATGCATTTCGCGTTAAGAATTTACCTTACAGTTGGCTCCGCGGAACTTGCCTGATGCAGCCCGGCAAATACCCGCTGCGCCTGGGCGCGCGGAAGCTCTGCGGAGAGATCCTCCACCGTCAATTCCTTGAGCCGTGCGACGCTTCCGAATTTGCGCAGCAGTTTGCGAGCTGTCCGCTCGCCGACGCCCGGAATTTCGGTGAGGGAAGTGCGCAGCCGCCGGCTGGATCGCCGCTGGCGGTGGAAGGTGATTGCGAACCGATGCGTTTCGTCGCGAATCTGCTGGATCAGCTGCAGCACGGGCGAGTGGCGGTCGAGAACGATGGGTTCGTCCTCGCGTCCGAGCACGTACAGGATTTCCTCTTTCTTCGCGATGCTGGCCATCGGCTGATTGATGATCTCCAGCTTTTCAAGCGCCTGCGCGGCCGCGTGCAACTGGCCGATACCTCCATCAATCAAAATCAAGCTGGGCAGCGGCTTGCCTTCTTCCAGCACGCGGCGGTAGCGCCGTCCAACCGCCTCGCGCATGCTGGAGAAATCGTCGCGAAGTAATCCGCCGGGCTGAGCGGCTTCGCCTTCCACGGCCGCTTCACCTCGAATGATGAATTTTCGGTAGTCAGACTTCTTCATTCGTCCCGCTTCCCAGACCACCATCGATGCCACAGTCTCTGTGCCTTGCGTGTGCGAGATGTCGAAGCTTTCAATTCTCTTGGGCGGCTCGAGAAGCCCCAGCGCTGATTCAAGCGCCTCCGCGATCGCCGCCGACGTAGGCCGCAACACGCGAAACCGCTGAACGAAAGAATGTTGCGCATTCTTTTCGACCAATTCGAGGAAGTGGTGTTTCTTTCCGCGCTGCGGGTTGGAAATCTCCACGCGATGCTTGGCCTGTTCGCTGAGAACTTCCTCGAGAACTTCGCGCTCTTCGAAGTCAATCGGCGTGTGGATGCAGCGAGGAAGATACGCAGCGTCGAGGTAGAGCTGCTTCAGCAGGGAAGGAAGAAACTCGGCCGGGTTGAACTCTTCCTGGTTTTCCCAGTAAAAATCTCGCCGGTCCACCACGCGGCCGCCGCGAATGTGAAAGAGATTCACGGCCACCTGCGGCGGCTCGGCATACCACGCGATCACGTCCGTATCGTCACCAGAAGCAGCCGCGATTTTCTGGCGCTCTTCCATCTCCGCCAGTGTGCGCAAGAGATCGCGATACCCTGCGGCTTCCTCGAAACGCTCACCTTCCGAAGCGCTCGCCATGCGCCGCTCGAGGCTGCGCGAAAGATCGTTGCGGCGCCCCTCCAGGAACAATCGCACATCACGCGCAGCTTCCACATAACGCTCGTCGGTCACCAGTCCCTCGACGCAAGGGCCGAGGCAGCAGTGAATGTAGTACTGAAGGCAGGGCCGCGGATGCTTGCGCGTGAGGTCCACCGTGCAGGAGGGAACTAGAAAATGTTTATGGATCAAATGGACCATGCGGTACGCGAGATTCGCAGGAAAATACGGTCCAAAATAAATCGAGCCGTCCTTTTTCAGGCGGCGGGTTACATAGACGCGCGGATACCTCTCGTACGCCGTGTATTGAATGTAGGGATATGTTTTGTCGTCGCGAAGCAGGATATTGAATTTCGGCAGATGCTTCTTGATGAGATTGTTTTCAAGGGCCAGCGCCTCTTTCTCGTTATCGACAACGATGTACTCCAGGTCGGCAATCTCGCGAACAAGCGATCCTGTCTTGGCGTCCTGCTGGCTTTTGTCTAGAAAATACGACCGGACGCGGCTTCGCAGGGAGAGCGCTTTCCCCACGTACAGGATTGCACCGCCCGCATCCTGAAACAGGTACACTCCGGGTTGCGTGGGGAGATTGGCGACTTTTTCACGAAGTTCCATGGATAGGCGTTACACTAGCTGGTGCTGTGGCGAAGACAACTTCTATGATAGCAAACGGAATCTAACCGGCACGAATCGCCATGACCCGACTCGCATTAGTCGCCTCGCTGCTTCTGATTCTCTCGGGCGCATTGCCCGCTCAGCAACAACAAGACAAAGAGCAACAGGACAAGCAGCAAGGGCAGCAAAGCCAGCAAGATCAACAGAAGAGCCAGCAGCAGAATCAGCAACAGACCGGGCAAAGCCAGCAAAGTTCTGCCGCCCCGCCTCCACCTGAAGAATCCACTTCGAAAAAGTCGCGAGGGGATGATGACAATGGGGGCAGGGGCGCTACGCCGGATGAACCGCCCGCGATCTCATCCGATGCGGAGAAGGCCAAAGCTGCCGCCACTTACAATCCGCTGCCGGCACAGCAGGACATCGAAGTGGGGACCTACTATCTTCACAAAGGCGACATCGACGCAGCGATCGACCGTTTTCTCGATGCCATCCAGCAGCGTCCCAACTTTGCGAAGCCGCGCTTGCTGCTGGGAAAAGCCTACGAAAAAAAGCACGATAACGAGTCGGCCGTGAAATATTACAAGGAATATCTCAAGGTGCTGCCCGGGGCGCCCGACGCGAAAGAAGTCCAGAAGAAGATCGAAAAGCTCTCGAAAGAGTAGCGCCGTTCGCGCGCCGGCTTAATACGACGGAAAAGTCTTGAGAAACTTCATCGCCCGCTCATAATCCTGAAATTTCTTTTCTTCCGCCCGAAATTGAGGTGAGTGCGATTCCCGCCGGCACCGCGCGAAGCGCATCGGATGCGTCAGATGCAGCATTTCATGGTAGAGAACATACGCAACGACGTATTCAGGCACATTCGCGCGGTCGAGCTGGCGATTGATCACGATCTGCTCGAGCGCGGGATCGAAACAACCAAGCTGCGTTCGCCAGACGCGATTGCTCCAACCAAGCGTCGGTTTTAGGAGCAGATTTTCAAAATAGCGCGCATTCAGTCGCTCGAACATCGGCCCGAGATCATGGTGCCTGCCCGCCGGACGATCGTCTACGCGCCGCGCGCGCCGCTGGCGGAGCACCAATAGTCTGCGACGCGTGGAATGGGCATAAGTGTATTTGCGGTACGCCGCGAGAAATTCACCCGGCGGCTGGCGCCGATAAAGCCGGCCCAGCAGGATTCCCGCGGCAGCTTCGAAGACGTCCCTTGGCGCGTCCCGCAGCAAATCCGAAACGCGGACGTACGCGGTGTCGTCGCGCAATCGAATCGTATGCGTCAGGTCCGCGTAAGGATGGTATTCCACGACAAAATGAGGCGGTCGGCCTTCGCAGCCGATGCGCGTGTAGATCCGCTGGAAAATGCGCTCGCCGCCGGGAACCAGGCGGGAACGCAGCTTAGAAGGCTTCACGGTTGTTTTCTCCGCACGGGCGGCGGCGCAGCAGTCTTCAGGGCATTGTCAACATCCGTGAGCGCTTCCTTGGTGCCGTCAATTGCGTCCAACAACGTGTCCTTATAAGTGTCCAGCTCCTGCCCTTTCTCCTGAAGCTTCTCCAAAATGTCGAGAAACTCGTTTCCCTTTGACTTCATGAGCTTCAGCGCCCCATGAATGTCTGACTGGCGCTCCTTTCCGACCGCGATCTGGTCGGCGGCATCGTCCATACATCCGGTGTAGGCATTCAGCATGTTGTTCAACACTTCAGAGCGGCGGCGATCCTGCACTTTTCGATTTAATTCGTATTGAAATTTCTTCAGCCGGTCCTCGGCAAATTTCATATACAGCGCGATACGATCCGCGGGTTCGTAGGCTTCGCGAATCTGATCCCCTTCGCCTTCACTTAAATAGTCTTTTCTGTCTTGAGGCGGCATGGGCGAATGCGGAGTCGAACGAGCAGCCGAAGGCGTGAGCGATGCTGCGAGCAATCCGACCGCAAGCGTCGTAGCACTTCGCATGATCGCCTCCTATCGCTTTGGTTTTCCCGCCGCATCGTTTGGCGGCTGCTTCGGAAACAACACTTGAATCAGATGGCGATCGATTTCGTCGAGTTGGCCGCGAATTTCGACGAAAGGCTTGCGATCGTCCTCGTTAAGCCCGACGATCATCGCATCGAGCCTTCGGAGCGATCCGCGAAGCGAAATTTGGAGCTGTTTGTAGCCGCTCGCGTGCTTTTCGGGATCTGGGAATTTGTCCTCGAGCGCTTTCTCGCAGGATTGCGCTTCAGCCAGATACTTCTTTAAAATATCGAGCGCTTCATCGGTCTTGTCGTTCGCGAGGGCGCTTCCTGCATCCTTGAACTCCGAATCGCCCAAAGAGAGCAGCAACTTGGCTTTGTGGGCGGGGTCCGCTTCGTGTTCAAATTTCGTCCGCCACTGTTCGGTGGATTGAATTTGTTGGGCCGCGAGGGGCGCGATCGCCATCGCGAGTGCAATTACGAGAGCCGAAAGTGGAGCGAAGCGAATCACGGAATTATTTCTTCTTCTCTTTAATCTCGCGAGTCAAGAAGCGGACTCGCGCAGTCGCCTCAAAATACATGTCGTTGTTCTCATCTTTGTTCAACTGCAGAAATTTCTGATACCAGTCGAGCGCTTGGGTCGCTTGCCCTAGTTTATCGTAACAAGTGGCGCGAATGAAAACTGTGCCGGCCGGCAATTCCTCCCGCTGCGACAGGAGGTCGAGCGCCTTCAAGGCCGATTCGTAATTCTTGCCTAGGTATTCAGCGGCTACAAGTTCTCCCAGCACGTCATTCGACTGCGGATTCATTTTGAACGCAACGAGCAGCTCGCGCGCGGCATCCGGGTACGCCCGTTTTTCAAGGTAGAGATGACCAATCTGCGCTGGAATGTCGGCATCCTGTGGGGCGAGTTTCGCGGCTTTCTCCAGCACCCCTATTGCGTCGTCGTATCGTTTCAGTTGGAACAAAACCTGGCCGCGAAGTTTCAGCGCCGAAAGCGATTCCTGGCTCGAAAGTGCGGCGCGATCGAGTTCGGCGAGAGCTTCCTCATTCTTGCCCAGCTTAGTGAGCGCTAGCGCGCGGACGGTGCGAGCTTCAGCGTCAGTGGGCTGCGCTTCGAGATATGTCTTAAGCTCACTCGCCGCTTCCTCGTATTTCTTTTCGGCGATGAGCGCTTGCGAAAGTCCGAGATGTGCCTGCGCGTTCGAAGGATCGCTAGCGATTGCGGCGCGAAATTCCGTTTCCGACTCTGCTGCTTGATGAGACGAGAGAAGCACCCGGCCGATCGCGAAGTGGACATCGGAATTTTTGTCGTCAAGCTTCTGCGCTTCGCGATAGTGCTGAATCGCGAGTCCCGGCTTCCCGGATCGCTCGTAAGCCCAGCCCAATAGAAACTGCGGGCGAAACTCTTTCGGCAGAAGTTCAGCAGCTTTTTGAAGGGGCACGACCGCCGTAGCCGGGTCACTCTCCATCAATGTAATACCAAGGTTCATATAAGCCGCATCCAGCTTGGGATCGAGAGAAATCGCCTTCTCGTACTCGGTCTTCGCCTCTGCGTTTTGCTTCAAACTCGCATACGCATTGCCTAAATCGAAATGCGCATCTGCATCATCGGGCTTGGTCGCGAGATATTTCTGATACGAGCGCACCGCCTCTGCATAGTCCTGGTGATCCATCGCGGCGCGTGCCGCGACCAGTGCGGGATCAGGCGTGTCGTCTGGAATGTGAATGCGAGTTCTGGTTGTGTTGGATTGCGCAGAGGCGACCGGAGAATAGCCGCAAGCAAAGCCGCAAAAAGCCAGGAGGGCAAACCGCATGAATCGAGCGTTGCGTGCCGCAGCCCGATCCTTCATTGCGCTGTGGAATTATCTTCCGATCCGTTCGATTGCTTGGGCGGAGCGCCGCTATTGCCGTGATTTGTTCCGTTGCCGTTGCGTCCGTTGAGGGCGCGCGCGAGAAATTTTCCCGTATGCGACTGCAAATTCCGCGCCACTTGTTCCGGCGTACCAGCGGCGACCACGTGTCCGCCCGCGTCTCCACCTTCCGGCCCAAGATCAATCATCCAGTCCGCGGATTTAATCACATCCAGATTGTGCTCGATAATCAGAACCGAAGCTCCGCCGTCAATCAATTTGCGAAACGCCGTCAGCAATTTCTGAATATCATCAAAGTGCAGGCCCGTCGTCGGCTCGTCGAAAATATATAGAATGCCGGTGTTTTCCTGCCGCGTGAGATGCGCTGCCAGTTTCAAGCGTTGCGCTTCGCCGCCGGAAAGCGTGGTGCCGGATTGGCCGAGCCGCAAATAGCCCAGGCCCACTTCGTCGAGCACGCGCAACTTCGTCGTGACTTTCGGATACGCGGCGAAAAATGTGAGCGCCTCGCGCGCCGTCATCTGCAGCACCTGGTGAATGTTTTTCTCTTTGAACGTCACGTCGAGAACGCTGCTCTTGTAGCGCGTTCCGCGGCACTCTTCGCACACGAGTTCCACATCGGCCAGGAATCGCATCTCTACCGTCACCGTTCCATCGCCCTGGCACGCTTCGCACCGGCCGCCGGGAATATTGAACGAGAAATGTCCCGCGGTGAGCCCGCGCTTTTTCGCTTCCGGCATGGACGCGAAGATTTCGCGAATCGCGTCGAACGCCTTCAGGTAGGTGGCCGGATTCGAGCGCGGCGTCCGTCCAATTGGCGACTGGTCTACCATTTCGATTGCGGTTAGCGCCGAGTCGCCTTCGAGGCGATCGCAGAATTCGCGGTAATTTCCGCCGGTGCGTTTGGCTTCGAGCGCTTTGTACAGCACGTCATAAACGAGCGTGGATTTTCCTGATCCGCTCACGCCCGTCACCGCCACTAGCACACCGAGCGGAATCATTACATCTACGCTTTGCAGATTGTGGCTGTGCGCGCCGGTAATTTTCAGAAACTTTCCCTGCGGTTTCCGGCGCCGCGCCGGCACAGCGATTTTCAAATCGCCGCGCAGATAACGCCCCGTAATCGAATCGGGGTCGGCGAGCAATTGTTGGCGCGACCCGGCGAAGATCAACTTGCCGCCGTGTTCGCCTGCGCCGGGACCCAGATCGAGAATATGGTCGGCGGCCAGAATTGTTTCGGGATCGTGCTCCACGACCACCAGAGTGTTGCCGAGATCGCGCAAGCCCTTCAAAATTCGAATCAGGCGGTCAGTATCGCGCGGGTGCAGGCCGATCGAAGGTTCGTCGAGCACATAGAGCGCGCCTACAAGATGCGAGCCGAGCGACGTGGCGAGTTGGATGCGTTGCGCTTCACCGCCCGACAGCGTAGATGTCAGCCGGTCGAGTGTGAGGTAGTCGAGACCCACTTCGTCGAGAAATTGTAATCGCAGCTGAATCTCTTCCAGAACTTTGTCGGCAATCGTGGATTCCGCGGCGGTGAGTTGCAGCGCCTGGAAGAACGGGCGCGCTTCTTTTACCGTCATCTGGCAAACTTCGGTGATCGAGCGCCCCGCGATTTTCACCGCGCGAGCTTCAGCGCGCAGTCGCGTCCCGCGGCAGTCAGGACAGAGCGCGTAGCCGCGATAACGACTTAGAAAAACGCGCACGTGCAATTTGTATTTCTTGCGCTCGAGCCAGCTGAAAAATCCTTTCACGCCGGGAAAATCTGCCTTGCGATCGCCTTCGATGATTGCGTCGCGCTGCGCGGCGCTCAGCTGACGAAACGGGGCGTCGAGCGGAATGCCTTTGTCGCGCGCGTACGAACGCATATCCATCGCGAGCTGCCGGTAACGCGGCTTCGTCCATGGTTCGATAGCGCCATCTGCGAGCGATTTGCTCTTGTCCGGTACCACGCGATCGAGATCGAAATCAATTGTGTTGCCGAAGCCCTGGCAGCGCGGGCAGGCTCCGTACGGATTGTTAAAAGAGAATAGGCGCGGCTCCGGCTCCTGATAGGCCGCACCGCATTTCTTGCAATCGAATCGCTCGTTGAAGACGAGCCGCTCCGGCACGGCGGCGCCGCGCGCGGCAGGGTCGCTCGTGCCCGCGCTTGTTCCTGCCGCAACCACCGAATCCGGCTCCGAGGCTGCGGCCGGCGACTCAGGAACAAATTCGAGAATCGCTTCGCCGCGCCCTTCGCGGTAGCAAATTTCAATCGAATCCATCAAGCGCGAACGAATTTCAGGTGCCAGCACCAGCCGGTCCACCAGCACGTACGCGGGCTTCGAGAAATCCATGTCCAGCAGATCTTCAGGCGTCGAGAATTCGAAGACGCGGCCGTCCTGGTAAAGACGGTTGAATCCTCGCTTTCTCAAATTCACCAGCGCCTGGCGAATCGCTTCGGGTCCCGGACGCGCTTGCTTTTTAGTCTTCGTCCCGGCTGGTGGCGCCTCTGGGGTCAGCTTGAGTTCATATAGGACGTAGAATCGCCGCCCTGCCGGAAGTGCCAACACGCGCGCCGCAATTTCGTCGAGCGTGTCTTTGCGTACTTCTTCTCCGCAGATCAGGCAGAACGTGTGACCCACGCGCGCGTACAGTAGCCGAAGGTAATCGTAGATTTCGGTTGCCGTTGCCACAGTCGAGCGGGGATTCCGCGTGGAATTCTTCTGCCTGATCGAGATGGCCGGCGCGATTCCGGTAATTTCGTCAACGTCCGGCTTTTCGATGCGCTCTAGAAACTGCCGCGCGTAAGCCGAAAGCGATTCGATGTACCTGCGCTGTCCCTCGGCATACAGGGTGTCAAACGCCAGGCTGGACTTGCCCGAGCCCGAAACGCCGGTCACCACAGTGATAGCGTTATGCGGAATCGTGAAGTCGAGGTTCTTCAGGTTGTGAACCCGGGCTCCCCGGACGCGGATCTCCTCGATATCGCCTGGAATTGTGGCAGGCCCCGCCGCAACCGCCGCTTCCGGTCCGCGACGGAGCGCTTTTGCGAGTGCCACCTTGTCAGTAGGCTTGTTCGGCATGCGTATAAACACTCAATTATACGCCGTCCAGTCAAGTGCGGCAAACGAGTCGAAATCGCTTTCTAAGCCGAAGGCGCGACGCTCGGTCACGCCTTGCTTCGTAAATCCACTCACGCATTAGCTTTTCAAATTAGGACACTACCGAAACCCGCCCTGCCTTCATCGAAACCGAAATTGCATCTCAAGCGTCTGATTAATCATTCGACAAGCAAACTGATTCGGAAATATTAAGGACGCTTTGGCAGCGTATACTGAATCACTGATGCGAATCCCTGGAGGGCTCAACCACGTGAAAATCCGCCACCTCGCCCGGTTCCTCGCGCTGATACTCGTTTCCACACACCTCTCCGCTGCTGGCGCGCAAACGCGAAAGCCGCTGACGAATCAAGACGTTATCGATATGACCAAGCAAGCGCTCGCCGCGCCCGTCATCGTCCAAGCCATCGAAGCCAACCAAGCCGACTTCGACGTTTCCGCGCACGCGTTGCTCGATCTGAAGAGCGCGGGAGTGGATGCGTCCGTGATGGAAGCGATGCTCTCGGCCCAGGGCAGCAAGCCGTCTGGCTCCGTCGAGGCGCTTCACGGCGCGTCTGCGCCGCCTGACGACAGCACAAATCCCGACCCACTGAGGCGAGTATGCAGCGCCGCAAGAGGCTGTCTGATCCGCGAGGGAACTGAGTTGCAGCCGAAATTTGCCAGTGATCTGAGTTCGAAAACAGCTACCGAAAACGATCCGGTCGAATTCGTTCTCGATGACGACGTGAAGGTGGGTCAAACCGTCGTGATCCCGAAGGGTGCGCATGCCACAGCGATCGTTTCTCACGCCCACCGCGCCGGGATGATGGGAAAGGGCGGCGAGCTAAATATTCAACTGCAATATTTGGCGGTGCCCGATAACCACGTCCGTCTTCGAGGCACAAAAGGCCGTGAGGGCGATAGTAAAGTCGGTGCCACCGTAGCCCTCACCGTGCTTTTCGGTCCCATCGGATTAATCAAGCACGGGAAGGAAGTTCAAGTTCCCGCGGGAACGCCTCTTACGGCCTACGTCGAGCAGGACATCTGGCTCCGGCCCGCGCAGTAGAAATTTCTACGCAACCGCATCTCGAACTCTCGCCTTTCGCGGCGGTTCTATGTTAGTTGTTATGCGGGGCCGCCGCGATGACATCCGAAAGTCCAAGGTTTGACCGCATTATCTGGATCGTACTGGACAGTGTCGGCATTGGCGAATTGCCGGACGCGAATGACTACGGAGACGTTGGACGCGACACGCTCGGCCACATCGCTCGCTCTCGCCCGCTGCGAATTCCAAATCTTCAGCGACTCGGCATCAGCAATATTGCTCCGCTTGAATCCATAACTCCGTCGGAACACCCCGCCGCAAGTTATGGAAAGGGTGCCACAAAATCGCCGGGAAAAGACACGACGACTGGTCATTGGGAAATGGCGGGCGTCTGGCTCGACCAGGCCTTTCCGGTTTATCCAAATGGCTTTCCGAAGTATGTGATTTCGGAGTTCGAGCGCCAGATTGGGCGCCGCACACTCGGCAACAAACCAGCGTCGGGAACTGAGATCATCAAGGAGCTGGGTCTCGAGCACGTCACCACCGGCTTTCCGATTGTTTACACCTCTGGCGACAGCGTTTTTCAAGTCGCCGCACACGAAGACGTGATTCCCATCGCAGAGCTATATCGCATGTGCGAAATCGCGAGGAAGATTCTTGACGGGCCTAATCGCGTGGGGCGCGTGATCGCGCGCCCGTTTGCCGGGCCGCCAAGCAATTTTCAGCGTACCGAGCGCCGTCACGATTACGCAGTCGAGCCGCCGAAACCGATGTTGATGGATGTTCTTGCCGAGCAAGGCACGCCAGTATTCGGCGTCGGCAAAATTCACGACATCTATAACGCCCGCGGCGTGCCCGAATACGTCACGACGAAGAATAATTCCGATGGAATGGCGAAGCTCACCGAAGCGATCGCGCAGCGCGAGACGGGATTGATCTTCGCGAATCTCGTTGATTTCGACATGCTCTACGGCCATCGCAAAGACGTAGAGGGCTTCGCGCGCTCGCTTGAGCAATTCGACGAGCAACT
>Ga0307477_10003039_pt1 | contig 12624 bp, 5 predicted proteins | sample atmos_gasesECM2C_FD_203316 | JGI IMG/M metagenome (GOLD analysis project Ga0307477, IMG submission 203316) | Hardwood forest soil microbial communities from Morgan-Monroe State Forest, Indiana, United States - atmos_gasesECM2C_515 | ecosystem: Environmental > Terrestrial > Soil > Temperate...
GTGCCGACACCGGCCTGCGCAGGGGTGCAGCCCTCGAGCCCACCCGCGGAGGAAGGATTCACGACCAGGCCTTCCGGCAGGGTCACAATCGCGTCCTTCAACTCGGGGGTGGCGGGATTGACCGGGCTATCGCTCTGCGGGATGCTGAGATCGACATTGGGCCCAGTGGGTGAGCCCGAAGCCCTCGTATCCGGCTGGAAGGCGAGCATCGGGTTGAACGTGAGAGCATCACAACCCGTCAGCGACGGCTGAGCGGCTTCCCCCGACTTCCACTGCGGTTCTGAAAGATCGACCGCGGCGAAATCTGGGACGCCTTCGGAGCCCAGAGGGATCGAAGCGGGATCGGTCCACGCATCCGCGGAGAGCTTTGCCGCTTGTTGAGGATCAGAGCAATCGCCGGAGTTAGTCAGGTAAGGACGAGGTTCGATACCAGCCGAGGCGCCGTGAGTGCAAAACAATCCCGCACAACCGCCCTGGACGGCGCGCTGGGCGTCATGGGACGCTTCGGCGGGAGCACCCCAGATCGACAGTTCGGCGCCATGAATGAAGACCTCCCGCGTAAGACCGGAGGCGACCACGCGCAGACCATAGTCACCAGGACGCAACGTGGCGTAAAGCAGGAACGGCAAATGCTGAAAGCTGAAACCCAGAGCGGCGGGGAACCCCGGCGGGGGAGCCATCTCATAGACCGGTATTTCACCAGAGCCGCCGGCGACGTCGAGCGCGACTCCCGTTTCGCCACGAGGCAGCAGGACACCGACCTGGCTGGAGGGAGGACACACGGCGTGCACACCCAGGTCGCTCTCGGGACACTGGCTGACGGCCTGAGGATCGCCGATCACGCCTTGGGGTAGATCGGTTATGAAATCCCGGACACCGCCCTGCGCAGGAAAATAGGTGTTTCCAAAGCCGGCACGATGGTCGCGCAGGGTGCCGATGTTCAGATCGACCGTGAGGGCGTAGGGGTGAGCGTCCGCCTGGGTATCGGGGAGACCCGCGGTTTCGGTCGCGGCGAGGGCAAACGTGGCGATACCCAAGGGAGCGTCAAGGGAACTGACCAGCGATTCGACACCGGTGGAGGCGGGAGAAGCGCCCCCGCCGGTGACTTCCGCGGTATCAGACAGCAAAGAGCCTTCCGCGACAGCGCCGACGTTGACCGTGATCTGCATATTCAGCGAGCCACCGAAGGGCACCGGCCCGTTCGTCACCTGATTCCAAGTGCACCTGGCGACACTGGGAACACCTTTGAGGATTACACATGAAGAGAATGGCTTGTCTTCGCCGAAGGTGGCCTTACTGTCATGAGCTTCGATTTCGTTGGCGGTGACACCCACGGGCAGGGTGTCGGTGAGGACTATGTTAGAGACGCCGTCGGTGGCCGCGGCGCCGACGTTGTGCGCGGCGACTTCATACACGTCCTTGCCGTTGGTGCTGGGAACGAGGTGGGTGGGCTCGGTGTAGGCGCTGACCGTCCAATGCGGCGCCGACGTCGCGGCCAGCGCAGACGAAGCTCCCACACCGGTCACGACCATCATCGCAACGACGAATAGCCCGAGGGAATTGAACCTGAACAGTCTCATTACTTGATCCTCCGGTTGTCGTTGCCCGCCCTCTTGGCTTTGGACTTCCCCTTGCGCTTGGTTTTGGTCTTCACGCACTTGCCGTGACTTGATTTCTTGCCTTTCGCGCACTTCACGCTCGCCTTCTTCGTGGTCTTCTTCGTCACGGTCGTCGCGACGGGCGGCGGCTCCAGATTGCCCGCACCGGAGAGACCGGAGCTCGCGGGCGCCACAACGCTGGCGGGCAAGGAAAGCGCTCCCTGACAAGCTTCGCCCGAACACGCGACGGGTCCGGAGGGCAGCGGGAAGCCCCCTTCGACACGAGCGTCGTAAATGCTCTGCTGGACGTTGGCGTCAGCGGGAAGCAGCGAATCGACCGTGCTGAAGTAAACGTCGGAGCCAGTGGGGCTGATGCCCTCCAGCAGCGACCCGCTTTCGGCGGCGCTCACCGCGCCCACGTTGGTATCGTGGCCGTCGGAGATCAGATAGACGCAACCCTCGGCTTCATGGCAAGCACCCGCGCCGTCGGCCTCCCACTCGTAGACGCTGTTGAAGCCCGCGCTACCCGCCGCCTGCGGGACGAGGGGAACGGTGCTGTCGAAGAAAACATGAGCGCCGTCGGTGGACTGCCGCGCTTCGGTCCCGACCGGGACGCTCGCGTTGCCATTGGTGCCATAACCGCCCTGGCCAATCGTGACACGCAGCAGGCCACCCGTCCCAGCATCGTACCGAAAGAGCTGAGAAGCGCTCGAGGTGTCCCCGGCGGTGAGATGCGCGGCACTGGGGAAGACGAGATAGCGACCTTCGGGGGTGACGTTCGATGCGTTTAGAACGCCTGGCCCGCCATGAAAGCCGCTCCAATCTTCGGAGTCGGCGGGTGCGAGCGTCGCGACGAAAACGGTCTGCCGGGTTTCGGTGTCGTAGACGTAGAGGTTGTCTTCGCCCCCAATCGGCGACTCGTGTTCCGCGTTCTCTCCAGCGAGAACGCCCGTGGCCACATAGTAGACGTGCGAACCGTCGGCGGAGACCGTGACAAGGCCCTGAAAGCCCGAGCCGGAAGCGAGATGAGAGATCGCGGTGACCTTTTCGTGCGAGTTGGAAGCGCCGAAGTCATACTCATAGAGGTTGCTGCCGGGATTGCCCGGGAGTAGTTCCTGTGCGGTGGAGAAGAACACCTTCGAGCCGTCCGCCGAGGCGGCGAGATACGCGGCGTCTTTGCGGGAGCCCTCCTGGCACGCTGCGCAGTCGCCACCGGCGCCGGTGGTGGGCTCAGAGATCGCGACCGTTTCAGCAGCATTACGACGAGCATAGATTTCGACTGCGAGTGGACCGAAGCCTTCTACTTCTTTTTTGGTCTGTGGATTGATCCCTTCACAACCTCCCGGCACGACCGAGAAGAAGACGGTCGTGCCTGTAGACGAGACAGCGTTGTAGCGCGATCTTCCTTCACTTGCATCGAAAGGGGAGATGAAGCCGAGCGTGGCGCCGCACTGAGTGATCAGCGCGTGGCTACCGAGACCGCCACTGACAGCGACCATAGTGGGCGCGATAGTGCCGGCGCCGGAGTATTCGTAGAGAGAAAGATGTTCCTCGAGGGTTTCATCGCCGGACCAGAACGGTTCTTCTTCCTGATCCTCTGAGGAGAAAATGAGATGATGCAGGTCGGTCGAGGCCCCCAGAATTTCAAATATGTCGGCGGCGCCCTGATTTTTAAACAATCGACTCTGGGGAGGGGTCGCGGGACCGATTGCTTCGAAATCTCCGGAGGGACCGTGCAAATAGAATTCTTCGCCAGAGATGGCGGTCGAGCCGCTGACGGCAACGGAGAATGCGTCGACGTAAGACCGCAAATCCGAGCTGAACACTTGGATGTTGCCACTGTTGCCGGGCAACTGAGCGGCGGACGGCTCGAGCGGCGTGGTCTTCCAACCTTCCGACTCGGTATCGGTAAATTGATAATAGGCATTGACGGGCGGATTGTTCTTGGAGCCTGCGAAAGCACCGAAGCTGCCGCCGAGGAAGATACCGGCGCCGGCATCGACCGCACCAGCGGCGGACGTCGCAACTGATGCCCCGCCCGCCCTGTTGACCGTGAAGCCCCCGGTGAAGTTGGGGGTGACCATCTCATACGCGCGACAGTCGGGCAAGGCGGTCGTCCCCTGTGCCCGACGGATCGCTTCGTTGGGACATTCCGCGGCCCACACCGACGCGGGAGCGGCGATCGACATCAACCCCAAAAGCAAACCCATCAAACCCAGCACGTGGACTATGGAAAAACGGGGCCTTCTATTCGACATCAACGTAGATTTCATATTGGCCCCTCCTCGAATGAGCCCATTTTCATCAGCACGGCCGCTCGGGCCCATTGATCGATTGACAAATACAGACGAGCCCACGATCGGCGTGACCCCATCCCCATCCCCATCCCGCTCGTAGCCGCCCATCACGCGTCCTGCCTGTGATCGTGGGTGTGCGCACGAATGCTGTGCGCGACACGCTGCCCGGTCGGGGTGAGCGTCCACGCGTTGGCTTCGCCCTTGGAGTGCCCTTCCCCCGTGTTGGCCGCCAACCCAAGGCGCTCCAGCCGCGCGAGGAGCTTGGAGATCTGGCCCTGATCGGTGATCCCGGCGTGCTCGGCCAGCACGCGATTGCTGGCGCCCGGCTCGTGCGCCACGCACTCCAATACGCGCGCGGTGCGATACGTGAGGCGCATCGGGATGTCCTGCAACGGGTCGGACGCGACCGCGGCGGAGGACGACGCGCCGCTGTTCGAATCTTGCGTAACGGGAGTGACCGGCGGCGCGGGCAACGCGCGCGCCTGCTCACGCCGCGCCGCCGCGGGACCGAGGTAGGGCAGCACGATCATCCCCATCAACTCGTTCAACAAACCCGACAGGGGGTCGCGCTCTCCCCGCAGCAGGCGCGCATACACGATCGAGAACGCCGCGCCGACCAAACCCTCCGCGGTCAGCTCCGCCGACTGCCCCGCCCGCGCACCCTCACCGCGGCCCTGATCCAGCACCTCGGCCAGGCGCGCGAGGATCTCCTCACGCCGTGCCAACACCCGCGGCCCGCCGCGCAACGCCTGCACCACACACACCCGCGCCAGCGCGGGCTCACGATCGAAGAAACACAGGACCGTCCACAACCCGCCCCGCACACGCTCACGCCACGACAAACCATCCAGATCCGCACGCGCGATCTCGGACTCGATCGTCCCCACGACGTGCTCCAACAACTCGACGAAGCACGCCTCGCGATTCTCGAACAGCTCATAGAACGTACGCCGCGACACCCGCGCACGCGCCGTTATATGCCCCACCGACGTCCGCGCATACCCCAGCTCATCAACGACCGCCACAGCAGCCCCGAACAGCCGCGAGCGCTGCATCTCCGAAACCTGCTCACGCGAAGAGGAACCCACGCGCCGCGAACCGGAAAGCACGCTATCACGCACACGAGCACGCGCGGCAGCCATCACGCGCCCCTCCCCGCGAGGGGGACTGCAGCCCGGCGCGCCTCGGCGGTTAGCCCAAGAGCGCTAGACGGACAAGAGAGAGAGAGAGAGAGAGAGATGTGTCAGCGCTGCTGACGCATCTACCTACGGATGCACCTGCACCCGCACGTATCCCCGGCACGTATGTCCCCAATGAACTCACGCGAAAACAACCCCTCATCAAAACGACCCGATCCCTCTCCCGAAACATGTCCTGCTGAAGCGCTCGCAATCGATCCAAGGACCGACCCAAACCCGATCTATCAGTGCCCGACACCCCACAACGGGATGCCATGACAAACAAGAACATAGCGTCTACCAAAACGCTTGTCAAGAGCGAACCACACAAAGACGCTCACAGCACCCCCCACTCGACCGTATAACAGCCTGCCTGACCCCCGCCAAAAGCGTCCACGATATGCCCGACTGCTGCGGTAAGCGGCGCCGGCTGCAAGCCGACGAAGGGGCCGGCTCTCGGCTTACCCACCAAAGCCCGCACACGGATCGCCGCGAGACGACGAAGCACTTGACGCCATCCACATAGCCAGCGCACTCAGCCTCGATCAGGAGCTAGCCGGCGTGGCCACGTACGATAACCGCATGGCGGATGCCCTCGCTCGCGTCCAAATCGACGTGATCGCCCCGCGATGACCGTCAGGCCGGGAGCGCGTCCAGCGCCGCCCTGAGGTCATCGACAGACTGAAAATCCAGGCCCAGCAGATGGTCGTGACGGTGGCGCACGACGCCCTGCTCGTCGATCACGATCACCGCGCGCTTGACGCCCAGACGCGAGGAGTAGGCGCTGTATGCCCTGGCTACCGACTTGTCCACATCGGCCAGCAGCGGCACCGTCAAGCCGTTCTTGGCGATGAAATCCTCGTGCGAGGCCAGATCCTGCGAGGAGATGCCCACAACCGTCGCGTTCAGCCCCGCGAGCTCATCGGCGCGATCGCGATAGGAGCAGAACTGTTTCGTGCACACCATCGTGTTATCGCCCGGATAGAAAAGCAGCACGACGCGCTCGCCGCGATGGTCAGACAGCTTGAAGGGACCGTCGCTGCCGGGGAGATCGAAGTCGGGGGCCGGCTCGCCTACCTGTGGGGTCTTGGGCATACCGCGATCATAACGCCGACAGGGCGCGTACAGAACCTCGAGCCCGCCCTCGATCTCTCCGTAAGCCTCGATGTCTCATGGTCAACCGCGCAGGCCGGCGCCGATCTCAGCTGCCGTCGGGCATCCACATCACTTGCAGCGGGGACAGCCCACAGGCCCTCACCGAACGGCAGCGCGTGGGTGCCGGCGCAGAGGATCACCCGCATGGTGGGGTCGCGGATGTCCGCGGCCCCACCGTACTGCCATTGCTAAGGCAGGCTACCTCTCATATATGGCAGAGAGGGGTGGCTGGTCGGCTAGCTCGTCGACCATTTCCTACCTACGTATGAACCGCTCAATTTGATTGTTTCGGTGAAGTCAAATGCGCAGAGATGACCCCACAATCCTGTCATTTCTGACCCGCTTTCTTCGGTGAATGCCAGAGTGCGACTCACCAAATTGTATTCAGGGCCTTCTACAATGGCCTGCAGCTTGCCTTCAAAGGTGATCGACGAGAAGGAGCACGTGCCGCCACTGTTTTCGAGCCCTATAGTTGTCCCTTCTGGGTAGAATGTGTCGGCGATTTTACCGTTGAATACCGTGAGTTCGGCCGTCCCGTCGAGTTTAATGGGTCCCGCTACGGCGCAATGGGATGGTTTTGCCACGTAACATTCACCCATCTCGCCGGTGAATGTCGACTTCCCTTCGGCTAGAAGGTAGCCGACCTCCGAGCCTCTGCATATCATTTCAAACCCACTGGAATAGATACGCACCTCGGGACTCGTCGCTGAAAATGAGACTTTTTCTTCCGCTCCTATTTTCGAGCCTTCGATTAGAAAGCTCGCCTTGGTCCCAAACGTCTGGTCTTCGCCGTACGTGGTGGCACCGATGTTGTTGGTGGCGACCATTCGATAATGGTATTCTGTACCGGACGTAAGGCCGGTGATGGTTTTGCTCTCTTTCAGTTCGCTCGTCCCCGAGCCTGCGCTCGCTTCGGCCGTTTTCGACCCATACGCCGTCGTCTGACCGTATTCGAAATAGTATTTCGTTTCCGCACCGTTGGGGTTGACGATGCCGTTCAACGTCGCCCCGGTTTCGCTCACACCGCTCGCGAGTTCAGACCCGGCGGACGGCGCCATGACCGACCATTTCTTACCGGCATAGGCTCCGCTCAACGAGGCCGCGTCTGTTAGTTCGAATTTGCTTGTTTTTCCTGCCATTTCGACGTATGATCCGCTTGCTTTGTTGAATAGCAGGGTATGGCTCGTCGCTGCGGTTGCAGCGTTTTCCACGAAGGACTGCAGTATACCTTCGACATCCACGGTGCTAAAAGCACATGTACCACCGTTGTTTTTCAATTCCAATTCGGCGAACAGAGCGCCTGTTTCCGGATCGAACGCGTCGGCGGATTTGCCTTCAAATGCCGTAAGTTCGTTTTTAGTGTTGAATTTGATCGGCTGTGCTATCTGGCAGTATGCGGGTTTGCTGACTGTGCAGCTCGCCAGTTCGACGGCGAGCGTGGACTTGCCTTCCGCTTGAAGATCGCCACTACCTGTTACCGATGTGCATTCTATCTTCAAACCGGCAGAGTTCAGCACCGCCGGGGAGCCTGTGGCGGTGAACGGCACGCTGATACCGGTCCCTATCGGCGTTCCTTCAACGCCGAACTCGTATGCGGACGCGGACGCCGCGGCGATCGCGCTGAGCGCGAGCACCGCCACGAGCGCGACCAGCACGCTTTTGAAAACGGATCTCATAAAGCAACAACCTTTCTTGTCGTCTCATTCAGCGCCACACTCCGTCCCAGCTGGGAGCGAGACGTGACGCCGGTCTTGTTACAGCACGCCCACACGCAGAACGAAAAACGGTCTCGCGCGCGAGCGCACACTCGATGGCCCGGAGGGCACACGGGCACTGAAGCCGGGGACAACGCCCAACCGTCTGTCTAGCTCAACCGCCCTTCTTCTGCTTCTTGCCGGACGGCTTGGTCTTGCCCTTGGGCTTGGGGCAGCCGGTGACGAGGATCTTCGTGGCCTGCGTGAGCGTGGCGCCGTCCTGAGCGGTGATCGTGGTCGGCATCGTGAGCGTTTCCGGGACCCGCGTCTTGACCAGGCGCACGACGTGTACCGGGCGGCCGTTGCGACGCACGACGATCTTCTTCCTGGCGGTCACGGTCCTCGTTGGGGCACAGAGGTTCGCGTTGGCCGCCAGGGCGGAGTGCGGACCCTCCGGCAGGATCGTTTCGAAAGTGCTGATGGGGGCGTCGGGCACCGTTTCAAACCGGGAGTAGGTGATGCCTTTCTTGATGTCCGTAGCACCATCGAGCACTATCTCAACACCTTCGCCCTGCAGTACGAACTCGACGTCGGGGAACGCCGCACCACCATGAGACACCAGGTACGCGGGACCGGTGAGGGGACTGTTCAACAACGGGGTGCCGGCCGTGGCGGTGCCGATCACCGACGCTTCGGGGCAACCGGCGGGATTCGTCGCGAACTGGATGGCGGTGCACGCTTTCTGCAATGTCGTCAGACGTGCGGGCAGCACGAGCGGCAGCTGCAGGTCCACCTTGTGAATGTTCGCTTCCCCAAGGTGCTGGGCTACCTCGACCGTGAGGCTGGCGCCGTTGGCTTTGCTGGTTTTTCCCGAGGTCGTGGTCGTGAAGGAGGGTTTGAATGGCAGGCTCGCACAGTCGGCGACCTGGAACGGGCTTGCTAGTGCGGCGGTCGTGCTGCTCGCGGTCAGGGTTCCCGCGATCGACAGTGGATCGCAGTTGGTGGGGTTCAGCGTGAACTGGGTGCGGGTGATGCTCACCGCGACCGAACGGATGTCCAGGGGGATACCGGCGAGACTGCTGGGAAAAGGGTCGCTCTTGACCGTGACCTGCGCCGTCGCAGGATCGATATACAGCGCGGAGCGCACCACAACCGTGCCGAGATCGAACGGTCCCGCGAGCGCGGGCGTGATGACTATGAGGCTGAACGGTGCGCCCTTGTACGGTCCCCCCAGAAACGCGCGACCCCGGACATAGTACGGGGCGCCCGAGCCGGTACCAACGCTGACGGTGCCCAGTTCGCTGCCCGCGGGACAACTGGGATTGCTCTGCTCCGAGCGACCGGAAGTGTGTTCGGCCGTTTCGACACCGGCCTGGGAGCACTCCTGGACACCAGCGACCTTGCCGAGCAAACCAGGTGGCAGCGTGACATTCAGCGCTTTGAACGTCTGTGAGCCGTCTTCGCGGGTCAGCCTGAGCACGAACGGGGAATACGATCCCGCAACGGGACTGAGCACACCGGCTTGAAACCCCGGCGTGTTTGGCTCTTCGCTTTCGCTGCTCACACACCGTCCGCCACCGGGGGCCTGCGTGATACCGAAGCTCGATGTCGGTCTCGCGTCAGGGGTCGCGGGTGCGCTCCAGGGTGTCAGATCGCTCGTGGTGGTATACGTCCCGCACGTCGAGGGGGTGCTGAGCGACGCACGCGAGCTCGCCTGCGGACCGGTCTTGTCGAAAGCGACCCTCAGGTCGGAGAACGGCAGCTGCGGGTTCTGCGCGAACGTCGCCCGCAACCTGCCCGTAGCGGGATCGACCGTGACGGTGCCGGGGAGTTTGACCACGACGCCACGTTCACGATCATAAACCTGGATATAGAGCTTCACCAGCCGTCCTTCTTCAGCGTCCCTGCTCGTGCACGGAGCGCATTCGGGATCGCCCAGGAACACCTCCCCCGGCAACGACTTTTCCAAAAGCGGGGTTTCGACGGTCACCGTGCCGATCTGAGAAGCCGGCGGGCACGTCGCCGGGACGGTTGTGCCGACGCCGGCCTGCGCAGCAGAACAACCGGTGAGACCGTCCGCGCTGGAGGGGTTTATGACCAAACCCTCGGGCAGGGTGACCGTCGCGGACTTCAACGGTGGTGTCGCGAGACCTTCGGGCTCTTCGTTCTGGGGAACACGAAGATCGACGGTCATACCCGCCGGGGAATCGGCACGCGCAGTGTCTGGCTGCAGTGTCAGTGTGGGAGCGAACGACAATTCCTCACACCCAACCACCCCTGGTGGTTGAGACGCTTGGCTCGAGACCAACTCCGGTTCTGAGAGATCGGCCATCGAGAAGTCGCGCTCGCCTTCATCGGGAGAGCCTTCGGGATAGAGCGGTACGGGTGCGGGATCATGCCACGAATCGGTATACAACACCGCGCTGGCAGCGGCATCTGAGCAATCGCTCGGACTCGTCAGGAACGGGCGTGGTTCCACGGCCCCGGTCGCACCGAACGTACATTCCTGACTGTTGCAACCACCGGTCATAGCGCGTTGAGCGTTATGGGCCGCTTCGCCGGGAACACCCCACACCGTCAGTTCCGCACCACTCAATGCCGCGGCGCGGGTCAGACCGGGAGTCACGACACGCAGACCATAATCACCCGGCCGCAACGTCGCGAAAAGCAACACCGGCTGCTGCTGATAATTGAACCCGATCTCCGCCGGGAAACCGCCACTGGGAACCACGTTATAAACCGGTACTTCGGGTCCACCACCGGTCTCACTGAACGAATTATTAGCATTTGAGCGCGGCGCGAGGATGCCGACCTGGCTCGCCGACGGGCACGTAGCGCTGGAACCGGCCAGATCGACCTCCGGACAACGAGGCACAGCCTGGGGATCGCCAAACAGACCAACGGGAAGGTCGACCAACAGGTCACGCACCCCCGCGTCCGGTACCTGAGTATCAAGAACGCTTCCTTCCGGCAAGCCCGCAGGAAGAAGTGTACTCAAGTTCAGGTTCGTCGTCACGGCATAAGGATGAGCGCCGGCCTGCACCGCGGGCAGGCCGGCGGGATCGGTCGCGGCGAACGCGAACGCATCAACACCAAACGGGGGATTCGCCGAACCCACCAATGTCTGAAACGCCGTGGATGCACCCGGAGCGCCCCCACCCGTCACCGCCACAGCATCCGTCAAACCAGTACCTTCAGTGATCGCACTCACGTTGACCGTGATAGTCATCACCAGCGAGCCATCGGACGGCACCGGACCCAGCGTCGCCTGTGCCCACGTACACGTCGGGACACCGACTTTGACACTGCAAGGCACTTTCAGGAGCTTGATAGTTCTGAATTCGTTAGTGTGAGATGTCGGTACACCTTCGACTTTCGTAGCCGTAACACCCGGGGGAAGAATATCGGCAAGAACGACGTTACCCACACCCGTCGTCGCGCCACCACCAACATTGTGAGCCTGAACATGATAAAACGCCTCTCCGCTACTATTCGGCGCAAAAGTCGTGGGAGCAGCATACCCACTCACAACCCAACGAGGCGCAGCAGCAGACGCCGTAAACGCCATCGTCGACACCGGCAAAAACAGAGCCACAGCGACGACGACGACGGGAAACCACACAAACCACCAACGGAGATTCACAATGAACGACCTCATCGCCCTACCCTCCGATTACCCTGGCTGCCACCACTACCGGACTTCCTCGCCTTGTGCGATTTTCGCTTACTCTTGATCCTGACACACCTACCACGAACGAGCCTCCTACCCCGAGCACACTTCACAACCGTCTTCTTGCCCGCAACCCTCGCCGCTTGACCCGACGGTATCGTCACCAGTGGCGAGGACACCAGGTTGCCGGACGGGCCGGAGAAAACGAAAGGACCTGGTTCGTTCGGAGCGACCGACGGTTCGCCCTGACACATTTCACCAGTACACGAGCCGGCTCCCACCGGCGCAGGGAAGCCACCATCCACCCGCGCATCGTAAATACTCGACTGCGAATTCGTATCGGACGCGACGAGCGACTCCGCAGTACTGAAATAAACATCGGTACCCGTCGGACTGATACCAGCCAGCGTCGAGCCCTTCTCGCTATTGATCGTATGAGCGTCGTGACCATCAGACACCAGATAAACACAGCCCTGCACTTTGGTGCACACCCCGACACCATCGGGCTCCCACTCATACACGCTGTCAAACCCAGCCGCGGCCGCCGCCTGCGGAACCAACGGAACGGTGCTGTCAAAGAACACATGATCCCCGTCGACGGACTGCAAACCCCCAAGCACACCACCGGGCCCGGTACCGACGGCAACATTACTGTTGCCGTCATCGTTATAGCCATCCTGGCTGATCGAGATGCGAACGAACCTTTCCGTAACGGCATCATACTGGAACAGTTGAGAAGCGGCTGAGGTGTCATCGGGAGTGAGATGGGCCATGCTCGAAAAAAGCAGATGAGTACCATCGGGTGTAACCATCGCGAATGCGGTTTTAGAGGTGCTGCTTGGAGCGCCTGTAAAACCTTGCCAGTCAGCGGCGTCACCACTGCAATTGGTCGCTTTGCACACGCCGGGCGCCAGCGTAGCTATGAAAACGGTCCGCGACTGACCGGGATTTGCGGGGTCCGGATAGTACACATACAGGTTGTCCTGTCCTTCGATCGGGGACTCGTGCACGGTGTTTTCGCCCGTCAGGACG
>Ga0307477_10003042_pt1 | contig 12620 bp, 11 predicted proteins | sample atmos_gasesECM2C_FD_203316 | JGI IMG/M metagenome (GOLD analysis project Ga0307477, IMG submission 203316) | Hardwood forest soil microbial communities from Morgan-Monroe State Forest, Indiana, United States - atmos_gasesECM2C_515 | ecosystem: Environmental > Terrestrial > Soil > Temperate...
GCCGTTGCCTGACGCGTTCAAGGCGGTGCGGGCCATTCGCAATCTGGGATGGATCGTGACGGCGGTCGCGGTGCCCGTCGCCATCACCGTCGGCCTGGTCGTCACCAACTCTGCGGCCGTCACGCTGATCGCCCTCGTTGCCTTCTCCCTGCTCGGACTGTCGATTGGCATCGTCACCGGGCTCACCGGCCAGCTATCCATCGGACAGTTCGCGCTGGCCGGCGTGGCGGCCACGGCCTCGTTCGAGGTCACGTCCCGGGGCGGCAACTTCCTCTTCGGGCTGGTGGCCGCGGCCATCGTCACGGCGGTCGTGTCGCTGCTGCTGGGCCTCCCGGCGTTGCGGGTGCGGGGCCTGCTGCTGGCCGTCACGACCCTCGGGTTCGCCCTGGCCGCCAGGGACTGGCTGCTGAGCCAGTCCTGGGCCCTCGGCGTCGGGGCGAGCACGCCAGCGCTCAGCATCGGGCCGATCCATCTCAGCACGACCAAGCGGTACTACTTCTACGCGCTCGCCGTCTTCGGGATCGGCATGTTGCTGGCTCGCAACGTTTGGCGGGGAGGCGTCGGTCTGCGGCTGCGCGCTCAACGCGACAACGAGGACGCGGCTCGGGCCTTCGGGGTGTCGGTCACCAACGTCAAGCTCCAAGGTTTCGCCATCGCCGGCATCGTCGCGGGCCTCGGCGGCGCCGTGTACGGCAACCTCCTCTCTCGCATCACCGCCCAGACCTTCGACGTGGTAACGAGCATCAATGTCGTCGCCCTCAGCGTGCTCGGGGGCATCGGGCTCTTGGCCGGACCGCTCCTGGGCGCGTTGTACATCATCGGCCTGCCCCGCTTCCTGCCACTCGACAGCGCCGGGGTGGCGGCCAGCGCTCTGGGATGGCTGGTGCTCATCCTGTACGTGCCCGGAGGTGTCGCCCAGCTCCTCGCCGTTCCCCGGAAACGGTTGATCGACTGGTTGGCTCGTCGCGCCGGGCTCGACCCGGACGCCATCCGCGCCGGGGCTTCCGACGTGCAGGCGGCCGTGCCTCGGCGCGCCCTCGAGGCGGCCGAGAGCGGCACCGCGCCTCCTCAAGACAGACGTTTGACGGTCGAAGGGCTGGCCAAGCAGTTCGGCGGCGTGCACGCGGTCGAGGACGTCAGCTTCTCCGCCGTCCCGGGCGAGATCCTGGGGATCATCGGCCCTAACGGCGCCGGCAAGACGACGCTGTTCGAGCTCATCAGCGGGTTCACCAAGCCCGACGCGGGCCGGGTCCTGTTCGCCGGCCAGGACATCACCCGGCTCGCTCCTGAGGAGCGGGCCCGCCGCGGCCTCGTCCGTTCCTTTCAGGACTGCTCGCTGTTCCCGACGCTCACCGTGCTCGAAGTGGTCACCCTCGCGTTCGAGCGGGTCGAGCCGACGAGGTCGCTCACCTCGGCCCTCGGCTGGCAGGGCCCGGAACGGCACCGGACCCAACGGGCCCGCGACCTGGTCGCGCTCATGGGCCTCGACAGCTTTCGCGACAAACAGACCCGTGAGCTGTCGACGGGCACGAGGCGAATCACCGAGCTGGCCTGCGTGGTGGCCATGCGGCCCGTGTTGCTGTTGCTGGACGAACCGTCGTCGGGCATCGCCCAGCGCGAGTCGGAGGCTCTGGGCGACGTGCTCCTGGGCTTGCGTGACCACTTGGACGCCACGTTCCTCATCATCGAGCACGACATCCCGCTGCTCACCCGGTTGGCCGGACGGATGATCGCCATGGACACCGGCAGGATCATCTCGGTCGGAACGCCGGCCGAGGTCCGGGCCGACCCGCTCGTCGTCGAGTCCTATCTCGGCGGAGATGTCCGCGCCATCGAGCGCTCGGGACAACTCAACGCGGCTGCCGCCGTGGAGGGGGACCAGTGCCGCGCCGTCACCCGGGCCGGGCAGCGCTGCAGCCGCCGGGCCCGCTTCGACGGGATGTGCGGCACGCATGCCCAGCAGACGGCAGGATCGAGATGACAGCTCCCCGCCGCTGGGCGGCGGTCCTGGCCGTGCTCATGGCGGCCTCGGGATGCTCGTCCCAGGCCATGCTCTTCATCAAGGACACCCGCGTCCACATCGTCCAGCCGACCGAGAATTCCCGTCACTCCCTGCCGCTCCACCTGCAATGGACGGGCAACAACGTGGCCGGCGCGCGGTACGCCCTGTTCTTCGACAGCCCGCCTGTCCGTCCCGGTCAGTCGTTGCTGTCGCTGGTGGACAAGCAGGATCCGTGTCGGGCCGACAACTCCTGCCTCGGGTCCTCCTCGCTCACCGACAAGTACGTCTTCGTCACCAAGGCCACCCACCTCGACGTCGACCTGCTCCCCGATCGTCGAAAGAGCCACAGCTCCCTGGACGATCACCTGCTGACCATCGTCATGGTCGACGGTGCCGGACGGCGCATTGGTGAGGCTGCGTACCTTCGCACCTTCACGCTGGATCGGACCCGCTGATGGCCTCGACCGCCGGCGGACGTCGTCGACCGCTCGTGGCCGCGGCCCGCCGCCCACAAGGTCACCTGGAAGAGATCCGAGCCGAGGAGGCGGCCGTCGAAGCCGTGGAAACAGCCGCCGCCGAGCTCGTCGGCGCCGCCCGGCAGGCGGTCGGCACCGGCGCCCCAGACACCCCGCAGCTTCGCCTGGGCGCCGCCTTCCAGGTCTCCCAAGCCGGGTGGTTCCTGGTGCTGGCCTTGGCCGCCTTCGTCGCCGTCGACCAGGCGGTGACGTTCTCGCTGTCGGTCCTGGGCCCGGAGATCAGATCGACGCTGGGTCTGTCCGAGGCGGCCTATGGCATCGCCGTCTCCCAACGGGCCACCGCCGCGGTGCTGGCGTCGTTCCAGTTCGCCGGCGCCATTCATCTGCGCGGTCACCGCAAGCTCCTCGTGTTGAACGCCGCCATCGGGACGGGCATCGGCGCGGTGCTGTGCGCTTTCACCTCGAGCTTCTGGCCGCTGTTCCTGGCCGTGGCCATCAGCAGCCCGACAGCCGGCGCGGTCTGGGCCTGCCATCGCCCCATGGTCATGGACGGTTACATCCCGCAGGTGCGGGTGCGGGCCATGTGCCTGCATCAGGCCGGCATTGTCGCCGGGGCGGTGCTGGGCCCGGTCCTCGTCGGTGCGTTGTCGGGTTGGGCCGGCCTGTCGTGGCGGGGTGTGATCCTGGTCGTCGGGCTTACCACCGTCATCGTCGCCCTCTTGGCCATCTGGCTGCGCGACCCGGCGCCGGGACGCCACGACACGGACGCCATCCGCGAGGCGGTGCGCTCGAAGCTCGGCAACGGCGGTGCTGCGGCGGGCGACGCGGCGGGCCTGCGGTTCACCGAGACGTTGCGGCGGATCTGGCTGGTGCCGACGGTGCGGGCCCTGCTCATCGCATTGGCCGTGCTCGGCATCGTGGTGACGCCGCTGCTCACCTACATGTCGTTCTTTTTGAAGGATCACTGGCGGATGGGCCTCGGCGCCCGCTCGGCCTTCCTGGGAGGCGCGTGGGCGTTCGCCCTTCCCGCATTGGCGTGGTTCGGTCCTCGGGGCGACGCCATGTTCCGTCGTGACCCGGCCGAGTTGGTAGCGGCCTCGGCCAGGCTGTTCGTGTTGCTGGCGGCCGCGCTGGCGGTCTCGGTGCTCATCCCTTTGATGCCGGTGGCCTTCATCGGGTTCGGCGTCGCCCTCGCCATCTCCGCGTTGCTGGTTCCGAGCTTGACGGTCGTGATGCTGTCGATCGTGGCGCCCAAAGCCCGGCCCGTAGCCGGCGCGCTGGCCGCGACCTTCCTGGTGGCCGTGGGCGGCTTGGCCGGCGCCATGCTCCTGGGTGGTCTCGACCGGCGCTTCGGCCCGGGCGCGGCCATCGCCATCCTCGCCTTTCCCGCGCTGGTAGCCGCGGCGCTTGTGCGCCGGGCGGCAGGCACGGTCAACGCCGATCTCGACCAGATGCTGTCCGACGTCGTCGAAGAAGAGGAGATCCGGTCGCTCAGCCACCGCGGTACCCGCCTGCCGATGCTCGCCTGCCGCCACATCGACTTCTCCTACGGCAAGCTGCAGGTGCTGTTCGGCGTGAACTTCACCGTCGACGACGACGAGATGGTGGCCTTGCTCGGGACCAACGGCGCGGGCAAGTCGACGCTGCTGCGCGTCGTCTCCGGGTTGGGTCTGCCGACTGGCGGCAGCGTGCGCTTCCACGGCACGGACGTGACGTACTTGGACCCCGAGCGCCGCCTCGCTTTCGGCATGGGTCAGATCCCTGGAGGCAAGGCTGTCTTCGGTCCGCTGTCGGTGGTCGAGAACCTCCAAGTCCAGGGCTACAGCCACGGGCGCAACCGCCGCGCCGTCAACGCCGGGCTTGAGGCCGCCTTCGACGCCTTCCCCCGGCTGGCTGAGCGTCGCAACCAGCCGTCGTCCACGCTGTCGGGCGGTGAGCAGCAGATGCTCGCCCTCGCCAGCGCCCTCGTCGTGAAGTACCGGCTGTTGCTGATCGACGAGCTGTCGTTGGGGCTGGCCCCCAAGGTCGTGGCCGAACTGCTGGAGATGGTGCGACGCATCAACGCGGCGGGGACGGCCGTCGTGCTCGTCGAGCAGTCCGTCAATGTCGCCCTCTCACTCGTCGACCACGCCTACTTCATGGAGAAGGGCGAGGTGAAGTTCGACGGCAATGCCTCCGACCTACTCGCTCGCCCCGACCTGCTGCGGTCGGTATTCCTCGAAGGCGCGTCCAAGGGCCTGGCCGGAACGAACGGCGCCTCCGCGACGTCGCGCCAGAGGAGAAGGTGACCGAAGCGAGGTACGAGTTCGCCAGTCCCGCCTGGCTCGCCGCCATCGGCGCGCTCGTGGCCGAGCGGTTGGCCGACGTGGATCTCAGCGGGGTCACGTTCTCCTTCAGCGAGGAGTTCACCGATCCGCCCGCGCATCTACGGCGTCCCGGCCACGACACCGTTGGCTGGCACTACCGGATCACTGACGGTGTGCTCGAGATCGGCGGGGAGCCGGTGGACGCGGACCTCAAGGTTGTGGCCGACTACGCCACCATCCTTCCGCTGAGCCGGACGGTCCTCGAGGGCGACGACGGCGCGGCCCGCGCTGCCGCCGCCGTCGTGGCCGAGGCGGAGGCGGCCGGCCGGTACCGCCGGGAGGGCCGCCCGCCGAGGTGGCCGCAGCTGGCCGGGTTGGCCGGCGTGCACGACGACATCGCGCGCTTGACGTCCTGAGCGGCTACTCGAGCGTGGTACTCGGCACCACGTACTCCGTGGTCAGCAGGGCGGGAAGCGTGTCGGCCAGCTCGTCGATCGTCCACTGCTCGTCGCGCTTGACCATGTCGCCCAGCGTCCACGGCACCCAGCGGTGCACCCGCCCGCCGAACACCAGGCAGGTCTGGCCGCTCAGCACGCACCGGTCGCTGGCCAGGTAGGCAACAACGGCGGACACATTGGCCGGGTCGAAAGGATCGAACCCTTCGGCCGGCGCGGCGAACAACGGCGCGAGCTCGGGAACGGAGTTGACCATCGCGGTGCGCGCCACAGGTGCGACGGCGTTGACTCGCACGCCGAAGCGGCGCATCTCCTCGGCGGCAACCGTGGTCAGCGCGGCGATTCCTGCCTTGGCTGCGGCGTAGCTCGCTTGCATGGTCTGGCCCATCAACCCCGACGTGGACGTGGTGTTGATCACCGACGCCCGGACGGTGTCGCCCGCCTTGTGCCGCTCCCGCCAATACCGGGCGGCCCAGCGCAGCATGACGAAGTGGCCCTTGAGGTGGACGCGGATCACGTCGTCCCACTCCGCCTCGCTCATGCTGGCGATGGTGCGCTGGCGGAGGTTGCCGGCGTTGTTCACCAGCACGTGAAGATCGCCGAACGTTTCAACGGCCTGGGCCGTCATGGCCTCGCCCGTCGCCCAGTCGGCCACGTCTCCCGGGAAGGCGATGGCCTGGCCCGACCGCTCGGCGATGGCCGCCACGGTGGCGGCCGCCGCCGCCGGGTCGACGTCGTTCACCACCACCGCCGCCCCCTCGCCGGCAAGGCGCTCGGCGTGCGCTCGCCCCAGCCCCGAACCCGCCCCGGTGACGATGGCCACCTTGCCGTCCAGCGCACCGATCATCTTGGTCGACCCTCCTGGCCTGGCCTGGATTGTAAATGTATTCGGATTAAGTTAGCCTCCGCTTCTGCGACTTGCTGGGGGGCACAGCACAGAAGGGGAGCTTCATGTCGTCAGGAGTCGGGTTGACCAGCATTGGCGTCAGGCGGCGCCTGGCGGTCGCCGGTGTTGCGCTGGTGCTCATGGCCGGCGCCTGCAGCTCGTCGTCGCACCACGCTGCTGGGACCGTCTCGGGCTCGGGCAACTCGGGGTCGAACGGATCCGCCAGCGCGGGCGGCGGGGCGTCGAGCGGAGCGGGCGGAGCGCCGGCGGGCGCTGGCGCCCAGAAGGGCATTGGTGGCGCCGGCGGGGGCGCAGCCGGCGGCTCGTCGTCGGGCACGGGCAGCTCGTCGTCGGGCTCCAGCGGGTCACCCTCGGCCGTCGTGGCCACCCACCCCGTACAGGTCGCCGGGCGCACGCTCACCGTCAGCCACGGCGTCGTCAACGGGCATATTCAAATTGGCATCGCGTGGGTGGATGCCAGCCAAGCCAACGTGGTACTCAAGGGTCTGGCCGGCGGCAACGCCAAGGTCGGGGATAGCAAGGCCCAAGCTCAGGCCGTCGTCGACTACCTCAACGCCCACGGCGGGATCGCAGGACTGACGATCGATCCCGTGTACTACCAGTTCAACGCGTCCAACTTGGAGACCCCGAGCGGGCGAGCGCAAGAGACTCAGGCCGAGTGTGCGTACTGGACACAGGACCATCACGTGTTCGCCGTGCTCGTCGTCCTCGCCCCCGACGACAACCTTCTCTCGTGTGCGGCCAAAACCCAGACGCCGATCATCAGCGCTGGGTTCGGGCAAGTCGCCGATGACGTCCAGTACGGACAGATCCCCAACTTGCTGTACTGGCCGTCGGGCGTCACCGTCGACCAGCGCGAGACGCTCGTGGTCGATCGAATGGTCCAGTCCGGGGAGCTCACCCCGAAGTCCAAGGTCGGCGTGCTCATCGAAGGCGATTCCGGCATGTTCAAGCGGGCCGCGAGCCGGACCCTCCTTCCCGCTCTGCAACGCAACAACATTCCGGTCGCCAGCCAGGTCGTCTACCCCGACTTCATCGACGCCCCTTGGGACAGCTACGTGCTGCAGTTCCGCCAAGCCGGGGTCAACACGGTGTATTTCGGTGCGAGCGAAGGGGGTGGCTGGTCGGCGCTGTTCTTCACCCGGGCCGCGTCGAATCAAAAGTGGTACCCGCAGTTCATCATGGCCTCTGACCTGTCGGTGGACGGCATCGGTACCTTGGGTGCCCCCGACGAAGCCCCGTACATCCACGGCACCGGCTGGCTTCCGTTCGCCGACACGGGCAACTCCTCGCCGTTGTCGGCCAACGGCGCGCTGTGCAAGAAGATCATGAACAGCATCAGCCAGCCGGACCACGACACCCTCAACATGGGCGTCGGGTACTGCGAGACGTTGTTCTTCCTCGAGGCGGCGCTGGCCAACTCCACCAACATCACTCCTGCAGGCATCGGCGCCGGGGCGGCGGGGCTCGGGACCGGCTTCGCGCCGGTCCTGACCCGAGGATCGAGCTTCACGGCCGCCATCCACTACGGGGCCAACGTCGTGCAGGACTTCGTCTACAACGCCAGCGCCAAGAGCATGGCCTACGTCGGCAAGCCAGCCACGATCCGATGATCGCCGGGCGCTCGGCTGAGTCCGGCAAAGGGACCGAGGTCGGCGGGAGCCAGCGACACGGCCGAGTATTGGCCAGTACCATCCAAGGCAATGGGCAATCCCATCGACGACGTTCTGGCGTCGGACTACCTCGACGGTATCGACCGATTGGGGATGGCCGAGCTGCGCCAGCGCCGCGACGAGTGTCACCAGATCGAGACCGGTCTGTCGTACTTCCGCAGGTTGATCCAGGGCCGCCTCGACATCGTGCACGCCGAGATCGCCCGGCGCGAAGGTGGCGGTGAGGCTCCGGATCTGGAGCATCTCATCGCCCAGCTCCCGTCGATCCTGGCCGAACACACCGGGGGTGGCCAGGCCCGGGGCCAGCTCCCCGAGGTCATCGCCCCGCCTGATGTCGACGAGTCCGAGCTTGACGCCATTATCGACGCTGACCGTCTGTCCACCCTGCCCGAATTGACCGATGGTGCCGTGGGTGGCCTCGCTGATCAGCTCACCGACCTGGAGCGGACCGTGTCGAGCCGGCGGCGGGCCCTCCACGAGCGCATCGACGCCCTTCAGGCCGAGATTGTCCGGCGATACAAGAGCGGCGAGGCCAACGTCGACGCTCTATTGAGGTAATTGTCGTGTCAGCGCTGCGCCGAACGGCGTTGGTTGTCGATGATGAAGAGATGATCCGCCGTCTTGTGCGCACCGTGCTCGAGGCCGACGACTTCGAGGTCGTCGAAGCCGGTGGCGGCCAGGAGGCCCTTCACCTGGCGGTCAGCGAGCACCCGGCGGTGGTGGTGCTGGACGTGATGATGCCGGACATGGACGGCGTCGAGGTCTGCCAGAAGCTGGACCACGACATCGTCAAGGTCGTAATGCTCACGGCGCGCGACGATCCCGAGATCGAGAAGCGCTGCCGGGCGGCAGGGGCGGTGGCGTTCCTGACCAAGCCGTTCTCTTCGATCGAGCTGCTCGATCTGATCGAGGAGCTGACCGCATGACTGGGGAGCTGAGACATATGAGTGGGGAGCTGGGGGGATGAGCGTGGAGCTGACCGGCGGAGTGGAAGCGCTCGAGCGCCAATTGCACGTGTTCGCGAAGGACGCGGTGGTCGCCTACCGCCGGGAGAAGGCGCGGGCGGCCGAGCTCGAGACGGCCCTGTCCACCTTGCAGACGGCGTTCCTCGAGACCATCCGGTCGATGGCCTTCGTGGTCGAGGCCAAGGACGCGTACACCGGCCAACACCTCGAGCGTTGCCGGGTCTACGGCATGGCACTGCTCGAGGCCCTCGGCATGACCGCCGAGTATCCGGACGCGCCCTACGGGTTCCTGTTGCACGACTCCGGCAAGGTCGGCGTGCCCGAGAGCATCCTGGGCAAGCCGGGCCCGCTGACCGCCGCCGAGTGGCGGGTGATGCGCACTCATCCCCTCATTGGCTTCCAAATGCTGGCCGGTATCCCGTTCCTCACCAACGCGGCCGAGATCGTGCGCAGTCACCACGAGATGTGGGACGGCACCGGCTATCCCGAGGGGCTCAAGGCCGAGGAGATTCCGTTGCCGGCCCGCGTTTTCTCGGTGGTCGACGCCTTCGACGCCATGACCACCAACCGCCCGTACCGGGCCGCCCTGCCCGTCGAGCACGCGTCGGAGGAGATCTCCCGTATGGGCGGGACCCAGTTCGATCCAGATGTAGCCAAGATGTTCGTCTCGATCATCGACCGGCTTCCCAAGGTCGCCGTTCCCTGACCGGCCGCCGGCGCGAGGCGGTCCAGCGGCTGCCCCGGCCGGTGAATTCCCAACTTTGCCGGTTTGGGGGCTTTACTTGGGTGGCATGAAGGAACTCCCCGATCGGTGGCGCGAGCTCGGCGAGTACATCAGAGAACAGCGGGGGATGTCGCGTCTGTCGTTGCGATCGCTGTCGAATCTGGCCGGGATCTCCAATCCCTACCTCAGCCAGATAGAACGGGGCCTGCGCAAGCCCTCGGCGGAGATCCTTCAACAGATCGCCCGCGCCCTGCGCATCTCGGCCGAGACCCTCTACGAGCGAGCCGGTTTGCTCGAGGTCCACGAAGGCGATGCCGACACAGCCACGGCCATCATGCGCGACGCCAGTCTCTCGGAGGACGCCAAGCAGACCCTGATAAAGGTCTATCTATCCTTGCGCACCCCGCCGCCGGCGGTAGTGCCCCTGCAGGCATCCGGCGACCAGGACGGGCGCGACGGGGAGGACGGCTACGGGGCGTCGAGCGCGGCGCGCCCCGGGCGCCGGCGCGTGGTCAAGGACGAGGAAGGTTTGAGCGCCCAGTAGCGTTCGCGCCCGTCGTGAAGTCTCTCGCCATCCTGTCGATGCACACGTCGCCGCTGGCCCAGCCGGGCACCGGGGACGGCGGCGGCCTCAACGTCTACGTGCATGCGTTGTCCTCCGCCCTGGCCCGGTCCGGCGTTGAGTGCGACGTCTATACCCGCGCCTTCTCTCCTGACCTTCCTGCGGTGGTGGCCGTCGAGCCCGGGCTGCGCGTGCATCACGTACTCGCCGGCCCCCTCGGCCCGGTGCCCAAGGACCAGCTGGCCGGACTGACCTCGGAGTACGCCGAGGCGGTGATGGCCCGCATGCAACGCGGCTATCCGGCCGAGGCCATCCACGCCAATTACTGGCTGTCGGGCGTGGCCGGCCACCAGATCAAACACGCCCTCGACCTGCGGCTCGTGTGTACCTTCCACACGCTGGCCCGGGTCAAGGGCGACCTCGAGCCGCCGGGCCGAGCCGACGCCGAGTCTGCCGTGATCGGCTGCTCGGATGCCGTGCTGGCCTCCTGTTCGGCAGAGGCGGCCCAGCTCATCTCCTTGTACGGCGCCGATCCCGATCGCGTCGAGATCCTCTCTCCCGGCGTGGATCACGCCTTCTTTGCTCCGGGTGACCGGCGCGCCGCCCGCCGCGCCATCGGCGTCGATCCCGAGCGTCCCGTGGTCTTGTTCGTAGGCCGCATGCAGCCGCTCAAGGGGGCCGACGTGGCTGTACGGGCCTTCGCCGCCATGCGCGGCGAGCGGGCGGCGAACGCGCAGTTGCTTCTGGTCGGTGGGCCGAGCGGGCCCGAGGGCGTACGCCATCTGGCCGAGGTGCACGCCTTGGTCGACACGCTCGGGCTGTCCGACCGGGTGCGCTTCATCGAGCCGCAGGTCCACGAGACCCTGTCGTCGTTCTTCCGCGCTTCGGAGGTCGTGCTGGTACCGAGCCGTTCGGAGTCCTTTGGGCTCGTTGCCCTGGAAGCCGCCGCGTGCGGCACCCCGGTGGTCGCCGCCGCCGTGGGCGGCCTAGCCACCGTCGTGTCCGACGGGCGGACCGGTGTGCTCATCGAAGGACGGGATCCAGCCGCCTTTGGATGGGCGGCGTCCATGATCCTCGAGGACCGCGGGCTGGCCGACCGCATGGGAGCAGCCGCAGCGCGCTGGGCCGGTCGGTATCGCTGGTCGCGCGCCGCGGCTCGGCTGCATGCCCTATGCGACGAGTTGTGCGCGCGGGTCCTCGTGGACTGCTCGTGACCGCCCTCGCCCCCGCGACCCCGGAGGAGCTGGTCGCCTTCCGCCGGCTCATCGACGAATGGCTGTCGTCGGAATCGGCGGCCAGCGGCGCCATCATGGGCGTCGAGTTCATCGAGGACGAACATCGGTGGCTCGTGCGCATGAAGGGCGAGGACAAGTCGGTCATCACCGTGTGGTTGACCCTCGGCCAGCGCACTCTTCACTACGAGACGTACTTCATGCCCGCCCCCGAGGACAACGTGGAGGCGTGCTGGGAATACCTCCTGAGGTGCAGCGCCCGGCTCTACGGCATGCGCTTCGCCATCGGCCCGGAGGATGCCGTCTACCTCATGGGCCAGATGCCGCTGTCGGCTGTCGACCGCGACGAGCTCGACCGCATCGTTGGGTCGGCGTATGCCTATTCGGAGCAGTACTTCCGGTCGGCCATGACCATCGGGTTCGCCACCCGATTCCGCGCCTGACTGGCGCCACACATGACCGGCCAGTTGCTGAGGGCCGGTTGCCGCACCCCCAAACCGCTGGCTAGGGTGGCCGACACGAGCCCGAGGTGCGGAACGGCTCCCTCGTTCGGGGAAGTGCGAGGGTGTCCGGGAGGTTCCTCGGGCTCCGTCGCGCCCGCCCCGGTAGCCTGCCTCCATGGCCGCCGAGCTCGTGGTGATGGGTGGGGGCCGCATGGGCGAGGCCCTGGTCACGGGCCTGGTGACGGCCGGTTGGCACGACATCGTCGTCGTCGAGAAGCTGGCCGATCGCCGGGCTGATCTCACGGATCGCTGGCCGGGCGTGTCGGTCGCGGCCGAGCCCGCCGCCGGCGCCGGGGCGGTCATTGCCGTCAAACCCACCGACGTGGTGGGCGCTTGCGCCGCCGTCGCCAAGGCCGGAACCGAGCGTGTCCTGTCCATCGCCGCCGGTGTGACGCTGGCCACCCTCGAGACCCACCTGCCTGGCCTCCCCGTCGTCCGGGCTATGCCCAACACGCCCGCCCTGGTCGGCGCCGGCGCCTCAGCCATCGCGCCTGGCACCGGCGCCCGCGAGCCGGATCTGGCCTGGGCCGAGGCGGTCCTGGGCGCGGTGGGCACGGTGGTGCGCGTCGCCGAGCCCCTCCTCGATGCCGTCACCGGGCTGTCGGGCTCGGGACCTGCCTACGTCTTCCTGGTCGTCGAGGCGCTCGTCGAGGCCGGGGTGCTGGCCGGCCTGCCTCGCGACGTGAGCACGGCGTTAACGGCCCAGACCCTGCTGGGTGCGGCCCAGCTCCTGGCGTCGTCAGCCGACGGTCCGGAGGCGTTGCGGGCCTCCGTCACCTCCCCGGGAGGCACCACGGCGGCCGGGCTACGCGTGC
>Ga0307477_10003043_pt1 | contig 12620 bp, 12 predicted proteins | sample atmos_gasesECM2C_FD_203316 | JGI IMG/M metagenome (GOLD analysis project Ga0307477, IMG submission 203316) | Hardwood forest soil microbial communities from Morgan-Monroe State Forest, Indiana, United States - atmos_gasesECM2C_515 | ecosystem: Environmental > Terrestrial > Soil > Temperate...
CGACAGCGAGACTCGACGTGTGACGGTGTCGGCCGGCGCGAAGGGCTCGCAGATGCTGGTCGAGGCGGTGCGGCGCCTCGATGCTGCAGGCGTCGAAACCGTGGGCCTGTCACTGCGGCGTCCCTCGCTCGACGACGTGTTCCTCGCCGTCACGGGTCACGCGGCGGAGATCGCTGAAGATGGCGCGGCCGGACGGCGGCGTGGACGCCAAACCCCGTCGTCGAAGGAGGCTTGAGGCGTGTCAACGGTGTCGGCACGCCTCGCCGCAAAACCGGATACAGCCCAGCTGGCCCGGTGGGCACTCAGCGACGCGTTGGTGATGACACGCCGCAACCTCATCGTGTGGTTGCGGGTCCCCGCGTACATCGTATTCACCGTCGTGCAGCCCGTCATCTTCGTCCTGCTGTTCCGTTATGTCTTCGGCGGCGCGATCCAGGTGCCCGGGACAGGCGGATACGTCGACTTCCTGATGCCCGGAATCATCGCCCAGACCGCGGCGTTCGCCACATTCGCCACCGCGATCGCGCTGGCGCAGGAGTCCACAAAGGGTGTCATCGATCGCTTTCGTGCGATGCCCATCGCTCGCTCCGCGGTGCTGGCAGGACGGCTGATCGCCGACTCCGTGCGCATGCTGATCGTGATCCTCGTGATCGTCGCGGTCGGATACGCCGTGGGTTTCCGCTTCCATAACGGCGTGCTCGGCGCGGTGGGGATGGTCCTACTGGCAGAGGCATTCGGGATCACCATCTGCTGCGTGTCGGCATTTGTCGGATTGGCGATTCGAGATGAGGAGTCGGTGCAAGCGTTCGGCCTCATCTGGATCTTTCCTCTCACGTTTGTGAGCTCGGCGTTCGTACCGGTTGCCACCATGCCGAACTGGCTGCAGGTATTCGCCAACAATCAGCCGGTGACACTCGTGATCAACGCGATGCGAGCGCTCGCTTTGGGAGGGCCGGTCAACCCGGCGCTGTGGGAGAGCCTCGCGTGGCTGGCCGGCATTCTGCTCGTTTTCACGCCGCTCGCGGTTCGCAGCTATCGCCGCGTGAGCTGACTGTCAGCCTCACGCCCACAACTACTCCGACGCACCAACCTCGATTGAGGGGACGTGGACGATCAGGACGGGTACGCGGCTGTGGTGCAGGACGGAGTGACTGACACTGCCGAGCAGGATCGACGTGGCGTCGCCGCGTCCGCGGGAGCCGACCACGATGAGGTCGTGCCCGCCCGTAGCCGCCTGTTCGATGAGCGCCTCGGCTGGCAAGTTGTCAACGGTGAGAATCTGAGGCTTGAGCTCTGCGGGAATCGCGGCAGTCGCGTCGGCCGCGACCTCCTCCGCGTCGCGCCGAACAGCATCGGTGAGCTCATCCACGACGTTCTGCGACAAAGTTGCGGCCGAAACGCCCCACGGTATGAGCGTGCTGTACGCCACGACCACGGTGAGCGCCGCGTTCTGGGTACGGGCTATGTCGATTGCCTCGCTCAGCGCCTTGCGAGCGTGCTCTGAAAGGTCGACACCGACAAGGATGCTGCGGAACATCGCCAACCTCCGTGTGTGCTGTTCACCTGGGAGAACCCGTAGTGTGATGCAGCATCAGACCTGTACGTAGCGCGCGCCGAGTGTCACCGCCAGTGTTCGATGCGCAGCGCCATCTCCGATGAGGATCGAGCGTGATGGGTCGACCCCGTGGGCTCTCGCGAACGCCAGCGGCAGCCCGGGAAGTGGCGGCCGGCACCAGCAGGTCGGCGGGCCGGCGGGGTGCGAACAGAGCCCGCGTTCGATCGGGGCGGAGAGCGTAGCAGAGAGCTGAGAGACGCAAGCGTCGAGCTCATCCGGCGTGCCGTCGGGGCTCCAGTCGTACACCAGATGAGGGGCGCTCCGATCCCCAGAGTCGAGCGCTCGTTTCCACTCGCGATGCCGCAGCGCGGCTGCCGTGATGAACACGCCACGACGTGATCGTGCCGGTATCGATGCGCGCGTGAACGGCACGCGCTCGACGGCAGAGAACCCTTCGTCCATCGACGGTGGCTCGAGCTCGCGGAATGCGCGCATCTGAGAGGTGGGCGCAAGAACGCCCTGCTCGTGTCGCGCCAGCGCGCGAAGCTCATCAGGGGTCGGTAATGCACTGAAGCGCTCGAGCAGCCGCTCGACGAGGTTGACCTGCGCCTGAGCGAGCGGCGTGTCGATCCAGACGCACCGAGCGTGGCCCCCGTTCCGGCTTACCACTTCGATCACGTCGCTTCGTGCAGCGCGAGTCAGGTACGTGTTGTCGAGGACGATTCGCCGGACGCCCGACGCAAGTTGCACGTCGAGTGCGCCGGCGAGCTCGCGAAGCGAGCCTCCGAGCTCGTCGCGGTTGAGCCGGGCGTAACCGCGTGCGGCGTATTCCTGCGCCACGCGGCTTTTGCCCGCTCCCGGAACGCCCATGACGAGGACCACTTCGGCCGCATCACTCGTGTGATGCCTCGAGCGCTCGACACGCGCCGCCCGCGGCCGGCCGAAGGCGCGTGCGAGCGCCGCCAGGTCGTTGGGACTGAGTTGGAGCCGCGCGGCACGGGCGGCCGAGCGCGCGGTCTCCGGTCGCCGGGCGCCGGGGATGGCAACGATGTTGGGCGACAGCGCAAGGAGCCACGCGAGCGCAACCTCCGTCGCGGTGGCGCTGTTCGCCTCGGCGACGCCGATCAGAGCCTGGTTTCGCGCGAGCCTGTTTGCGCGGCGCGGTCCTCCAAGAGGGGAGTGCGCCATCACAACTATTCCTCGCGCGGCGCAGCGTTCGACCATTCCTCCGCGTACAGCGCTGTCGTCGTGGAGGCTGAGCGCGACCTGCACGGCCGAGATGTCGGCGAGTTCGAGCGCCGCCTCGAATTGTGGCCGGTTGACGTTGGCGATTCCGACGCGCCGCACCATGCCTTCGTCATAAAGGCGCGCTAGCGCGCGGACCGTGGTTTGCCATGGCGTTCGCGGATCAGGAGCATGGATCAGGTACAGGTCGATTGCCAGACCGTCCAACGCGGCAAGGCTCGATTCGCAGTCGGACAAGATCGACCTCGCGCGTCCGTCGGGTATCCAACCGCCGTCGGTGCGCGTCATGCCTCCCTTCGTGACGACGCGTGCTCTCGTGTGCACGCCACCCCGGCGAAGCGCGCGAGACAGCAATCGTTCGTTGTGGCCGAGCTCTGTCGCGCCGTGGCCGTACGCGCGGGCAGTGTCGAACACCGTCACTCCGGCATCAACCGCGGCCGCGATCGTTTCGAGAGCGGCTTCCTCGTCGCGCGTATCGTCCGTCGACAAGCGCATGCAGCCGAGGCCGATGCGGAGGTCGGACGGTTCAAGCCATCGAGTGCGATTCAACGCTCACGGCTCCTCGCTGTGCGGGACGAATCGGAGCAGCCCGGCCGGCTGGCGGGGGGTTCGGCTCAGGAATAAGATCCACGTCAGCATGATCGAACGCGCCCGTTGAACGCCCAGCTAGCGGTCGAACCGGCCCTCGTGGTGGACAGCCGGGAGGAGCTCGTCTACCTGTTGGGACAGGCATGCGAGCTGGAACACGGGCTGCTGTGCGAGTACCTCTACGCCCAGTTCTCGCTGAAGCGCGACGTCAGCGAGGGCGTCACGCCGGAACAGCTCTCCCGCATGCAGGCGTGGGAGAAGACCATCATCGACATCGCCAAGCAGGAGATGCTCCACCTCGCGCTTGCCACGAACATCCTGACGGCGATCGGCGCGGCGCCCCATTTCGATCGGCCCGATTTCCCCATCCTGTCGGGCTGGTACCCGCCGGATGTCGAGATCGCGCTGCTTCCGTTCGGAGAACGTGCCCTGCGTCATTTCATGTTTCTGGAGCGACCCGAGGGAATGAGCCTGAGCGATGCGGAGGGTTTCACGCCGCGCGCCGCGCCGCCGCTCACCGTCGACGACACGATGTTGACCGCGTCACCAGAGGAGTGGCACACGGTCGGGCATCTCTATCGCGGAATCGATGCGGGGCTCGCGCGCCTCGTCGAGCGCGACGGCGAGGCGGCCGTGTTCTTAGGTCCGCCGGCGGCTCAGGCGACGACGCAGGTGTTCGAATGGCCCGAGCTCATCGCGGTGACCGATCTCGCCTCGGCGAGTCAGGCAATCGAGGTCATCGTCGAGCAGGGCGAGGGGGCGCGGGGTGATTGGGTGAACTCACACTTCGGCAAGTTCGTCGGGGTTCTCGAGGACTATCTCGCAACCCGCGCCGCGGATCCAAACTTCGAGCCGGCGCGGCCGGTGATCCCCGTGTTCCTTCAACCGCCCGCCGACGTCGATGCAGCGATGGTGATCGAGGACCCGCGGACCCGTAGAGTCGCCGCACTCTTCAACGGAATCTACGAGGTGATCCTGCAGCTGCAGGCCCGCTACTTCGTGCACCACGGCGAGAGCGCGGACGAGCTGGAGACACTCGCCAAGACGGTCAAGCACCTGATGAATTGGGTCATGCGGTACCTCGGACCGGTGCTGACAAGGCTGCCGGTCGGGCCGAGCTTTCCGGGACGGACGGCAGGTCCGGCGTTCGATATGGTGCGACCGGCGTTCTTCGTGTTGCCTCATCGCGACGCAGCGTGGAGGATATTGCGCGAGCGTCTCGACAAGCTCGGATCCGTCGCAGATGATCTGTCGCACGATCCCGACCTGGCGCCGGTGGGTGACATGGCGCGCAACCTGCATGGGTTCGCAAGCGATCTCGATCGACACCTTCAGGCGCGCGCAGCGGGCTAGGACCCCCGCGAGGTGAGCCTCACCCTGCCCGCCATCGCGACCAATCTCACCGCCGCGCTGCCGCGCGCGGTCCGCCTGGCCGGAATCGGGACGGCGACCCCGCCGAGGCGGGTCAGCCGCCAGGAGGTGGTGACAGCGGCGGCTCGCATATGGCCCCAGCTGGCGAGACGGACCTCGCTGCTGACGGATGCCGTCGACGAGGGGTATCGCCACCTTCTGCGGGACCCGGTGGAGATGCTCCACGCCGTCCCGCTCGGCGAGCAGAGCGCGCGCTATACGGAGGCTGCGCTCGCGCTCGCCGAAACAGCGGCGGAACGGGCCCTGGCAGCAGCCGGGAGTCCGAGAGAAAACATCGGTCTGCTGCTCGTGGCTTCGTGCACCGGCTTCGTCCTGCCGGGTCTCGACGTTCGCCTGGTGCCGCGGCTTGGCCTTCGGTCCGACGTATGGCGGCTGCCGATGATGCAGCTCGGCTGCGCGGGTGGAGCCGGAGGCCTCGCCCGTGCCGCCGACTGGGTGCGAACACATGACGGGCAGCAAGCACTTGTTGTAGCCGTCGAGCTCCCCTCCCTGACGTTTCGCCCGGATGACCAGTCACTGGACAACCTGCTGAGCGCCCTGGTGTTTGGTGACGGCGCCGGCGCGGTGGTCCTGGAGTCAGATACGGGCGAGCCGCAGACGCGTCTTCGCCTGGGCCGGGCGCAAAGCGTGCTGGTGCCGCAGAGTGTCGGTGCGCTCGGATACGACCTGGCCGATGACGGATTTCGCGTGATCCTCTCACGCCGCCTGCCTGAGCTATTGGCGCGGGCGCTTCCGGCTCTGGTCGATGACTTTTGCGGCAGCGGCGTCGCCACAGCAGTCGACTCTGTTGCCCTGCATCCTGGCGGAGGTGCAATTGTCGACGCCGTTCAGATGTCTCTCGGGTTGCAGGACGCGCAGCTTGCCGCCACGCGCGCGGTGCTGCGCACCACGGGCAACACCTCGTCGGCGGCGATCTTCTTCGTGCTCGAGGAGCTCGCCGCCTCGCTGCCAGCGCGATCGGGCACGGGGCTGATCATTGGTCTGGGCCCGGGACTCACCGTAGAACTCTTGGAGCTCGGGTGGGACTCCTGACACCCCGTTCCCGCACGGCGGTTGTCGCGCTGCTTGCAGCCCAGCGCCTTGCCGAAGTTCGTTACTCGGCACGCAATCGCGCGCGCGGCGGCGACGGATCGCAGGCCTCGGCCGCGACCTTCCCCGTCATGGTGGCGGTGCACGTCGCGCTGTTCGTCGCCGCCGGCTGGCCGCGGCGAACCCGCAACGTTCCGCGCGCGCTCGAGGCGATTGCGCTAGCAGGTGTGGCCGGCGCGACGTGTCTGCGTCTGAGCGTGATCCGGTCGCTCGGCGAGAACTGGAACATCACGGCTCACGTCTCACCCTCGACGCACGTGGTCACGTCCGGACCGTACCGCTGGGTCCGTCACCCGAACTACACGGCAGTCGCGCTCGAGTTCGCGTGTTTGCCGGTTGCGGTCGGCGCGGTGCGCGAGGCGGTGTTGCTCTCCGCTGCGAACGCGATGGTGCTGTGTCCACGTATCCGCGAGGAAGAAGCGCTGCTCGACCGCGTTCCCGGGTATCGCGAGGCCTTCGCCGGCGTGCCCCGGTTCGTGCCGATGCCTGGCCGGCGCAGTCATAGCCCTGCAAGCGTCAGCCAGTCACGCGTGGTGAGTCTCCCAAAACCCCAGTAACCGCAGTTGATCCCGAGCAGGGTTGCCAGTGCGTGCGGCCGGCTGCTCGCCCGCGCCACGGCGCGGCGGCTGAGGGTCGGGTGCCGCGCCATCAACAGCGCGAGTGCCGTCAGGCGGTTGCGGTTGCGCCAGAGCTTCGAGTGGTCGTCGCGGTATCGCGCCTCTGCCGCATCGCGGTCGGTTTCGCCCGAGAGGAACGCGGCGACGTGACGTCCAACGCGCTCAGCCAGGAGCAGACCGATGCCGATGCCCTCGCCGGTCGTGGGATCGTCGTAGCCCGCCGCGTCGCCGACGAGGAACAGGCCGGCGGCCGCGACCGCGCGGGGACGCTGACGGAACTGTCCTGCCGCGAGGGGAGGGCCGGTGAGTTCCGCATCCCGCAGTCGCGGCAGGGCGGCGTGCGCATCCGTCGCGTACGTTCGCGCCGTCCTGCCGATGCGCGCGCGATCCGCGAGCGTTGAGACGAGAAGAAGTTCTGGGCCGACCGGGGCTTGGTACCACTCCTGCCGGTCCGCGAATGTGACGGTGATCCGATCAACATCGGCGACGTCGACGTGCCAATGGCCTGCGAGGCCGTATCGACCGGTGGTCTCGAATGGTCCCGTCAAGCCCGCGGATGCGCGAGTCGGTGAGTGCAGGCCGTCGGCAGCGATCACCGCACCACCGAGTACCGGTCCGTCGCCGGTGGTGACGCCGGTGACGACCCCGGACGGACCCCGGATGACTCCGGTGGCCCGGACGCCCTCGAGCAGCGTCACGCGCGGCGCGCGCCGCAGTGCATCGACCAGTACCGCGTCGAACGTGGTCCGCCGGACTCCGAGTCCCCATGCGTCGCTGCCGTCTGCCGGAGCGGGAAAGGTGGCGTAGGCACTCGGTTTGCCGCCGATGTGCGTGTACATGACGCCGCGGATGCGCGGGGCCTTCGTAGCGAGCACTGCGTCAAGGAGACCGAGACGGCGGAGGGCGGCCACGCCCGGCGGCATCAGACCTTCGCCGCACGGCTTGTCTCGAGGAAAGCAGGTGCGATCGAGAACTGTCACCGCGTGTCCGGCCTGGCTGAGGACGAGCGCGGTGGCCGCGCCGCTCGGCCCGGCTCCGACGATGACGGCACCCTCGCGGCTCATCCAGCGGATGATCGCCGGATGCACGGTCACTCGGCGTCCAGGTGACGGAGCACTAGAGTCGCCTGCTGTGTCGCTCCGTTGCCAGAACATCACCATCGATTGCTCCGATCCAGGGCTCGTCGCCCGGTTCTGGAGCGAGGCGCTGCAGCTGCCGCTGCACGGACCCGAGGACGGCGAGTGGTGGCTCGAGCCAGGCGGTGACAGTCCGGACATCCTGTTTCTCGCGGTCCCGGAAACAAAGTCGGTGAAGAACCGCGTGCACCTCGACCTGCGCCCCGACGATCAGGAGGCTGAGGTCGACCGCTTGACCAAGCTGGGCGCGACCCGCGTCGACATTGGGCAGGGTGACGTCACGTGGGTCGTGATGGCCGACCCGGAAGGCAACGAATTCTGCGTGTTGCGCGAACGGTAGAGCGGCATTCACAGGCGTGACTCGAGGCGCTACAGGTACTGCAGTCCATCCGCGAGACGTGCCTCCCACCACATGAACTCGCTCGGGTCGTTGGTCTTCGACCATCCGAGCATGAGAAAGGCCCCGACCAGCGTGAGCGCGAGCTGACGCTGCCACCAACCACCCACATCGATGCCCTGTTCCTGCAGCGACGCTCGATATGCATGGATCGCGTCCTCTTTCGTCTGCGGGATGCGATCGCAGTTGACCGCGAGATACCACGCGAGGTCGAACGTGGCCGGCGCCGGTCCGGAGCGATCCCAATCGAGGAGGACGGTGCGCCCGTCCGCGTGCTCGCCCAGGTTGCCCAACTTCCAGTCGGCGTGAATCAACGTCTGCGGCGTCGCAGAAAGGGCAGATGCGAGGGGTCCCGGATCATAGGCCAGTTCGGAGAGCGCTCGGTACGCCGCCGGCCACGCAGTGCGCATGTTCTCCCATCCCACCGCGACCGCCGGCGGTACGGCGTCCTGCGCGCCCCGCTCTCGCTCGATCGCGGCCGTCGTCGGTGTCAGGAGCACGTAGTGGTGCGCGAGCGGGAAGAGCTCGTCCGCGGCCACCCGTTCCCAGTACGCCGCGTGCAGCTGGCTCATGTGGTCGAGGAAGCGGAGGTGGGTGTCGATGTCGATGCGGGTGCTCCCCGGCGGGATCATCGACGCGCTGACGTCCTCCATGAGGAACGCGCCACTGCGATGCCCGGACGCCGACACAAACGGTGCCGCTGCAACGGTCGCGTGATCGATGGATGCGGGCAGCCGGTCGAGCACGCCCGATTCGAAGAGTGTCAGCTGACGGCAGCGCAGGTCACCGCTGGCGCGCATGATCCAGTCGTCATCGACGGATAGGTACTTGAGGATCATCCGCCGGCCCTCGTACACCACTGATTCGAACCGGCTGCCAGACAGCGAGTCCGAGGTCTTGAACGGCCGTCGCGCGCTGAGCTCACCGAGCAGTTCGTCGAGCGAGGGGAAGATGCGCACCTCACGCGACCGCGCGACGTTCGCGCCTGCCGTGTCGGGCACGGCGGCTACCGGCCGGTCAGCGCCAGGAGCCGTGCCTGTGTCGACCCATCGGACGGAGACGTTTGGGGTCCGAAGGCGCCCGCGGACCTCCAATCCTCCGCCGTCTTCTGCATTTCCACGTAGCACATCTCGACCAACTCAGGGTCGAGTGTCTCGTCGCCGCCGGTGGCGCGCGCGAGATCCCAGGAGTGGATGACGCTATCGACGGTCATCTGCTTTGCGTACTCGGATGCGGGGAAATCGCCGAACGAAAGATGGACCGTCTTGGCGAGAGCGCCCGGCGCTTCGAGCGCGACGAGAGCGCTGCGTTGTGCCTGGGTCAACGCGTCGACTGGATCCGGTCCCAGCAGATCGCCGTCGAGACGATCGCCCACATCGGCGACAGTTTTTCCGTCGACCATCTCCTTGACCCAGAAGTACTCACCGGCGACGTGGTTCACCAGCGCTCGCACATCCCATTCGCTGCACGGGGTCGCCGCAGACCACTGATCAGGTTTGACGTTCCGGGCTCGCTGCAAGAACCCTTCGCTTGCCCGCCGAAATCCCACCGCCTCGTCCATGGGGTGATTCTAGGACGCGTCAGTGCTCCGCACCGGAGACGACCCCGCTGCGCAGCTGATCCAGCTGTCGCATCCGCTCGTGTGCGGTCTCGCCCAGGCGCCCGAGCACCGCCGCGACCAGCGCCTCGATGAGCCCGACGGCGGCGACGACGGAGTCGAAGGGGGCCACCGTCTGCACGCTCGTCACGAGCACGTATCTGGCGCACGCGGCGGCGGGCGAGAGCCAGGGGTCGGTGACAAGGACGACGGTGCTTCCGCGGCTGGCGGCCACACGAGCGCTGTTGATGGTGTCGCTCTGGTACCGGCGGTAGTCAAACGCGACCAGGACGTCGCGCCGGCCCAGGTCCACCAGATGGTCGGCCGGTGTGCTCCGCTCCGGCACCACCAGCTCGACGCCGCTGCGAAGCAGGTGCAGCTGACCGCCGAGGTAGCGTGCGAGCGGTGCGCTGAGGCGGCCGCCCAGAGTCAGCACGCGACGCCGAGGGTCTGCGAGCAGGTCGGCCACAGCCTCGAAGTCGTGGTCCGACACCATCCCGAGGGTCGCTCGAAGGCTGTGCTCGAATGTGGTGAACGAGTCGTGGAGCACGGAGTCGATGGTCTGGCCGTGGGCCTCGCGCTCGTAGCGCGTCAGGGGAGAGCTGAGCCGCGCCTGCAGCTCCTGACGAAGCGTCTCCTGGAATTCGGGGTATCCGCGCAGCCCCAGCTTGGCGATGAACCGCGTCACCGTCGCCGAGCTGACGCCGGCGCGCTCGGCGAAACGAGCAAGGCTCTCCAGGCCCGCGACGGGATAGAAGTTGAGGAGCACCTGGGCCAGCCGGCGCTCGGACGGGCTCAGCGCCCCCATGCGCTGTCGCACCAGCTCGCCCACCAGCAGCTCAGGCATCGAAACGATTCTTACAGTTGGGCGTCGCGCTCATCAATCCGATAAATCCTTGACGGTCGTTCTCGACCGCTGGTACTGTCCGAGCCGATTCAGCGATGAACGGGGGTCACACGCGATGAGCGTCCAGCCGATGATTGACAGCGACGTCGAGACCCTGCACCGGCTCGGCTACGCGCAGGAGCTGCTCCGGAAGATGAGCGGGTTCTCCAACTTCGCGGTCTCGTTCACCATCATCTCGATCCTCTCAGGCTGCCTCACCGCGTACGGCGTGGCGATGTCGAACGGCGGTCCCATCGACATCAACATCGGATGGCCGCTCGTGGGAATCATGGTCGTCATCGTCGGCCTGGCGATGGCGGAGGTCTGCTCCGCGTACCCCACAGCCGGCGGCCTCTACTACTGGTCGGCGAAGCTCGGCGGCGCGCACGGGCCGGCATGGAGCTGGTTCACCGGATGGTTCAACCTCCTCGGTCAGGTGGCCATCACCGCCGGCATCGACGGCGGCCTCGCGCTCTTTGCGTCAGCCTTTCTCAACAACTGGTTCGGTTACCCGCTCGATGCCCCGCACATCCTGCTCGTGTATGCGGTTGCCCTGTTCCTCCACGGTCTGCTCAACACATTTGGTGTGCGCCTCGTGGCGACGCTCAATGACATATCAGTGTGGTGGCACATCATCGGCGTCCTCGTCATCGTCGGCGTGCTGTTTTTCGTGCCGACCCATCATCAGTCGGCAGGATTCATCTTCACCAACTTCAACAACAGCACAGGCGCCACTTTCGCGGGATCCACCATATACGTCTTCTTGATTGGGTTGTTGCTGGCGCAGTACACGTTCACCGGATACGACGCGTCAGCCCACATGACCGAGGAGACCAAGAATGCTGCGACCGCCGGGCCGCGTGGCATCGTGATGTCCATCGTGGTGTCGCTCTTCGCCGGCTGGCTCCTCTTGATCGGTGTGACTGCAGCGATACAGAACTACGCCACCGAATCGACAGCCGTGGTACCCGCAGCTCAAATCTTCTTGGACGCTGTCGGCCCGCGCCTCGGCCAGTTCCTTCTGCTCGTCGCCATCGGCGCGCAGTTTTATTGCGGGATGTCGTCGGTGACGGCGAACTCGCGGATGATTTACGCATTCTCGCGTGATGGGGCAGTGCCAGGTCATCGCTTTTGGAGCAAGATCAACAAGCGCACGCGCACTCCCACGAACTCGATCTGGTTGGCAGCCGTGGCTGCGTTCATTCTGTTCCTTCCAGATCTCTGGAATCCCTTCGCGTACGCGGCGGTGATCTCGATCGCCGTTATCGGCCTCTACATCGCATACGCCATGCCGATATTCCTCCGCCTCAAGGCCGGCAAGAAGTTCCAGCGCGGTCCGTGGCACCTAGGGCGTTGGAGCAAGCCGATAGGCATCATCGCGGTCACATGGGTGGCGATCATCACCATCCTGTTCATCCTGCCCACGGCGTTTCCCGTGACTGGAACCAACTTCAACTATTCGATCGTCCTCGTGGCTGCGGTCGGCATCGGCACCGGGATTTGGTGGCTGGTCTCGGCGCGGCATTGGTTCAAGGGTCCGAAGGTGCAGGGCACCGCGGAGGAGCTGGCTGCGATCGAGGCCGCGTTCGAACCGGTACCGGAGGTGGCACCGGCTGCGGCGGCGAGCTGAGAGGCTGGGTTCACAGAGCGTGCGCGTACCCTGAGGGCATGAACACGCACGGGACGAATATGTCCAAGCCGAGAATCGGCATCACCTGCAGTCCGTTGCGCGGAACGGCGTACTACGACGCGTACAAGCGCGCGGGTGGCGAGCCCGTTGCGCTCGAACCACAGCAGGATGGCCCCGAGCCCGACGCGGTCGCCGGCCTCATCCGGCGGATCGACGGTCTTCTCCTTCCCGGTGGGTGGGACGTGGACCCTGTCGCGTACGGCGAAACGCCGGAGGAGGAGACGGTCGAGGTCGACCCGGCGCTGGACCGCACAGAGATCGCTCTGGTCCGCGCGGCGGTTGCCGGCGGTCTGCCGGTGTTCGGCATCTGTCGTGGACAGCAGGTGATCAACGTCGCCCTCGGCGGCTCGCTGCGCCAGCATGTCGATGGGCATGACATGCATGGCCAT
>Ga0307477_10003044_pt1 | contig 12618 bp, 16 predicted proteins | sample atmos_gasesECM2C_FD_203316 | JGI IMG/M metagenome (GOLD analysis project Ga0307477, IMG submission 203316) | Hardwood forest soil microbial communities from Morgan-Monroe State Forest, Indiana, United States - atmos_gasesECM2C_515 | ecosystem: Environmental > Terrestrial > Soil > Temperate...
CCATGGCGCCGGCGGTTAACGTCCTTTCTCCCGGCCATTTGTGCGTAGAACGAAACGCCAGTTGTGGTAGTCTCTCTTCGCTTAAAAATGAGACATCCGCCGAGGGGGAGCCGACTGTATGAAAGCCGTATGCCTGCACGAACCCAACGGCAAACTGCAAATTGAAGAGCGTCCACGGCTTTCACCCAAATCGGGAGAACTCCTGCTGCGCGTAAACGCATGCGGAATCTGCCACGGCGATATCATGATGCGTCTCGGCGCTTTCCCCTTCGTGCGCTTTCCTATTGTGCCAGGGCACGAAATTGCTGGCATCGTGGAAGAAGTCGGTGACGGCGTTAACGCATGGAAACCAGGAGCCAGGGCAGGGTTATCGGTGTTGTACTCGTCTTGCGGAACGTGCGTGCAATGCGCTCGCGGGGCGGAGAATCTATGTCCCGTGTGGGAGTGGACTGGCATGATGCACGACGGAGGGTACGCCGAATTTTTGATTGCGCGTGCCGATTATGCCGTGCCGCTGCCCGATCAACTCACCGATGTTGAAGCCGCGCCGCTCATGTGCGCGGGTGTCACGGTCTACAGTGGGCTTATGCACTCAGGTGTCCGTGCGGGGCACAGAGTGGCAGTGATCGGGCTTGGCGGACTAGGCCACTTAGCCGTCCTGTATGCACGGGCAATGGGAGCGCGTGTGGCCGTACTCTCGACGCGCGGGAGCAAAGAAGCGGAAGCGAAGCATCTCGGTGCGGAGAGGTTCATCGTCAGCACCGTGAGTGATCCAGCTGCGACACTTCGGGAGTGGGATGGAGGTGCCGATATTATTGTGGCCACAGCCCCAACCGTCGAATCGGTTACCCGGACGTTTGGTGGGCTGGCAGCCGACGGCACCATGGTGGTCCTTGGAGTCGGGCCAGGACGCATTGAGATCGATCCCACGGAAATGGTCATGGGACGCCGAAGGATTATGGGCTCGCCCGCCGGTTCACGATCCGAGCTGCGCCAAACACTAAAAATCGCAGCAGAGCACGGAATTCGGCCGCGTGTGAAGACGTTTCCGTTAAGCCAAGTAGCTGACGCGTTCGCAGCAGTTGAACGAGGCGACATCGCGGGTCGCGCAGTCCTGATCCCTAAAGCGTGAGTTCCGCCCACCCGAAACAGGATGGGCTACCCGGCCATTATTGTTGTGCGGATCTACGTTTCCGCATTGCTGTTAGAAGCCGTACCCACGGTGAGGAACCGGATTCCCTGTTTTTTCCCTGCTGCTGTTGGTGCGTTAACGCGCAAACGCCGGTAAGTCCCATTATGAGAAATGGTTAAGTAGGAAATTCCCGTGAATCCCTGCACGGTTCCCTGCTCCGGAGTAGAAGTCTGCTGATTTTGGGCAACATCTGCAGAATTCGTAGTCTGCAGCGAAGAAATTCGTTGCGAAATTCCCTGCCCGCAGGGAATTCTTGGCGACGGGTCCCCAGCGCGAGTCACGCGATCTTTTCTACGTCGAAACGACGGGGCAGAAGCGGCTTTCCAGAAACTCCTGCTGATCTCTTCGCGGGAAGACCCGGTGCATCACGCCGCTAGCATGCATGGCAAGTACGGCAACTTGATAACTGTAAGTTGGGACGGATTGACTCACGAAGGGCACGTTGCCGCGTCAAAAAGGGTCGTGAAGTATCAAATCAACCTCGCTATGTTATTGACGCTTGCTCTTGCCGGGTTCGCTCAACAGAATTCAGACCAACACCATGCGGGCGTAATGGCAAGAGGAGATCATGTGATGGGCTTCTCTCATGAGAAGACCACACATCATTTCCGGCTGTTCAGCGATGGCGGCAGCATTGAGGCGATTGCCAATGACCCAGGCGATGTCACCAGCCGGAAGGAAATCCGTGAGCATCTGGAGCATATTGCCGGCATGTTCAGCGAAGGCAACTTCAATGCTCCCATGCTGATTCATGCGCGCACTCCGCCGGGGGTATCCACCATGAAAAAGCTGCGCCGCGAAATCAAGTATCTTGTAGAGGACCTGCCAAACGGTACACGTGTGAGGGTCTCAAGCGAGAATCCTAAAGCGGTGACGGCCATTCACGATTTCTTGCGTTTCCAAATTCGGGACCATCAGACGGGCGACCCTGCTGACATCAGTAAGAATCCCAGTTAGCGGGCTCAAAAAACCATGAACCGGGTCGCGGGTCTTGGAACCGATGCATTCGACCACTTGCCACGATTTACCGCTGACGAGGAGACTGCGTGCTTAGCTCCTTTATTGGTTTTTCCTTCCAATACCGTTTGTAGTTTTCGAGCGACATGAAGGTGCGGCTATCCATGAGGTCGAGATAGAGTGTGCCCTTGAGGTGGTCAATCTCGTGTTGCAAGATGCGAGCATACCAACCCGAGGCTTGAATCACTCTAGCCTCGCCGCAATGGTCTAGGCATTCGACGACGACTTCTCGCGCGCGAGCTACAACGGCGGTGAATCCAGCGAGGCTCAAGCAGCCTTCGAAGAACTCCACGCGAATGTCGTTCATGTGAGTGATTCGCGGGTTTGCGATCACCTGAAAGGGAATCGGACGCCGTTCGCGCGCTACTATGTCGGCTTCAGACAGTTCCCGCCAATATTCCGGAAGGTCTTCGATGATCGCGAGCTGAATGGGCACACCCACTTGCGGCGCAGCGAGTCCAACGCCGGGAGCGTCGCGTAAGGTCTCATGCATCGATGAGATCAGGTCTTGGATGGAGGATGAGACGATTTCTTCTCGCGCGAGCGGCCGAGCTTTGTTGCGCAACACCCGCTCGCCCACTTGAAGCAGCTTCAGCAGCATGTTTATTTGGCCAGAACAAAGGCGACAATGGTATTTCCTCGTTCTCCAGTAGCCTCTAGTGTTTCGAGCAACAGATTTTCCAGGCCATCGGGATCCGGCTTCAACTCGCAGGCTGCGATCTGCTCGTCCGTGGCTCCGCGGAAGCACAACTCACACACGCCCAGGCTGCCATCCTGGTTGCGCACCGGAGGCCCGAAAACGCGGCAAGTCATCGGTCTGAATCGATACAGATCGCATGTTCCCGTTTCGGGATCGAGAGCGGGACAGACCTCGTCGTTGGCGAACGACACGAATTTCTCCTGTCCGTCCTCATCTTCGCGGAGGATGCCGCTCTGGATATCTCCAGGAAAGTCGCCTGCAATGCGATCCATGTAGTCCCGCGCCCGCCGCCGCACCCGGACGGCGCGTTCAGCATCTTTTTCGAAAAGCTCGTCCATCCCGGTCCGCAGGCGCGCAGCATCTAGGCGATTGACGACGAACGCGCCAACGCAGCATTGGCTGCAGCCCGGACCGCACACAAGCCAATCGCCTGCGTTGCGGGCCGCATCCGCCAACGCATTATCTATGATCTGAACCAGGTCGACATCGCGCTTTGGACGGCCGCAGGACATGAAGCTTCAGCATAACCCAATTGCATTGTATGAATTAGCGGTATGGAGTTCGACTGAACTTGGCGCAAGGTGACAAAGTCCACAAGCGTGCAAAATCCCATCGTATATATAGGAGGCAAGCAGCAGCGAATCGCGTATTCGATATATTGGATCTGCTGATTGCCGGGCTTCACTAGAAGTCAGAAGGAAGTTCCTGGATCTTCTTCCCTACCTCCGAAACGTCACTCTGGCCGGCCCGGTGGTCGGCCATTTTTTTGGCGATCTTTGCTGTCCGAAGCTGGCCTAAGCCGCAACTCTTCGGAGATTTTCCGGGGAAGAAATCTGAGAGCAGGACAGGAACAATCTACAGGAGACCACTCTTCTTTGTACTTCGCAGTGAGGGTGAAGGTGTTCTTCAGGCGGCTCGATCTTTGCGATTGTGGTTCAGTCGGCTTGCAAATGAGTTTCCGTCCTCGAGACCCTCTTTGTGTGTACCATCCAAAGCCTTCGAGGCTAAGCGAAGATATCGACGGATCTGGCCGCTGGAATCCTCATCCACGTCGCGGCGGATCGTTTGCAATCGCTGATGCTCATCGTCCGAGAGTGGTTTGTCGGTCCGTCGTCGTCCAAACGGTTTTTGACCTTGATAACTCATCAGTAAACACACTCTCCATGGTTCAGATGAGCAGAAAACCTTGAATGTTGCCGCGAGGAACCAAATTCCGCAGGAGGCATGGTTTGTGACCTGCTGGAATCTACCCGCCGATGTGGACCATGCTGCGGGAAGGTTGCAGAAACCCTGGTTCCCCAATGTGATGACGAGCTTCTTTCTTTTCGACGACCAAACGAATGAAAGCAGCCATCTCCTGATCGGTAGCCCCGCGTAACATCTCTGCGTAAAGATCGTGTTCAAAGAGCGAAAACAGGCAAGTACGGATCTTGCCATCGGAAGTGATGCGAATGCGCGAGCAGTGTCCACAGAAGGGATGCGACACCGGAGCTATGATGCCGAGTTCGCCCAAGCCATCGTCAAAAGTGTAGCGGCGGGCGGTCTCGCTGAGCGTGTTCGGCGGCAACTCCCGCAGGGGCTTCCATGCAGAGAGCGCACTCACGATTTCCTCGAGAGTGACTACAATTTCCGGGCTCCAGACGCGGTCTTCCTCGAGGGGCATGAACTCGATGAAGCGCACAATTACACCCTCTTCGCGCGAGAATTTAGCGAATTCGACGATCTGATCCTCGTTGAAGCCGCGCAGCAACACGCAATTCACCTTCACAGGATTGAGACCCGCCTGTCTTGCTGCGCGAATCCCGGCGAGCACACGCTCGAATCCGTTGCGAACGCGTGTGATGCGCGCAAACTTCTCTGCGTCGACGGCGTCCATGCTGACGGTGACACGGCTTAGGCCGGCATCTTTGAGTGGTTGCGCCATCTCCTGGAGCAGGTGACCGTTGGTGGTGATAGCAAGGTCGAGCTTTTTTCCAGCAGGAGTTCTGAAGCCTGAGAGTGCCCGAACAAATTCAGCTACTCCGCTGCGCAGCAGAGGTTCTCCACCGGTAATTCGGACCTTCTCGATTCCCAACGAGACCAGGACGCGCACCATGCGCTGATATTCCTCCAGCTTCAGATCGGCATATTGAGCGCCATCATTTCCGGTTCGACAATAGACGCAGCGATAGTTGCACCGGTCAGTTATGGAAATGCGCAGGTCGGAAATGGCGCGTCCGAATTTGTCGTGCAGCGACATGATTATCTATCTGGCTACGGCATTGAGATCTGGAGGATTCAGTGAAACGGGATGGAAAGGCGACACGCGCCGTCTGCATTGCGCTTTTGGCGAGTGGTTTTCTTTCCAAACGGGAGGCGCAAGCGTTTCCACTTGCACCCTCGGCTGGAGACGTTCCCCCAGCTCCGTCGCCCCAACCAGGTATCCCACAGGCTTGGGCGATCGAAAACCTCTGCTTGCATTATAGGACACACGAGCACACAGCCCACATTTCCCCGGGAGCAAATGACGGGCAGGGAACCGCTGTGGGTGTCGCTCCTGCTTGTATTTCTAGGCCATCTGCCTACATATTCGGCGGTTCCGGAGAATCGTCGTCCGAATGGTTACGAGCTTTTCTTGCTTGCCTTCTTCGCGGAGCTGCTGCCGCCGGCCCGATGCGCAATGATTTGGTCCTTGATGCCGTCATAGGTTGATTGTGGAATGATGTTGCGGCGCACCAGATCATTCTTCGCGTTGTAAGGACGGCCATCGATGATTTTTTGTGAATAGGCGGCGCCGATGCCAGGCAGAGCGTCGAGTTCATCTTTGGTGGCGGTATTGATGTCGAGTTTTTGTTTGCTGCCTGCACTGGATTTTGTGCTTTTCGCGGTCTTCGTTTGACCCGAGCTAGCTGCGGGCGCGGCCTGCGAGTATCCCAACGCCACGGCCAGCATCAGCACAAAGATAAGGGACAAAAATCTTTTTGAGTTCATGAAGGGTTTCTCCTGTCTCGGTTTCACGGCGGGCCAGTGTAGCAAAACTTCAGGAAACAGAGAAGAAAGGGGTTATCGCAAAGGAAAGCTTCTGGGGCCGACACACACATCTAACCCGGGGGTTTGAACAATGGGTCATTGGCTGGTCCTTTCAAGTTAAGAAACGTGAACGACGCAATTTGGCGTTGCGAGCACATGAATGCTGTTGTAATCTCAATTCCACCTAGCCCCTTTTTCTATATGGCTGCCAAGGTAAAGAAGGCGAAAGCCCGCCCAATGAGGACTCTTATGACCGCGACCGACGATCATCCAGTCGGTCTTTGGGTCGACAAGGAGCTGCTGCGCAAACACACGCAGCAGCAGCAGACTCCAAGGACCGTTATTCACGGAAACTCGGAAGCCGCAGGCAATCGCTATCTGGAACTTGCTGACATTGTTCTAGGTAACAAGAAGAAGAAGCGAGGGAATAACGCCCAAGTTTGACACGAGCATTCCCGCCCGTGTATCTTCGATGCCAATAGAGATGCTTTCGCTTAACCATCACCGCCATCATCATCACGCGGCGAACGTGTCAGCGAGGATCTCCAGCAGCTAAATTAAAGCAATCATCAAGAGATCAGCCCGCTGACGCGAATCGCGCAGCGGGTTTTGTTTTTTGTGTGCTGTTCACTGTTCAGTAACAACGCTATTTGGTCAATTCGTACAGGTTCAGAGATACGGAGTTAAACAATGGAGATTGATTTCAAGAAAATGGACAGCCTGGTTCCGGTAGTCGTACAGGACAACGGCAACGGCGACTTGCTGATGGTGGGCTTCGCCAATCCGGAGGCTTACCGCAAAACGCTTGAGTCTGGTTACGTCACTTTCTTCAGCCGTACCCGTCAAAAGCTGTGGACGAAAGGTGAAACCTCGGGCAATCGCCTGCGCGTGATTTCAGCGGCCACGGATTGTGACAACGACTGCCTCCTCTTCCGCGTAGAGGTCGAAGGAGACGGCCTGGTCTGCCATGAGGGAACAAGGTCCTGCTTCACGAAGACCATCTCGCTCAAGCCCTCAGCCGAGGTGGTGCGATGAAGATCCGTCTGGGCATCCCAAAAGGCAGCCTGCAGGATGCCACCATAGCTCTCTTCGCCCGCGCTGGATTCAACATCTACGCCAACGGCCGCTCCTACTTCCCCTCGATTGACGATGCTGAAATCGAATGCATGCTGATAAGAGCGCAGGAAATGGCCCGGTATGTAGAACATGGCTTTCTCGATGCCGGACTCACAGGTCGAGACTGGGTGATCGAAAGCGGCCTCGAAGTCGAAACTGTCACCGATCTGGTATATGCCAAGCAAAGTCGCGGCAAAGTTCGTTGGGTTCTGGCAGTTCCGCAGGATTCCCGTTTTGAGAAGGCAGAGGACCTCCGTGACTGCATCATCGCTACGGAACTCGTGAGCACCACCAGGAACTACTTCGCGTCTAAGGAAATCCCGGTAAAGGTGGAGTTCTCCTGGGGTGCTACAGAAGTGAAGCCGCCTATTCTCGCCGATGCCATTGTGGAAGTGACTGAGACCGGCAGCTCCCTGCGCGCCAACCGTCTTCGCATTATCGAAACCGTGTGCGAATCGCAAACCCAACTGATTGCCAACAAGACAGCATGGCGAACTCCCGAAAAGCGCAAGAAGATCGAAAATATCGCCCTCATGTTGCGAGGGGCCATCGACGCGCAAGGCCGAGTCGGCCTGATGCTCAATGTGCGCAAAAGCGATTTGGAGCGCGTCTTACACGTACTGCCGGCGCTCAACAGTCCCACCGTTTCCGAATTGAGCGACCGTGAGTGGGTGGCGGTGAACACCATTCTCGAAGAAAGGGTAGTGCGCGATGTGCTGCCGAAGCTGAAAGAGGCAAAGGCCACGGGAATTGTGGAGTATCCGCTGAACAAAATCGTAATGTAAGCAAGAGCAGACATGAAACTGATCACCAGCAAACGCGGAGGCGCACTCCTAAAGCAGCTCATCAATCGAGGCGCACTCGATTTGACGCGAGTCGAGAAGACTACAACCAAGATCGTGCGCGATGTGAGAAAGCGTGGGGATAAGGCTCTGCTGCGCTATGCCCGCAAATTTGACGGCTTTGAGGGAAAGACGTTTCGCGTCAGCGAATCCGACGTCCATGCAGCATGGCAGGAGGTCACGCCGGAGTTTCGCCGAGCGCTCGAAACAGCGGCACACAATATTCGACGCTTCTGTGAGTGGCAGAAGCCACAAGAGTGGATTCGCGAGGTGCAGCCCGGGGTGAAGCTTGGTCAGCTTGTGCGCCCGCTCGAGTCCGTGGGCTGCTACGTGCCTGGTGGACGACATCCGCTGCCTTCGACATTACTGATGACAGTAATCCCAGCTCAGACCGCCGGTGTGCAGCGAATCGTGGCGGTGTCTCCACGTCCTGCGCCGGAGATATTAGCGGCAGCGGCCATGCTGGGGATCAAGGAGTTTTACGCCATCGGCGGCGCGCAAGCGATCGCCGCGCTGGCCTATGGCACCGGGAGTATTCCAAGAGTCTTGAAGATCGTCGGACCTGGGAACTCCTTTGTCACTGCTGCCAAGAAGCTGGTTGCATTCGACTGCGCGATCGATATGCTCGCCGGTCCAACCGAGGTAGCGATGGTCAGCGATACCGGCAATTCGACGTTCATCGCAGCCGATTTGGTTGCACAAGCCGAGCATGATCCGGATGCATTGGCGATTTTCATTACCTCCGACGAAAGACTCGCCCGGCAAGTAATGAAGGAGAGCGAGCGCCAGTCGGCGTCGAACACGATTGCTCGCAAGGCGTTGCGAGAGAACGGCTACGCGATCGTTACGTCATCGCCAGAAGAATCAATGCAAATTGCAAATGACCTCGCTCCCGAACACGTCGCTGTTGCTTCGGAACGTGATCTCGCAAAGATCGAATCAGCGGGCTCGGTGTTCGTTGGCGACTTCTCCGCGCAAGCCACGGGCGATTACGCGTCCGGGCCAAACCACGTGCTTCCCACAGGCGGATCGGCCCGCTTTCGCGGCGGGCTTAGCGTCAATGATTTCGTGAAGTTGATTACAGTTCAGGAGTACTCCGCAAAGGGCTTGGCGACCTTAGCCGCCGATGTCACTGCGTTGGCCCATGCGGAGGGACTTGTGGCCCATGCGCACTCGATTGCGGTAAGGATGGGTGGATGATGCACAACGTCCTACGTGCGCGGGAAGTAGTCGTCCGAATGAAGGAATATCACCCGCCGCTGAGCGGCCGCGAAGGTCTGCGCCTGGATTTCAATGAGAACACGGATGTCCCCTCTCCAAGGGTCGTCGAGGTGCTGAAGCGATTTGCCGGCCAGGAGCTTACGAAGTATCCGGAACGGACTGCCGTGGAAGCGACAGTCGCTGAATTTCTCAAACTCTCACCGGAACAGGTGTTGCTTACGAATGGAGTGGATGAAGCGATTCATCTGCTATGCGAAACGTATTTAGAACCCGACCACCAAGTCATCATCGTCGTGCCCACTTTTTCAATGTACGAGATCTATGCGCAGAGTACAGGCGCGATGATCATCAGCCTTCAGGCCGATCCGGAGCAGGGATTCCAATTTCCTGCCCAGCAGGCCCTTGCCGCGATTACTCCTCGCACGAGACTGATCGCCGTCGCTAGCCCCAATAATCCGACGGGAACTGTGGTCTCCCGCCGGGACCTGCTGAGCTTGGCAGACGCTGCTCCGCAAGCCGCAGTATTCGTGGACGAAGCTTATTACAACTTCTGGGGCGAAAGCGTCCTGGATGCGATCGATCGGTTTCCCAATCTGTTCGTCGCTCGAACGTTTTCGAAAGCACATGGTCTTGCTGGATTGCGCGCCGGATTGCTCGCCGGCAACCTAGAGCAGATGAAGTTCGTCCGCAAAGTCAGCTCACCCTACAACGTGAATGCAATTGCGCTCGCGTGTCTTCCGGAAGCAATGGCCGATCGAGAGTTCATCGAAGGCTATGTTCGCCAGGTTGTGCAAGGCCGAGGACGATTGATGGTGCAGCTCGCCTGCATGGGCGTTCCATATTGGGTGAGCCAGGCCAATTTCGTCCTGGCCAGGATCGGCCCGCTGCACCGAGAGTTCGTTGCCGGAATGCGCGATCGCGGTATCCTCGTGCGGGACCGCAGCAATGATCCAGGGTGCGATGGATGCGTTCGCATGACGGTTGGCACGATTGAGCACACCGATCGTTTGTTGATGACCCTCCCCGAGGTGCTCACTGCAATTGGGTGGGCTTCCCCGGCTTTGCCGGCGCCCGCGAGTACTCGCGCCCGGAGTGGGCGATGAGAACGGCAAAGCTGAAACGCAAAACCAAGGAAACCGACATCAAGCTGTCACTCAACATCGACGGACTGGGACGCTACAAGGTTTCTACCGGCATCCGTTTTTTCGATCACATGCTGGAGTTGTTCGCGCGGCATGGCGGATTCGATTTGCAACTCAGTTGCAACGGCGATCTCGATGTCGATCAGCATCACAGCGTGGAAGACGTAGGCATAGCTCTGGGCGAAGCCTTTGATTGTGCGCTGGGCAATCGCAAAGGCATTTTGCGAGCCGGCTACTTTCTCATGACGATGGACGAGACTTTGGGAATGGCGGCGGTGGACTTGAGTGGACGCGCCACGGCCGTCATAGACACCAAAGTTCGCGCACGCCTGGTCGGCGACTTCCAGTCGGAACTGGCGCATGACTTCTTCGAGGGTTTCGCTAGGGGAGCTCGTGCCAACGTCCACGTGAAAACGCTCTATGGCCGCTCCAATCATCACAAGCTGGAAGCATTATTCAAGGCGTTCGCGCGCGCCTTGCGGTTTGCGTGCTCGCATGACCAGCGTCTGGCCAAGATGCTGCCCAGCACTAAGGGACTGCTGTGATTGCCATCATTGATTACAAGGCCGGCAATCTTGCTTCGGTAAAGAAGGCGCTCGACCGCTTGGGAGTAGAAGCCGTGGTCACCGATGATCCCAGATTGGTGAGAGAGGCAGACAAACTCGTCTTGCCCGGCGTCGGACACTTCGCGGCCACGGCGGAACTAAACCGCAGAGGGCTGCGCGGGGCCATTCAGGAGCGCATCGCAGGGGGCAAGCCGTTTCTTGGAATCTGTGTGGGAATGCAGTGGATGTTAACTGGCAGTAGCGAAGCCCCAGATGTTCCCGGAATGGGAGTCATTCCCACAAGTTGCGAGCGCTTTCCCGCGGGAGGGCTTAAGGTTCCACATGTCGGCTGGAACCAGATCGCGAAAGTACGCAATTCCTGGCTGCTGAACGGCATTGAGTCTGGTTCTTTCGTCTATTACTCCCATTCCTATTGTGCGCCGGTTACTGCAGATACCGTGGCTGTCACCGAATACGCGGGGCCATACTCAGCGGTGATCGAGAGCGGGAACTTGTTTGGTGTGCAGTTTCATCCTGAGAAGTCGGGTCCGGTAGGGCTGCGGCTGCTGAAGAATTTTGTGGAGCTTTGAGAAACAACAAAAAGATTGCACCACGGAGACACCGAGGCCACTGAGAAGTATTCAGTGTATACGCGATTCGCATTTCAGCAGAAGTGGAAACGCCGACTATCGATGAAGAGGACAAGGCCAAACAACAAAGTCTCCGTGTTCTCGGTGTCTCCGTGGTGAATAGGTTTTAAGTGTTGACCAAGCGCATCATTGCCTGCCTTGACGTCGATTCTGGAAGAGTCGTGAAAGGCACTCAGTTCGTGAATTTGCGCGACGCGGGGGACCCAGCCGATCTTGCGCGAGCGCACGCCGAGTCTGGCGCGGATGAAGTCGTATTGCTGGACATTTCGGCCACTCACGAAGGTCGGGGGACTCTGGTCGATACCGTAAAGCGAGCCGCGCGGGAATTGTTTATCCCATTTACGGTCGGCGGAGGTATTCGTACTCTTGAGGATGCCGAGGGGATCTTCGATGCTGGTGCCGACAAGATCAGCATCAATTCCGCTGCCGTACGCGATCCCAAATTGATCGAGCGCATCGCTGCACGATTCGGATCTCAGGCGGTGGTAGTTGCCATTGACGCTCGTGCCTCTGACAATAGCGGAGAGTATGACGTCTTCGTTGCCGGGGGAAGGACTCAGGCTGGGCGCAATGCGGTCGAATGGGCGCGCGAAGCGGAGCAGCATGGAGCTGGAGAAATTCTGCTCACCTCCATGGATCGAGATGGCACCGGAATTGGTTTCGACTGTCAGCTTACGGCGGCGGTGAGTTCGGCGGTCCAGATTCCGGTGATTGCTTCAGGTGGCGCCGGCACCTGCGCGCACTTCGTCGATGTTTTTGGCGTTGGCCGGGCTGACGCCGCTCTCGCAGCTTCCATCTTCCATTTCGGCGTGCAGGACATTCGCGAGCTCAAAAGGTTCCTCCAGACCAATGGTGTTCCGGTGAGGCTGCCGTGCTGATCCCTTCCATCGACCTGATGGGCGGAAAGATCGTCCAGTTGGTGCAAGGTGAACGCAAGGCACTCGAATTCGATAATTTTCCTGAGTGGATCCACCGCTTCCGCAACTTTCCCATTGTCCAGGTAATTGATCTCGACGCCGCCATGGATAGTGGCACTAATCAAAGTCTGGTGCGGGAACTTTGCGCGCATCTTGCCTGCCAGGTCGGCGGCGGTCTGCGTAACGAGCAGATCGTGCGCCAAGTGCTCTCCTGGGGAGCAAAGAAGGTCATTATTGGATCTTCACTATTCTCAGAAGACGGCATCA
>Ga0307477_10003045_pt1 | contig 12617 bp, 9 predicted proteins | sample atmos_gasesECM2C_FD_203316 | JGI IMG/M metagenome (GOLD analysis project Ga0307477, IMG submission 203316) | Hardwood forest soil microbial communities from Morgan-Monroe State Forest, Indiana, United States - atmos_gasesECM2C_515 | ecosystem: Environmental > Terrestrial > Soil > Temperate...
CTATTGACGTGTCCTTCCGCTCGACTTTGCAGGGTGGAGCAGGCCCGGTTTTCCGCCTGCCATCGTAATTCTGCACGACTGAGTGAAATCGGTGCCCTGACACGAACCTGATTTTGCAAACAGTGGACGCGTCGAGAAATCTACAGAATTTCGGAGCACTAGATAGCTCATGCTCTCTTATTTGGACAGCCCTGCAGCGTGCTGCGGCTCTACCAAAACTAGGCTGTTGCGCCGGTCAACTGCCCGCTCTTCTTGGGAAGCATTTCACCAATGCGCTTAATCTGTGCGCCTACTCCGCGCAGCTTTTCCTCGATACGCTCGTAGCCACGGTCGATGTGATAGACCCGGTCGATGATTGTCTCCCCATCGGCTACCAACGCCGCCAGTACAAGGGAAGCTGAGGCACGCAGGTCAGAGGCTAGAACCGCTGCAGCGCTCAAAGGGGACTTGCCGCGAACAATCGCGCGTCGTCCTTCGATCTTGATATTGGCGCCCATGCGCACGAGCTCCTGCGCGTGCATAAAACGATTCTCGAAGATGTTCTCAGTGATCACAGATGTACCCTCTGCCTGAGTGGCAAGCGCCATGTACTGAGCCTGCATGTCGGTGGGGAATCCGGGATGCTCTTCTGTGACCATGTCCGCGGCAGTGAGGTTTCCATCGCTCTGCACCCGCACTGAGTCCTCCCCGGTGCGGATTTTCACACCGCATTCCTGCAGCTTCGACAGCAGGGCACTCATATGCGCAGGATCACATCCCGCGACGATCAAATCCCCACCGGTAATTGCGCCCGCTACCACAAACGTTCCCGCCTCGATGCGATCGGGAATGATTCGGTGTTTGGCCCCGCGAAGCTTCTCGACTCCTTTGACGCGAATAGTCGATGTCCCTGCGCCTTCAATTTTGGCGCCCATTTTATTGAGCAGTGCGGCAAGGTCAGCGACTTCAGGTTCGCGAGCGCAGTTTTCCATCACCGTTTCACCCTCAGCGAGACTTGCAGCCATCAGGAGATCTTCAGTACCGGTGACGGTGATTTTCTCAAAGAGAATGTGGGTGCCCTTAAGGCGCTCAGTCCTGGCTTCGATGTAGCCGTGTTCCTGAGTGATTTGTGCGCCCATCTTCTCCAGTCCTTTAATGTGGAGATCGATAGGACGAGCGCCGATTGCGCATCCACCGGGCAGGGAAACGCGTGCGATGCCCATGCGCGCGACCAGCGGCCCAAGCACCAGCGTCGATGCTCGCATGGTCTTCACCAATTCGTACTTGGCTTCCGGACTGCTCAGATTGCGGCAGCAGATGCTGGTGCGATGGTGCGCGCGTCCGTATCCGAGTTCGACTTCCGCACCCATCGACTCCAGCAGTTTGCGTTCGGTCTGAATGTCGCGAACGTCGGGAATGCCCTCCAGGATAAGGGGCTCTTCGGTGAGAATCGCGGCTGCCATGGCGGGCAGAGCCGCGTTTTTTGCGCCACTCACGCGCACGGTTCCAACCAGCGGGTTGCTGCCGCGAATTACAAATTTATCCATTTTGCTCGAGTTCCTGACTAGCTCGGCTACCACGCTCTTCTTGCGCAGTTGCTGCAATTCGAAATTGACGCTGTCCCGGATCACATCTTGACCGGAAAGTCCCCCGCTCGCATCGACTCGGCAAGCGTGCTCTCGATGAGAGCAGGACGATCTTTTGATTTTACCTGCATACCTCAGCGTCTACATCCGACGTTTACCTCACGCCAGGTGACGATTTTGAGCCGGAAGGCTTAGCACCTCCGGAGTACTCGATCGCCCTGCGTACATTCCCGCTGGCGGCTTTGAGTCTGCGCCTGGCTTCGCTCCGGGTCACAAAGGCTTTCACCATAATCAGCGCCACAGGAACGCTTCCGCCAGACTCATCAAGGGCAGCTCTGGCCCTCTCGCGATCCATTCCAGCCGCCTTGCTCAGAATGGTTATGCCGCGCTCGCGAAGCTTCCGGTTCTTCACGCTTACATTCACCATGAGATTGCCGTACACGTAGCCGAGCCGACTCATGGCGCCAGTCGTCAGCATGTTGAGAATCATTTTCTGCGCGGTGCCTGCCTTCATGCGACTTGATCCGGCGACCACCTCCGGTCCAACTTCGGCGATAATGCCAATGTCTGACACGCTGGTCAGCGGCGAACCAGAGTTGCAGGAGATCCCGATTGTCTTCGCTCCCTTTTTTTTCGCGTACTCGACAGCAGCGATCGTATAGGGAGTGCGTCCGCTGGCAGCGATTCCGGCTACGACATCTTTCTCAGAAGGCCGGAGCCGGGCAAGGTCGCGTTGCCCAAGTTCGGGAGAATCCTCGTTCGCTTCCGCCGCCTGCCCAAGGGCCTTCTCGCCCCCGGCGATCACGTACTGCACTTGTTTGGGATCGGTGCCGAAAGTGGGCGGACACTCGGAAGCGTCGAGAGCAGCGATGCGTCCACTGCTGCCCGCACCCACGTAGATCAAGCGACCACCACGAGCCAATGCTTCGGCAATGACATCGATAGCCTGAGCAATTTGCGGCAATGCCTTGCTTACCGCCGGCGCCACGGTGGCGTCCTCGCGGTTCATGATGGCGGCAATCTCCTGCGCTGATTTTGTGTCCAGCGCCTGCGAAGCAAGATTTTCCTGCTCGGTGTTGAGGGAGTGAAGGATGTCGGGCGCGGTGGGGGGCATGTCGGCTTCCCTTGAAGTGTAAGGCACAAAGAAGATTTCGCGTGCTGAGATGATCGAGACAAAATCGCGACTTGCATCGTCAAGTCACGAAATGCGGAGCAGTTCCTCCATCAGCGCATCGTGGAACGCAGGCCGAACCTGTTTGATCGACTGGGATTGTCTGTCGGGCCAAGTGCGATTTGTCAGAAGAGCGATAGCGATTTCCCGGTCGCCATCGATCCATAACGAGGTGCCCGTATAACCGAGATGCCCGAAAGAGCCAGCAGAAAAATGCTTGCCTGACTGAGACGGCGGTGAAGGCGTGTCCCAGCCTAATGCACGAGATGTGCCCGGAGGCGAAAGCTGCCGTCGCGTGAACAGTCGGACGGTTTCTTCACGAAATATAGTCTGGCCTTCGCTCAGAATGCCGGCGCAAAACTTCATCAGATCGCTGGTATTGGAAAAGACGCCGGCATGTCCCGAGACTCCTCCCATCACGCTTGCATTCTCGTCGTGCACCTCGCCTTGAATTATCCGATGCCGAAAGCTTTCGTCGTTCACCGTCGGAGGAATTTCCTGGCGCATGGCCTTTGCGGGGTTAAAAAAAGTGGAACTCATTGCCAGAGGCGCAAAGATATCGCGCGAGCAAAAGGTAGCGACAGTCTCACCCGCAATCCGTTGCAACAGTTCTCCCAAAAGAATGAACCCAATGTCGCTGTACTCGGCGCGTGTTCCAGGATCCGTTTCGAGAGGAGTTTGATAAGCAAGCCGCAGAAGTGAGGTGCGATCCTGCGCTTGCTCGAACAGCCTTACGTACGCCGGGAGTCCGGAAGAATGTGCGAGCAGCATCTCTACGGTGACTTGCTTGCGCCGGAGGTCTGCTGCGGCAAAATCGGCAAGGTGAGCAATTACCGGTTGGCGGAGATCCAAGTGACCACGCTCGAACAGCAGCATTGCCATAGCTGTAGTTGCGACGACTTTGGTCACTGAAGCAAGATCAAATACCGTTGAGAGCGTCACTCCTTCGGAGGCGTCCTCATAGGTGAAACGTCCCACGGATCCTTGCAGAACAGTCTCTCCCCGGTGTAGCACAGCAAAGGCAGCGCCGGGAAAAGCCCGCATTTTTACGGCGTTGGAGAGAATGGCCAGCGCATTCTGTCCGGAATAGCCGCGCGCCCGCCTGATTGCACAGACGGATGCATGTCCGAAGACTTCGAAACCATGCGCTTGCGGCAGAACGTCCATTTCTTGAAGTGTAAGTCGAGGGTGCGCTCCGAAAACGCTAATTTTCGCTTGCTGCGCAGACACCGAATATCGCTGCCGTTACCTTCGTTCCTGCTCCTTTCGATTTAAGGTCTGGATGTTACAGATTTGATAACTATTAAGGGTTTCGCCCATTTGATACGGTTTTTCCTTGTGGTACTCTCCTGTTGCATCCGGCCTAAAAAGTCAAGCAACAAGCGTGTCTCCAAAATCCAAAGGCGAGAGTTACATACGCTACATTACGGTTACCTATCGTAGTGTGCTGCTCATGGTTTTTGTCGTCTTGTTCCTGCTGGGGGTGGGCTCTTATTTCGTCTTTCCGCAGCAGGTAAAGACGATGCTCAATGGCCTTTCGGAGACATTGGGCCGAGCCGGCATTGGATCGAACGCAGGCAAGGGATCGGGTAAGGAAGTAGGACAGCAGCAGGCACACTTCACCAATCTGGATGGTACTGTCCGCGTCAAGCGGAACAACAGCAGCACGTGGGAAAATGCCAGTTACGACTTGCCACTTAGTAAAGGTGACGTGATCCAGACCGGACCGGAAGGCATCGCCAAGGTAGTCTTTGCCGATGGCACCAATTACACCATCAAACAGGACTCGCTGATTGTGGTCGAAGACAATTCGACCAACGAAGCGCAACAAACCCAGGTGGCGGTTCAGGTTACAACCGGTACCGTCGATCTGAATACCGCGACTTATTCCCAAGGCTCAAGTTCGCGTGTGACGATCGCTGGCGCTACCGCGAACTTCGCTCCGGAAAGCTCGGCGCAGGTTCGCAATGACAACGCCAACAATGAACATTCCATTTTGGTAAAACAGGGTTCGGGTGAGGTTGCGCGCAATGGCGAAGTAGTGCGCCTGGGCAGCTACGAAGCAGTAGCTTTCAAGACGGAAGACGCGAAGATGACCAGGCTGAAGGAAGTCGGCCCGCCTACATTGATCACTCCGGCGAATGTGGCGATCTTCGGCTCGGAGGAAGCGGCACAGTTGAATTTCTCCTGGACCCCGATGCCGAACACAAGGGCCTATCACGTCAAGGTGTCGAAAAACCCATATTTCACTCAGCTCGTTAACGACAAAGTCGTCCTTGCGCCGCAATTCAAGCTTTCCGGTCTCCCCGAGGGAGCATACTACTGGTTGGTACAGTCCGTGGACCTGCAAGGCAAGGAGTCCATCGAGAGCGAGCACAACAAATTCACGGTTATTGCCAAGACGGGCAATGCTGGTCTGGCGCTTGAGATTGATCCGCTGGTGCAGCACGGCCACGTAATAGAAGTGAAAGGCAAGACCGATCCCACCGCGCGCGTGATGGTCAACGGGGAAGAAGTTCCCGTGGTAGGAGGAGATGGAACGTTCCGCTATTACACTCCACCGTTGCCTCAAGGCGAGAATGTCATCACGGTAACGGCCCAGAACACAAAAGGTGGAGTCAGCACGCAAACCAAGAAGGTAGTAGTTCAGTAGGTTCCTAAGTCTTTGGATACCGCTGCGATTACGGCTTTTGCGATTAACTTAAGATCAACAGCGGCAACTCAAAAGATAGAAAGAAGTTTATTCATGTCGTCGTCGAACGGTTTCAAGTCTCAAAACTCGCGCACGCACAATCTGCGTTCGCTGTTTAGCATGTTCTCGAGCGACCTGGCCATCGATCTTGGTACGGCCAATACGCTGGTGTATGCCAAAGGCAAAGGCATCGTGGTTAACGAACCCTCGATTGTCGCAATCAACAAGAACACCGGCGAGGTAGAGGCGGTCGGCAAGGAAGCCAAGGAAATGCTAGGCCGCACGCCCGGCAACATCGTCGCTATTAAGCCGATGAAAGATGGCGTGATCGCCGACTTCAAGGTCACCGAGAAGATGTTGAACTATTTCATCCAGAAGGCGCACAACCGCAAAATGATGGTTCATCCCCGGATCGTGATTGGTGTGCCCTCCGAGATCACTCAAGTGGAAAAGCGGGCCGTGATGGACTCGGCTTATCGCGCCAAAGCTAGTGAGGTCCATCTGGTTGAGCAGGCGATGGTGGCGGCCATTGGCGCCGGACTTCCCATTACGGAACCAAGCGGCAACATGGTTGTCGATATTGGCGGAGGAACCACCGACATCGCCGTAATCTCGCTCTCCGGGATCGTCTATTCGCGCTCGGTGCGCATGGCTGGTAATCAGATGGACGAGGCCATCATGAATTACCTGAAGCGGAAATATAACTTGCTGATCGGCGAACGCACGGCCGAGCAAATCAAGATTGAGATTGGCTCCGCCTTCCCGCTCGATAAGCCGCTCACCATGGAAATCAAAGGCCGCAACCTTATCGAGGGCGTTCCCAAGACCGCGACCGTGGACGACAGCGAAATCCGCGAAGCCCTGAGCGAGTGTGTCTCAACCATCATGAATGCGATCCGCGTTGCCCTGGAGCGTACCCCGCCGGAACTCAGCGCCGACATCAGCGATCGCGGCATCGTGCTCACCGGCGGAGGCGCTCTGCTCAAGAATCTGGACAAGCGCATCCGGGAAGAAACAGGACTGCCTGTCTCGATTGCGGACGATCCCCTGGCCAGCGTTGTGCTGGGGACTGGGAAGATGCTCAGCGACTTTAAGTTGTTGCGCAAGATATCGATCGAGTAGCAACAATCGGGTGATCGGATGATCGGGCCATCGGGTGAAGCAATATCTCCCGATCCCTCGATGACCCGATCACTCGATTTGTTTTGTGCCTCCGTGGTGAAATAATTTTCTAAATGGAAAGCTTCTTTGCCAGATACCGGAACGTAACTGTGCTGCTGGTGCTGCTCATGGCACAGGTGATTGTTCTGGCAACGCAGGTCCGGCGGCCCGGTGCGGGTGCGGGCGAATCGATGTCGCTCATGCGGCTCTGGATTGTTGGAGCATTTGTCCCCGCCGAAAAAGCGATCGAGTCGGTTGGAAGCGGCGTCCGCAACCTACTGAAATCCTATGTCGATTTACGCGGAGTCCGGGCTCAAAACGAAGATCTGCAATCGCAGCTCGATCGTTTGCGACTGGAGGAAGTCAGTCTCGCTGAAGACGCCGGGCAAGCACGCAGGTTGCAGACACTGCTCGCATTCAAAGAAAAATTCATTTCTCAAACTGTGGCAGCACAGGTAATCGGCACCAGCGGCAGCGAGCACTCGCATGTCCTCTACATCGACAAGGGTACGCGGGACAGCATCAAGACCGACATGGCAGTGATCACGCCAAGGGGCATCGTGGGAAAGATTTCCAGGGTTTTTCCGGATAATACTTCGCAGGTCCTTGAAATTAACGATGCCACGGCCGGCGCCGGGATAATGTTGGAACGATCGCGATTGCGGGGAGTGCTGCGCGGTACCGCTTCTGGGATTCCTGAGATCCTGCACATTATGGCCGACGAGAAGATCGTGCCCGGGGAGCCGGTAGTCTCCTCGGGAGGCGATCAGATCTACCCACGCGGTTTACCCATCGGAACTGTGTTCAGCACTGGCCCTGACCCCGACGGGGGAGCGTTCATGGTGGTGAAGGTGAAACCCTCCGCCGACCTCGATCGCGTAGAAGAGGTGCTGGTAATTACGAAGGTCGTCGAAAAAGCCCCTGAACAGCAGGAAACCGGCACTGTGTTGCGAGCCGCTGACGTCCTGGCGCAACGTTTGCCAACCGTTATGCCCAAGCCGCCGGAAAAGGGCGCCCAAGAACCGCCTGATACGAGATTCCTATACGCAAAGAAGCCAGGTAATGCGGTCGCGGCAAGTACCGGCGGCGCGGCATCCGCAAGTTCGGCGACAAGCGAAAAGGCACAGCAGGGAGCCACATCGACTGAGCAAGAGAAACCTAAGCCAAAGCCGCAACCCCCAAAACCGGCAAAGCCAAGCGAGAATCCACAGGTGCAGGAGAACCCGCAGTAGTGGCCACGATTACTTACACGTCCCGTGAGGAAATCGAGGTCCATAAATTCAGCGTGCTCGCGACCGTGGGCATTCCGCTGCTGGCAATATTTTTTCAGGCCTACGTCTCTTCGCATGTTGCCTTCCTGAAGCTGTTCGACATTCCGCTCATCGTCACCATTTTTTTCGCCGTCTCACGCCGCAACCAGTTGGCCGGCATGCTGACCGGATGCGCAATTGGTTTGATCCAGGATGCCCTGACACATCTGCCGATCGGCATTTACGGAATCTCAAAGACCATCGTTGGGTATGCTGCTTCGTCGATCGGAGTAAAGATCGATGTTGACAATCCCGGTTCGCGCTTCCTGATGATGTTCTTTTTTACTTTCTTTCACGATGGCGTGTACTTCATTGTTAGCCGACACTTGCTAGGATTGCCCTCCGATTGGCGCTTGCTGCACGAACTAAGCGCGGCCGTGGCCAACTCCGTACTGGCGGTGCTGCTGTTTACATTGATGGACAAGACAAAGAAGCGCTAACTGCTGTCCAGCCGCTTGGGATCGTTGCGGCAACATAACTCAATGCTAAAAACAGGTTGGGTCGGGCTAACTCCCTAGTTCCTTCGTAATGTAGTAGGGGTAGATTTCGGAGTTGCTAATTGAGCCCTTCTGGCAGAGTTGTTGGATAGAATATGATAAGGCTTTTCTCAAGCGAAGTTGTGTGAATGTACGACCGCGAAGATAAGATTCCGTCGCCTAAACTGGCGACGGTTCAATACGTCATCCTGGTGATTATCGCGATACTGGTTGTTCGGCTCTGGAACCTCCAGGTGCGCGGCAGCGAGAAGTACGTCAATCTCGCTGAACAGAATCGCGTGCGCAAGGTGCCCATCCTCGCCCCGCGAGGCAAGATTTACGACCGCGAGGACCGCATCCTCGTCGATAACTATCCTTCCGTCTCAGCGCTGCTGATCCGCGAGCAGATGCCGAAGGATTCCATCGCCGATATCGCCAGAATCGCTGCCGGTCTACACATGACCGAAGACGAGATCCGCGATCGCATGCGGCGCATGTCAGGAGCGCAGAATATGCCGTTCTTACTAAAGGACGACATCACCCCCGATGAGCAAGCGTTTATCGAAGCGCATCGTGACGAGCTGCCTGAACTCGAAACCATCATGGTTCATCGGCGTCTCTATCCAAAGAATGGATTTCTGGCGCACCTCATCGGTTACGTCGGCGAAGTGAGCGACGCGGATCTCAACTCACCGCAATTCGAGCTTTATCAGCCCGGAGCGATAGTCGGCAAAAGCGGCGTAGAAGAGTTTTATAACGATATCCTCATTGGAAAGGATGGATCGCGGCGCGCAATCGTCAATAGCCACGGCAAGGAAGTCGGGCGTCTGAGCACAGATCCTGCGATGCCCGGTCACTCGCTTAAGCTAACTATCGACCTCGATATGCAGATTGCCGCGGAAGAAGCTCTTGGCGATAGAAATGGCGCGGTGGTCGCGATGGATCCGCATACCGGCGAGATCCTCGCGATGGTGAGCCGCCCCACATTCGATCCCAACGCATTCTCGGTGAGAATCAGCAACAAGGATTGGAACACATTGCTCACCGATCCTTCCAAGCCACTGCTTAATAAAGCCATTCAGGCTCAGCTTGCGCCAGGATCCGTATTCAAGATCATAATGTCGGTTGCGGGGGTGCAAGAAGGAGTTGCTCAGAACATGCACGTGAACTGTCCTGGCGGCGCGACGTTTTATGGGCGTTATTTCAAATGCTGGGTCACATCTGAGCACCGTACCCATGGAATGGTGGATCTGCCAAAGGCCATATACCAATCTTGCGACGTTTTTTTCTACACCCTTGCCGAGAAGCTCGGAATCGACCGTATCTCGAAGTACGCGCATGCGTTCGGCCTCGGACAAAAAACAGGAATCGATCTCCCAGACGAGGCTAGCGGTGTAATGCCTTCAGAGGAATGGAAGGCCAAAGTCTTCAAGCAAAAATGGTTCGCTGGAGAAACGATTTCCGTCGGTATTGGCCAAGGCGCTGTGGCGACCACTCCTGTGCAGTTAGCCCGTGCCATTGGCGCGATCACCAGTGGCGGCCATTTGGTTCGTCCGCACGTCGCGTTTCCCGATGATCTGCCGCTACAATACGTCGAAGTCGCAAAGCGGGACAAGGAAGTTCAGAAGGTCGATATCGATCCTCTCGGCTGGCAAACGATTACCGATGCCATGTCTGAAGTAGTAAATCCGCCGGGAACCGCTCCCAGTGCGCATCTCCCCGGAGTCGACTTCGCGGGAAAGACTGGCAGCGCTCAGGTCGTCAGCAATGCCTTGCGTAAAGCCGTGGGCTCAAAGGCTACCCAATTTAAAGACAACAGTTGGTTTGTGGGAGTCACTCCACGGCGTAATCCCGATATCGTCGTAGCCATTCTTTTCGAAGGTGGCGAACACGGCAAGCTGGCAGCGCGCCTCACCGCTCAGATCATCCACGCCTGGGTGGAAAAACAACGCAAAGTTCGCAACGACAACAACTACGCCGCCGTCGACAAAGAAGGACATCCAATAGAGCTCTCGGGAATCTGGAGTGAAGGTAAAGCCGAAGACGGGATTTCCGATCGCATGCAGGCCGGCAATCTGGAGATTCCTGCGAAGATTCCGGAGCACCAGGCTGTTGATCGAGCCATCCTCGCGAGTTCTTCCCCCGCAATAATGACAAAAGTCCACTGATGCGCCGCTTCATCTCCTTTCGCGATTTCGATTGGGTGCTTCTCGCATTCGTCCTGCTCATCTGCGGAATTGGGATCTTCGAAATCTATAGCGCCACCAGGCACACAAAGTTCATTGGTTTCGAAACAAAACAGATCTATTGGGTCGTGGGCGGATTCGTGCTGATGTTCCTAATGAGCCTGGTGAGTTATCAGGCGCTTCTGGAGAACGTGCACTGGTTGTATATCGTTTCGATCTTGTCTCTACTCGCCGTAGCGGTTGCGGGCAGACGCGTATTGGGTGCTAAGCGCTGGATTCCGCTGCCCGGAGGTCAGCACTTTCAGCCCTCGGAATGGATCAAGCTTGTCCTGATATTGGCATTAGCCAAGTACTTTTCCGATTTGGCCGGCCGCGAGGTCACCATCCGTGACATCTTGAAGTCTTTTCTCATCGCAGGTGTTCCCATGCTCCTGGTGCTCAAGCAGCCGGACTTGGGAACAGCGCTTACTTATATCCCGGTGCTGATTTGTGCCTTGTTCTTGGGCGGGATTAAGTTCAAGCATGCAATGGCAATCTTAATTCTGGGCACGGTGATGATCTATCCGGTCTGGCGCTGGGGCCTCAAACCGTATCAGAAGCAGCGTCTGACCAGCTTCAGTGAACCCGAGGCCGATCCCAAAGGTTCGGGATACCAGATTCAGCAGTCACTCATCGCGGTGGGCGCAGGCGGGCTTATCGGCAAGGGAAGCCTGCAAGGTACCCAGACTCAGGGAGCCTTTATCCCCATTCCCTACACCGACTTCATTTTTGCCGCGTTTGCGGAGGAACACGGGTTTGTAGGTGCTTTGGTAGTGCTGCTGTTATACTTCATCGTATTGATGCGTTTGATTCAGAACGCACAAACCGCGCCAGACCGGGCCGGAACTCTGATAATTATGGGAGTAGTAGCGGTCCTGGTCTTTCACATTCTCGTTAACGTGGGCATGGTGGTTGGTTTTATGCCAGTCACAGGTATCCCATTGCCGTTAATGAGTTATGGCGGATCGTCAGTTCTGTTCACGTTTCTTGCTCTGGGCATTGTGAATAACATTCGAATGCGGAGATTCGTGAATTAGGAAGGCTCGAAAACGACGTTTTTCTTGTGTTTTGCGGGGCAAAGGAGCCCAGAATTCCGCCTAAGGCGGACAGAGTTTTGTACTACCCGGATCGCATTTGCGGCCTGGTGTTAGCGTCCAGGTGTTAAGCACCTGAAAGCGCCAACGATATTACGTTAGGCCCTCCACAAAGCCGAGGGCACCGGCAATTCGAGACGAGCCGGATAGGAACCAAGAGTCCCGTGTAGCTGCCCAAGGACGGGATAACGGCCCAGTTGGAGTCGCAAGCGCGACTTCGACAAGTGGCCACAAGTCCTTAACGCAGCGAGGCCGCGAGCATGATCGCGATAGGTTTAAGAGTTCGAAGAAACGTTACTCCGCAATACTTCGAATCCCCTCGCCTACCCGTTCCCTTCTCCAGAAGATCCTCATGCAACGCAGCACTCAAGGCCTATTCGTCATGAGGTTCTAGCCTCCTGACCGTCCTCGCTTGCCGAACATGGAGCAAGCATGGCCAAAGAGCTATTTATTTCTTCCACTCCCCACGAAACCAAAGTGGCAGTGGTGGAAGACGAGCAACTTACCGAAATCTATTTTGAGCGCGAGAACGAGTACACGCTCGCGGGTTCCATCTATAAGGGTCGCGTAACTCGCGTCCTTCCCGGGATGCAATCGGCATTCGTGGATATTGGACTCGATCGCGACGCTTTCCTTTACGTTACCGATTTTCTCGAGGAACAAGAAGATCAGGAAGAGTTCGAGCAAGTCGTCAATCGCGCCCATTCTGATGCCCATCAGCCAGCGCGCCTACAGCCGCAATCAATTGCGGCTTTGGATAGCGAAGAGCCCGTTGCCGAATCCGAAGAGGGACACACCGAGGTCGAGCAGGACTCGAACCCGGCTGCTCAACCCTTTGATCGAGCTCCGCGCAGATGGCGTGGCCGACGTGGCCGGCGCCGCCGAGGCGGATTCCAGGATCAGACTGCAGTACAGGGAGGCCC